>Ga0070698_100000409_pt1 | contig 45624 bp, 63 predicted proteins | sample KBSK1502metaG_FD_65477 | JGI IMG/M metagenome (GOLD analysis project Ga0070698, IMG submission 65477) | Corn, switchgrass and miscanthus rhizosphere microbial communities from Kellogg Biological Station, Michigan, USA - KBS K1-50-2 metaG | ecosystem: Host-associated > Plants > Roots >...
GCGAGACTGCTGGGAGGAGAGTTGCCGGAGCCAGTCGTCCACGCCCTGAAGCTCACGGCGAGTCTGCTCGTCCGGGAAGGCTGCGAGGCGGATCGGGCGGTAAGGTCTCATGTGCGCGACTCCTCTAGCCCGTGGCCCGAGAGTTGGAGGCCCATCTGGGTCAGGCGCACGGCCCCGCCCGCATCCGCCCCGGGCTCCGTGAACTTGAGTTGAAGCGAGTCAAAGAGCGTGTCGATCGCGAGGTAGGCGACCCCACCGTTTGTGTTCGTGAAGGTCTTCGCCGTGCCGTTTACCTGAGCGTCGGCCGATGTGCGCGTGATCGGCGTTGCGGTCACGGTGGAGACGGGAGAGTCGCTCCGATGCCGCACCCAGAGCGAGTTCAACGTCACCTGCCCGCCCCAGCCCCCGGGGTACATCTCCCGAGACTGGACCGAGAAGGGGATCGTGCCGCCTGCGTTATGCGTGTAGCCGCGATCCTCCACGTAGACAAACCCAGCCGCCTGGCCCGTGAGGAGCGTGTCCTCGCCTGCGAGGCGCCCGCAGCAGGCGGACAAGGCGGCCACGTCCACTGGCCCCGTGATCTTCAACGTCCCATCCTCACGCCGGTGCTGCGGGTCGTAGTGGAGCACGAGCGCCTTCGTGTTCGCCGTCTGGCCCGGGGGCGTGTAGTAGAGCCAAAGCTGCCTGAGGAGCGGGTAGTCGACCAGCACGGACGTGCGGAGGTAGTTGGTCACGTCGGCGGCAGACGGGAGGCGCACAGTCGTGGCCCAGTCGAGGTCGTTCGTGAGGACCTTCGTCTGGAAGCCGTCGGTAGTGTGGAGGCCGTCGTGGGAGACGTAGGCGAGGAGTTGCGCCCCGCCGTCGGGGGAGAAGAGGGCTGCCGCCATGGCCCCAACGATGCCGTGGCTCTCCGAGATCGCCTCGTAGCACCGCCCCCGATCGAACTCGGCGTCCGTCTCGCGCGGGAAGTAGTTCAGGCGGTAGATCTGGTGCGTGAGGCCGATGACGATCTTATTCCCCACGCGGCGGATGCACGTGACGTTGTCCGCCTCCTTCGTCTCGAAGTTGACGAAATAGGGCGCGGGGAAGGACTCGACGTTCCCGGGGAGGCTGCCTCGGATGATCGAGGGGTCTCCAGTGTCGTTCAGGATCATCTGGTCCTCGAAGATATCGCCCGTGGTGGCGACCGGGGGCGGCATGTCCGAGGGGTAGACGGTCGTGATGCCCGCCTCGCTCACGACCACGACTTGGTAAGGGCGGCCTGTGAGGTCGATCGGGCGCGCGGTCCCGGTCGTGTAGGGCACGATGCGAATCCAGTCGATGTTCACGGTCGTCTGGCTCGATCCCGCGTACTCCTCCCCGTACTTGACGCGCACCCCGAAGGAGGCGTTCCCGTTGATGTCGCCCAACGCCCACCCGGCAGCCCGGCCCCAGAGGTCGTACTGGTTCCCGAGGACGACCGTGACGTAGCCGTTTGTGATCCCCTGCACCGTGCGGCAGACGATGTACCGCGTGTTTCCGCCCGGGAAGAAGTTCACGCCGTTGTGGGTCAGGTCGAGGATCACGAGGGGAGAGTTCGGGCCGATCCCGAACACGTGGGGGCCGAACCCCGTGATCTTCAGGCGCATGTAGACCTCAAACCCAGTCACGACGCCCGTGAGGCCAGAGAAGCCGAACGTGTTCAAGAGCGCTGTGGAGAGGTTCGTGGTGCTCGTCATGCCGAGGTTGTCGGTCGCGCTGAAGACGTTTGACGTGTTGGTCCAGCCGGAGGCACCGTTCGCGGTAGCCAAACGCCCCGCCGTGGCGTTCCCGTTTCCGATCACCATCGTGGTGTTCGCGATGTCCTGCTCTCCGACCTGACGGAAGTCAGAGATGGGCGGAATCGGAGTCTCTGCCACCGTCGGCCCCGCCATGTACACGCGCCAGTGGGTGGCGTTGGCGTTGGCCAACGTGGGCTGGGTCAGGGAGACCTGCTGGGTCGCAACCGTGGTGATCTGGACTGACTTCGGGGTGCCGGTGAAGGCGCTCTCAACGACCTGCCCGGTCAGTGTGTCTCGGTACACCTCCGTCGTGAGGAAGTGGTAGAAGCCCGGGCCGAGGGCGCTATTCCAGGCGCCTGCAACCTGGGTCGGAGCCGTCGTTAGTTCGGGGACGGGCTGGAGACCCTGATTGCGTACCCCACCGTCCGTCCGGACGACCTGGTTCGGCCCCGCACCGTAGAGGAGGTAGTGACGGTTGTTGTAGTGGACGGCGTCGAGGCTCACGCCCGAACCCACGTTCAGGGCGCCCGTGAGGACGTTGAACGCGCCCGTCTCAGCCGAATACTGGGAGAGGAAGATGTCATCCGACTCGTGAGCGGCGAGGAGGGCCGACCCGTTGTCGAACTCCAGGTAGCGGAGTCCCTTGACGTTGCCCGCTGCCCCGAGCGCCACGGCGTTGTACTTCGTGCGTCCTCTAACCTTGTGGATCGCCGAGTCGCCCGGGCGGTAGATGGCGTTATTGGCGAGGGTTAGCTCCCCAGGCTCCAAGGTAGCCGCATCCCGAGCCGTCACGAGCCCGCCGTCAAACCCTTCAGGCGTGAGGTCGGCCACGGCTAGATCCCTAAGAAGTCATCGAAGCTGTCGACCTGGCGCATGCGGGCGTGGTCCATTTGAGAGACGAGGACGGCGTCGCGGTCCCCCGTGGCGCGGGTGTCGTCCCAGATCGCGCGGCGGAAGAGCACCTCCGCCCTCTCCTTCGCTTCCCCCGTGCGCGGGTTCTCGGTGTCCAGGTTCCGGAGGAAGTAGTACCGCCCCAGTTCGAGGAGCGCGTAGACGTAGCGGTCCGGGAGATCGAGGTCGGTACCGTCGGCGGCTGTCTCGGCGATCGGGCGGTGATAGCGCGCACGGAGCGTGTCGGCGGAACCAGGTACCGGGAAGACCTGGATCTTCCCGTTCTGGGTGCCGGGGGCGAAGGTGGCTGGGTTATAGATGTTGTAGAAGGCCGGGGTGCCGGGCGAGGTGAGGTCAGAGAACATGCGATCGATCTCGCGCTGCTCGCGGTACTGGAGCGGCTGTGGGTTCGTCAGGGTGCGCACGGAATAGGGACGCTTCATGGGTGTGGGAAGCGCGTAGATCGCTACACCCGTGCGGAGCGGAATGTCGGCGGAGAAGGTCAGGGTCTCGGGGCCGTTATTGACACCGCCCGTCACCGTCACGGTGGTGGAAGAGGTCACGGCTGTGACGGTCACCGTGCCGATTGTTGCGCCTACCGCCGTCTGGCCCACGTTCACGCCTGCGAAGCCGTTTGCGGTGGAGGTCGTGACCGTGCCTGCTGCGAGCGTACAGGCCGCCACCGTGAACCCGCCCGACGTGTCCATGAGGAGAAAGGACCAGTCGTGGCGCAGGTTCCACTCTTCGATGGCGGCGAAGAGGGCGTCCTGGGCGAGGGCGAGGCGGTTCGCGTCCGAGGCGCCCGAGAGCGCCTGGGCGATGTAGGTCTTCGCGGCGGAGCGGAGCATCTAAGCCGTGACCTGCACGCGCTTCTTCGCACGGAGGTGCTGGTAGAAGTCAAAGAGGCCGGGCACGGTCTTCGTGTAGTGGCGATTGGCGAAGACCCACTCACGCGCCGATTCGGCAAGCGTGCGGCGGAGGTCCGGCTTCTCGATCAGGAGCGAGAGCTTATCGATGAACTCCTTCGGGTCGTGGTAGAGGAGCCCCGTTTCCCCATCGACCATCTCCTCGCTGTAGGGCGGGACCGCGCCCGCGAGAGTGACCTCGGGGCGATGGGGCATGGCCGCCTCGTACCACTTGATGGCCGACTTCCCGCGATTGAAGATGTTGTCGACCAGAGGGCAGAGATTGATATCCGCGTCCACGATCGTGCGGAGCGGCTTGTAGGCGTCATAGGGAGCCCACGGGTGTAGCTCAAGCTGCTCTGGCGGGATGTTGTCGTGGACCCATTTGAACTCCGTCCCCCAGATGACGAACTTCACCTTGGGGTACTTCTGGGCCACGATGCGCACGGCGTCCCGGAGCGGGAACCAGTCGACGAGGTGGCTTGCTCCACCCTGCCAGAGGATGCGCACTTCGTCAGCGGGGCGCTCCTGGAGGCGAGGTTTGGGGTAGTCCTCCGGAATGACCGAGTTCGGGAAGACATACACGTCCTTACACCCGACCTCATCGCGGTAGAAGTCGCGGAGGCCGTTTGAGGGCACGGTCACGGCATCAGACCGCCTCGCTGTGTCAAACGCCATCTCCACCCGGCGCCAGTTCGCCTCCACGTCAAACGTCTGGTTGTCGTGGCGCGTCACCCCGTCCTCCCACACGACGATCTCAGCCCCGTCGGGGAAGGTCGTGATGATGCGGTCTCCGCGCTTTAGCTTCTCGCCGTTCGGGGAGCGCACACCCAGGTGTACGAAGGCCGGGTTGAACGGGTGGAGGCAGTCGACACGATCATCGATGTCGTACACGACCGAGGGCGGGAAGAGCATCTCGGTGCGGTCTTCGTTCCAGCCGGGCTTCATGTTCCCGACGATGTTGAGGACGGACTCCATGTTCGGGCCGGTCAGGGCGTAGTCCACGATCACGTCGGCCGTGAACATCGCCTGGATGGCGTCATCGTTTGACTGCTTCCCGAAGTCGATGAACGCTTCACCGAGGCCCAGGCGATAGAGCGACTTCGCAGGCGTGAGGAGCCGGTAGTAGAGGCAGCCCGAGGGCTCTCCCATGGCTTTGGCATAGAGGGCGAACCCGGGCTTCTTGCGGTCTCTCACGCGACGGTCCTCCTTAGGAAACGACTGACTTGACCTTGTACTCCGGGTGGAGATCGTAGAAGCGCACCACCTTGACCGGGTCCTCCCAGAAGCCGGGATCGATCTCGCGGATCGCAGCCCGCACCGAGATGGGGGTCGTCCCCACGTACTGCATCGTGCGGCTACCCTTCCACCAGCCCGAGGTCTTCGTGTAGCGCCCCTTTCCGTCCGCCTCCTGTGCCAGAGCGGCACGCATGTCCTCCACGCCCTTGAAGAACTCCTCCATCCGAGGGACGCGTTGGACGAGCGTCTCGGGATCGACGATCTGCCCGATCAGGCGCTCGTCCGCCATGTTGATCCGGTAGGTGGACATCAGCGTGGGCTCCTCGTGGGGCGCTTTCTCTTCAGGCTCGGGTCGATCATCGACTCGACATCTCCGAAGTCATCGCCCATCTGCACGGTGCCCTTCGTGGTCTGGGCCGTACCCGAGTTGGCTGCCTTCTGCTGCATCGAGGTGTTCTTCGCCAGAGCCGCCGCCCGCGCCCCCGTTTGGGTGGCGGTGAAGGAGCCCTTCTTGAACTTCTTTGCCTTTTGCTGCCCGTAGTCCGCCATGACGCCTCCCCCAGCCTAGATAGTGGCCTTTCGCTTCCGATATGCGGAGATCGCCTGAGCGCCCTTCGCAGCCTCCTCGAAGTGGCGGATCGCGAGGGCTCGGGCGCCCGACTGCCGGGCCGTATAGTTGCCCTGAGCTTGCGAGCCCTTCTTCCGGAAGGCCGCCTCCTCCAGGGCCACGCGCTTGCGCCGGGCTGCGATCTCCGGCTCTGGCCCACCTGGCACACGACCCTGCGGCCCCCGGATTGGGTTCACATTGATGGTCGAGGGATCGGTCGTGTCCTCCTCCGTCCCACGCCCCGGCCCGCGCCCCTGCACGCGCGTATTGGGCATCGCGCGCTTCCTACGAATGGGTCCTGGATTATCCCCGGCCACGTTTACTCCTCTTCGGGCGCTCTGACGCGCGCCCAGCCACCTTCTCGGGTAAATCGCGGCCCTTAGACGCTTGGTCCCACTCCGCTACCTTGGAGCGGCCCCCAAGCGCCTCTGTCCCGCGTTTGGTGTGAGCCCAGCGGCGCTGGGCATCACTCCGATAAGGCATCGTTAGGCAGCAGGCGTGTTCGCAGCCACCGCAGCCGCGAGGGCGTCAGCGGACGTGGCCAACTGCGTCTGGAGCGCCGAGATCTTCGCCGGATCGCCCGAAGCGATCGCCTCAGCGAGCTTCTGCGCGATACCCTGGATCAGGACTACGGCCGACGCCTCGACATCCGAGTTCTTCTGCACCTGCAGCGTGAGATCGTCCAAACCTGCCATGATGATTTCTCCCTCTTTGAGTTGAGCCCGGTCAAGGGCCACACCCAGCCCTGTCTGACGCAGAAGCTGGTCCAGCTTTCTCTCGATTCGATCGAGACGAATATCCGTGGTCATGACGCGCACTACCAGCCGCCGCCCGGCGTAGGGTCGGCCTTTTTCACGTTGGGGTCGAGATGAACGAACCGCGTGTCTTCCGGTGCTGCCTCGACCTTCCACTGTCCGTTCCCCTGCGTATTCTCCTGGTTGTTCGGGACCTTCGACAGATCGCCCGGGAAGCCGAACGATGCATCGATATACGGCGGCTCGATCGGGTCCTGGCCCAGGTCCTTTCCTGCGAGGAGGGTGCGGGTGTCGATCTCCAGAATCGATCCACCCTTCCGCATCCGCATCGGGCGTCCCTCGCCCCACTGGTTTCCGGTTCCCATCCTGTCCTCCTATCCCCAGGCGAGGGAGTGAGGAGCGAGGCCCCGGCCTCACTCACTCACTTCCCTCTCTGGCACCAAGAGGGCATCCATGCCCTCTGGTTAAGCGGTGACGTTACTCACGCGCGCGATACGGTAGTTCGCACGCGCGTTCAGGACCTCCAACGTGACCTCGCCGAGGATCGTTCCCGCAACCGAATCCCCGCGCTTCCCAATGAGCGTGTGCTGCATCGGACGGAGCCACGCGAGACGGTTCTTCGCGCGTTCGAGGAAGAACATATTCCCCGACGTGTCCGTGGCCTGTGCGGTGGCCGTGGAGGTCGAACCCGCCTGCGGCACCCAGCGATCCAGGACCACGTGCACGACGCCGAAATCGGAGATGTAGTCGTCAATCGAGTTGACGAGGCGCTGCTCGATCGCGGCGATGTTCCGGTTCTGCTGGCTCACGGTGAACGCCGAGATCTGGCGCTTGATGGCCGGACTGACGTAGCACGACTCCGGATTCCCGCCGTTGGAGTAGGCGTCTTGGAGGGCGTCGTTGAAGTTGCCCTGCGTCAGGACGCCTGAGTTATTGGTAGCCGTGCCGAGGTTCGACACGTTTCGGCCTGCCGCAGCCGTCGTCGAGATGAACCCCTGGAAGCCCAAGGCATACCGCGCCGCCGCCGAGGAGCCGGTGACGGAGGCCGACGCGTTCCCATGGAAGAACCAAACCTCCATGTCGCGCGCCAACTCCTTCGTCCCCTTCGCGATCTCATAGGCGTAGGCGTCCTTGAACCCAGCAGGGTTCACGGCACGCTGCGTCTCCGACACCGCAATGTCCTTCCGGAAGATCATCGTGTTGTTCGTGATACGGACCGGGCGCGTGGTCAGCGTGTTGTACGCCCAGTCGTCCCCTTCCACCGCCACCACACCGCCTGCGCCGGTAGCCGTGGATGTGGCGGCCAGCGTGTCGGTGAGCCATTCGTGGACGGTGTGCATCGCCCGTACCTTGGGCGCCTGCGAGACCCATGGGGTGTCCCACGGGTCGATATTCGTGATGAGATCGAGTAGATCTTCACGGTTGGCACCTGCGCCAGCCGCAAAGCCATATCCATATACGCCAAAATTGCCCGGAGCAGCCACTTCAGAGCCTCCTTGCTCTTTCGGTCTAGGGCTTCCTTGCCCCTACCGACTGGCTAGACAGTATCCGGGAAAACGTCCTTTGGCAGGAAATCACCGATCGTTCTGCGCCAAAGCGGGGTGTCGTAGCCCTCGCGCGCCAGTGCAGTCAAGCGTTTGAGTTCATCGCGAGTGACGGTTGGATTCGGGACCTGTTGGTCTGGCTCCAAACGCGGCGCGGTGGTCTGGGCGCGGGGCATGGTGCGAGCGTCGGATCGTTGAGTCTGCCTCACCGTTTTCCTCTCTTCCGATTCCTGCTTGAGAGTAGATTCAGCCTTCCCCGCCTCGCTGGCCGTGAAGTGAAGCCACGCATACTCGCGAGCGAGGAGGTGGTACCCCGCCTTCTCGGCCTCGCTCACTTGCTTCTCCAGAGCGGGCTGAGTGTGGAGGAACGACGTGAGATCGTCGAACCGCTCCTTGTAGGCCGGGTAGCGTTCGATGATGGAGCGGTCTGCTTCGAGCCGCGCCTGGAACGCTTCGTTCGCTGCCTTCTCTCGTTCTCCGAGACGGCGCTCTACGGCTTGATCCATCGCTTTCGCAAAGGGTTCCTTCGGAAGACCGTAGCTAATGAGGTCGTCCAAGGGGTCGGGCTCTGAGGCAGGCTCGGGTGTGGGCGTGGCAGTCGCCTGCCCGTTTGCTTGCCCATTGCCCAACGCCTGGATCAGGTTGTGGATGCCCTTCTTTGCTTCCGCGAGGGAGTCGTACTTGCCGACTAATGGGCCAAGCTCCTTCAGCACCATCGCCTCGGCGTCCGCGAGAGTCATCTCGGACTTCTCGGCGGGCTCTTCACCCGTCGATGCAGGGGCGGAGGTAGACTCCTCGCCTGCCTTCGGTGGCGGCTCGTTTAGACCCGCACGTTCAATTGCCGCGTTAGAGGGACCGAGGGGTTGACCCGCGTTCCATGTATCGCCTCCGGTCTTGTCGAGCGCCTCACCTGCGATGCGTTCGAGCATGTTGGCCTCGGGCGTACCCTCAGACGGCATTCTTGGTTCTACGTTGCCACTCATCCTGCTTCCTCCATCTGCCCAAAGAGGGGTTGAAGCGGGGGCTTCGGCCTTTGCTCCACTTGGATCGCCTCAATCGCCCGATTCATCTCCTCCTCCGGGAAGGTGAGCATCCACCTGCATGCGCCGATAAAACCACGGATGTAGTCATCGGGCAAACGTTCTTTGCGTTTCTTCGAGGGATCGACAAGCTGGTCGTACATCATCTTCACGCGTTGGTTCACGGCCGCCTTGATGATCCCGTCCCACGCGGGGGAGAGGAGGAGGTGGCTGAGTTGATCGTGCTCGGGAGAGAGGGGGCTCATGCGCGCCTCACTGGATCGTCTCCACTCCGGCGCCCGCGAGGTTCTCCTGCGAACCTGGCACGGCCTCGGTCGGAGCCGCCTGCCCCGCCTGGAGCTTCCCCATCATCTCTTGCGGGGTTGCGATCATCTCGTTGATGTTCGGGATCTCGAACTCGTACATGACCTGCCGCGCGAAGTTGATCCAGTTGACGGCCGACGCCACGAGCGGGTTCTGGCTCATCGCCTGGATCAAGAACGTGAGGGACTGTTGGCGCTGGCTCTTCGACAGGCGCGTGATCGATCCAATCGCCTTCGCCTCGTAATTCGGGACGAGATCCCACCCCTCGACCATCTCGCGCGTCATGTTGGGGACGGGCTGGTTCGTCACGGGGTCCACCTCCGCCGACTGGCCCAGGATGAAGACCTCACGCCCCTGTTCGAGGAACTGGCGGTTTAGGTCGACGAACGTATCGCCCAGGGGTTCGAGGAAGTTCTCCTCGAAGAGGCGTGACTCCATGAGAAGGCGTGTGGCCACCGCCTCGCTCCGCCCGAGGAACTCGCGTGCGGTCTGACGATTCCCGCTCCCTCCCATGACCGTGTCCTCAACGATGCCCGAGCCCTGTTGCATCCACCGCCACGCGGTCTCGGTCATCATGCCGCCCATCTGGAGCCCCTGGAGGTTCGGCATGAGGGGCATGATGTTCTCTTGCGGGCTTCCATCAATGTCGATGAACTTCCCAGGGCGGAGGAAGAGGTTCCGCGTGTCGAGGTTCATGTTCTGGTTCACGAAGAAGATCGGGTCGATATAGATCTCCAACGCGTCGAGTTGCTGGTTCGTGAAGCGGTTCGCGAGGATCTGGAGCTTCCGCGCGATCTCGGCCTTCCCCGGCGCGAAGAAGTAGTGCGGGTCTGGCATCGGCGAGAAGGCGAGGAAGGGTTTCCGCCCGTTCCAGAAGGGCAGAGGGCGATTGCGGAGGAGGTAGCGCTCGTTCGCCACGGTGATGACGCGGTCTACGAAGCCGTCGGGGGCGAGTTCGCTCGGCACCCGGCCCCAGAAGGTGATTAGCTCAACCGGCCGCGCGTAGCGCTCCTGCCCGCGTGCATCCTCCTCCATCTGGCTTCGAGCCGTGACGCGCCAGGACTTGTAGTCGTCCTCGGGAGCGGCCGTGCCCAGGCCCTCCGTCTGCATGCGTCTGACCTCAGCCGGATCGAAAAACGTCCCGCCCCCCATCTCGATCTCGGCGAGCGCGCGGATCTCATCGAAGTCCATGTAATCCTTCTCGCAGCACCAGGCCATGTCATCGATCGAGCGATACCCAGGCTGCGGGAAGAAGTCGAGGAGGTCCTTCACGACCAGGTTCGGGCCGTCAAAGGTCACGGTTTCCTTCTTCTCAGCGACGCGCACGAGGCGCCCGGAGAGGGGCAACTGGTCATAGCGCTCCACCTCAACCGACATCTCGCGGTGATCCCAGCCCCAACGCGCCACCGAGGTCCCGTAGAGGTCCGCCCCGAGGAAGATCTCGTAGCCCAGTTGGAAGATGCCGAGGTCTTTCATCTGTGCCTGGATGAGCGCCTCGCGCTTCCGGGCAATGGGCGCATCGTCCGGCCCGTAGCCCTCAAACGTCAGAAAGGGCGGCGTGCCGAAGGAGGTTTGGGTCTTCCGCGCCACGTCCGACTGAATCGTCGAGAAGATGAGCGGGATGTGAATGTCGTTCTTATGCGGCGAGAAGCGCCCCGAGATCACGCCTCGGTAGAGGTTATAGAGCGAGGGCAACTCGCGCCGAATGCCCGTGAAATGGCGCTCGGAGTGCTCTTTTAGGTCGAGGACGTAGTTGACTAGCTGGTCATAGGCCGCTTTGGGGGTCGATTCGCGCGTGACGGTGTCGAGTTCGGCCACGATTAGGTGCTCGGGCGGAGCGAGAGGGCTTCCGGCACGTTAATCGGGAGCGGGAGGCCGTCCTTATCCGACAACCAGCCCTCGCGGCGGGTAAATGTGACCAAGTCGCGGAGGAGGAGCGTGTCGTGGAGGCATCCGTTGACCAATTCGCCCCATTTTCCGGCTTGGTAGAGGCGCGGAGCGTCGCTCGCTTCGCCCGAACGGTCTCGTTGGAGGGTGGAGCGTCCCAAAGCACCGAGTCCCTGCCCCTTCCAGTCGACTCCGGCGCGTTCACACGCCTCCTGCACGGCCTGGAAGAGGTCAAAATGGCGTTTCAGAGGGATTCCGAAGTGCGTGTGGGCTTCGAGGAGGCGGAGGTCGAACGCGCGGCCGTTGAACGTGACCACGACATCCGCCTCGCGCAGGTCGCGCACGAGGTCATCGACCGTCTCCTGCGTATAAAAGCGCGGGGCCTCGTCCTCTGACCTCCAGAGACAGGCGATAGACACCGCGCCCTCGCGAATCGCACCGAGCCAGCCGCCCAGTTCCTCAAGCGGCCGAGCCACGCGCAGGGTCAGATAGACAACGCGTTGGGTTTCGTGTGGAGGACGAGGGGCGCCCGAGGGGAGGTGAGTTCCACCAGAGAAGGACTCGGCTTCAGAGGTGGCTGTCACACCTCCGGGCTCGGGCTTGGGCGCCGGGGAGGGCGCTTGAGGCAGGATATGGGCGGCTAGTTCATCGACAAGTTCGCTATACGGGTCCGATGCGGCCATCCTTGGCCTCCGGTAGGTGCGGCAAAGCCGAGGCTAGCGACGATACCTCGGCCTCGGCTTTGCAGGGACTGGGCTCGCTCGCCCGAAACCCCGGTCCGTGGAGCACAATACGCCTTACGGGATGCACAGCGTCAATAAAGTTTTTTGTAGCCGGGTCCATAGAGTTGCTCCAGTTCGCGGCTCGCCCAGAAATCGGAGACCCACTCCGAGTTCGCTACGTCGTAGTAGCGCCGTGCGCCGTCGTCGGTCAAGCGGCGCCCGAGCATGTCGTCCCCGGGCTGACGCGGGTAGGCGCCCTTGTCGTTGTCGCCTGCCTTGGCGGGGTTAAGCATGGGCTTGTAGACCTCGGGCGCGAACACGTCGGCTGCTGCATCCGCCCAGTCGTCGTGCGCCGCGATACCCAAGCGCACCATCTGCTGGATCAAGCGGTGGGCTCCGGGCGCTCCCCGAACCAACCGCACGTGCCCATCGACCCAGAACCCAGCCGCCTCGCGGATGCGGATCTCCTTCTTCAGGCGCGAGCGCGCGAGCGAGGTGAAGGGCGGCATGGTCATCCCCGCACCGGCGAAGCTCGATCGCAACCACGACTCCCACGTGGTCGCCTTCCCACCCATCTCGCGTTCGTCGGTCATCAACCGTATGCGCTTCCCCATCTTCTTGTAGCGCTGGCAGAGGCGGAGTAGCTCATCGGTGAAGTCCTCGATCCTCCACGTGTTCGACCCATAGCCCTCGATGTAGTACACGTCGCCATTCCCGCGCATATCGTGGCCCCAGACTTCGATCACGTTCTCATCGCCTCGGCCCTGCCGCGCGGGGACCTTAAACGCCGTGTCCATGTGCACGGTGTATTGCATGTAGGTCGGGATGTCCTTCGGGTCGACCCACAACTGCTCGATCTGTTCCATCGTCAACGCCATGTGCTCGCCCGAGGCTGGGTCGTTCATCATCTGACTTGCGAACTCGATCGCGCGGGACGCCTCGTAGCGGCGCAGTTCGGGCGTGGGCCACATCTCGGGGAAGGTGGACTCGCCCTTGTTGTCCAACGCCTGGAGGAAGTACACGTCCCACTCCCCGTCCGCGCGCGGCATGAAGTCGTCTTGGGGGCAGGACATCCCGGTCCACGACCTCACGCCCTCCGACTTGAGGTATGTGCCGATCGCATCGTTGTCGCGGTAGCGCGTCCCGACGAGCATGAAGAAGGAGTCCGTGCGGAACGCAGGGCGGAGGGCTGCGATGGACGTGTTGACGGCCGTGATCCACGCGCCCGACTCCTTCAGCTTTTCCTCCGATATGGGATCGTCGAAGATGCCGAAGTCCGGGTGCGCGCCGGTGATCCCCTGCTCCACGCCCCACGTGTCGAAGGACGCCTCGCTCCGGCCCATTTGCTCGCGCGCGCCGTGGATGACCGTGCGGGTGGTCCACAAGCGTTCGGGATTGAACCACGACCCGTAGAACTCGGTGAAGCGCCCAAACGAGTCGGTCCCGTCCATCACGGCCTTGACCGGGCGGAGGAAGTCGATCGCCTTCTCAACCGTCTCGCTACCAATGTAGGTTGAGAGGTTGGGCTGCCTCACGTGCGCCCAGAGGGGGAGCGCCTTCGTGGCGATCACTGTCTTGCCGTACGAGCGCGGAATCACGAGCGCGAGTTTCTTCCGGACCTTGTGCCCGGCCCGGCGCGCCACCTCCCACTCCTCCACGTGCATCTGGAGCCAGTCGCAGATCGGCTTGTGGAGGCGCTCGGTGAGCCAGCGTTCGTTCGGGTTCGCCTCCATGAACCGGCGCGCTCCCCACGCCTCCTGGAGGAAGAGCCAGAAGTTCTCGCGGCAGAGGGACGCCCAGATCATCCTCTCGCGCGCAAGGAAGTCGAGGGGATCGAAGTCCATCAGATCGCGTGCCCATACGCACGAAGGAGGGTTTCGAGGTCAGAGATGCAGGAGCGGAGCGCCTTGATCGTGAGGTCGCGTCGGGCAGCGCGCTCCTCTAGCTCCCGGATCTTCTGGAGGAGATCGGCTTGGTCGGCGACCCGAGCCTGCGCCTGCCACCGGGCTGCTTCAGCGGGGGGCAGGTGCGTCCTCCGACTCCACGTCCTCCCGCCCTGCCGCGTGGCCACCGGCGCCTACGCCTTGTTGCGTTGGAAGAGCGAGATGAACCCGTTGAAGAGGGCCATCCCTGCGGCTAGCCCGAATCCGACGAAGAACCCCCAGATGATCGTGGTGATCCAGTTCCCGGTGCCTGCTTCCATGGCGATGCACCTCCCTGTGCATGATCTGGATTGAAGAAGGCTATCTTACTCTTCATGCTCCCGAGCAAGAGAGCCAGATGGATTTGACCATGAAGCGAGGTCAGATACCACCCTTCTATGGAGGGCGTCCAGACTGAGATGAGGTCGTCGAGGACTTGAGCGTCGGTCACGCCGCCCCCACCCGCGATGGCCATCCTTCCTTGAAGAAGTACTGTGCGAGGATGTCGGAATCCACTCGCTGTCGAGCCGCGTCAGCCCACCGCTGCCCGGCAATGGCGATCCCGATCCAGTACTGCATGTCCCCGAGCCTAAGCCCCTCGACCTCTGGATTCCAGCGGAGAACGACCTCATCTGTGATGTAGACCTCCATCATGCCGTCCCCACCAGAGGAAACGCCTCCTCTAGAGCGCGCCGCGACGCCTGCTGCCCCAGCGCCTGCAAGAGGAGCACCGTGTGGGCGTGGCGTTCCTCCTCGGTCAGATCCACGCGCCCCTTCTGCCGCTGCGCCCCGGCCATAGCGTCCAGGCGCGCGAGAGTCGACAACGCCGAGATCCTGACCTCCTCCCGCATGGCGTTCTCCGCGAGGTAGCTCAACTTCTCCCGCTGCTCGTCGGTCGAGAGGATGCCCCTGCCCGTGGCCCGCGCCAACTCCTCCTCCACCGACGGGAGGTCCGGGCTCGCCACCGCCTCCACCACCTCCGCCATATGAGGTAGGGTCGTCTCGCCCTTGGTCAATCGCCCCCGCGTCTTCCCTGCCTGGGCGCTCCTGGGCGGCTCGGGCAGGAGCCCCGCCTCGATCAGCGCGCGGCGGCCCCGGCTCACGGTCATCTGCGTGCACCCAAACCGCAACGCCACCTCGCGCAACGTCGGATACACGCCCGCCCCCGCCTGCACGAGCAACCAATCCTGCACCTCCTGCACCACGCGCGGGGCCACTCTACCTCCTCCTCTACCACGGGCTCGCTAGACCCAGGCTGCGGACTCGACCTCGCGCGCCAGACTAGCCCTCTTCCCACCCAAGCGCAAGTCCTGGTAAGTGAAACTACACTCTGGTCTGAGAGGGGGCTAGGAATGCATATCGTGCGTGTGCGTGGGGGACGTACCCGGGTAGGGTGCCGCGCGATCCATGTAACCCACGGTGAGCCATGACTATAGGGCTACTCAACATAATGGTACTTATCCGCCATGCCCTCATGCGTGAGGGTGCACAGCCTAGCGTGTTATCGCTGTTCCACTCTGCAACACACACCCCAGCTAGTCATGGTACAAGGTAGGCTAACTATCTAGCAGACAACAGGTTGTACAAGATAGAGAGGGGGGCGCGACCGATGCCATGTTGAGACTGAGTCGCAAGAGGGGCAAACCGCACGGCTGGATGGGGCATTTCGCCCGATCCTCGCGTGTCCAGCTTGACACAGGCGCTTGTGCTGCAACGAGTTAGCGGCTGGCACGGCGACTGCCATGATGCTCGGTCGTCGTCGCGACGCTCGGTCGGGTCCGGCGAGAGCGACCCCGGATAGCACAGCCTGAAGGCAGGGGTTGCGCCACGGAAGGATGATCCGCACGGATGCAAGGCTATGGTTCGGAATAGCGCGGAGGTAACAGTCATGGCAGGTAACAACGTCACGTTCAAGGTGCAGGATGGCAAGCTGACGATGGTCATTGACTTGACCAAGAACGTCGGGCGGAGCAAGTCGGGCAAGAACACGCTCATTGCCACAACGCAAGGGACGCACAAGATGGCGATTGGCGACAAGATGGTCAGTATCGGCTTGAACGTCTACACACTGGACGCGTAACGCACTGGGGATACGGCCGCCGCGCCTAGCCGCTCCCGGGCCGAGGTAGGAGCCCGGGGCGGCATCCCCTTTCCATCGGAGGGCAAGGTTATGGAAGCCAAAACGTGGACGCTGGAGCGATTGGCTCGCGTGTGTAGCGGTCCCAAGCTGACACGGGAGCAGGTAGAGGCGCATCGGGAGCGAGAGCGGCAGGCGGTTGAGCGCTTGGTAGCCGCCGCACGCGAGGAGACGGAGCGATGGTAGCAGCGTGGATCATAGGCGCGATTGCGTCAGTGGCCCTTGCCGTGGCGCTGGAGCGACGATCGGCGCGCGGCAATGGCAGGGGAAGGGTTGCGCTCCGTTCGCTCGCCTTGAGCCCCGGCAGACGGGTTAGGCGCGGGGTGGCGCGTGGGGTCTAGGTGCGTTTGGCAAGTAGACAATCAAACCAGGCCACGGACGGCCGCCACTGGAGGGTAGAGGCAATGAGTGAGCCGCAGAAGCCGGAAAAGAAGCATCACCGTCACCCAAGGATCGATGAGGCGCGAGAGTATGCCTTTGCGCCCGTATCGGCAACCGTGACGTACATGCTGCCAGACGATCCGGTTGCGCTGGTAACGATAGGGGCGCGACTGAGTTATCGCGTTATCGTGGCAATGAAACACCGGGGACTCGATTGCACGTGTGAGTTGCCTGACGATGTATGGCTTTGGAACGTGGAACAGCTAGCGCCTCTACTGCGGGAGATGGCTGAGGCGACGATTGCGGATCGACTCCCGCCCGAAGCTACGAACCCAGAATCGGCGCCTAAGTTCTGGCATGCTATGGTGTTGAGACTGGAGGATTTCTTTGCACGGATGCAGGTGACGGCGCTTAAGACGCGGGACGAGGTGCTAGCGGGGCGCGTCTTGACGGTGATGGAGGCGGCATTACAGGCCGAAGGCGGCACGTGGGAGGATGTCCAGCCATGAGCGTTGCCAAGCCAAGAAAGCCTGACGAGTTAGTCCAGTTGATTGCCGATTATGTCATGCCGCGCTTGCCGTTGGAGCCTGCCATACGCCGCGTCATTACCTCGGATGGCAGGTTGCCGGTCGTTGTGTCGGTGCGGGAGTCGGGACAGGCGCCCGTTGACGTGGGAAGGCAGCACAAGAGTTTTCCGGTCTTGGTGTCGATCCTGGCGCGGCGCCGGAATGTATGGCTCACCGGACCGGCCGGAGGGGGGAAAACGACGGCGGCTCAAGCAGCCGCCCGGGCACTTGGGATACCGTTCGGGAGCATTTCGGTCGGGCCTCAGACGACACAATCGGCGCTCTTTGGGTACATGAGCGCAACCGGAACCTACGTAGCGTCAGAGTTTAGGCGACGGTACGAGCATGGCGGGATATTCCTGCTCGATGAGATTGACCGAGGGAACCCGGGCGTGCTAACAACGCTCAATCAGGCGGTTGAAAACGGCACGTGCGCCTTTCCTGATGCGATGGTCGCAAAGCATCATGACTTTATCTGCATTGCGGCGGCCAACACGTACGGCATGGGAGCATCGCGAGAGTACATCGGAGCGTTGCAAGTTGATGCGGCGACGCTGGATCGGTTCGTGATGTTGGACTGGCCCTATGACGAAGCGCTGGAGACTGACTTAACGCTGGCCGTTTACATCGCGGCCGGAGGGACGGATGAGGCGGTTCCCAATGATTGGCTTGTCAAGGTCAGATTGGCGCGGAGCCGGGCGAGCGCCTTAGAGATTCGGCACGTTGTATCGCCCCGGGCGTCGATCATTGGCGCGGATTTGCTCGCGTCGGGAATCGAGCCGGGCGTGGTCGCGGCGGCTGTGCTCTGGAAGGGACTGGATGGGGACACGGTAAGCCGATTGGGAGGGAACTAGGATGGATTGGGAGGTACGGATACCCTCGCTTAATTGGCTGGCGGATAAGGCGTTAAATGGTCCGGGTGGAGCGTCGCGGGAGAATGATGATGACTTCGGGGGGACGTCGTTCGATGAAGCGGTAGCTCGGGCGCGGTACGGATGGCCCGAGAGAGCACGGCAAGCGAGCCGGATGCTCAAATCGATTACCGCACAATTGCCGATGTACACGGTACAGAACGCGACCATTGCGAGTGTCACGGGCGCCTACGTGGACGTGGGAGCATACACGGAGGGGATACCGGAATCGATGGTCGACTTTCTGCCGGATAAACGGCGCCTAACCCATGTGCAGATACGCGTTTCGGGAGGGTACAACTGCGGGGTAGCGGCACAACAAGCGACCCTACGCGGCATTGCCATTGCCGCGATTGTCGACTTGCTGGAGTCGAAAGGGATTCGGTGTACAGTTGTCGTTTGGGTGAGGATTCAGGGGAATGGTGACGGGTATTTGGATATGTACCAGGAGATTAAGAGCGCTAGTCAACCGTTGAACCTGGATGCGCTTGTCTTTGCGCTTGGTCAGCCGCCCTACTTTCGGCGGCTGATATTTGGGCTGATGGAGACGTTTCCGAAAGAGGTTATTAGAGCGTTCAACATCTACGCGGGTGGCGGGTACGGGCACACGATAGACATTCCCAATCCGGAGGACGGGACGATTGTTTACCAGACGTTGAAAGCGGGCGATAGGTGGACGGAAGAGTATGCCGTGAAGAGAGCATTGGCAACGCTAAGGCAGCTAGAGGCCGCGACATGAGGCGCAGGCGAGCGAACGGGCGAAAGGCGGAACCGCGCCCCGGCAAGGCGCATCCGAAGGGCGTGCGGCTGCGCAGTGTGCGCCTTGTCACGGGGCCGGAACTAGTCTTGTCGGGTATCGTGGCGTGCGTGCTGTGGGTCGGATCGTGGAGGAGGAGACGATGACGATGCGACGGAAGAGAACGCGCCCCGTTCCCGCGAACCTGGACGTTATCGTCCGGGTCCGGGGCGGAATAGCCTACGTGGAACGGATTAACCGATTCGTCAAGGTTGAGGTATGGGACTACGATAACGGAAGGGACATGCTAGAAAGCGACCCCATGAAGCACCGGGACGAGAACGGAGACGCCTACGCTCTTGGCTAGTGTCGTTCTGATAGGAATGGGATGTCTCCTCCTGGCCCTGGCACTCGTCACCCTCAAGTACAGGTAGCTCTACCCTACCCCCATGGGGGGGGTATAACCGTCTATCACGACCTGAAGATCCTACCGGCCCGGCTAACCATCGATCACGATTCCGACCCGTCCTGCGACCTGTCCTGCGACCTGTCATCCGGTTTTTACAAGAGGCCCCTATAAACATGAGTCAGAAGCAGGGAGCGCCACCGAGCGCTACCGCTGGCTCTGTTTATATAGGATTAAAAGGAATCGCTAAATCGTTGGGCTGCATTAGGTAAGAGCGGAAATCGTCAGAATCCCGTGAAGATGTTGCAGCATCTAAGTTTGTGGGCGTTTTTCTGAGGGTGTTTTCCGGCTCACGAGGCCCCCATGGAGGGGGCTAGGAGGTGTCAAGGATGGTTGACAGTGGGGGTCCGGGAGGGACGTTTGCGGTCGATGGGACGGTTGAGGACTGGGCCAATTGGGAGCATCACATGGGACCGGAAGACAGGGAGACGTTCGAGGGACAGTTCGTACCGCTGAGTGGGAATGACCTCTTCCAGGCGCAGGCGACCCCTCCGGCTTGGCTCCTGACTGACTTGATACGCGAGCGGAGCCTCGTCATGGTGTCGGGAGAACCCTTCTCGGGGAAGACGCTCTTCCTCCTCTCGTTGGCGATCGCGTTGGATACAGGGCATCCGTTCCTCGACGTGTTTGCGCCTATCGATGGGCATAGGTGTCTGTTTATTGGACAGGATGCGCCCACGTGGGATTACATCGGGTGCTACTCAGCGCTAGCTCGTGGGGTCGTGCGCGGTGTGGTGCCGCACCTGCCATCGATCTTCATCTTGAACAAGGGGCTCTCGTTAAATCAGCCACAAGCGTTTCGCATAGCGGTTAGCGAGGCGGTGCGCCTCTACGGGATCGATGTCCTCATGCTCGATGTGCTCAAGTCGTTCCATGATTACGATGAGAACTCGAATGTTGAGATGGCGCGGGTGATGGATATGCTCAAGGCGTTGAGGGATTCGCTCGGCTTGACGGTGTTTATGTCGCATCACACGGCAAAACCGAACGCGCAAACGGCGGGCGAGAATTATTTTGGAAACTATCGAGCGAGAGGCGCATCTGTTATAGCGGGTTCGATCGATCAGCACTTTTTGCTGAGGACGGGGACGAAAGATAAGGTGGGTGCGACGATCAAGTTGCATATGCCGAAGGCGAGAGGGGCGATGAGTGGGTTGAAGTTGGATGATTTGCAGTTGTTGGAGGAGCAAAAGGCGGGGGTGAGGGCGTTGGTGCTGAGGTCGAACGTGCTTGTGACGGACGAGATGACACGGTTGGTGATGGGGGCGTTAGATAAGGAGGTGAGTCGGAGGCCAGCGGAGGTGCACCGGGCAATCAAGTCGGGGTTTGGGCATTTGGATGAGGGGCAGACGTACAACAGGATGTATCAGGCGATGAAGAGGCTGGAGAAGCAGGGGTTGGTGGAGCAGCCAGCGAGGGGGTTGTGGCGCAGGGTGCGAGAGACGGTGGAGGTAGCGTGAAGACGGAAGAGTTGCACGAGAAGGCAAGAAGGTGCCTCAAGGAGCTAGGGCCTAGTTCGGATAAGGTGGCGATGACGTTGAAGCGGATGGGGGTCAAAGGAATACCAGGTGAGGCCAAACATTGCCCAATCGCTAACTATATGAAGAAGAAGACGTTTAGGCTATTGAGTCCTTTGGTTGCGGGTACGTTCTCGTTTAACGGACCGCTTGGGCGTGAATTTGTTTACCTCCCAAGGTCTGTGACGGCTTTCGTGAAACGATTCGACCAGGAGAAGTATCCGTTTCTCAAGAGGGGCAAATGAGACTGGGCGTAACGACGGTGAGTGTGACGCGGGAGATCAAGCTGACGATGAGGGAGGATGAAGGTGGAGGGCTAGAGTGGTTCCTGACGATAGAGGAGGCGCTCGTGACAATGTCGGAAGAGACGTTCCAGGCGCTGATTAGGGAGAGAGAGAGACTGCTTAGGACGGCGCGGGTGACCAGGTCAGATAAGGAGATAGTCGGTGGGTGATCTGCAGAGGTTGAGTGGGTTGATGGAGCACGTTAATCGGGAACTGGCGAAGATGGAGTACCCGGACTTCGCCAAGGCTATGTTGGCAGAGGAGTTGTGGCCCTTGGTGAAGGAGAAACCGGAGAAGGAGGCGAGGGTAGAGTCAAGGGGCGATAAGACGCTCCAAGAGACGCTTCAGGCGCTGCGGGAGGATAACTGGACGCTGGATCAGATCTCGCAGAAGGTTGGGGTGACGAACTCGACCGTGAGGATGGCGCTCCTCGGGAGGCGCCTCAATGCGACCTCGCGGAGGAAGTTCGCGAGGGCGTTTGAGTTGAAGATGGTGGAGCCGAAGGTGGCGCGGGGCATACCCCCGAGCAAGAGGCCGGATAAGAAGGCGGAGTACAACCGGAGGTACAGGGAGAGGCTCCAGTCGAGCGAGGCGCTCCAGACGTTTGCCACGACGTTGACGAAGCTGCGACAGGCTAGCGGCATGACGCAGAAGGAGTTGGAGAAGAAGAGCCAGGTTAATATAAGCCGGATCGAGAACCGCTGCACGGTGCCGACGCTTGCGGGCATTGAGAAGATCGCCGATGCGTTAAGGGTGTCGACGAGCGTGTTCCCGGATCTGGCGGAGTTGAGGAGTGTGGACTATAGGAATCTGAGGCACCGGGCGAGCGTCTAAGGGTGAATGAGGTGGCGTTGGGTTCTGGTGGTGTGGGCGGCGTGGCTCCTGCTGCTGATATTGGCGCTCGGGACGGCACACAGCGAGACGATCGGGTATCGGTTCACTGCTCCGACGAGCGATCAGAGAGGGTGCCCGGGGACGGTGGCGTATGACTCGCTCGCGTTGTTGCCGCCTTTGCCGCTCACGGGGCTCACACGGTTTGAGATCTGGGGCGTTAGGTTTAGGGACCTCGATACGTTGATGCTGGGGGATATCCCGTGCTCGGGGTGCGCCGGGGACACGATTGGGTTTGACCTCGATATCCTGCCCGGGACGATGGGGAGCTTGTGGATACGGGCGTTTGATGCGGAGAATAATCGGTCGTGTATCGGGAGTCAGAGCGTGTTCGCGGTGCCTGCGCAGGAGACGGTGGGAGATACGATTGGGCACGGGGCGGGGTTAAAGTGCGAGATGTACGCGGACCGGGAGCAGACGGTGAAGGTGGGGGAGCGCGTCGATAGCACGGTAGCGTTTGTGTGGGGCGATCAGGCGGCTTGGCTGGGCGGATCGATAGACAACTTCTCGATGCGGTGGAGCGGGATGGTGCACGTGCCCACGAGCGGCGTTTGGAATCTATACGTGCAGTCGGACGATGGGAGGCGGCTCTGGCTCGATGGTGTGAAGGTGATGGACTTCTGGGTGCCGACATGGAGCGAAGGACAGTGGGCAGGTAGCCTTGCGGAGGGTGACCATGCCATACGGGTTGATTATTTCGAGGCTGGGGGCGGAGCCCTCTGCACGTTGCAATGGGCCGGGCCGGGACAGGGGAAGTCCATCGTGCCGGGTAGCAGGTTAACCCACTAGGATGAGGTGAGAAGAATGGCTGGGAAGAAGGCGAAACTGACCGGGGCAGGGAGGATCGCGCTCGCGAAGGTGAAGAAGCTCTATCCGAAGGTGATGAAGGTTGTGGATGCGGATGAGAAAGTCGTGATTACGGTGACGGAGAAGGATGGGAATACGGGGCATCAGCTTGACTTGACGGAGTGTGCCCTGGCGATTGCGTGTAAGAGGCAGCTTGGGTTGCAAGGGGCGATCATTGGGTTGGGGACGAGTTACCTCGTGAGGGGGACGGTGGCGACGCGCTATAAGACGGGCCAGTCGATCACGCGGGAGATCACGTCGTTTGATCGGCACAAGGACTTTAAGCCGGGCGTGTATACGTTGGTGCCGTATCCCACGAAGGCGCATCTGGGTGCGTATGAAACGTCGACCAAAGGGCACGCGACAGGAAAGAACCCGAGGTACGCCGCGCGCCACGTGACGACCGGGGTGAGGTCGAGCTAGATGGTGGGGGTGCTGGTGGTCTTGGTCGTTGTGGTGGTCTGTCTGGGCATGCTGCTCGAACGGAAGAAGCGCCCGTGACCAGGGCGATTACATAGAGGCAGGGCCGCTCGGGGCATCGAGGCCCTGGCGGAAACGGAGCAGGGATGGCGCGTTTACCCCTTTGGTTGGAGGTACTCCCCATGCGTTTCCTCGTTCTTGCGGCGGTGGTGGTGGTGGTGGCGGGCTGCGGCGACAAGGTGAAGAATCCCTATTTCAAGCCGGAGATTTCCGGTGCGACCTATGCGGTGCCGGTTGCGACGACAGGGCACAAGATCCCACGTATTCCACTCAACATGCCCAACTCCTGCGTGTACGTGCAGGGCGAAGGTTGGACGTGTAGTGGGGAAATCTGGGATGAGAACGGGCGGTTGCAGATGGCGGACGACGATGTCATCTACGCTGCGCCCAAGTTCACGCCCGTGGCACAGCAGGCGGTGCCCGTAATTCAGGCGACGACGCCGGATAGCGAGCCGATCCTGATCTACCGGGTGGGTGATCCGACGGCGGACGATTAGGCGCAGGCGGCTTGGCGCTCGGCACCACACATCGACTGGAACGAGGCCGGTTTCCTAAACCGGAGGTGGAGGTTCGAGTCCTCCTGGTGCCGCTTGTGATGCAGGACCGGGCCGATGAGCCCAACGAGTCCCTCCTATCACACTAGGAGGGTGGTGAACCGAAAAGGGGCGGGTTCCCCCAGTGGGATGAGAGCTACTGTTGCCCTGCGGTAGGCCCGCCCCTCCCATCGGTCTGACGAGGCAGGAGGAGGACACGCTGAATCCTTACGATAGAGAGATCACGATTGGCTTCATCCTTATCATGCTCCTCGCGGTTATTGCAGGAGTGATGCTTATAGTCGGAGTCTTGACGCACACGATGTGACGCCGTGTCCGAGTGGTGCAGGAGACGGTCCGCAAAACCGTTTACGGGGGTTCGACTCCTCCCGGCGTCTCCAGGTTAGAGGTGGCTCGTGGCCCATCTGATGGGTCTTGTCCACAATCGGGTGGCAACGACGCCGGTATCAAGCCCGGCCCACGAGCCGTTTGAGTAGCGCGCGGTGGCATCTATCGGACCTCTCTTGGAGAAGGGGGAGGTTGCAACCCCGGGTAGGTCTTGCGGGGGAACCGAGGAAACATCGGGGGGAGTGGCGCACCCCCGGGGCCGCTTGCACAGCCACCAAGCCACGTTTGAATCCCGTTCGGAAGAGGAGCATCCAAAGCGCATGGCTAACGAGAAGAAGGTGAGGCACACGGCGGCAGTTGACGCGTCGATCGAAGCGGAGTGGCAAGAGAACAAGTTCATCGTGACGATGGAGGTCAAGAACCCGAGGGCGCTGGAGGGGGTGCCGGAGGAAGTGCGCGATAGCATGACAATGACGGTCATGGCGCATGCGCTGTTGGAGAAGGCGAGTGAGATTCGGAAGGAGGCGGGGCTGGAGAAGGATTGGCAGGTCGAGGCGCACAAGGTGAAGCCGGACGATGCGAAGATCCACTAGCGAGAGGGAGGTGCACGTGAGCGAGAAGGTGCAGGCGCATCAGGGGGATATCTTCTTCGAGAGGTTGGATGGCGTGCCGAAGGGCTATACGTACAATGCGGAGTTGTCGAGCAAGGGACGCATTGTCTTGGCGGAGGGAGAGGTGACGGGCCACTTCCACGCGATCGAGGAGGATACGGATACGGTAGTGCTTTCACCCCGGGAGAAGGCAGCGATCGATGATCTCATTCTCCACGTTAGGCGGCCTGAAGGCGTGGTGGTCCAGCATCCGGAGCACGGGCCGATTACGCTGGAGCCGGGCATTTGGAAGGTTAAGAGGCAGCGGGAATACGAGTACGGAAGCGAGTCGCGGGAGAAGGAAGCGCGGGCGCGGCAGGTCGCGGACTAGAGGCGGAGGCGAGTACGAGATACACACCGACCCTGCGGCAAGGCAGGGAGCAGCAGCAGTCCGCAAAGCAGCAGTTTTTTGAAGAGCTAGCGAAGCTGAAGCAGGCGGCAATGACGGATGAGCCGCCGCTATACGGCTTACCGCTAGAGTCTAGATTCGCCGACTTTCTCGAAGGACCACTGACCTACGCCCAAGCGTCTAGACGTATGGGCTTTCCCACCACACTGACCGAGTCGGAGATGGCAGACCCGAGCCCGATTGAGATGGACCCAGGCAAGATGACGGATTTGGATCGCGGTAGGCTGGCGGCCAAGCGTCTCGCGGAGGGGCTCTTGCCGGTCGTTGGCGTCTCCGCGAGCGTGCCGAAGAAGTTCACGCCACGCGGGGTAACGGCTGCGTTTCAGATGGGCCAGTCGATCCAGACCGTGTGGCAGGCGGCGACCTACTATGCACCCGATGGGGATAAGGAGACGTTCTACCCGCTCATGGTGAGGCTGGATGCGGCGGGGCGCCTCCACTGCGAGGACGGTCCGTCGATGACGTTCTCGGATGGGTTTGAGACGTTTCATATCCATGGGATCGAGGTGGGGCGGCAAGTGATCGTCGCCCCGCACGAGATCCCGGTGGAGATGATCCAGGCGTGTAAGAACGTGGAGCAGAGGCGGGTCATCATCAAGAGATACGGGCAGCAGAGGTATATGGAGAAGCTGGGCCTGAAGCCCGTGCATCGGGATGACTGGGGGGAGTTGTACAAGGCCCCCGTGCCCGGGGATGAGGACCTGACGATGGTGAAGGTGGTCAACAACACGCCCGAGAAAGACGGGACGTACAAGGACTACTGGCTCCCGGTGCCGCCCAGCATGAAGACGGCGAAGGAAGCGGTGGCGTGGACGTGGGCCAAGCCGGAGCAGGAGTTTAATCCAACCGAGAGGTCGTGACGATGCGCGGGCATGGGCAGAGCGATATCGAGAGGCGGCTTGTGGAACTAGAGCGGCGGCAACAGGTGTTTGTGAGCCAGATGGCGGAGGCGGTGGTGTGTCTGGCGGAGAGTCAGTTGATTGTGGCCGAGAGGGCGGGGATCGAGATACCGGATGGGATGAAGAACCGGATTGGGTCGTTACAGTTGATGCTCAGTTCGCTCTCGGCGGGGCAGGGGTGATGGCAGACAAGATTGAGTTTGGTATTAAGAAGGATCATGTCACCAAGGCTATCGGACTGAAGTTCGATATCACAACGGAGAACATGGAAGCCTTCCACAAGGCGTATATGGATGCGAAGAGCTACATAGACATCGAAGCAACGATCGATGGCCAAACCAAGACGTTCACCTGGGAGGAGTTTAAGGTGGCGTTGGGGTTTGCGAAGTAGTGCTCCTCTCCGTCAGCGACATCAACCTCTTCCTCCGCTGTGAGCACGAGTGGTGGTGTAAGTGCGTTCGGAAGCGCGTGCCGAGGCGTGGGGATGCGGCACTCTATGCCGGATCGTTGTGGCACGTGCTCCTGGCTGAATACGCAAAGAGCCAGGACAAGACGAAGGCGCTGGAGACGGCGACGGGGGAGTTGGCGCGGTTGAGGGACGAGCTAGCCGTGTTCGGCATCGAGAAGACGGTCGAGGACTTCCAGAAGCAGGCGGACGGGTTGCTCGCGGCGTTCGCGCTCTATGAGGACCCGACGCTGGGGTTTGAGACGCTGGCGATTGAGACGCCCATTCAGGCGCGGCTGCCGTATCGGAGGCTCGTGCAGCATGAGTTGATCGGCACGCCGGATCGCGTCGTGAGGGCGCCCGATGGCCGGGTGTGGTCGGTCCAGTACAAGACGATATCGGATCGCACACCGCCAGCCGTGTTCGTCGAGATGGCGCAGCGGACGTTGCACGAGCTAGTCTACGCGTTCTTGATCTCGGAGAAGTACGTCCTACAGGAGAAGGACTATGGCGGGACTATTCTCAACGTTACTCGGAAGCTCTCTGCCCGGGGTCTTCGGGAGCGCCCTGAGTCAGCATTCATCCATGAGCCGATCCCCATACAGTGGGAGCAGGTATCAAGCGCACTCCACGATATCGCCACCTGGGGGGACCGTATGGAGCGAATCGCCCTGGGGCTGGAGCCTCCTACCCAGAACCGGACCGCTGACTGCAACCGCTACGGGAACGTTCTCTCTCCCTACTGGGAAGTTCGGGTGGGTCGGGCAAGACTTGAGGACGACCTCTGGTATATGGACGCAAGTCCACGGTATGGGGAAGTTGGAGCCCTGGAGTCCGCTCGATAGTCCGGAGGTGTTTGGACTTGACCTGAAAGGGGTTAGCGACCGCGTCTATGCTCTCCTTAATCTTGTCTTCTCCTATTCGTCTTGGCCAGTTGAGGTCGCTGCGCAATCAACGATGGTCTCCCACCGATGAGGCGATCGTGTTCGTCGCACCGGGGGAGGAGGCGGAACTAGCGGTGCAGGGGTTACAGGTCGCGGGGCTGATTCCGAATCTGAAGGTGCTGGAGCCCCCGATGGAGGAGCGGTTGCCACCGTGGGATGCGTTGGTGCAGGGAGTGGCCGAGGCGGCGAACGATTGGGTCTGGCTCCTCCCGCCCGAGATGAAGCCTGCTCCGATGGCGTTGGAGACGATACGCGGGGCGATCGAGGCAAGGGAGGACGCGAAGATCCACGTGTTCCGGGCGTATGGGTTGAATGGGTGCCTCATGCCGAGCCACCCCGCGAGGGAGGCGTTTGTGCCTCGCGAGATGACCGTGGCGTGCGCTGTGGTGCCGCGCGGGCTTGCGCGCCTCGCGACCTTTCACGCTGGACAGTGGGGCGATCTCGCGTGGCTGGATGAGGCGGCGCGGTTGCACCCGGCTGGAGAGGGGTCGGTCGTTTGGCACAACCGGCTCGTGGCGGTGAGGGATACGGACACGGTGTACATCGAGGAGAGGTTGGGGGACGCAACGCCCAGGTGGAGTTTCCGGCCGCAGGAGTTCATCAAGACTTCGGAGAAGGAGGAGGTTGGGACGCTGGAGTTGGCGCACGTTGGGGAGGGATGGCTCGGGCAGTTGAGGCTCGCGGAGAAGGCGCGGGGGATGGGGTATCGGGCGCCGCTCGCTCGGTTCGCGCTGGAGGCGTGTAGCGGGGAGAGGTTGACCTTGCGAGGGCCGGGCGAGGATGACGTGGAGGAGCATGCGGGCTTGTGCTACCTGTGGGACGAGTTCGAGAAGCACGCGGGGGCGAAGGCGTGAGCGAGCGCTTCAACCCAGTCGACCACCCGACCTGCACGGTGCTGCCGGATCGTTTGACCAACGTGGATGACTTCCACCCGCATCTACCAGTGGCGATGGCGTTGGTATCGATGCTCCGGCCGAGTCGGGTGGTGGAGCTAGGCGTGTACCTGGGGGATAGCTTGTGCAGCATGGCCCAGGCGGTGAGGCTGCTTGCGCTCCCCACGAAGCTCTATGGCGTGGACACGTGGAAGGGCGATGAGCACTCGGGGCGGTACGGCGAGGAGATCGTGCAGGATCTGAGGCGCTACCTCGTGCGGAACGATTACCAGAACGTTGAGTTGATTCGGAAGACGACCTTGCAGGCGGTGCCGCATTTTAGAGATGGGTCGGTGGACCTGCTGCACATCGATGCGGACCATACGTATGAGGGCGTGAAGGCGGATTGGGAGGGGTACCTCCCGAAGGTGAGCGAGCAGGGGGCGGTGATCCTGCACGATATTTATACGTTCACGCATCCTCAGTTGAAGGTGTGGAAGTTGTGGGAGGAGATTAAGGCCGCGCACCCGGGGAGGACGTTTGAGTTCCCGCATGCGTGGGGTGTGGGGTTGGTGCAGCCGAATCGCGTGCATCCCAATTTGGTGGACCTCTTCGCGATGGGGCAAGAGGACGTGGAGAAGACGCAGCAGTTCTTCGCGGTGCTGGGGCAGAGGGTGATGGACTACGGCGAGGCGCGGAGGCAGGCGGTAGAGGCGTTGACGCAGGCGTTAAAGAAGTGAATCGCGCGCGGGCGTTGAGGCGTCTAAGTAGGTTCAGAGGAGGTGGCACGTGATGATAAAGAGTCAACATGAGAACGTATGGGAAGAGATCTATCTATCTGACCTCAAGTACCAGAATCAGATTGAGTCCCGATTCAAGAATAACCCAGGGCGACACGGGATGAGGAACGAGGTACCGATCCAGTCAGTGCGTGGTGGGTGCCCTCCGGTGGCTGTGCTGGTTGACTGCTGCCTCGCGTGCACGATTCCGAGTCTGCACCACTACCAGGATGTAGATTGGGATGACAAGAACGAGAGGGAGATTGTCACCTGGAAGCTGCAATTCAATGAATATACCCAGGTCTACCATGCTAACTGGCGGTTGCTTGACTAATGGCGATCGCAACCGGCACACCCGATCTATATGAACGCATCCTAATCTACGGGGCACCCAAGGTAGGGAAGACGCGCTTCGCCACGGCTCTGACGGGGAGGTTTGGCGAGGCCGTTTACTTTGCCGTCGATCCGGGCGCAGAGCGACTTGACTCGGTACTAACCGGGTATCGGAGCCGCCTCCACGTGGTCCAGTCGAGGCCGAAGGTAGGCGAGGTGTACGACCCGAGGAAGGACGCCTTCATCATCGCCCAGGAGGACTGGACGAAGCAGTTCCCCGGGGTGAAGACGTTGATCTGGGACACGTTGACCATCACGAGCCAGTCGATCCTCGCACACATTGCCGATACCGGAGCATTCAGCGCCACCCAGCATATCTCGATGGGGCAGAAGGGGTCGAAGGAGTACCAGACCGTGCCGATGCAGGGGGATTACGGGGCAGCGCAGAATGCCGTGGACCGATTGATAACGTTCCTATTCCAGCAGCCACTTCACGTGATTGTCTTGGCGCACGAGGGTTACCGAGAGGCCATGGAGGGAGGGGCCAAGACTCTGATTGGAGGCCCGCTGACGGTAGGCTCCAAAACGATCGGGTCGTTAGCGGGGCGTTTTCCCACTGCAATCAGACTCACGAGGAAAGAAGAGTCGGCAGGGTTTGAGAAGAAGACGAAGGTCGTGGCGTGGACGGAGACGAAGGGCGTGTGGGTTGCCGGAGTGAGGTCGGGGCATCTGATGAACCCGATGCCGATGGTCGACGTGCCGCCCGATCCGATTGGGTTCTGGGAGCAGTACGATCGAATGTTTCTAGCCGAGGAGGGGGCGAATGTCTGAGGGCGGATTCCTGACGATTTCAGGGGGAGCGATCAAGGCGGCAGAGGAGGCGGCTGAGAACAAGATGAAGGTGCCGGAGACGGCACGGACGGGGAGGGACAAGGAGGTCAGGTTCTGGGAGGAGGCGGGCACGATCACAGCCGCCTACTCGAAGAAGTACACGGACACGAAGACCAACACGGAGGTCCGGGTCCTGACGTATGAGGTTGCGTGCTCGGCTGATGGGTCGGGGGAGAACGTGGGGTTCGTCATTAAGAATGGGTTGAGGTTCGCACCCTCGGCTATGGCGATGGGGGAGCCCCAGAACCTGGCGAAGATGTCGTTTCTCTCGGTCAACAAGTTGGTGGGGCTGCTCCGCGCCCTGGGGTTCCAGGGCGATCAGCCGGACGGAGGGTATAGCCAGGAGATGCTCGCGGCCTTGTTCCCGGCTGAGGATGCGTTCGGGGAGATGAGTGCGCTCGTGAACCGGACGTTGAGGTTTGAGGTGCGGCAGGCTCCCACGGTGGGGAACGACGGGCAGAAGCGGTTCTTCCCTGAGATAAGCAAGGTGTTTGAGGTCGTTTGAACGCTTGAGACGATTGCCACGGACGGGCATCTAAACGGGAGGTAGCTCATGGAAGAGCAGGGTGGGCGTGATCTGGTCAATAGGATGGCGCGCGATGTCGTGAGGATGCAACAACCTCCGGCCGCAGCCGAAGAGGGGGCTGATTGGCAAGAGCCCCCCGGAATGCAGAACGGGCCGCAGCCTGGCCCCGCGCCGACAGAGGTGCAGCGTAACGCGCCCGAAGCCGCCCCTACCCAGCCTCCGGCTCCCGAGCTTCTTGGAGTCGACGTGAAGGCAGGGATTCTCTTCACGAGCATCGGGAACTTCCCGATCGAGATTAAGGAGCGGAACAGGATTGCGAAGGCATGCTTACGAACTATAAAGGCGCAATTGGCCTCAACCTACACGGTAATGGCAAGAGGGATTTCCGTGAGGCAGCGGGCCGTCCGATCGGACAAAGGGAAGGCGAAGCCCAAACGGCGGCCCAGCAAGACCGCCCCTGGCGTGGCCTCCTAACCCGCTGCCGTAACTGTGGTCGGACAGAGATCCCCTCTGGGCGGGAGAGCCTCCGTGAGGGCTTTCGGCTCCAGCCGGAGGGGCTCTGTCTTGACTGCTCCAGCGTAGCAACTCACTTCGCCGCGAGAGGTCTCGCCGCCTTCCGGGGCTCCTTGAAGGGAGTCTCATGCAAGGATGCGTTGAGACCCGGGCAGATGGACAACTAGCTCCACTAACTAAGGTACAGGTGGCGTGTGGACGTGACGAGGCGCGTGAGGTCGGGCTTCCCAAGTGGGTCGGACACGCTGCTGAGGAGTGGGGTGTCGAGTTGGTCGGTGCAGATGCCGAATGCGCACTTCAACATGCACCACTCGGTCTCTTTGGAGGCGACCTACTTCGAGCTTGGACTGGCACGGCTCGTCGAATCGAGGACGTACGGGGATATCTCAACCAGCCAATTGGTCCAGGCGTATCCGTTCTTAGGCGATCATATAATGTTCGAGGCAGCTATCGTACTGAGCGCAAGGGTCGGGACGGCACGGTCCTTCACCGAGTCGGCGACCCCAAGCACGGGTGGGTGGATCACCGTGTCGACTCCCCGCTTTCACGATTGGATGTTGGCTTCATGGGACTTCATCGTCCTGAGACGATCTCTAGTGGTAGGTTTCACTGGCTTCCTGTATTCAAGGCGGATCTTGAACGACTTGCTCGATGGACGCGCGGGGAAGTCCATCCCCTCAAGATCGACATCGCGGGCTGGGGTGGTGCGGAACGACTTCTAGACGCGCGTGAGGTGACGCTCGACATCGAGACCTCGATGGACGGGAAGCGCATCCACCTCGTGGGGTTGGCGGGAGAGAGCGGTCCGGCGCACGTGCTCCCGTGGGGGAGCGAGGCGCGCGATCTCTTGCAGGAGTTGGTCAGGCGGGAGGTCCTGCTCATCGGGCACAACCTGACGTTTGACCTCACGTGCTTGAGCCAAGCCGGGGTGGAGTTCCCCGAGGGGCAAAAGGTCTACGACACCCTCCACGCCACGAGCCTCCTCCTTCCCGATTACTACAAGGGCCTCGGCCGTGTGGCCTCCGTGTACCTCGACCTCTACCCCTGGAAACACCTCGCACGTGTGGATCGTGTCCGATACAACGCCACCGATGTGCTCGTGACCCGGGCGCTGAAGGGGAGGCTGGAGGGGTTGATTGCAGAGGCGGGGATGACTGGGCTGATGCAGACGGTCAATGCGCGCCTCCTCCCGTGGGCGAGGATGAGTCAGAGGGGGATGCGGGTCGACCTCGCACAGTTGGACGTGTGGAAGCGCGATACGGCGAGACGGCTTGAGGAGGCACGGATAGAGTGGGAGAAGTATGCCGCCGTGCCGCTTGGGTCGGTGGCGAAGGTGGGGCGCTACTTCTACGGGAAGGCGAGGTCGGCGGGGTGGCTGGAGGATGAGGCGCTCGGGCGGCTCGCGCTCCGACGGCCGGAGAAGCTCGCGGCTGCGATGGCGTACTCGCGGTGGAGACGGGTGAAGCGGGAGGCGGACGTGAGGATCGAGCCGGATGCGGATGGGCTGATCCACCCCGTGTGGATGCCCTATGACCCGGAACGCGGGGGGAAAACGACGCTGGAGCCGGATCTCGCGCTCCTTGGGCCGGTGGGGCGGAGGATGATCGTGCCACGGCAGAAGGATCACCGGATCTGGGTACTGGATTACGGGGACACGTTTACGGAACTGCTCTTCTCGAAGGAGAACACCATGGTTGGAGTGGATGCAGTGCGCTCCAAGGCGACGTTGGAGGGGTTCCTCAGGCGGTGGTCAGCCGGGAGTCTAGCGGCGCGCTTGACGATCAAGGGGTTCACGACCACGGTGAAGCAGGCGGAGGGGTTGTACGAGCGCTTCCGCGAGGCGTCCCCCAGGCTTACTGCGTGGGTGAAGGCGGTCGAACGCGAGGGTGTGGAGAAGGGCTTCCTCACGAATAGCTATGGGCGCGTGCGGTACTTCTACGGGAATCGGATGGAGGAGGGAGAGCCGGTTGGGGCAACGGTCCATGAGATGGTCGAGTGGATGGTGGAATCGAACATGGAGGACCGGATGAGAGTGAACAGTGAAGGTTGGACGATTGGGCGGTATGCCGTGGGGGAAGGGGAAGATAGCCCCGTCGACTACATGGGTTGGCATCCGCATGAGAACTGGCAGGCGGCGATCGATGCATCGGAGCCGCTACCCAAGCTGGGAGAGCCGCGATGATCCCCGACTATAGCTGGATGAAGCTGAAGTGGGGGTATGAGGTCAAGCGGTTCGAGAAGGACCCGCGCTACCGATGGCAAGTGTACATCCCGAAGCTCGTCCGGTGGAGGTCGCCTCAGTATAACTCGCAGGATATCATCATGCCGAAGTCGGCGGCTCAGGCGCTGATGGAGGAGCTACAACGCATCCTAGCGGAGCCCGGGCTAGAGGGCGTGGTGTTGGAGAAGCGCGCACGAGAGACGGAACCAGATGAGCGAGTCGACTGACATTCACGAGGCGTACTGCCACTACTACAGGTGCAAGCGTCCGCTGATCCCGAACCACTTCTACTGCGAGTGGCACTTCACGCTGGAGACGTTGGTGAAACACAAGCTGATCTATCCGCTTGCCGGGATGAAGTCGGCAATGTGGGTGTCAAGGCAGCTTCACCTGCGCGATTACTACATGGGGTTCTTCATTCAGAGGATACGGAGGCTCCTCGCGCGAGAGATCGATCCGGTGGATAGCGGATGGAGGCTGTTGGAGGTCGCAATGTCGGCCTTGCCCGGGAATCCTTCGACCGTGTGTGGCATCAAAGTCTCGACCGAACACATGGTGAGGCTGATCGCGAGCGTCAAGGAGATCGATCACAAGGTGTCGTGTTTGCTGCTAAAGAAGAAGCAGAGGGCAAGGAGGCCCAACGGTGCCGTGGCCAGAGATAAAGCACTTCAAACCAGAGGAGTTCGACTCTCCGGATGAACCGGGTAGCGGGGAGAGGATGCAGATGGCGTTTGTTCAGACGTTGGACAGGTTGAGGGAGGAATGTGGGTTTCCGTTTTATATCTCGTCTGGGTTTAGGACGGAGGCGCATAACCAGGGGTTGGTAGGAGCGGTGGATGGATCGGCGCACACGAGAGGGTGGGCGGCCGATATTGCCTTGATAGGGCGCACGTCGGGGGAGATCACGTGGAAGAGGGCGGCGCTGGTGATTTCGGCGGTCAGAGCGGGGATCGTGAGGATGGGGATTGGGGTGACGTTCGTACACCTGGACATGGACCCGGCGCTGCCGAAGCCGCGCGTGTGGCGGTATGACTGAGGCGGTGAAGGAGCTTGAGGCGATCAAGGCGGAGGTGGGATCGTTGTGCGAGGGGAATGTAACGCACCATGAGTGGTGTGGGTGTCAGATTGCGAAGAGGCTTGGGCGGGCGATTGAGGCGGTGAAGAGGTGGGAGGAGGAGGCGGAGAGGGCGGAGGAGGCGGAGTACCGGGAGACGATGCGGTTACTGAAGGAAAAGGACGAACAGATCGAGAGGTTGGAGCGGATGGTGGACGATGCGGCGAGACGGGGGAGAGTGTGAGCTACATGGAAGGGAAAGAGAGAGCTAAGGTGTGGGTCTGGGTTGCTCCATTCGTGGCTGCTGCGTTTGCGTTTGCGGTCTATAGCGTGGCAGATTGCCAACGGGCTAATTATCAGGCTCAAGTGGATGGGATGGTGCATATGACTATCTATTACAATGGTCCAATCCTGCCCGACACGCTTGTCATGGTGCGCCCATGAGCGAAGAGGCGTTGATGTCCCTGGAGGAGGTGGCGCGGCACCTGGGACGCATGACTACTGGCGTAGTGAACGGCAACATGGCGTATCTCGATGTTGGATTGGCGCAGCGGATGGCCCGCGCCCTCCGCGCCCACATCGAGGGCGGGTGCGTGCCAGTTTCCGAGTTACAGGATTTGCTTGATCGAAGAGACGCCTTCGCTACGCGTGATTTAGACACCATGTTCGTAGATTCATTTCTACAGGGAGTCCGCCGCGTACACAGGCAAATCAAAACCCTCCTCGACAAGCACGCCCCAGCGAAGCCCGCGCCGGACCCGATTGTAGAGGCGCGACAGGCGATGCTGGATGCGCGGCGCAAGTTTAACCATCCATTACTCGGGGGCGCATTTCAAACGCTGGACCGTGCCGTCTCGCTCCTCGACCAAGCCATCGCGGAGCGCGGGAAGTGAGGGCCGAGAGGTGAGGGTTTACGAGGATAAGAGGACTGGCGGACTGGTTCATGCGATTGCGATTTGCCGGACCTGCGGCTGGAACTGTGAGAATTACCTGACGGCGTGGTCGCTTGGCAAAGCCCACGCTTCCCGTAAAGGTCACGAGGTATCGGTGGATGTTGGGCACAACTACGTCTACGACGGGACGCAACAGGCGCTCAAAAGGAAGAAGAAGGCAAACACCCCATGACCCAGCCCGAGAAAGCCAAGGGGGAGCTACCGCCACTACCCGATTACGCTCGCGGCGATTGGTCTGAGGTATCGCCCGTGATCGGCTTCACGTCTGGAGGTGCGTTCGGGGTTGCAGGCACGCTCGGCCCTAATGAGGTTCCGTACACGCGAGAGACGTTTATTCGAGGTGCCGCCCATATGCTCTACGGCAAACGTGCGGAAGAAGTAATCGAGCATTGGAAGCGATTGAAAGAGGCAAAGCCATGACCCCCGACCCCAAGGACGACCCGCTGGGGGTGCTGGTGTGCGTCGAGTCCATGTTGCGGGATCAGTCCCAAGCCGAAGCGTCGGCGGATTGGAATGGCTCGGCGGCTTGGCACAATGGACTGGCCGATCAGGTCCACGCAGCGCGGGAGGGGCTGGAGGAGCGCGACAAGTGGCAGGAGCGTGGGCTCCCATATCTAAGGCAACTGGTTCGCGCCCTGATGATCGCTGGCGATGGAAAGAGAGTGCTGACCCAGGGAGAGATAGCGGACCTGTACAACGTGGGGCGACTTGCGCTGGACACGCTCCCACACGCAGCGGCCCGAGACATGGAGGAGCGCCCGTGAAGCGCATGACGATTGGCGAGCAAGTCGATAAACACGGCATGTCTGAGGCGTTCTTGGCAGTCGCGGACGCTTTCCTGCGGCGAGATGTGGCCCCGATCAAGGACAAGATCGTGACTGAAACATTCGGCAAGTGGATCGTCTGCGTAAACGGAACGCGGGAGACGGTGAAGGCCGAGCCTGAAGGGACGATGGGTTGCAACGAGGTTCCGCCAGTCCATGCGGCCCTATTTTACAACGGCTGGCTTGCGGGCCTCATCTCCCCTGCTGGCGGATGGATTGCTGCTGGCGAGGGTGCGAACGAAGCGACCTTCATCGAAGCGATACGGTCGTGACCGACCAACGCGACGAGGTGGTGCTGTTGCCGTGTCCGTTTTGCGGGGTTACGCCAGTTCATACCAATTACCAGGTTATTTGCTGCACTACTTTGAGATGCCCGATACGAGCCCTAAATGTTTTCAGCTTAGAGCAATGGAACACCCGCGCACCACAAGGCGCTGTTAGCGATGGAGGGGCGCCCCAAGAAGGGTCTGCTGCTATCGAAGTGCCGAAGGCCAAGGCCGATAGCGCGGAGGTCGGTAAAAGTCCGATCCCGCCCAGGACACCCTCGCCCCCGCAGGTTTCGAGTAAAGGAGGAACGAATGCTGTGGATGCTGGCAAGAGATTGGTGGAGGTACCGATGGGCAAGCCCAATGTGGCGGCGAATCAACACAATGAAAACGTGGCGCCCGCTCCCGATGTGAGCCTGGCGGGGCCGCGTGTGTTTACTAGTGAGGAGCGGAAGGCGCTGGACCTAGCAGCGACACGTTGCGAAGTATGGGCTGGCGCTTACGAGGATGGTGGAAGCGTGGATGAACGCAATGCAGCCGCCACCATCCGCAAACTCCTGGAGAAACCATGATCCTGTCTTGGCTCAAATGCGCTAGATGCCAAAAGCTCTACGAGGTGCTCGACGAGGATGATTGGGCCTACTGGTGCCGCGAATGCGTGCAGGCCGCAACGGAACTGCTGGGCCATAAGCCGTTCGTGATGTTTAAGCCCGCAGATGTCCCAGAGGGCTTCTATAAGAGTGAGCAGAGCAAACCACCCCATGACTGACACACCCGAGGCGAAGACGTGACCCGCCTCTTCATCACGCTGCCCGGCGAGGTGGAGACGCGGCTCACGGTGGAGTCGGAGGATGAGGCGCGGTGTCGGCAGGTGGCGCGGTGGCTCCTTAGGCTAGTGGCAGAGGGACTGATCCCCGAACCAGACCAGACCGACGAGGCGACCATGATCGCGCTCCTCAAGCTGGGCAAGAAGAAGCGGCAACCGGGTCTGACGGAGCAGTCGGCTGCCGCTCGTAGGGCGGTGAAGCAGTATCGTTCGTCTACTTGACGACCTTTCCCTTCGAGTCGAGGTGCAGGTGGTCAGGCTGGGCGGCCTTCAGCTTGAGCAGCTTCCCGAGGATGTAGTGCCAGACGATCTTCCGAAGGACGTTGTCGGCGAGGATCGCCCCCGTGAAGTTCCCAAGCCAGCCGAGGAGGCCCGAGGCCACGTAGACCGGCACGACGGTCTTGACCACGGCGAGAGAGTCGGAAGCGAGAAGAGAGTCCGCCGCCTGAGCCATGGCCGCGTGCGGCGCGAAGAGGCCCTGGAGGAAGGTTACGATGGTGGCGAGGACAGCAGCCACGGCCGGAGCGTTCTCCGCGATCCACGTTCCCACCTTGGGCCACTTCTTTGAGACCTCGATCAGGAGCCACTGCCCGACCCAGATTGCTAGTTGCTGGAGATTCATTCGGCCTCCTCAGGTCTATCTAGGGAAAAAGAGTTTCACCGCCAATGCCCCCATGGCAGCAGCGATCCCACCCACCGCGATCATCGGGAGCCAGAGGCGGCCCGCGAGTTCCTTGCTCGCGTCCCGCTCAGTCTGGATCTTCTCGCTGGTCGTGCGTTCCAGGGTCTGGATCTTCTCGGCGAGGGCGCGTTCGAGGTTCTGCATTTCGGTCCTCGGAGCCATCTCCTTGTACTGGCCGTCCATCTTCCGCGTGAGGTCGTTATGGGCGATGTTGTACTGGCTCTGGGCGGCCTCGGCCTTGACGATCGCCTCCTTCGAGGCTTGGAAGGCTGCGTTCGTGAGCTTCTCGGCGTCGATGAAGCGCTGGTTCAAGCGCTCGTTCTGCTCCTTGAAGATGGCCTCGAAGTGCTCCTTTAGGCTGACCGTGTCACTCACTCGGACTCGCCTTCTTGGGGAGGAGGGTGTTCGAGATGGCGGGGGTCATGGCGGCGACCAGAGGGGCGGCGCCCGGGGCCATGTAGTAGGCGGCGAGTGGGAGGCCCTCCTCGATAGCGAAGCGGGTGAGGGTTGTCGGGCGACCCTTCTTCGCCTCTCCGATTCCGGCGCCTAGTTTGCCCATGGTGGAGCCGATCGGGCCGGTCAAGAGGCCGAGCGTCCCGGCTGCACCGTAGTCGGTGGCGCGGGTGGCGTCGTAGAGAAGCCCCCAGCCAGCAGCGTTGGCCATGTTGTCGGCGAGGCGCTCGATGACGTTCGTGGGGCGGTCCTTCGCGCGCGCAAGGGCCTTGAGGTCCGAGATCGCCTCCCCACCTGCGGGCATGGTGAGGAGGAAGCGCGTCAGGGGCGCGGGGTCCCCGCCAGGCTTCCCCTCAACCCACTTCATGAAAGGCTTCACGACATGATCCTTAATCAAGCGCGTCTGCTGGAAGCCAAACGACTTAAACTGCGTGATGAAGCGGCCATACGGGCTGCGGTAGAAGACTGGCAGAGAGAGCGCATCTCCCCAGAAGTTCACGTCCATGGACACGGACTGCGCGGCCTTCAGGAGTTGCTCCTGGTTCAGCGTCCCGCCCTGTTCGACTATCTCACGCGCGTCGATCCCCAGTTTGCTAAAGCGGCCCTCTATGGCAGCAATCCGGTTCTGGATCACCTTCGGGACCCCAAGAACATTCAGTCCCGCCTTACCTACACCGCGTACGTTCGCGAGGCGCTCCGCCTGATGCGTGGCTGACATCAACTCCTGCCCCATGTGCTCGGCCATAGAGGCCCCACGCATGGCCCCGTAGACGCGGGAGGCCATGTCAAACTGGGTGAAGAGGACCTTGTCGAGGAACTCGGTCTCGCGGCCCACGAGAGACATCTGGCTGTCGCGCACCACGCCGCGCAGGGCCACGCCGGAACGGATCGCGAAGTCGAACACCTCGGGGTCCTGGGAGAGGTAGCGGAAGAAGTCGCGCATGGAGTTCCGGTAGCCGGTGCGGACGTTGGCGGAGAGCATCTGGCTCGGCTGGGAGATCGCGCCCAGGGCGAGCTTCGTGATGACCTCGGTCTTGGCGAGCCACTCAAGCGCCTTCCTTCCGAACTGGGGCTGGTCGAGGAGGCCGAACTGGCCTCGGACCACGGAGGTCGCGAGGTTCTTCATCTCGCCCTCGGGGATCGCCTCTAGCTGGGCGAAGGCGCGCGGGTACTTGAACTCGATCGCTTGGGCGGCACGGGCAGAGCGTTCGGCTTGGAGCTTACGGGCGTAGACGATCTCCATGGCGGTCTTGTCGGAGAGGGCCTTGGGGTTCGGGGGCGTGTACTCGATCGGGCCGGGGGAGACGAGGGCTGAGGAGGCGGGGAGGGTGCCGCCTGGGGCTGCCTCGCGAACCCCAGCCTCCACGGCGTCGGTTAGCTGCTCCGGCCCGAAGAGGATGTGGTTGGTGAGGCGGCGGGAGAAGTGCTCGTAGTATTGGGGGAGGATGCGATCGAGACGCGTCTCGTAGCCCGGGAGGCCCATCGTGCGGCCGATTAGGTAGTGGCCCGAGGAGGAGGCTGGGAAGCGGCCCGAGAGGACGCCTTCGTTAGAGGCGCGGATGCGCTGGGCGAAGTTGTCGGTCCATTCCTTCGCTTGTTCGAGAGTGCGACCCGTCTTCTTCATGAGGGTGTGGACAACCTGGTCTCGGTGCTTCCCGCCCGGCTCGTAGAACTCGGGGTTCACGAGGCGGTGGGGGATGTAGTTCTTCCGGAGGACGAAGCGGTGGAACTCATTGTCCTCGGGGGAGTAGACCTGCATCCGGGTCTTCTCGGCCATCTTACCGAAGGCGATCATGCGGCTGGCTTCGCGCTGGGCCACCCCGAAGAGGCGCTCGTCGGCCTTGTTCGTGGTGTACTCGGAGGCGACGCCGTAGAGTTCGGGGTCGGTGAAGTCGAACTTCTCGATGAACCAGGCGACCCGGGAGGACTCCTCCTCCGAGAGCCCCTCGAAGTTCTTGAAGAAGCCTGCCACGGATTCGCCCGCCTTGAGGGCCTGGACGGAGCGCGCCACCTTCATCTGGTCGGCGAGGCCCCCGAGGTTCGCCTTCCGGAGCACCTCCTCGCCCGAGGTGCCGAACCAGTGCCACGTCTTGTCGAAGGCTTCCTTCACGAAGGCTTGGGTGCGGGCTCGGATCGGAGCACCCCCGGGGAGGATATCGATCGCCCGGTTCATGCCTTTGGCGAGGGTGGAGGTGGTGCCCAGGGCCGCCCGGCCAGCAACCCGAGCGATGGGAGGGGCGATGGCAAGGGCGCCCCCGGTGAGGGCGCCAAAGGTAGCTGCGGTAGCGATGTCTCGGGAGTAGGTCTTCGGGTCCTCGTAGCCGTGCTGGAGCGCGGGGACGCCTTCCAGGGCTGCGTAGGTGGCCCCGGCGGCGGCTCCGGCTGTCCCGAGCTTCCAGATGAGGGCTACGGGGAGCTTGGCCGCGCCCCCACCTGCGAACCAAGACCCCCAGAAGGCCGCCCCCTTCCAGCCGAGGCGCTCCGCTTCCTCCAGGTTCCGGTCCCGGGTCTCCAGCGGGAGGACGTGGAACATGGGGTCCGCGAGGAGGCCGAGGGCCGCATGCCAGGCCCCGGTGAAGGGAGCCCCCGCAGCCTCGACCTGGTCCTTGATGATGTCCTCCAGCCGCATGGGGGGCGCCGCGAGATCGGGCACGCGAGCCTGCCCCCCTCCCCTCACACTTCCCTCCCCCACCCCCCGGCCCCTTGTGCCGGTTTGGCCCGTCGGTGAGACTGCGCCCCCCAGCATTCCCTGTATCGACATGCGCGCCGGGGGAGGCTGTGCTACTGCGACCCCCGTCGAGTCTGCGGGCGCCGCCAAAGCCAAAGCCCCCTGGGCCGTCGGTGGTTCCGCGACCGTTGGGGATGGTGGGGACGCCGCTCCCGAGGGCGCGGGAGCCTGGCGGAGGAGGCTATTGAGGGACATCGCCATCAGGGCACCACGGCTACGTCGCGGTCATAGTCCAGGCCGAGGTCGGCGAACGCCTTCCGCACCTTGGCCTCATCGTCCGGGGTGAAGTCCTGCCCGGGCTTGTACTTCTTGAGGAAGCCGAGGTCCGCAAGGAGCATCGTCGTGAGGCGGCGCTTCGACACCTGCCGCACACCCGACTCCCCCGCGAGAAGCCCCGTGACATACGTGCCCCGGAGCATGTCGCGCTTGTTGACCTTGTTGTTCCCGCCGAAGAAGTAGCGCCACACGTTGCCCAGGACCCCGTGCTCCTCGGTCGTTAGCTCCTTGTCCTTGTTCACGTCGTCAATCGCCTTCTGGAACTGCTGCGCGGTGAGGGGCTTCCCGGCGCTCCCTGTCTCCTTCTCCAACGTGAGGCGAAGCTGCTCGGCCAGGGTGAGGCGGTCCTGGCGCCCTCGCTCCTGCTCCTGGGCGATCCGGCCTTGGGTCTCGGCCGGGGTCTCGACCTCCGCCTTGAGTTCACTCCCGAGCTTCATCTGGTTCTGGGCGATCTTCGCCGCGCGTTCGGTGTCGCCCGATTTGATCGCCTCCTCCAGCGCGGTGTCGAGGGACTTCGCCCGGATCGCGATGAGTTGGTTGCGCCGGTTCTGGTCGAACGCCACCCGCGTGGCGAAGTTCTGGCTCTCGATCGCCTTCCTCTCCTGCTCCTTGTTGATGAGGTATTCGGAGATCTGCTGGGCCTGGGCTGGGTTTCGCGTGAGGCTCGATCCCAGGTTACCCGCAAGGAGCGATAGAAACGCATTCAAGGGTGGCGTGTGGGGCGGCACGGGCATCGGTTGAGGCGGTGGAAGCGCGTTTAGCTCGTCTCGAATGGGCGAGTAGAACTTATCGATCTGGTCCATCGAGAGGGGCGGCGGCAAGGCGGCTTGAGGCGGCACCTTCCCCTTCCGAACGATGGGCGAGGGTCCCGCATCCCCCTTCTTCCCGCCGCCCGACACGGTGAACTTCTCGCGCACGGTGGCGGTTGGCTGGCTCACGTAACTCGGGGTCGCCATTAGAGCATGCCCCCCAATCCACCGGCCGAAGCGATCCCTCCGAACAGAGACTGGAGTCCCGTTGGCTGGCTGTACTGCTGCTGCTGGAAGGCGCTGTAGGCTTGGAGGCGCGCGAGGAGGTTCTGCTGGGCGAGGTCTCCCGCTTGGCCAAAGAGCCCACCTCGGAGGGCTTGCTCGCCGAACTGGCCTGCAGACTGACCGGCAGCCATGGCGATCGAGCCGATTCCAGAGGTCGAGAGGCCACGCGCCCCAAGATTGCTCGCGAGGTTATTCTGGAACGTGGCGGCGTTCACGTTGTTCTGGCTCAATACGCCCTGGAACTGGGGCGACCGGGAGAGGAAGTCGTATAGCTGCTGGGTGTCTCCCGAGAGAGCGCCCGGCCCGAAGAGGCGTTTCAACGTGGCCGCGTCGGGCAGCTTCTTCCCGCCGAAGAGGCTCCCGAGAATGCCGGACAAGGAGCCAATCGCCCCGAGCACGGGGAACTTGCTGCCGCTAGCCTGCTGCTGAGGCTGCTGCTGCATCATTCCAAGCTGCATCTGCATCGGTCCCGCGAAGGCCATCCCTTGCCCCCTTTTGAGTGCGACTCTAACCCACAGCTAGAAGTTTACAATCTGATAGTTGGCTAGCGTTGTCTTGATCGTGTAGTTGTTGAGACCCTCGCCGATGCGCCGCCCGCCTCGCACGCCAACCGGGGCGCGCCCGGCCGTTGTGAGAGCCGCCATGATCGTCGTGAACCAGGAGTCGGCCGTCGCCTGCACCCCGCCTGCATCCATGCGTATATCCCAATGGTTTGGCGCGAAGGCGATCCGCCCGTCGACGATGTTGACGCCTACGGGGAGGACGTTGTCGATGTCGTTCTTGATAAGGGTGACGACCGCGTCAATCGCCGCCTTCGCCTGTATCTTAGTGGCCATTAAATGATCCTGTAGGTAAAGGTGAAGTACATGGCTTGGTTCGTAATGTCGGACGCCTTCCACTCCATCTGGGCGCGATCGTTCGTCGCATCCGCGAAGATCCCGGCCGCCTGGCCCGCGATCGCCTTGGAGGCTGCGGTCCCACCACAGTCCCGTTCCGCCCCAAAGTTGCTCGCCACAGGGAGCGAGATGCCCAACTGGGTTGTCGTGAGCGTGGTCGTCGGATCCACATCCACTTTGCCCGAGACTGTGACGACCGCTCCCACCCTCATCCACTGGCATTGGTAGGCTGTGCTCGCATCCAGATTGGCCACATTCGTGAGTGTGGGGGTGTAGACTCCGCTCGCCGTTCTTTCCAACTCGGTAATCGCGGCGCCCGCAGCGACGGCAAGGCTGGTTGAGGCAACAATCTTCGTGGCGGTGAGCGTGTCAGTCGCAAAGGTCAGATCCGCATCATCGACAAGGCGACCATTTGTCGTGGCAAAGGGGACTCGACCCGATGTAAGTCGAGTGCCGTCATCCAGGACAAACGCCTTCCGCGCCGTGCCCGTCGTGATCGTGAAGAAGAGGTCGTCGGTCGTGAACTCAACCGCCCCAGCCTCGGCCGCCGTCATGTTCGTTCCCGACTGGAACTTGAGGGGCGCGGTTCCCGCAGCCGTCGTCCCAATGGCAAGCATGGCCCGAGCCGTGATTGCAGAGACGGTCGCCGGATTCCAGCCCAGCGCAATTGGATGGGCGATCCGAGACTTCATGTTGGTCGAGGTGTTGGTGAGATCGAGGCACCACTTGTTCGCGATGGCGGCGGTCAAGCCGGTCGAGCACCGGAACCCAGACCACGTGACTACGTCCGTGTCGTTCATGAACGTGGGGCCGATGTCGAAGGCAGTCGCCTGAGTCACGGCTGCAGAGATCGTGAACCCACCGATATTCGAGGCTTGGAAGGCGAGGGCGGTCGTCGTGACGGTGGCGAGCGTGTTGATGCCCACTCGGATACCCACGAGGTTCGTGCACGTGCCGCCACCGAGAGAGAGCCCCGCCGTGATGTCCGCCCCAGCCACGAGCGTGAAGGTGCCAGAGCCCGCAGGCTGGGCCGAGAAGACTAGCCCCGTGATGCTGGAGGACGCCCCCGCCGAGACCGTGGGATTCACAAGCATCTGGAATCCCATGATCGAGTAGGAGCCGGAGGTGATGTTGACCCCGCCTTGCACGTCGAGGCGATAGGCGCTCATTGTCCCAGCTAGGCCAGCCCCGGTCCCGGTGATGTTCATCAAGTTGCGGAACATATTGGTCGTGCCGATGACGCTGACATCGAGGTCGGACTTGAGCGTGACGCGCTGCCCGGAGACGTAGGCATCGGCTTCGGAGACGCTTGAGCCGAGATACAAGCGCCCGTTCACGGCGAAGTCGGTCAGGGCGCCGCTCGTGGGGACGGTGGGGCCGAGCGTCTGGCCTGCCGCGCGCCCTGGGAGATAGAGGTAGTCGGTCAAGCTGCCCGGGCCGATCGTGATTGAGGTCGCCGTGTCGCTCCACGTCATGCCGAAGAACTCGATCGTGTTGGCGCCCGGGGCTCCCGGCCACGTTTGAGAGATGGTGATCTGGGTCGGGCTATCGACCGAGGTGACGTGGGTGTCTTCGAGGAGCGAGTAGTTGTTCACGGTTTGGCGAAGCCGCATCCCCTTCGCGATGCCAGTGGTCGAGGCCATCGTGACGATTGCTGAGAGGAACGCGAACGTGCAGGACTTCGATACAAACGGCTGCCAGATGGGGAAGGAGCCCGAGGCGGGCGCTGCCAATGTCCCCTGCGCGGTCGTAAACATCGGGTAGAGTTCAGCACCCGTGCTGGAGCCGTAGAGGAGCCCACCCGGCTCGTAGGGGCGCCCGTTCCCCGAGGAGAACGTGTGGTCGCGCTTGACGATCGCCCAGCAGTGGGTGCGATCCAACGCCCCAGCCCCGTTGTCCTTGTAGTCAAGCCCCGGGAACTGCACGGAGGGGATCACCCCGGTCGGGGTGGTGCGGGTACCCTCGCTGGCATACCCCCCAACAGGCCAACCCCCTCCCCAAGCGTGGGAGAGGATGCGGTTTCGAGTGGCGTTCATCCAGCCGCTCGGGCGTGTGGTGTCCTCAAGCGAGTAGAAGCAGTCGTTGTTGAAGGTCTTCTTCGCGATGGTTTGGAAGTCGCCTGAGTCCACGAAGTAGTGGAGCCCAGTAGAAGGGCCACTGTTGATCTCCGTGAAGCTCGGGAAGACCCAGTGGCGCTTCTGCGGGGCTGCAGTGGCGTTGACGTTACTCCCCTGTGCACCGATGAACACGCGTGCGGGCTGGGCTGAGAGGTCGCTTGTCAACGCGCGCCAGGAGAAGGTGTTCTCGGTGCCGGGCACGACGCCAGATGTGTAGGCTTGGCCGAACGCATCGAAGCTCACCGGACCGATTGACTTCTGCTCGAAGCTGCGCCCCGGGAGATAGAGGAACACACTTGTGTTGATGTCGGTCGATGGGTTCGTGACGGCCGAGGGAGTCCCCTGGGGCATCTGGACCAGGC
>Ga0070698_100000410_pt1 | contig 45619 bp, 39 predicted proteins | sample KBSK1502metaG_FD_65477 | JGI IMG/M metagenome (GOLD analysis project Ga0070698, IMG submission 65477) | Corn, switchgrass and miscanthus rhizosphere microbial communities from Kellogg Biological Station, Michigan, USA - KBS K1-50-2 metaG | ecosystem: Host-associated > Plants > Roots >...
ACCACAGGTGTGCGATAGCGTACATATCGGACCAGCGAAGACCCACGGAACCCTCAGATATTATCCTTGGCAGTACGAGCCTCAGGTGCTAGAATCCGCCCCGTTGATACCGATCTCTGGTTTATCTGGTTTCCTTTTTCGAACTTTGGATCAGCGGCTTAATTGGGAGGCTCACCTTGGGTTCACCTAAAATCGTTTTGACTGCGTCATCAAGCGAGGCAAGCGAGTGGCGTCACAGCATCTGGCAACAGATGTTATCAGCTACTATTCCGGCCAAGTATGGGCATAAGTGGATGAACCCGGACACGCTCCTCAATGAGTCGTGGCCGGATGGACGAGCCAAGTATGTGCCGAATGGATTGCGAATGGTCGAGACCCTGCTCCTCAGAGACTACCCGGAAGAGGAAGTAGTCGTTTGCTATCTGGAGAATCTAGAAAAATTTGTAGGGCCTGAAACCAGGGTCGTAGCCATTCACGCGCACAACCCACTGGGAATTTCCTACGCAACTGATGTCTATTCGAAGCTGGCCGGCAAGAACCTGATGCCTATCAATGCGGCCGAGTTTCTAAAAATCGTTACGCACCCGGCCATCAAGAAGTACCAGCCGAAAATAGTTGTCGGCGGTCCCGGCGCATGGCAACTGGAGCGCGCCAACCGGCTTGACGAATTCAAGATCGATTACCTGGTCGATGGCGAGATTGAACGGGTCTTCAGTGATCTCTTCAAACGAATGATGACCGGGGATCCTTCACTCGAGCGCATCATTAAAGTGCCGAAGAGTATGCAACCGACCGTGGAAGAAATCCCCGTCGTTCGCCATCGCTCGACGTTCGGCGTGGTCGAAATCACGCGCGGGTGCGGGCGCGGTTGCCAGTTCTGCGGACCAGCCACAAAAGTAGGACGATCGTTCCCGCTCGATCACATCATGGAGAGCGTGCGTGTCAATGCCGGCGAGGGCGCGACGGAGATTCTGCTCGCCACCGAAGACATGTTTCTCTATGAGCAGGAAGCAAACTTCGAGACAAATATTCCTGCACTGGAGACCATGCTAAGGAGCGTCAAGAGCGTTCCTGGAATTGAAACTCTCCAGACATCACATATCACGATGGCGCCGGTGGTTAAGGATCCCACGGTGGTCGAGCGACTGACTCCTTTGATTGTGCCTTTCTCACATGTACAGCATAAAGAGTCGACCAATCCTGATCAGCGCATGACGGATCCGATCATCGGCCTCGAGACCGGTAGCGCGCGCCTCTTCGATATTTTCATGAAGGGCAAGGCTTATCCTTACAAGGCGAACCAGTGGCGCGACGTGGTGCTTAAGGGGATGGAGACCTTGAATAAGCACAATTGGTTCCCATTCTGCACCTTCATTATCGGACTGCCCGGCGAGACCGACGCAGACACCAGAGAATCCCTGAATCTGCTTTATGATTTGCGCGACGCCAAGGGTACTTTCGTGCCGACGTTCTTCGTTCCGCTCGAAAATACGCGGATGCAGCAGAAGGACGGCGCCAAGCTGATCGAGATGACTGACCTTCAATGGGAATTCTTCTATACCTGCTGGAAGTACAACCTACAGTTCTGGCATGGAAAGACGAATGCTTCAATGAAATTCTCGCTCGGCGTGCCGTTATATTATTACTTGATGGGGCGCAAACTCTTCGGCAACGGCATCAAGTACCCGTTGTACCGTTTCGCCGGAGTCCCCGATCGCTTTATGCGCAAACATCTGTATCTTGATTTCACCGGTTACAAGAGGAGCAAGGGTGTGATGCAGGCGCCTGTAAACGAGATCCTGCCTGGCTTTAAAACAGTGCGCGAAAAGGGTCTGAACATGATCGACGCAACTCAGCTACATCACGTAGGTGCACGGATCGACATCGCTCCTGATGGCATTATCGCGACGACTCCTTAAAAGTTCTTTCCGGATCTCCGCCGCCTGGTGCGGCTAATGATTACCGATGTGCGACGGTTCTGACTGGGCAGCAATCAGAGTTATGTTCAGTTGAGAGTGTGGGGCATTTAGCAACGCCTCAAGAGTTCGTTGCTAAGCGGACCTATTGCTTTGAATAGTCGAGTCGATGTACCATGCCGGCCTGAAAGCCAGAAGCGACTGAACACACTTCAGTTAACCCGCGCCAATCGCGGATATTCAAGTTTGATGGTTGGAGCTCTCGCCCTGAACTATAGAATCGACTGCACTAGCCAGGTGACTAATACATTCATCACGTCGGCGGTACTAACCGAAGCATCCGGTGCCGCAGGAGCTGTTTCGGTGGCGGTGCAATCCGTCGTGCATTCCGCGGCCGGCGGCGGGGGCGGAGACGGCAAGCCACTACCAGATGTTTCGCTCGCCCAGCAAGCCGCGGCCATTGATACGATCAGCAGACCGATACAACCAAATCGCGTTAATTTTGTCATGTGTGTCGTTCCTTCTTATGCGGGCAATCGCCGAGTGTGTCCAGCAGCAATCGCCGTAGTGAATTGAAGCGGCGGCATAATAGCACTGCTAGCAATTATTATTGCTAGGATTAATTCAACTCTCAAAAGAGGAATCAAATGGAAACCAAAATCGAAACGAAATCCCCTCGCGCTGACACGTCTCTAGTTTCGGCTGCCAGCGCAAAGTGTAAGATCGCGAGGCAGCTGCAGATCGACGGCGAATACGAGGCCGCGAGCGAGGCACTTGGCGAATTTTGGTGCGGGATCGGCAAAAGGCCCCCGCTGGATGGCTTGAGTGAAATGGATCGGGCCGATGTACTCGGCACAGTCGGATCCATAGCCGGATGGTTGGGTAGCTCGGCCCAGGTTCCCGGGGCTCAGGCTTTTGCGAAGGACGTGATAAGCGAGAGCATTCGGGCCTTCGAAGTGCTTGGCGAACCGGACAAGATTGCCGAAGTCCAGTTCGATCTTGCCATTTGTTACTGGCGCGAAGGTGCCATGGATGAAGCTCGCGTTGTGTTTCGTGAGGCTTTGGGTCGCGCCCAGAACCCTGTGCTCAAGTTTCGTATCCTGGTCAACAGCTCGATTGTCGAAATCGCTTCGAGTAAGTTTTGTGACGCGCTCTCTCTCCTGGATCAGGCGTCTGAACTGAGAGACTTCGTAAAGGACCCGGCCGTCATAGGACGTTTCCACATGCAGAAGGCCTCTGTTTATAGACATCTCGGTGGAGCGGAGAACCTCGATCGCGCTTTAATCGAAAGTGCGGCTGCGGGATTTCATCTCGAACAAGCAAATAACAAGCGCTACCTGGGACGCGTCGAGAATAACACCGGCATGATCTTCCTCGAATTGGGTCGTTATGAGGAGGCTATCGAGCATCTGGATCGGGCCCGCGCTGTCTTCACTGAAATCGGTGATGTGGGAACCGCCGCGCAGGTTAACGAGACGCGCGCCCGCGTTTTTCTGGCTCAGGGCCGCTACGTTGAAGCAGAAAAGATTGCTTTCTCGTCTGCCTCGACCTTTGAAGTCGGAGGCGAACAGTCAGAGTTAGCGATGGCCCTTGAAGCTCAAGGCATCGCCCTGGCCCGGATGGGTCGCTACCAGTCAGCTAACGGTATTTTGAAACGCGCTGCGCACGTTGCCGAAACGGCCGGTCACTCTGAACTTTCCGGCAAGATATTTCTCACCATGCTTGAGGAGGTTAAGAATTTTCTCTCTCCAAGTGAAATTGGCACCATGTACCAGGAGGCCGACCGCAGGTTGGGAGATCAGTTAAGCCTGGAACTCATGGCACGTCTTCGCTCCTGCGCCCGCCTGGCTACCTCAAATTCGGCGACCGCCATCGGAAATAATTCAGCCGCGGGATCGTTCGAGCAGGAAGTGCACAAGCGTGAGAGCGAGTTAATCAAAAGCGCGCTCGAGACCGCAGGCGGCAGTGTTACTCGCGCAGCCAGACTTTTGGGATTGACGCACCAGGGACTCTGTTACATCATCAATCATCGGCACAAGGACCTGCTTTCGTCGCGGGCGCCGATCAGAGTTCGGCGCAAGTCAATCATCAAGAAAGGCCTTAAGCGAAAGTCTTGACGTGGCTGGTATGGCTCGACGTGAGCCATCATCGCCAATCCGTCATCACAGAAGAAGCGGCGAAGCACGAGCTTCGCCGCTTTTGCTTTTTTTCCGAAGAGGTCGCGACAAACAGTAGGCTCCTAACACAGCGCCATGAAAGGGCTCGTGCGCTGATTGACAGACAAACCGCGGGACGTGCAAGATGCGCGCGATGATGATAAGCAAAGCGAGGCGAAATCCTTTTCAAGCTGGCCGTGGGATTCGTTTTACTGCGATGACTACGTTTCTATTCGCTTTCGCCCTGCTGTGCTCCACTTCCTGTGGCGGCTCGTTGTTCCACGTGAAGCCCGTTGCGGCTCTGCCGCCGATGACGGCCACAGCACCCTCCGCCAACCTCGGCTCGATCTCTTTCCGCGCGGCGCCATTGCTGACTGACGAAGAGAGCCAGGAACTATTTGAATCAAACGTGCACCTGGCGGGCCTGCTCCCAGTGCGCGTCGAGATCAAACACAACGGCGGGGACGCTGTTGAATTGAAGAAGGTCCGTTTTCTGCTTACTGACGCAGCGGACACAAAATGGAAAGCAATTTCGGCGAAGCAGGCCATCGCTCGGATTCTGAAAGCGAATGGCATATTTGCTTACAACCCCTCATCGCGCAAAACATTCGAACAGGAGTTTCGGGCTTACGAACTGAATCTGAAAACGCCGCTTACTCACAGTGAAGGTCACCGGCAGGGGTTCGTTATTTTTCTCGCACCAGGCAAGGCGCCGGTGTCTTCGCCCCGCGGATTGGTTCTGACGATCGAAGGTCTCGCGCAGCCGGCGACGTTGAATCTTAACTAGTATCCTTTCGGCAATGTGCTTCACCCTTGATTAGACTTTTCCTTCCATCTTCGTCTACGATTTCAGCGTCCGCGGTCAACAAAATCATTTGCTTGAGAGGGATCATGGCATGGCTCCTGAAACACAAACGACAACTCAACCAACACCGGCGCTGTTATTCGACACCATCAACGCTCATCAACGAACTGAGGCGATTAAGGCAGCCATCGAACTGGGCCTGTTCACCGTGATCGCCGCGGGTAACTCGTCTGCAAGAGAGATCGCTCCAGCCTGTGGCGCATCTGAACGGGGCACGCGAATTCTCTGCGATTATCTCGTGATCATCGGTTTTCTCACTAAGCAGGGTGATGACTATGGCTTGACGGCGGACTCCGCGATGTTCCTCGACAAAAAATCGCCGGCTTACATGGGCTCGGTAATCGAGTTCATGCTGTCTCCGATGCTGATTGATAATTTCAAGGACCTTACCGCCGTCGTTAAGAAGGGCGGTTCGATTTCCGAGGAAGGCACCATTGCTCCCGATCATCCGGTATGGGTAAAGTTTGCGCGCGCGATGGCGCCCATGATGGCTTTGCCGTCGCAACTCCTGGCGCCTCTGGTGGATCCGAACGCTAACGAGAAGCTAAAGATCCTGGACATTGCCGCGGGCCACGGGCTTTACGGCCTGGCCTTCGCGAAGCGGAATCCGCAGGCTGAAGTCACCGCCGTCGACTGGTCAAACGTGCTGGAGGTGGCGAAAGAAAACGCCCGGGCCGCCGGCGTATCGGACCGCTATCACACCCGGCCCGGCAGTGCGTTCGACGTTGATTACGGCACGGGCTATGACATAGTCCTGCTGACGAACTTCCTTCATCACTTCGATCCCCAGACCTGCGAAATGCTTCTGCGCAAAGTTCACGGCGCTTTGGCCGAGGGCGGACGAGCCGTGACTCTGGAATTCATCCCGAATCCGGATCGAGTGTCGCCGCCACAGGCCGCGGCTTTCAGCCTGATGATGCTCGGAGGCACTCCCGCTGGAGATGCGTACACCTTCGCTGAGCTTGAGACCATGTTTCGCAATGCCGGCTTTTCACAGAGCGAATGGTGCGAGCTGCCGCCGACGATCCAGCGAGTAGTGATCAGCAAGAAGTAGAGACTTACCGCGCGCCCACGATGAGAAACCGGATGCTCCGAAATGTATCAGCAGCCGGCGCCTTGATTTTCGCGCTGGCCTGCAATGCTCTGACTCAAACAGAGTCCCGCTATTCTGCGTTGCCGAACTTCCATCAGGTCAACTCTCAGCTCTATCGTGGCGCGCAACCAAAGACCGGCGGCCTGAAAACTCTGAAGACGATCGGCGTTAAGACGATCGTGAACCTGCGCGGCAAAAACGAACAATCGCAAACAGAAGGTGACGAGGCTCGGGCGCTGGGCCTGCGCTACTACAACGTCGCCCTACCCGAATTCTCCAGCCCCAACGATAAGCAGGTTCGGCAGGTACTCGACATTATCAGTGCAGCCGAAAATCAGCCGGTCTTTGTTCACTGCCGGCATGGCGAAGATCGGACTGGCACAATCATCGCCTGTTATCGTATCTCGCACGACGGTTGGACTTTATCTCAAGCCAAAGAGGAAGCTGAGAAATTCGGCATGAGTTGGACGCAGGTCGGGATGAAGCGTTACATCGGCAAATTCTATAAAGCGACAACCACAAACCGGCGCCGGGCGCACACCAATAGCAGCGCCGCAGCGTCGCTACTGAAAGCGATTTCATGACCCACAAAACAGAATTTCTCAAACTGGTTTTGGCGACGATGATGATCGCCGCTGTTGTTTCAACCGTCTCGGCCCGGAAAGCGCCGCAACGAATTTATTTCGCGCGCGGCGCGACCGTGGCCCGAGTGACGGGTTACCTTCGTGGCATCAATGATGAGGGTCTTTTCGTATTGCGGGCCAAAGCCGGCCAGCACATGCGCGTCGAGATCAGCGGGCGCGGCGCTACGCGGGGCGTCGTCATCTTCCCTTCCGGCAAACAAGACGGCGGTCCGGGAGGTGTCGTGTTCGATGACAATATTGACGAGACTGGCGACTATCGCATTCGCGTTACCGAAAGCAGTATGGCTGACGCGTGGCGCGGAAGGTTTGTGCTGAAGATTGAAATTACTTCCAATCAAGCAGGTGGATCTAACTCAGGCACATCCGATTTGTCGCGGTACGTGGGCCAGTATCCCAGCACGCTTTTCAAAAGCGAGCCGGCCTTGAAAACGCGCCTTCGTGAATTGCTGGGCGCAAATTACACTTCTTTCACCAGCCGTCTACAGGTTGAAATGCCTATTGAGCGTGACGGCGACACGCTGATCGCGCGCGGTTGCATGGCGCATCAATGCACGATCGAAGAAGCGATCCTTGCGATCGATTTGACTGGCGGCAAACCTTATGTGGCGATCAAGCGTCAGGCAGGTGGGTTCAAGATTTATGCCGAGGACAAAGGACGCATCCCTGAGGCTCTGCGACGCGCGATGCAGAAGTAATCTAGCTGGTGTCAGAGGGCCGACCATAAGGGAGGGCCGCCTTCGCGGGATTCTAGATGAAGAAACCACCTGTAAACATTTTGTAGGACAACGATAGGCGATCAATCGACGGTGGCCCTTGCTTAAGCGCGGGCTTCTGACTCAACTCTCTAGTCATTCACTCCAATTTCAGTGAACTTATAAACGCCGTCAACTTTTGCGAAGACAAAGATCTGCTGGCCACAAAATATTTCCATTATCTCCTGATCCCTCGTGGGCTTTGCGCGGGCGAAGCAGCGCCTCATCTTCGGAGTAAACAGCGAGCTGTACTGCTTGATAAAGCCGGCGCGATCGAGGTCTTTGCCACCGAGCATGAACGGAAGTTTGGTCATGTCGGCCACGGCAGCCTTATCGTTGCGGGCCACCGCCGCCTTGAGTCTGATCCAAAACGCCGTGAACTGAGGATCGATTTTGACTGTGCGCTGACTCCACGCCGGCGATACACTGCCGAGCAAGAGCAGCAGCATGACGCTGAGAACCGAAAGCCTTTTTCTCAATCTCATCACCATCCTTCGTAGTATTTGGTCCTGATCATCACGACACTCTCGACCGGCACGTTACGTCTTATCCGGTTGAACCAAACCCACCGGCTCCACGACTAGTGTCAGAGAGACTCTCAACCCAGACTGCGTCAGGCGTAATTATTTTCTCAATAATCAACTGGCAGATTTTGGTTTGGGCAGGCAAGTGGATTGTCTCCTCGCCCGCATTAATCAACAGGCAACTTATTTCACCGCGATAGTCGGCGTCGATAACACCGGCCAGCACGTCGATTCCCTTTTGCGCCGCCAACCCGGACCGCGGCGCGACGCGGCCGTAAAAGCCTTCCGGTATGGCCACGGCCAGGCCCGTGCGGACCAGACAGCGTTCTCCACGATGCAAACTAACCGCTTCGATCGAGTAAAGGTCCAACCCCGCCGCCGACGGACTGCCGCGCGTAGGCAGAACCGCGTCCGGATCGAGCTTTTTGAACCTCAAGCGTTCGATGTCTTCCATGATCATGCCTGACATCACTTCTAGGTTCTCAGAGTTAATGAAATCGTCCTAACGATTTTTCAACGACATGAGAGAATTTTATCAGAGTTAGCAACCTCTAATTCTCAGAGTTACTGTTGATTTCCCTAAAAAGAATCGTATTTAATGAAATTCTGAAAAAGTCGCACAGCAAGGTCGAGCTTCAGACGCCCAAACGTAGAGGGCGACGCAGAATCAATAGAGAGTGGGACCTAGTCAACGTTCAGCGCTCAGCATCCCTGTCAGTCACCCCAGTACAGATACCAAATACCCCAATACTGGCGGCCAGGTTGGAACAACATCTCGCCGTCTCCGGTAACCGGATTCTCCCGCCGCGGGGCAGTGAACCGCAGATGTACGTGACTCGCGCTCCCCGTAGGCCTAAAGGCCCATTCCAGACTAACGTCCACAGCTGCATGGTAGTTTCCGCTACCTGAATCCATCGGCTTGACGACGTGGAGCAGCGCAGTGGGTGAAGGCCGCGGCGGGGGAAAGATGTCAAACTCAATCGCGTTGTTTTCGCCGCCCGGATACCAGCCGTTGACCCAGATGGCAATACGCGTTGCCGACTTTCCTCCGAAGAGCGTTTCTTCCAGGCCGGTGAAACTATTGGTCTCCGAGATGACTGTCTTCGCCCGCGCATAACTGAAAAGGGGATGCAGCTCCGTTTTGAAAGGCTCATGGCCGCAGTCAACAATCCAACGGCCCGTCATATGAACTAGATCGCCAACGGCCGGTGCGCCCAGGAAGTTGTGTGCCGCTGCTGCGTACGCATCCTCGTACTCAGTCTTGATGTTGTCTTTGTTCTTGTCACCGAACAGGCTAGGCAATTCTGGCGTGGTGACGATTTGCGGGCCGAGCGGTCGTACGAAGTATTCGTAATCGGAACCACAGGTCAAGCCGTACTCTTCGGCGGCGACGTACCCGCCCAATGCAACAGGAACGCCGAACAATACGGACCCAATCGCAAGGCCCCAGTCCAGGTAGGGGCAGTTGGCATTATGAGTCCGATGTGTGAGCCCGTTGTCGAGGTTTTCCATTTGCGCTTGGATAATGGCGCCGGAAACTGGGGTGGCGTCGTACTCGCCGCGGATCGCTTTCCACTCTGGTGGCGGATTCCGCAGTGCGGGAATGTATGTGGTGCCGCTACAGAACTGATTCTTAAAGTCTGGCTTGTTCTGCGCGGTGATTGGAGGCGGGAACTCCGGTTCCTCGGCCACCGAGCAAGGACCTAGATTTCCACTGCATGTGAAACCTTCCCACATCGTGGCCCCGCTCTTGTGCCGATCTTTATCAAAAGCGGTCAACTCAAATGTGTGCGAGAGTATCCCGGGTGCCTCAAACCACTGTCCCACCTGGCGCTCCATCCACAACGTGGGAGGCGTGCCTCGAATCTCCAACGTTGAAGGCAAGATCCACTCTTCGTCGCCCGGGCGAGCGAACCGTTGGAACAGCCACGTCTGCATGACGCCGATGGAATTGCTGGGATCGGCCAGCGGCAAGCCAACACCTGCATCGCCGCCTCGTTTGTCAATAGCGTCCACAAAAGCGGCCGGAACGTAGAAAGCCCCGGGTGGAGCGATTCCTGGGAGCCTGGAATAAATCCTCCCGCGTTCGAAGGGCTGAGAGCGAGCGCCACCGATGGCGTCCCCTTCCTCGTTCGTCGGACAGCCGAACCAGCCTCTTTCATTGAACGGCCCGCGCAGTGACAACCACTTGGTGAAGATGTCGCCGCGGATGGCGATCGCGCCGCCGTTACGGCCACTGATGGCCCCGCGTTCATACACCGCCATCGCGCACCCAAGCAGTCCGTACTGGAAATCTCCATACGTGGCAGCGCCCCCGTCGGTGAAGAACCGGTTGCGTACCGCTAGCGGCAAGTTAGTCAAAGTGCTCGCGGCAGTACCCTCGAGCCCGGCGATGTTTTTCGCGCTAGCCGTCACCGTAACCGGACCTAGAGGGGGTATCATTCCTCCCATCAGCGTGAACTGGCGGGTGGTTCCGGTGCCGGTCAAACTAAGGACTAGCGTCAGGGGCAGCGCAGTAGACTCGGGCGGAAGACGATATGCGACCGTCACCGTGACCGTCGAAAGCAAACCGTCGCCGGTAACCGTTCCTGCGATGTCAATCTTGGGTATGTCGCCTGGACTATCGATATTGATACCGTTGATGGGCTGCGTGAGCTGAACGACTGGTGGTTGCGTCGGCAACGGAGGAGCTGCGCCTCCATCGAATTCAAGATCGTCAATCGATACGAAGGATGTGCCCTCAAGCTGTAATTCCACCCGGGCAATCCCTGGTGTCACTGCCGTGACCTCGAATGCCGTGGTGAACGTATTCTGCGGGACCAGGTGTCCGGCGACCGCGACGACGTTTCCCAGCGAGTCGAAAGCTGTCAGTTTTCCATTCAGGGAAGCAAACTGCGAACCGGCAAAGAGTTTTACGCGAGTCACCTGCATCTCGGGGCGAAACCGGATGATGAAGGGCACAACGTCGAAAAACTCTACTCCCGGCGGAATCGCTCTCACGACCCGCTGACCTGAATGCGCCGCTGGATCTGTGTCCAGGTAGCCGCCATCAAAAAGGACGCCGCGATCGCTGTATTGTGTGCCCATTGTGGCGCCAGTCGGAATGTCAGCGTCTTCGAAATTCACAACCGTCTGTGCATCGACGTTGGCGTCCGCTGAAAGGAAGACAATGCTGAGGGCGATGACCGCTATGGACCAAGTCGTAATTGGTCTTATGTACATTGGTTTCTCTCCTTTCAGAGGGCGGTTGCCAGCAACAAGATTCTGACCTTGACCTTCGTTTTAGACGTGTTGGTGACGGCTATAGTGGCGCGGCCTCCGACCGGAGTTTGCGCATGCAGGATGGATCCGCCTCTATTGGTGCCGGTGCTAAAGGCAGTCCCGATCGCCAGAGGAGAACCATTCACGCTGAGAGTGACCTTCAACGTGGCGGCTGTTCCAATCCACTCTGCTGACCCGGCGAGCCCGGAAGGCCCAGCGAGTTGAAGTTCGACGATGCGGGTCGCACCCGGGAGCAATTGCTCCTCGACAACTTTCGGAGCTGTGGTGTTCTTAAACATTTCCGCGAATTCGGCAACCTCGTTTTGATCGGGGGGCGAGCCGGCGTTTTGGGCACTGCTAACGAGCCAGTCAAACGGTAACTCACCTCTGACGGCTGGGTCCTCCGTTACAGAGCGCTGACGCACCACATCGAGCCGTACTGATGGGTCAGAACGTTTGTGCTTGCCACAATGTCCAGCGAAAGTAACGAGCACTATGCAGGCGAAGAGAAGAGATTTCTCGACTCGATCCGCTGGCGTTGGTGTGGATGCGTTCATGGAAGGAGCTCCTTTCTTTCTTAGCTGCGACGTGACCCCTGAGGCGAAGGGTCCAGAGAATTGCAGGAGGCCGCGTCGCCAGGAGTATTACAAACCTGCCCGGAACTTTCCAGTGAAGTCCCTTAATATGAGAAACAATCTCACTAACTATGAGAACCGATATCAGGAGTCACTACAGCTTTGGCGGTGTCACGCCGTGCTGGCCCTGATATTTTCCACCGCGATCTTTATAGGAGGTTTCGCAGACTTCGTCGGCTTCGAAGAACAGGACCTGGGCGACGCCTTCGTTGGCGTAAATCTTAGCGGGCATTGGCGTGGTGTTTGAGAATTCCAGAGTCACGTATCCTTCCCATTCCGGTTCGAACGGAGTGACGTTGACAATAATTCCGCAGCGCGCGTAGGTACTTTTCCCCAGGCAGATCGTCATCACGTTCCGGGGGATGCGAAAGTATTCGACCGTGCGTGCCAGCGCAAAACTGTTCGGTGGAATAATGACGTGATCGCCTTTGATATCGACAAAGCTTTTCGAGTCGAAATTTTTCGGATCGACGATGGCGCTGTACACGTTGGTGAAGAGTTTGAATTCATCAGCGCAGCGCACGTCGTAACCGTAGCTCGATGTGCCGTACGAGACGACCCGCCGGCCTTCAACTTCCTTAACCTGATGAGGCTCGAACGGTTCAATCATCGCGCACTCTGCGGCCATGCGCCGGATCCATTTGTCTGATTTTATGCTCATGATTAGTTGGAGCGCGTCAGAATATGCGATATGGAGTGCGGCGGCAAGCGCCAGCGCGACGCCGCTTTGGTTTGGAGTACCGCCTTTAGGCGGAAGTTCGGGGCATTTGTGATTCCGCCTGAAGGCGGTACTCCAAACCAAAGCGCCGTCGTCGCTTCGCCTTGCCGGCGCACTCCAAATCAAATGCGATTGACGATCATCATACTCATTGTTAGCCTTGCCGCTGATGAAACTCGTCGTTCTTGGCTCAGGCACTTCGGTTCCACATCCGCAACGGGCCGCTGCCGCTTTTTGGCTGGACATGGCAAATGGTTTGGTTCTGCTCGATTGCGGCGCCGACTCGGCACATCGCATGGCGCAGGAGAATCTTGACTGGCCCGATCTTGATGCCATCTGGATTAGCCATTTGCATCTGGATCATTGTGGCGGGCTGGCGTCATTTCTGTTCGGAACCAAACATGCGCCGCAGACGCAGGCGCGCCGAAAGCCGCTCCGAATTTACGGCTGCACGGGAATCGGAAACCTTCTAAGAGCGATAGACGAATCCAACAACTACGGATTATTCAGTCAACCTTTTCCAATCGAGCTGCACGAAGTCTCAAACGACAACACTAATTTTGAATTGATGCCCGGAGTGCGCGCGCAAACTTTTGCCACGCCGCACACTCGCGAGAGCCTGGCGCTTCGCCTTACGGACAATCACGGAACCTCGGTAGTCTATTCTTCTGACACCGGATATTCGGAAGAGCTGGCCGCATTCGCGCACGGCGCTGATCTCTTGATTCTGGAATGCTCTTTCTACCGCAACAAGCCTACCGCAAAACATCTCGAGCTTCAGGAAGCAATAAGAGTCGCGCGAACGGCCGAGCCTGGCTGCTTACTTCTAACGCATCTGTATCTCGAATGGGATGGCATCGATCTTGAAGCCAGGGCGGCGGAACTGTGGGCTGGTAAGACCGTGGGCGCATACGACGGCCTGCGATTGGAAGTTGGGACGGAACCCGACTCGTCGGGATAACGAGGCGAGTTTGAGGGATCGATGACAACGACCGGCCCGCCCGCTTCCCCGGCAGGTCGGGGTTCTGACTAAGGTCCGAAGCGTTGGCGGTATTCCGCTGAGGTGATGAACGCCTTGACCATGTCCGCGTTGGCGAAGTTCCCGTTGAACTGATTCAGTTTTGTCAGCCAAAAGTCGTAGCCGCTATAGTTCAAACCCGCTTCCGGCGCGTCATTGGGATTGCGCCGCAGATAACCAAAGTACTGCATCAGCACGAATGCTTTGTTGAACTCGTTAGTGGCCAGCGTGGAGTTTTCCGCGACGTCTCGCAAGGCCCGGCCACGGGCCCCAAAATCCGCGGTGTTACCAGCTCCCGCAAATTCACCAATAGCCTTATTGCGATCGGTCGTTGACGGCGTGACACCGGCTTTCGCAAACAGCGCATCGACAAACTGCGCCGGCGTTAGAGTGTTCGCGTAGAGATTAGTGAAAGTAGTTCGCCGCACGAACGCATCCGCAAAGCTTGTCTTGTTGGCTTCCAGTTGCGCCTGCCAGTTGCCTATCCCGACCTGCACGCCTTGTCCGATCGTCTGCGTGTCCGCCAAAAACTCGCTGAACCGAACCACCGGCACCGGCAGCGTGTGCGTCCCGTTAAAAGTTGAGGTGCCCTGCGCGTCGCCAAAGGCACTCTTGTACATCCGCTCTACCAGGTAACCCGTCTCCTGAAATTCGATCGAGAGATAAAAAGCCGCCGAGACATTAACGCGCTTTGCGTCAATGCACGCCTGGTCTGTTCCACAAGAAGTTATTTCATTAACCCAGAAGTTAAGGCCGGCTGTGTCGGCCGTTCGATTCAGAAAATCAAGATATTGCTGCTTAACAAAAAAGTCGGGCGTGTCGATCGGATTCGTTGGCGGCGCCGAGGCGACTGACCAGCCAATATCGCGCATCAATGAAGCCGTCAAATCAAGAGGCGCAGTCACACTGTGCGTGAGATCACCACTGTCCGCTGGCTCCATCAGTTGATTCGGAAACATCGTACCGTCCCAGTGCGATACCGAAGAACCTCCCTGGACCGGATTAGGAGCGAACAGCAATGCCCGTCCTTGTGCATCCGCGCCCGCAGGCACTGACACGTCGAGCAGTAAAGTTCCACTGACGCCGCCACCTAACTGGCTCTTGACCGTGTTGCCATCGGCCAGCGAAATCATCAAAACGGGAATGGTTATGGTCGCGTCGCCGCCTCCCATTTGGATGACCGCGGGAGAAGAAACATTGTTTGCGACCACTACTCCCAGAGCGCCCGCGTTTTGCGCGTTCTTTACTTTGGCGACAAAGGTGCAGTTGCCTCGATCGATCAGAGCGACGCGCCCGGAGACAGCACCGCTCACACTCGAACACCCGTCGGCCGGAGAAGCCTGAACAACGTTCGACGTTACGCCCGGCGATGAAAGTCGCGCCCCGAAATCAGCCGTGCCCACCGTGTAGTTTCCGGCGATGGAGCCTGGTGAATTAACTCTGAAGCGTGCCGTCCCCAAAGTGCTGCCCACATCAGTTCTGGTTTGGCTTCCGTTCCAGACCAGGTGATTAATGCTGATCGCCGACGCCTGGCGCTCAGCGTTTGTCATCTGGTCCCAGGTCTTGCCGGTCGAGTTGTCCAAAAGAAACCGATCGTAAATTGAGGGGAAGCCGGCATTCAGCGTTCCGCTACCCGGATCGGAAAAAGTTTGAAAGCCAAGTCCATGAGCAAACTCGTGCATCAGGATGGCCACCAAATCAACGTCGCTCCCATGAACGTTATCGAGGCCCAAATAAAAATGCGTGGGCGTGCCGCCGCTATCAAGACAACCCGGATTGCCCAGGTTCGAATTAAACTGCGCGCTGATCTCCGGAGACGAAGGATTGAGATCGACGCCACTCAAAGCGTTAGCCTCGGCCGCGGAATACCAGACATTGGGGAAGGGCGCGTTCGCAAAGTTGCGAAAAATCCCATTCGCTCCTGCCTGGCCTAAAACGCCGGTAGTTGAGCTGCATGTGAGCGGCGCCCAACTGGCGCGAATGGTAATGGTGACACTACTGTTTAGAGTCGCGCCCCAAATGTTTGCCGCAAACTGAAAAGCATTCAGCCGTTGCTGACCAAGCGTCGTGCCGTTGTTGCCGCCCACCGGCGCGACTGGAGTTGGATCGTTGAAGCCGGTGTTTGCACTATCGTTGTTCTGGATCACAATCGTGGCTGCCCCGCGTGCGGATTGCGACACTGCCGCTAATAACGTCAAGGCGAAAAGACCTACGCTGAGTCTTGATAAAAGGGCATTCATTATTCTTTCACGACCGCCCTTCTGGTTGATCCCGATCCGCCGCCAGTATTTGGATCCTTCAGAAACGCACTGGCGGATGCCGAATTGTCTACGCAGGCTTGATCGACGCTCCCGTCGGCATTTTTCCTGGCCAGAACTACATTTTGAAATCGGCCCTGTAGTTCGATCCCAACCGAACCATCCGCCTGGGGCACCTGCACCAGGCCTTCGCTCGACTGGTTGTCTTTCAGAGCCGCCGCGATCTGTTGGGCCTGATCCTGTGTCAACGGTCCCTGCTGCAAAGTCTGCGCGTTGACCTGGAGTTTCTTGCCGGCAACTTCCACCGAGACGAAGTTACTTCGCGGAGTGCTCACCGCAGGGTTCTGCTGTGCGGGCGCCGGCGCATTGTCATGCGATTCGTACCTGGCGATTGCCGTTATCATGCCCAGGGCCAGCAGGGCAGTTACGAAGATGCCGCCGCGAAAAAGCCACGTCTGCTTTTTCACAACCCGAGTCGTCTTGATTTGTTTTTTCATGATTCTGGAAATCCGGGCGTTGTTTAGTTCAAAAGCCGTTGCAGGAGTTTCGGAAGCTGATCCGCTTGAAACCCGCTCGAGGCAAGGTTGAGGCAAACCCAATTCACATTCTACGTTTGCGCCGGCAGGGGTGGCAATCAATTTCTTCGGGATCCATCCGGGCCGGCGTGCATGAGATGAAGCCAGCGCCAGGATGGCTGCCTGACTCGCCTCAAAGTTTAGGAGCCATCAGGTCTACTGGCCGGCGGTGGCGATCGCCGTTATTAGGTCAGTACCGGGAGCGGTAGCAACCGGCTCTCATCATGACGGGAATGAAATAGAGTGGAGGAAGCCACCCGATCGCTTCGCTCCCGGTACCGACCTCATTTCGGTACTCGCTTCAGCGCACCGTGACCGTCACATTATTCGCACTTAACGAATTGCCCGTCGCTCGCTGCAACTCCGCTACGGCCTTGTTCAAGTCAGTCTGAGCGCGGAGTTCGTTGCCTTTTGCTGTCGCCAGAGCAGTCTGCCGTTCGAGCAGGAGGAACACGGTCGACTGGCCCACATCCAATTTGCGTCTCTCGCTTTCGTATTGCTGCTCGGCTGTTGAGCGCGCAATGGCCGCGGAACGCAAACGCGCCTCGGCCGTTTTGAGTGACTGGAGCGCGTTGCGCACCTCGACCTGAATTAGCTGCTCGAGCTGCTCACGTTGCGTAGCGATGCGCTTTCCTTCGACCAGCGCGTGGCCGAGTTGCCCTGCGGCGGTGCGGTTGTGCAGCGGCAAACTGATCGCCACCCCAACCCGAAAATTATTGAACTGGTTCGAGGCCAGATTAGAAAGCGATTGCCCGTAACTACCGAAGAGGTTACTGGGAATCGTCGCCGCGGGCGGCGTCGCCAGCGGTTGCAGACCTGCGAGCACGGACAATTGGTTCACGCGGGAGCGCAGCAGATCGTTGCTCGCGCTAAGTGGATTGGTAGTCGAAGTCAGAGTGCCGGCGTTACCAACCATTCCATAACTGCCAATCAGATCGATTTCCGGCTTAGTCAGGTCGCGATAGAGTCTCTGATCCAGCAGATTGATCTCGCGCGCCAGATCCGACTGTCTTAGTTCCTGACGATTCTGCATGGCCGCATTCATGGCGTCAGGCAAAGACACCTGCGGCAAAGTGAGATCGGCTTGATCGGTGGGAATGATCGAGACGCTCCACAACTTCGCTTTTTGATTCTCGGCGATCATGTTCTTCAGATTGTTCTCGGTCCGATTAACGTCTTCGAGCGCGCTGAATTCGGCTTGTTCGAAATTCGCCACTTGCGTTTCCGCCGCCACCACATCGATCGGCGCCAGCGAGCCTTCGGCCACCATGCGCCGGTTGTGATCGAGTTGCGTGCGCGAGTCGTTAAGCGAGTCGCGTTGGATTTGCAGATTACGTAGCGCAAAAACCAGGTCCCAGTAAGATCTCTGAACATTAGTGATTACTTCGATAGCTCGCTGCCGAAACTGTGCATCCGTAAGCGAAAGGTTCTTCTTGGCCACTGCGATCTGTCGCCGCGGCAAATCAAAACGCATCCCGCGCAGCAGCGGTTGGGTGTAACTGAACGTCAGCGCCGTCGGGTATTGGGGATTGAGCACTGCAAACGTACTATTGCTGGTTTGCCGAATCGAAGAGAAATCAACGTGATAGGCACCGCCATACCTGGGCGCCAATCCTTCGACACGGGCGGTGCCGGTGAAATCCGAAGTCTCAACTTTGGACGCGCCGCTGAGAAAACTGGTAGCGGGAGTCTTCAGCTTTTCGTAGTAAGTTTGTGAGCTGAACCTCAGGTCGTACGCGCCACGGACCGACAAGAGATCGTATTCGGCGATCTTAACGTTGTCACGCGCGACTTCGATGTCTTTATTGTTGGCGAGCGCCAGAGCGATCGCTTCGCGCAGGGTCAACGGTTGCTGCTCGTTAGAGTCCACCCCCACGCGGCTGAGCGAAGGCAAAGGCTGACTTGCGTCAGCGCGATAGTCGACGTTCACCGAAGGAACCATTGACTGCTGGACTGAGGCCGCTGGAGTCGGTGAGGGCGTGGGATCCTGGGCCGAAGTACGATGGGGAGTCACCAGCACCAGGATCGTCGCAATCAACAGAATCTTGAAAGTCTGACCCAACAGCGAAGCGGCTGCTGCCGCCGCGCGGCGACGTGCGCTTCCAAAAACACCACCAAAGCCCGAGCCAATGCGCGACCAGATACGGCTGCGTGCCAGATCGTCGAACAGCGAATAGAACACCGGCACCGCCAACAGCGTCAGCAGCAAACACAAAGACTGTCCGCCAATGACCAGCACGCCAATCGATCTGTTCGTACCCGCGCCCGGCCCGCTGGAGAGCACCAGCGGCGTCATGCCCGCGACGAGCGCAATCGTAGTCATCAGGATCGGACGCAAACGATCTCGATTCGCCTGAATGATCGCGTCATGGCGCTCCATGCCCTGCCGGCGTAAGCCGTTTGTGTGATCGATTTGCAGGATGGCGTTCTTCTTCACCACGCCGAACAACAGCAGTAGTCCCAAACCCGAAAAAATATTCACGGTCTGTCCGGTCACCAGCAAAGAAACAATGCCGAATGGAATCGCCAGCGGCAGCGTCAAAAGAATCGTGACCGGGTGAATGAACGATTCAAACTGCGCCGCCAAAACCATATACATAAAGACGAACGATAGAATGATCGCCAGCAGAAAATACTGACCGGTCCGGCTCAATTCCCGCGTGCGTCCCGCCAGAAAAGTTCGATACGCGCTATCCATGTTTTCTGCTTTGGCAAATTCGTTTAGTTTCGCAATTACCGCCGTCTGCGAGCCTCCCGGCTTGGTGTTGGCCACCAGCATTACCTGGCGCTGACGGTTGTATCGATCGATTGAAGAGGGGCCAGTACCCTCTTCGACTCGCACCAGATTATCCAAACTCACCCAACCGATTTTTTGCGAGGCTACCATCATTCGCTTCAACCCTTCAGCGCTGGCGCGAAACTCTCCCATCGCGCGCACCCGGACGTTGTATTGATCGGTGCCGGCATTGAAGGTCGAAACCTTCTGACCCGCAACCAGGGTGTTGAGCGACTGGGCGATGTCACCGACCCGAACTCCGAGGTCCGCCGCTCGAGCGCGATCGATCACCACGCGCATTTCGGGCTTTCCGGTAATGAGCGTCGAATCAACGTCAACGACATCCGGTACTGTCTTGAGTTTCTTCAGCAAGTCGTCGGCATACTTTGTGAGCTTGTCGAGATCAGGCCCGCTCACTACAAAATTAATGTCGGCGTTACGCTGTCCGCCGCCCGAGATCGCGGCTACCGGGTTAACGCTGGTGCGCAACTGATCCGGAAACTCCTTCAGGTACTTGCCCACGATCTCGGTACGTACGCGAATCATCAGATCCTGTTGCGAGATGCTGCGTTCTTCGATCGGGGACATCTTGATGTAGATGTTCGCCAGGTTGACGATTTGTTGTTGGCCGCTGCCAATCGTTACCAGCGTGTCGGTGACGCCGGGAAGTTTTCGCACATCCGCGGCAATCCGTTCCGCCAAACTCGAAGTCGCGGAAAGGGTCGAACCTTCAGGCGTGCGCACGTTGACTTCGAATTGAGCCTGATCGTCAACCGGCAAAAAATTCTTGCCCACGAACATGAAAAGCGGCACCGTGCTAAGAATCACCAGCAGGGACAAGAGCACGATCGCCCAACGATGATTCATCGACCACCTGAGCATCCAGGTGTACGTGCGATCGATGGGACGATAAAAGCGCGACTCTTTCGATTGCGCCTGGACATACTTGTCTTTGAATTCGGCGAGCGACGTCCGCTTTTCGCCCTCGGGCGACGCAGAGGTTTCAGGGCCGGGTGTCTTGGTGGCCGGCGCGTGTTTGCGCTTGATCATGCGCGCCGCCAGCATTGGCGTCAGCGTGAACGAAACGATCAGCGAAACCGCAATTGCAAACGAAGAGGTAAAGCCAAACGACGACATGAAGCGACCGACGATGCCAGCCATGAAGCCAACCGGCAAAAACACGGCTAGCAAAGACAAAGTCGTGGCTGTGACCGCCATACCGATTTCACGCGTGCCTTCGATGGCAGCCTGAAACGGCGGCATTCCCTTTTCTTCGATGAAGCGAAAAATATTTTCCAGCACCACCACCGCGTCGTCGATCACAATTCCGACCATCAATGTCAGCGCCAGCATCGTGATCTGATTCAGCGTAAAACCCATCGCCGCCATCAGTCCGAACGTCGCGACGATCGAAGTAGGAATGGCGATTGACGCGATGAAGGTCGCGCGGAAGTTCCACAAGAAAACGAACACGACGATCGCCGCGAGGATACTGCCCTCAATCAGGTGAAGATTGATTGCGTGCAACGCAGCTTTGATAAAGATCGTCTGGTCGCCGACGATTTGCATCTTCACATCGCGCGGTAGCCCCGCCTTCAGTTCATCCAGACGCTCTTTGACCGCGTCGGCAACTGCGACCGTGTTTTGACCGGACTGTTTTGAGACCACCAGGGTAACGGCGGGCTGACCGTTCAAACGCGCTTCGGTGCGTTGCTCTTCGGCCCCGTCTTCTACATATCCGATGTCGCTGATCTTTACTGCATAAGGTCCCTTGGTCGATACCACCAGATTGTTGAACTGCGCTGGATCCGGAATGCGTCCCATTGTCCGCACGGTGAATTCACGCTGGCCCGACTCGATCCGGCCACCAGGCAATTCCATGTTTTGCAGCTTGATCGCAGTCGCCACGTCCGACGCCGTAACATTGAAGGCGCGCATTTTGTCGGGATCGACCCAGACTTCCACCTCGCGCAGGCGGCCACCGACTATCGCCACGTTGCCGACTCCGTCGATCGATTCGATCAACCGCTTGATTCCCTTGTCGGCAATGTCTGTGACTTCGCGCAAGCTGCGGGGAGCTGAGACCGCGATGCGCAAGACCGGGGTCGCGTCAGTGTCGAGCTTCTGCACGACCGGGACTTCCGCCGTTTCGGGCAGGTCGTTGACGATCAGGTCAACTTTGTTGCGCACTTCCGAGGCCGCTACGTCGGCGTTCTTCTCCAAAACGAAATTGACGAAGACCTGCGAAACACCCTCGACCGAAGTCGAGCGCAGTTCATCTATGCCGCTGATGGTATTGACCGCGCCTTCGACCTTGTCTGTGATTTCGGTTTCGATCTCCTGCGGCGACGCGCCCGGATTTACGACCGTGATCGTGATCGTCGGCAGATCGATCTTCGGAAACAAATCGACGCCCAGCGATCTGAAGGAAAACATGCCCACCACCGTAATGCTCAGGATGAGCATGGTCGCGAACACCGGACGACGAACACAAATTTCAGCAAGTTTTTGCATGACCTGGACCCCGGGAACGCAGGCATCCTGCCCGCGGAATGCCGGCATGCTTGCCGGCCTTTCTTCCGTAACCTACCGCTCGCTACCGCAAGCGGTTCTGTACCTACTGCGTGACTGCTGCCCCATCACTCAATTGATCGACGTTACTTGTCGCCACCACTTCATCGGCTGACACGCCACTCTTCAACTCGACGAGATCGCCTTCAGCCTGACCAGACTGCACCAGACGTTGTTCAGCATGACCGTTCTTGATTACAAACACGTAAGTCGAGCCAGAGATCGTGCGCAGCGCTCGCTGCGGCACCAGCACCGCCGGCTCTGTTTGCGGCAACAGAATGCGCACAGTCGCAAACTGCCCCGGCTTCAATTCAGCTTTCGGGTTCTCAACGTCAGCTTCAACCGTCAACGTCCGCGAACTTGCAGTGACGTTAGGCGAAACGCGCGCCACGCGACCGGCAAAGTTCCGATCCGGATACGCCGCTACGCTCACTGAAACGCTTTCGCCGGTGTGAATTTGCGAAATCGCCTGCTCAGGAATGTCTATGCGCACGCGCAGAGGATTCAGGTTTACGACGGTGGCGACTTTCTGCTGCGGCGAAACATATTCACCCACGTCGGCCGGCCGTTCAGACACATAGCCTGGCATCGGCGAGACTACGGTCGTGTAACCAAGATTGCGTTTCGCCAAGGCGACCTGGGTGGCCGCGGCCTCGACCGCGGCTTGCGAGTTCGCGACCGTTGCATAGTTTTGCTGCGCCAGATGAATCAGGGCCTGGTGCTGCTCGGCCAACTGGTCGCGTTGTGATTTCTGCTGGTCGTAACTCATGCGCGAAATGTCACCTGACTCGACCAACTTTTCATAACGCCGCAAATTTTTGTCGGCCAACTCCAGCGCTGAGCGCGCCGCAGCTACCTCTGGCACATTCTCCGGATTGAACTTCTGCCCGGGACGCAAACCGATCTTCGCTTCGTTCTGGCGCAGGGTCGCCTTAGCTTGGTCCAGTTGTGCCCCCGCCTGTTGGATACGGATGCGAAAGTCTGCATCATCCAGCTTAACGATCATCTGCCCGCGTCGCACTGAACTGCCCAGGTCAACACCAACTGCGGCGACTTTACCCGACGTTTCCGCCGCTACGTCAGCCTGCTGGTTTGCGGCCAGGCTGCCGTTGGCTTCGAAGTATCGTGGCAATTGCCGCAAAACCGCTGCGGTGGTGCTGACAGAAACGGCCGGAGGCGTTGGACTCGCTGACGCACCGGCGTTGACACCTTGTCCTTTAGATCGGTTGCAGGCAATGAAACTTGTGCCGGCGGCGGCAAGCGAAAGAATTAAGAATATGAGTTTGATTGGTCTTGGAAGAGTCATTTAGGCGATCTCTTTCTCCGGGAATTCCCTTTGACAGTGGCTCCTTGTGATCTATTTCGCCGGCTGTTCCCACGGATGGCTGACGGAGCAGATTTCAATTTTCGCAGCGAGGCCGGCGCTGCTGCCACATCCCTGGCGGCGACGCCGTTCAGAAGAATGTTGGCGAACTCGCGCGCCGCGACTTGATTAGAAATCTTTAGCAGGCTGCGCTTCTTGTCCCACAAATTGTTGTTCAATGAGTGATGCATGACCATCCCGATAAACGCGCGCACCACCAGCGCGGGCTCAATCTCGACGATGGCCCCGTCGCGTTGCCGTTCGCGAATGTAACCACCCAGCGAGCGGTAAACGCGGCGCACAAATTTTTCCCAGAACATGTGCGCCAGTTCATGCTGTTCCAAAGCTGAATGAAGCAGTAGCCGTTGAAATTCCGGATCGTCCTCATGATGACTAAGCGCATCCAAAGCGATTCCCTCAAACACGGCTTGATCATCCTTGCTCTCGATTGCCCGGCCAATCTTCTGCAAAGGATCCATCTCATCGTGCAAGCACGCCTTGTGATCGAGAATCGCGCTGTACAATTCTTCTTTAGTCGCGAAGTGCCGAAAGACCATCGCTTCAGAGACGCTGGAGGCCCGCGCGATTTCTTTCGTAGTGGTACCGCGAAACCCGCGCTGGGAAAACAGGCGCATGGCTACGCGCAGAATTTGCAACCGGCGTTCGTCTCCCGCCATGCGCGCGCTATTCCCGTTGACGCAGTTATTCGTCTGACTCTTTTTCTTTAGAGTTGGCAATGTTCCGCCCGGATCGCCGTTCCGAAGTAAGTACTCACTTACCACCGGTCGAGATCCAAAGTCAAGCGAGGAAAGTGGCATAGACTTTAGTCTGTGGGTGAGTTAACCAGCCATTCAATCACAGACTGAAGTCTATGCTACAAAAAAGTTGTCGCAACCCAGGCTGACATTTCTTCGTATGGAGAGTTTGGTTGATTACTGAAGTCGAGGAGTCGAAGAAATGACGGACGCAATAGAAGAAAACGGGCAACAGTCAACAAACACGTCGATTATCAAGGCTAGCAACGGGAGAGGATTGAACATGTCAGAATTTTCAGAGACTGCGCAGGATTATGGAAAAAAGATCGTCGACGCCGCTTCAAAAGCGGGCGATTTCGTAAACGAAAAGGTCAACGTCGTCGGCGAAAAGATCAAAAACTTACAAGGCAAGGACTTTAACGAGATAGCCGGCGAAGCCAAAGACTATGCCCGCAAGAACCCCGGCCAGGCGATTCTGATCTCCGCAGTCGCTGGTGTGTTTCTGGGATTTCTGCTGCGCGGCGGACGACGATAGCTTTGGAGTACGGCGGCAAGCTCGACGCCGCTTTGGATCAGTCGAAACGCTGAGCCCTCCCTTACGGTCGGGCCTGTCCCCCGTCTTGCCGCCACGGCTTCACGAATAACGTGGGAACAGATTCGCAGCGTTCATGGCCAGCCCGACGTAGCCTTGAATCTCTTCCGGCTGAAATCGATAACCGCCCCGGAAAAGAAAAAGCTGATTCCCTCCTCCGTCCGTGCTGGTGCCGCCATACGTTTCGTAAAACGAAAGCACTTGGTCGGTAAAGCTCCGGCGAATGGTTTGTTCGTCCTGGCCGCGCAGGACGTATTGACGAGAAAACTCGGGGCGCTGTCCAAAGTCTATGTCCTGATACCCCAGAGCAGCGATGATCTTCAGAAAGAAATTCTCGGGTCGTAAAGAGAAATACGGCAGCGTCAGATAAGGTGGCGCAATATAAACCACCGATTGCGAATGCGTCTGGCGGTTCTTGCCGGACCCAGTGACATAGACATAGTCAAAAACCGCTGCCTTGATCCCGCTTGCATCGCCATACATGAAGTTTTTGATTTGCTTCCCCTGGCCCTGGTTGAAAAGAGCGAACCGCTCCACGCCCGCGATCATGTTGAGCGGGGCCGTGGCTGCAAAAGTCCATCCGAGTTGAGCGGCGGCCGTCTGCAAGACGCGCGTGCGCTCCTTCTCTTTCCGTGATGAATAGACGACGATGATGGCGAACGCGCCGAACACTAACGTGAGGATGACGACAGGAAAAAGGAGTACCCACATTGTTCAGACCGTTACCGCTTCGCGATATTCACCCCAGACACGGCGCAGGCGATTGCTGATCTCGCCTACGGTTGCATAAGCCTCGACACAATCAAGAATCCGGGGCAGGACGTTTTCAGTTCCGCGGGCGGCTGCTTCCAATCTCACCAAAGACGTCTCGGCCGCGGCGGCGTCGCGACGGGCGCGCAGCGCCCGCAAGCGCTCGACCTGGGTTTTCTCGATCGCAGGGTCAACTCGCAGGGTCTTGACCAGTGGCCCGTCATCGCTTTGAAAGCGGTTCACGCCTACGACAATCGCGTCATCGGTTTCGATAGCTCGCTGGTATTCGTAAGCCGCGTTTTGGATCTCGCGTTGAATGTAACCAGTCTCGATTGCGCGCAAGGTTCCGCCCATGGCGTCGATCTTGTTGAGATAGTCCGTGACGCGCTGCTCGATCTCTGTGGTCAATCCTTCGATCGCGTAAGCACCAGCCAGAGGGTCGACCGTATCGGCGACTCCTGATTCGTGCGCGATCACCTGTTGCGTGCGCAGGGCGACGCGCGCCGCGTCTTCGGTCGGCAGCGCGAGCGCTTCGTCCATCGCGTTGGTATGCAAAGATTGAGTGCCGCCCAGAACTGCGGCCAGGGCCTGGATAGTTGTGCGCGCGACATTCACTTCGGGTTGTTGCGCAGTCAGGGTCGATCCCGCGGTCTGGGTATGAAAGCGGAGCATCAGCGAGCGCGGATCGCGCGCGTGAAAACGATCGCGCATGATGCGCGACCACAGGCGGCGCGCGGCGCGAAACTTCGCCACCTCTTCCAGCAGGTTGTTATGCGCGTTGAAGAAGAAGGAGATGCGCGGCGCAAACTCGTCAACCGAAAGACCGGCATTAATCGCGGCTTCGACATAAGCGATAGCGTCGGCAATCGTAAACGCAACTTCCTGGACCGCGGTCGAGCCCGCTTCGCGAATGTGATAGCCGCTGATCGAAATCGTGTTCCAGTTCGGAACTTCGCGTGCGCAAAACGCAAACGTGTCGGTAATCAAACGCAGCGACGGCGTGGGCGGAAAGATGTAAGTGCCGCGCGCGATATACTCTTTCAAAATGTCGTTCTGTAGAGTGCCGCTGACCTTTGCAAAAGCGACGCCCTGTTTCCGTGCTACCGCGAGATAAAGACTGAGCAAGATCGCGGCCGTCGCGTTAATCGTCATCGAGGTCGACACTTCGTCGAGCGGAATGCCGTCGAACAAGGTGAGCATGTCATCGAGCGAATCAATCGCCACGCCGACTTTGCCAACTTCTCCACTAGCCAGCGGATCGTCAGAATCCAAACCAATTTGCGTAGGCAAGTCGAAGGCGACCGAAAGCCCGGTGGTGCCTTGGGACAGCAGATATTTGTAACGCGCGTTTGATTCTGCGGCGCTCGCATAACCGGCATACTGACGCATAGTCCAAAGGCGCCCGCGGTACATGTTTCGTCTGATGCCGCGCGTGTAGGGAAACTCGCCCGGATCGCCGAGGTCGCGATCGTAATCCAGCGGTTCGGTGTTCGAGGGGTTGAAATCTACGGGCAGCTCGATGCCGGAAGAAGTCGCGAAATGCTCGCGGCGTTCACTGGAGGCACGCTTGGCAGCACCTTTGCTCGTTTTAGTTTTCGTAGACATTGAATCGTGCGGCGTTTGTCGCGCGCTTTGCGAATTGGTCGAAGGCTAGCACACGAAATATCAGCGCGGCAATTCTTATGACTACAGAGTGGCGCGGCAACTCGCCCTTGCTGACGGCGGAAGGGAGGGCCGGGCACGCTCTGAAGCTTCGTTCGGTTTGACCGCACTGCGCGTCTGACTTAGCATCACGATCAGCCTCTTACCGGACAACAGGACTTAAGGCTCGCGAAATGGATGAATACACTAAAAAGCTCGCGGAAGAAGTCGGCACCGCAATCAACGAATCAGTGCAGCAGTCGACCAGCGTCGCGGCGGCCATTGAGCGACTGCGTGAAGCTGGATTCGAAATGGAGCTGACGCTCAAGCTTGAGATTGGGCTGCGGCCCCAGAAGCACGAAGGTGACGGCGACGGGGACGGTTCGCTCGAACTGACTGATGAAGATCTGCGGATTCTGCGCTCGATGAAAATCAAAATTGATCCGGACGAGTAGGATAGGTGTCCAAAGAGTGCGAGTTCTGAGCGCGCGAAATATAGCACCCGCGAGTCAGGAGAAATTGTCCGCGAGAACGAACGCGACGCGCTTTCTCTCGCGGACATAAATTCATCATAAACACAGATCTATGATATTCCGTGTACCAGTTTGACAAGGACCAACAACTACACTCCCTCTTCAGCCTTTTCAACAGTACCGCCCAGACCCTGTTGTTGAAGGGCCGCTGCCCCCAGAAAACTGCCCATGCCCATTGATTCGACGGCAGTGCTCGGCACTATCATTAAGGCGCCCTTCTCTTTCAAGCCCTCGTACAGCATGTTCATCGCACGCAGGTGCAGCGCCGTAGGGTTTCTGCGATAAGACTCAGCGGCCTTATCGAACTGGGCCGCGATCTCGACTTCGGCTTGAGCCAGGATAACGCGCGCAGCCTTCTCGCGCGCCGCCTGGGCTTCGCGCGACATCGCGTCCTGCAACGCCGCGGGAATGATCACGTCGCGCATCTCGACCGATTGCACGGTCACGCCCCACGGATTCGAGCGTTCATCGATCAGCTTCTGCAATTCGTCTTCAATGCGTTCGCGACCACGCAATAGATCGCTCAAAGAAGTGCGGCCGATAATGTCTCGCAGGGCTGTCTGCGCCGCCCAACTTACGGCCGCGGGATAGTTTTGCACTTCGAGCGCTGCTTTCTCCGGATCGTAAACAACCCAGAACAGCACCGCGTCGACATTGACCGGCACGGTGTCGCTGGTCAGCGTCTCTTCGGCCGCGAACGCAGTCGTGATCACGCGCTGATCGATCCAACTGGAAATGTTATCGACGAAGGGAATGATCCAGAAGAGGCCCGGGCCGTTCAGCCCGATGAACTTTCCCAGGCGCAACACGACCGCTCGCTCCCATTGCCGGGCGATCTTTGGCGATTGCGCCAGCAGCAAGCCCAGCAATAGACCCACGATCACGCCGGCGGGATTGAAGGTCAGCAGCGTCGCCAGCGCGCCCAACGCCAACGGTCCGAGGAACGCAACCGCCTGAACGAAGTTGAGCCGTGGCGTATTCGCCGGCAGCGCACTCCTGGTATCAAAGTTTTGAATGTTAGCCATACAAGTCTTTTCTCCTTCTTTCTCTGCTGTGGCGCAAGTTGTTGACTTGCGATGATTTCCTGATGACTGAATCGCAAGTTAACAAACTTGCGCTACTTCTTTCGTCTGTTTTGCAGATGCTCGATCACATCGTCAATTGAAAAGCCGCGGTGGTGTGTCTCCGTAATGAAATGATCCGCCAGCTCGCGCAGGTGGCGATCGCGATGGCGCCGGCCCGTGTCCTCTTGCGGCCGCTCACAGACAAAAGTCCCGACGCCACGGCGTGTCTCTACTACACCGGCGCGCTCCAACTCGGCATAAACTTTGGCCACGGTGTTGGCGTTGATGCGCAACTCGACCGCCAACTGGCGCACCGTCGGCAGTTGGTCACCGATACGCAGCCGCTCAGTCGCAATCGCAAAGCGAATGGACCTTTCCAGTTGCGCGTAGAGCGGAGTCGGATGGTTGGCGTCTACCTGAAACATCGTTGCCCTATTGTACTACGACAATGGTACAAGTAAAGTTTCGGGAACTGCCTTGCAAGAATCGTTACATTTTCAAATAGCCGAAAAGGCGTTACCTTGCCCGCCGTGGTAAACGACGTGAGTCCGCGAAGCGGACTGGAGTTTCTTGACACGTATGGTGTCACCTATGATCGTCGCTATGTTTTTCGATGATTCAGCAGCATTCCCAGCGCTGAAGCGCTGGGCTATTCTCACGCCGTCCGCTTCGCGGACTCACGTCGTTTGCCACGGGGACAAGGTAACGTTTTTTCGCTATTTGAAAATGAACGATTCGTGCGAGCGAAACGATGAATCCGGCTTCGATTGGGACAAAATGTACGATGACGCGGAGGAAGGTTGCTGCTTAACAAGATGGCTAGTCGTTTTGGATTTGCGTTCTTACTTGTGCAATGTTCATCCTCGGTAAGTTCATAGGCGCCTTGTTTAGGCAGTGTGCCCCAACTGCTTCAGCGTTTGGCTAAGCCTTAAGGCCTATGCTACCTTCTCCTCTTTAAAAACCTTCCAGTTTTTACCTGTAAAGGCTTCGCACTAATTCGAAGGAGTTGAACGAGCAAATATGGCTACGCCCAATGGAAATGGCGCAAACGGACAAGTAGGTCACGTTGTGCAGATTATTGGCCCGGTTGTGGACGTGGAGTTTACTGAAGATTACCTGCCGCCGATTTATGAGGCGCTGCGCATAACTTCCGAAGGCTTTGACGTGCCCGACCCGATCAATGTGATCGCCGAAGTGCAGCAGCACCTGGGCGAAGGCCGCGTGCGCGCCGTATCGATGCTGCCCACGGACGGCATGGTGCGGGGGATGAAAGCAACCGACACCGGCGGTCCCATCACCGTTCCCGTCGGCGAAGGCACCCTCGGTCGCATCATGAACGTAATCGGCGATCCGGTCGACAATCTCGGCGACATTCCGCATCAACAACGCTATCCCATTCACCGTCACGCTCCTTCGTTTGAGGAACAATCAACTGAATTGCAAATGTTCGAAACGGGAATCAAGGTTATCGATTTGATTCAGCCGTTCGTGCGCGGCGGCAAGATTGGTTTGTTCGGCGGCGCCGGCGTGGGCAAGACAGTCATCGTGATGGAGCTGATCAATAACATCGCCAAGGCGCGCTCAGGCTTTTCAGTTTTCGCCGGCGTCGGCGAGCGCACGCGCGAGGGCAACGACCTGCTGCGCGAGATGGTCGAATCGGAAGTCATCCAGTTTGGTGATGAGTTCAACAAGAACCTGAAGGACACCGGCGCGTTCGACATGACCAAGGTCGATATGAAAGCGATCGAGAAATCCAAGGTCGCGCTGATCTATGGTCAGATGACTGAACCGCCGGGCGCGCGCTTGCGCGTGGCCCTCTCTGGCCTGACGGTCGCCGAATACTTTCGCGATCAAGGTCTGGATGTGCTGCTCTTCATCGACAACATTTTCAGATTCACGCAAGCAGGTTCGGAAGTGTCTGCGCTGCTGGGCCGCATGCCTTCGGCCGTGGGTTATCAACCGAATCTGGCGACGGAGATGGGCGAGATGCAGGAGCGTATCACTTCGACCAAAACCGGATCGATCACCTCGATTCAGGCCGTGTATGTTCCGGCTGACGACTATACCGATCCAGCACCCGCCACGACGTTCGCGCATCTTGACGCTGTCACAGCTTTGTCCCGTCAAATCGTTGAATTAGGAATCTACCCGGCAGTCGATCCGCTGGCGTCGTCGTCGCGTATTCTGGATCCGCGCATCGTCGGCGAGGAGCACTACAATACGGCTCTGAGCGTTAAGTTGATTTTGCAGCGCTACAAGGATTTGCAGGACATCATCGCGATTCTCGGTCTCGACGAGTTGTCGGATGAAGACAAGCTGTCGGTTTCGCGGGCGCGCAAGATGCAGAGGTTCTTCTCTCAACCGCTCCACGTGGCGTCGCAGTTCACCGGCCGCGAAGGCAAGTACGTGAAGCTCGAAGACACGATCAAGGGCTTTAAGGAAATCATCGAGGGCAAGCACGACGACATTCCCGAACAGGCGTTTTACATGGCTGGCACGATCGAAGATGTCGTCGAGGCCGCTAAGAAACTCGAATAGCAGGTAGCATAGACTTTAGCCTGTGCTCTCGTTAATAGTTAAAGCAAATCACAGACTGAAGTCTGTGCTACTTTATGGCTGAACAACTTCATTTGGAAGTAGTCACTCCTGAGCGCCGCTTGCTTTCCGAGCAAGTCAACTCAGTTACCGTCCCCGGGCGCGGGGGCGAACTCGGCATCCTGCCGGGTCACGCCGCTATGATTTCGGAATTGCAGGCGGGAGTGCTTTCCTACAACGAAGACGGCACCACTTTTCAATTACTCGTCTCAGGTGGATTCGTCGAAGTCAGCAACGATAAGGTGTCCGTGCTGGCCGAAGTTGCCGAGCGTCCTGAAGAGATCGATGCCGAACGCGCGCGCCGGGCGCGAGAGATCGCCGAAAAAAGATTGAGCGGGCAGGGCGGAGCTGAAATCGACATCGACAGAGCCCAGGCGAAACTCATGCGTAATACCATCCGTATAGAAATCGTCAAGTCCTTATCCCAACGCGATTTTTAATCCCCGAAAGGTGAGAGCCAAGCGCAAAAGAGCGACTTTTTCCGGGAGCGCGCGCGGCGGGCTCGCGATCAGAGCCAAGAACTGTTGAGTTCCCTGAGCGGCAGCGAAGAAGATTTCGAAACAGCTCGCGCCAGGCTCGAGCGTTCGATGGTGCGGCTGCAAGCTTGCATCAGGATCACGCTTCATAGATCCTACCTCGCAGCCCCCACAATCCATACTAGCGCGACCTAGATCAAGCCTCTCAGCATGATGACTTACCGGCCATTGAAGCCTCTTTAATCACTACAAGTTTTGGTTGACATCGAGACCTCCCGAGGCATAGCTTTGCGTCAAATCCCAGCGGCCTAAGCAACATTTCCCAAAATAAGAGGAGGCCATAACAATGAAGACTCGTTCCCTGTCGTTGAGAATCCTGATCGTCACTCTGATTGCGTGCGCTTTTCAGACAAGCGTCGCACAGCAACCGACCGAACGGTTAATTAGAAGGCTTCCGGTTGAAGAGAACGAGCCAATCGCTATCACGGACATCAAGGTTAACGGGCAGAGCATATCGCTCGATAAGAAGTTTGTGGAGGATGACGATTGGTTAAGGAGTCTGGTTTTCTCGGTGAAGAATAAGTCTGACAAACTGATTCTCTATGCTTCGATTCGGCTTCAGTTTCCGCGACCGGCTGGCTCTCGCGATATCCCGGACATATATGACATGGCTTACGGGAATTCGGCGTTACAAACGCGCCTGCCGACTTCACAGGAAATGTTGGTGGGGGCATCGCCCGGTGAAACCTTTGAGATTCGGCTATTCGATCAACAGTTTATTGGTCTTCGCGAGTTTCTCACCGCAACTCACTATCCGCCGAGCATTGAGAAGGTAGATTTGAGCCTCGGTCCCGTCATCTTCGTAGATGACACGATGTGGTATGCGGGTGCTATCTCCCTAAGGGATCCGAAGGAGCCGAGTACCTGGATCAACTCTCAATATGCTAACCCCAAACAGCGCTGAAAGAGTAAGGAGACAAAGGAATGAGTGAGAGATCATTTACCCGCTTGAAACTAATTTCGATCACAGTTTTTATCTTGGGACTTGTTTCGGCGGCTCTCGCCTTGTCGTTGCATCAAACCAACGGGAAGAAGCTCCGTCAAAGAAAGGGCTTCACGCTGGTAACGAAACAGATTTCAATATTAAACAGCAACACTAAAAATGGTCTCCCGGTGGTGTCTCAAAGTACAACCATCAGGTATCAGAAGTCCGATGGAACCTGGAAGCAGGTAAGGACCTACAGCGACGCTAATGGGAAAGTCGTCAAGAAGGACATTGGAGTCGGGATTCCCGGTCAGGGTGTCTTCAAACTTAATAAGGGTCAGGCTACCTTGGAGTTTCTTTCGTCTATGCCGCCGAAAGAAGTTGCTTCATATGTCCCAATCACGGATGGGCACATGGATCCGAGTTTTCTGAAAGATGACTGGGTGCAAGGTTATCAAGCCTATGCGGTGCGGTTTCTGGATCCGGATGGCGGCTACGTGGATCTATACTTCGCGCCTGAGCTGGACAACGAGCTTGTCCGGAAGGTTAGTGTTTCACCCTCTGGAGCCGCGGTCGAAGAGTTGCTTGAAGTCAAACCAGGGAACCCTGACGAAAGGGCGTTTGGTTCTTTGCCCAAGTGGCTCGTTAACTATGACCTGTTCAAACAAGAGATCGCGACAATGGAGGAGAGAGGAAACCACGAAACCGCTGAGGCCATGAGGCGTCAGCTTTCTGAACAAATAGCCAGACAGCCGGATGAGTAAGTATTAACAGCAGCATAAGCGCATCAATGTTTTCGCGAGGGCTCAAATCATGAGCGAAAAACTACGTTATCTTAAATACCTTCTCTTGAGTTTTACGGGAGTCGTATTGCTTTCCGGGGCGCTTCTGGACATGGCCAAGCTCCCGGCATCCCAGGCTTGTGGATTAAAGCCCAGTTGCCCCGATGGCACCTATTCCGTGACAAGCTATGGTTGCGAGGGGGCATGCTACTGTAGCGGCTGGTTGAGTCAGGGCACGTGCTTCTATTCCATGGGCACCTGCAATAACGATCCCCAAAATCGCATTGCATACTTCACGCACTGCTACCAGGGCGGTTGCTGCTGTACCAGCGGCAACTGCGCCGGTCAAGGCGGCAGCGGGAGTAGTGGCGGCGATGGTGGCGGGAATGAAGGCAGTGTGGATTGGTGCTTCAGTGATAATGATTGTGCCACCGGCAAGTTTTGCGGCAGTTCCGGAGTTTGCGAAGACGGTGCCTTCGCCTTCGAGGAAACCGCTCACTAGATTTGCGGATTAACGATGAATACGGAAGGACTGTCGCTTCTGGGGCAAGAGGGCTTCTCTCGCGAATGCCTTTTCTCGAATTGGGCCTTGCAGCAAGATGCGGACGCGCAGTCCGCGGTCCCAGGGTTAATGGATTTCCGAACCCACGCGAATTGCCTCTCGCATTCCCCGAACCGCACGATCCAGTCCAACAAATACTGCTTGCGAAATTATACTGTGACCGATATTGAATTCTTCGATATCGCTAATCTCAGCAACCGCGCCTACGTTTCTTAAGGTCAGGCCGTGGCCGGCGGCCACGTGCAAACCATATTGAGCTGCTAACGCTGCGCCTTCGCGCAAGCGCCGCAACTCCTGGTTAGCGCGCACCGCGCCTTCACCGTGAATTCCCTGCCCGCCCAGAGTCGCTTCGGCGTAAGCGGCCGTGCACAACTCGACCTGTTGCGCGTTGACTTCGCGGGCGGCCTCGATCTGATATGAATCGGGATCGATGAAGAGACTGGTCATGATGCCGGCTTCGCGCAGGCGATTGACGGCGGCGCGCACGATAGCGATGTTGGGCCGTACATTCAAACCACCTTCAGTCGTTATCTCGTTGGGGTTTTCGGGAACCAGAGAGACCGCGTCGGGCTTTGTCTCAATCGCAATCTTCACCATCTCTTCGGTCGCCGCCAGCTCGACATTCAGATAAGTAGTTACGGCTTGCCGGAGCTGTCTTACGTCCGCGTCCTGAATATGCCGGCGATCGCCGCGCAGGTGGATCGTGATGCCGTCGGCGCCCGCCTGTTCGCAGATCATCGCCGCAGCCACAACGCTCGGTTCAGGCGCCCGCCGCGCCTGACGAACTGTCGCCACGTGATCGATGTTGACGTTGAGTCGTGCAGTCATCTCTTGCTCCAGATTAATAAACCAGGTACGGAACCGCTTGCGATAGCAAGCGGGTTGCTCTCAGCATGACCCACTCGCTACCGCGAGCGGTTCTGTACCACTGTTTTCAGTGGTAGATCAAAACGATACTGATGGCGTAGCCAGACCTTGCCTGGCTTCAACCATAGCCGCCGTGCGCGCCGCGCTGATCGCTTCACTATACTCACCAGCGGCAGCCGAGCCACGAATCCGGCGTACTTCATTGATCATGCGCAAGCTGTCGCGCGAGTAATTTCCCGACTCGTCCAGAGGCCCCCCGGAACTATGATTCCAGCGCACCGGAATTTCACGCAAGCGCAACCGCGCCAGATGCGCGAGATAGATCAACTCTACATCAAAACCGAAGCGATCGATTTGCGCAGCTTCAATCAGCGGCCGGCAGACGTTCAAGCGAAACGCCTTGAATCCACACTGCGTGTCCCAGAAAGGCAGGCCGGTAGCAAGCCGCACGATGAGATTAAAAACCCGCCCGCCCTGCTCGCGGCGCCACGGCTGGTGCACGCCAATCAGATGGCGATCGAGCGCGCGCGATCCGAATACAAGATCGCATTCACCGTTACTGATCGGACCGACCAGTTTTTGCGTTTCGGTAATCGGCGTCGACAAATCCGCATCCGAGAACAGAGCGATGTTTGCGCTGGCCGATAGCAGGCCCATGCGCGCCGCATAACCCTTGCCCCGGTTCTGCTCGTAACGAATGACTCTGGTCGCGATTGCGCCAGCGTCAGCCAGGTTCTCTTCGGCGACAGTCGAGGTGTTGTCCGTTGATCCATCGTCAACCACAATGACCTCGCTCGGCTCGCGCCTTTCTTTCAGATAGGCGACGATCGTCCGCAACGACACGCCCAGGCGCGCAGCTTCGTTGTAGGCAGGAACTACTATGGAAAGTCTCGGCGTCATCGTAATTGGGGATATTCTCAATGAGAAAGGTGCATCGCACAAGTAGTAACTGGGGAGGACCGCTGCGCCGTTCGAGGTGCGGAAAGGCTTTGCCTTTCCGTTACCTGCATGAAATTTTGAAGGGCTACGCCCTGGTTTTGAGCGTAGCCCATCGTAGTTTTTGTCGCCACGGAAGGTCATAGACCTGCCGTACATCAGGCGGCGGAGGTGCACGCTCGCGGACTTAGTTTCAGGTCGGGATAGCCGCTGTGTTATATTTCGAGTTCCCAGACAAGCGGTCCGCAGGGACATTAAGGATCGCCCTTTCATGAACCGCAATTTCACCATCGTTGCAGCCCTCGTTATCGTCACGGCAAGCCTGGCCGGCGGCGTGCGCACGCGCACCTCGCACCGGCGCGCCGTTGCGGTCAACAGCGCTAATTCAAATCAGAGCACCACGGCTGAGAAATACGAGGCCGACAAAATCGAGGCCGACTATCACGAAGCCATCTCCACCGTCGAAGAGAAATATGCGGGCGAGATCGACTACGAAAAAGCCACCCAGGCGGCGATTCAGGGAATGCTTTTCACTCTTGATCCGCACTCGGTTTATTTCTCGACCACGGAATTCAGAAAGCTGAAAGAGGATCAGGCGTCCAGCTTTTACGGGATTGGCGTGCAGATTCAGCGTCACGACGATGGCGTTTATGTTCAGTCGGTGGTTGAAGGCACACCAGCCGCGCGCGCGGGACTGCGCTTTGGCGACCGCATAGTGGAAGTCGACGGCAAGGACGCCCGCGATTGGACCAGCGACGAAGTTTCGAAAAATGTCCGCGGCATTCGCGGCGAAGCGGTAAAGCTGAAGGTTGAGCGCGCCGGCGAGGAAGTCGCGATCAACTTCAAGATCGTGCGCGACTCAGTGCCGCTGCCTTCGATCCGCAACGCGTTCATGCTAAACCCCGTCACCGGCTACGTGGGATTGATCGGTGGTTTCCAACACACCACGGACGACGAACTGCGCGAAAAGATTGGCAGTCTTAAGAAAGACGGCATGCGCCAGTTGGTTCTGGACCTGCGTAATAATCCCGGCGGGCTGCTCGATCAGGCGATCGATGTCTCGAGCGAATTTCTGCCGCGCGACAAAGTAATTGTTTCGGTCAAAGGACGCAGCGAATATCACGAGCCTCAGGTCTATAGATCAAACGGCAGCGAACCGGAAGAGTTGCCGCTGGTGGTTTTGATCAATCGCAATACGGCTTCGGCCTCTGAGATTGTGGCGGGAGCGATTCAGGATCATGGACGCGGCCTGGTTGTGGGCGAAACCAGTTTTGGCAAGGGTTTGGTCCAGCATGTATTTCAACTTCCTTTCAATACGGGTTTGACCCTGACGACTGCGCGTTACTACACACCGTACGGCCGGTCCTTGCAGCGCGACTATTCCAGCGGATCGCTTTACGATTATTACATTCGTCACGATCAGAACGATAAGCAACAACCGATTCAGCCGGGTCAACCATCGCCCAACGAATCAGCGCCTCCACGCAACTCGAACGCGCCGGCATTCCGCACCGCGGCGGGCCGCGTCTTTTATGGCGGCGGCGGTATCACGCCCGATATCGAAGCTCGCCCGCTAACGGCGACGCCCGCGCGCGGCCGCATCATCGAAGGAGCGTTCTATTTCACCCGCACCCTGGCCGCCGGAAAAATCCCCGGCCTGGAATCGTATCGCGTCGAGAAGGTCGAATATGGTCAGGCCCCGAAGGCCACCGAATATGTAATTACCGATCGGGTCCTCGATGCCTTTCGCAACTACTTGCGAAAAGATCAGAATCAAAAGCTGCAACCTGCTCAGATAGAAGCAGACCTGGATTTCGTTAAGCTGCGCCTGCGCGTAGAAATCATCACCGCCGCCTTCGGTGCGGACGCGGGCCAGCGCGTCCTCCTGGAAAGCGACCCGCAGGCTCTGCGGGCCATCGGCGTACTGCCCGACGCGAAGCGTTTGGCTGAAAGCGTTCGCAACGGCACGCCGCTGAGTCTAAACTTCAAACCCGCGTCCCACTCAACCTGGCTTCCTTTTCTTCCCGGGTTCGAAGACGACAACCAGATTCTGATCTGATGACTCTCCCGATCCCAAAGGGAGAGGGAAAAAGAACCCAAATCCATTTGACTTTGACCGCCCCTTCGGAATAGAAGTGGCAGCGATCCATCATTCCGTGATCGAGGAAAAAAATGAATCGAAGGACGTTTGTTCGCAACAGCGTGGCTGGCGGAGTCGGACTAGCCAGCGTGAGTCTGACCACCGCAGCTAAAGAAGCAGAGACCGCTGCATCTGTTCTCAGCACCCCGCCTTCCGCATTTGAGCTTGACGAGTCAACCATCGCTGATCTCCAACGCGGGATGGCCTCGGGGAAATATAGCTCGCATTCACTGGTAAGGAAGTATCTCGACCGGATCGACGATATAGACAAACACGGACCGGCGATAAATTCCGTGATCGAGTTGAATCCCGACGCGTTGTCGATAGCAGCCGATTTGGATAGAGAGCGCAAGGCGAAAGGGCCGCGCGGTCCGCTGCACGGCATCCCGGTGCTGATCAAAGACAACATCGATACTCACGATCGGATGACGACGACCGCGGGCTCGCTGGCGTTGGGTGGATCGATTCCATTGCAGGATTCGTTCGTGGCAAAAAAACTGCGCGACGCCGGCGCCGTGATCCTGGGCAAGACCAACCTGAGTGAATGGGCTAATTTTCGATCCAGCCATTCGAGTAGTGGCTGGAGTGGCCGCGGTGGCCAGACCAGGAATCCTTACGTGCTGGATCGAAACCCGTGCGGCTCGAGTTCCGGTACCGGCGCCTCAATCGCTGCCAACCTCGCCGCGATCGGAGTGGGCACGGAAACCGATGGCTCGGTGGTCTGTCCTTCGAACGCGAACTCGCTGGTGGGAATCAAACCGACTGTCGGATTGATCAGTCGCGCCGGCATCATTCCGATCTCGCACAGCCAGGACACGGCCGGTCCCATGTGCCGCACTGTAACTGACGCCGCGATTTTGCTGAGCGCCCTGACGGGAATTGAGTCTCGTGATAACGCTACCAAAGCCAGCGCCGGCAAATCATTTGCTGACTATGCGAAGTTTCTCGACGCCAATGGCTTGAAGGGTGCGCGAATTGGTGTGCATCGGAAAGGATTTGGCTTCAACGATGCCGTCGACAAGCTAATGACAGATTGCATCGACATCATGAAAAGGCGTGGCGCAACTCTCGTCGATCCGGCTGACATTCCGACGCAGGGAAAGTTCGACGATTCTGAATTGGAAGTGCTGCTTTACGAATTCAAGGCCGATCTGAATTCATATCTGGCTGCGCTCGGATCGCGCGCGCCGGTGAAATCTCTCAAGGAGATCATCGACTTCAACGAACAATACCGTGATCGAGAGATGCCTTACTTTGGTCAGGATCTTTTCATCAAGGCCCAGGCGAAAGGACCGCTGACGGATAAAGCGTATCGCGATGCTTTGGCAAAAGATCAGCGCCTGTCGCGCAAGGAAGGCATCGACTTTGTGATGGACAAAAACAAACTCGATGCGATGATCGCGCCCACGGGCGGGCCTGCCTGGCCGACTGACTGGGTCAATGGCGATCATTTCACCGGCGGCTATTCGACGGCTTCCGCAGTAGCCGGGTACCCCCACATCACCGTGCCCGCAGGTTATGTGTTTGGATTGCCGGTGGGCATTTCCTTCTTTGGCCGCGCCTGGAGCGAGCCGACTTTGATCAAGTTCGCCTATTCGTTCGAGCAAGCGACGAAGGCCCGTCGTGCCCCACAGTTTTTGCCGGCCGCAAAGTTGGGATGAGGAGCGCGCGATGGAGCGCATGCATCCTGCGTGCGGGGCGCAGGCATCCTTGCCTGCAAACTGGCTTTTGACTAATAGAAGCGCGGGCAGAGATGGCCGCGAACCGCACGCATGGATGCGTGGGCTCCGGCGTCACGGACACCAACGTTTTACAGCGGACTGATCTTTCAAACCTTCCAGCAACTCTTTCGCTGCGCACTTCAAAGTTGGATGGACGAGGTGAGGTGCAATTTCCACCAAAGGCTCGAGGACAAACCTGCGTTCGTGCATGCGCGGATGCGGTAGCATGAGAAACTCCGTGCTGCTTTCAACTTCACCATAAAGCAACAAATCAAGATCGATCGTGCGCGGCCCGTTTCGGACTGCGCGCGTGCGGCCGAGTAGCCATTCGATTCGGAGCAACCGCGCCATCACTTGCTGAGGCGGCGGCAGAGTATTTCCTACCTCCGCCACCATATTCAAAAAAGGGGCCTGGCCCACATCGCCGACAGGCTCCGTTTCATAAATTGATGACAAACGAGTGACGCATAGCGCGGCTTCCATCATGCCGCGCACAGCCAGCAGGAGATTCCCGCCCCGGTCGCCCAGGTTCGAGCCCAGGCTAACGTAAGCTTTGATGTGATTACGATGTGAAAACATGGAACTTCTAATCACGGAGCAAAGTTTAGAGTACCGACTTCAGTCGGGCCTGTCCGAAAGAACCAACTAAAGTTGGTACTCTAAACGCTCGCGCCCGCCTATGCTACACTGAGAGCCGCAGGTTTCCCCAGCCTTTTGATTCCAGCGATGCGAAGCGCCGAGCGGTCTTCGCGTCCGGGCGGGCACGCCGGCCCCGTCACTACACAAATGGCTCGCAAACGATTTCGCAGCAGTCAACGGCACGAGCCGGTCACCGAACGCTCTTTTCAGGAGTACCTCTACTCGACCGCCGCGCCACAGACTTCGCGCACTGAGTTGATGCGTTTGGTGCGCGGCGGTGAAGACACCTTCCTCGAACTAAAAGTAAAACTTTCCAATCCTGAAAGAATCGCCCAGGAGATCGTCGCCATGGCGAACACCGGCGGCGGCGTGATTATTTTCGGCGTCAACGATCAGTTGCGCGTCGAAGGCATCGAAGACGGCGAGAACTTGCAGGATGAGTTGGTGCGCATCTGCCGCGAAGAGGTCGTGCCCGCAATCGTTCCCTTTATCGATCGCATAGCTTTCGACAACGGGCGGCGCATCATCGCGCTCGACGTCTCTGGCAAGCGCCGTCCTTATCGCACGCGCGACGGGCGGTTCTTCATTCGTATCGGCTCTGACAAACGGGAAGCGTCGCCCGAAGAACTATCGACGCTGCTCGATGACTCTCTGCCCCTGCTCTACGAGAATGTGCCGGCACTCGGGGCCACGCTCGCCGACATCGACGAAGCGCATCTGTGGAGCTTCATGCGCGGCTTTGAAGGCGGAGTGTTCGACGAAGCCAGTGTCAAAGATTACCCGACCGGTGAAATCCTCGAACGACATTTGATGCTGGCCGTTAACAGTCGCGACGACCTGGCGCCGACAGTAGCCAGCCTATTGTTATTCGGTCGCGATGAAAGCGTCGCGAAGTTATTGCCGCGAGCGTCGCTGACTGCAACGCGGTTCGGCGGCGACACGGCCCAGGCGCCGGTGATCGAGCGGGTTGAATTACAAGGCAGCCTGGCGACAATTTATGAATCAGCATTAAGGTTTACATCTCGCTATGCTGATTTGCTGGACACACGGCCAAACAGGACAGGCGCGGTTGAGAATGCGCCGGTGCCGGCTCGCGCGAATTACCATCGCGGCGCGGTGGCAGAGGCGATTGCTAACGCTTTGACGCATCGAGATCTCGCCCTGCGCGATGTCACGACGCGGCTTCACATCTTTGACCGGACCATTGAGATCGCGAACCCGCGTCGCAGCGCTGGATTTGCGCCTGCGGCCTTAAGAGCAATTCGCTACGGCGTTCCGCAGCGGCTCAATCCCAAGGTCACCGCAATGTTTACCAGCCTCGCGTACGGATTGGCGCCGCCGGCGGGCGGACTGCCCATGCTCTTGCGCGAAGCAAGAGCCTTTTCCAATCGCCTGCCGGAAATCGTCGCCTTCAACGATGAGTTTCGTTTGCGGCTGCACGGGATTTGAATTCCTCTCTGTGTTCCTCTGTGCCCAGGGAATGCCGAAAGAATCGATTGCCTGGTATCAGCGGCCGGTAGATCGTCAACCGAGCCGATTCGTTGCCATTTTTCTTGGATTGACGAGGAAGCGGATCGCGGTCATCCTGTCCGCCAGCGGGCACAGCCCGCTCGATATCCCGAAAGAATAGCGTGAGACAGGTATGCGCGCTGCGCGCGGGCGGACAGGATGTCCGCGATCCGATATAATCCGGCAACCGGCAGCCAAAGCCCGAAGGAATCAAAGCAGCTTTGCCGTCGAGACCGAAATGGTCACGCTTCTCATAACCGCCGTCGCCGTTCTCGTCCTGTTTGGAATTGGAGTTTATTTCTGGCAAAAGCCGGCGATACACAACTCCGACGACGTTCTGCCACCACGACCCAACGCGCGCGGGTTGTTCGAAGAGGAACCGTCGACCGAAGCGGTTGATGCAGAACGCCTGGCCTTGCTCTCTCAGCAACGGGAGAGGCTGATCAGAGAAGCGCAAAACGGAGAGCGCTCGGCGCTCGATGAAGCACACTTAGGTGGCGACCTCGAGCTCTACGATCGAGTACTCGCGGAGCTCGTCCAAATCTCGGATTCAGATCCGAAGCTGCTCTCATTGCTGTCTTATGTAAGTCAAAACGAGTTGCCGGTTAACAAGAGCCTCGCCGAAGCCGTGCTCGCCTCGTGGAGAGAAGCTCCGGATCGGGGTGGCACTGCGAGGGCCCTGCACTTTGCCGCGCTGAGCGACGACGCGGACATCTACCGGGGAGCGGTAGAGAATGCTTTGCAGTTGTGGCGGGCAGCCAAACTCAAGGACATTTCTGCAATTGAACTGCGAGCTTTATTTGACGGAGAGTTTTGGGTACTCTCTTCCCGCTCAAGAAGCTCGGGCGCAGGCTTTGTTTTGAAGCGCACCCTTGATCGCGCGCGCCGCGAACTGGAAGCGGCGGCGAGCGCCAATCAATGAACCAACTTTCTTCCAGCCTTAACCATGTTGCCAGAGAAGTAGAGGTATCCCATGAATAACATCGACCCCGTTTCAATTGCCCTGGTTCTGATCGTTGCTTTCGTTCTGCTGATCGTGCTGCTGGTCATTCTGCGGCGCATCTTTGTGAACGTGGGCGCTCGCGAAATCGCGATCAAGGAACGGCGCTACTTCGGACGCCGCATGCCGCCGGGACGCGTCGTGGCTACCGAAGGTGAAGTCGGCATACAGGCTGAAGTGCTAAAGCCGGGTCTGCACTTGATCAGGTTTCCGTTTGAGAAAGTCGTGCGCAAGGTTCCCTTGATCGAAATCGGCGCCGACGAGCTGGGCATCGTGGAAGCAGTTGACGGCGAACCGATGTTGCCGGGACGAATCTTTGCGCTCGATCGCGCGCAGAACGCACACAACAATTTTCAGGACCCGATCGCTTTCATCAAACAGGGCGGCGTCAAAGGAATTCAATTGCGCACGCTGCCGCCAGGGCTTTGGCCCATCCATCCGTATCTGTTCCGCGTTTCAGTCGCCAAGACCACGGTCATTCCGCAGGGCAAGGTTGGCGTGATCATCGCCGCCGATGGCGCCTCGCTTGATCCCGGCCGTCTGCTCGGCAAGTCGGTTGCCGGACATCTCAGTTTTCAGAATGCTGAGCTGTTTGTTTCTGCCGGTGGGCAGCGTGGGCCGCAGGTCGACATCCTGACCCCTGGAACTTATCGCATCCTCAACCAGTCACAGCCACTCGAAGGCGGCACCGAGACTAAGCCCGGCTTGTTTACCATCCGGCTTTACGACGCCACCGTGATTGATGAAAACCAGATTGGGTTGGTCGAAGCACTGGACGGCGCCACGCTCAACCCCGGCGATTACGTGGCCGAATCGATAGAAGGTCATGACAACTTTCAGGACGGACACGAGTTCATCGACAGCAAGGGTCAGCGCGGTCCGCAGAAAGACATCCTCCTGCCCGGCACTTACTACATTAACCCTTTGCTCTTCAAAGTCATTCCGGAAAGCGCCAAGGAGGTGAAACCGGGCGAAGTAGCCGTGATCGTTTCGAACACCGGCAAAGATCCTTCCGACGAGATACGCCGCCAGATGGCCACGAAGGTGCGCGAGCGCATGGAGCGTGAAGAAAAAGAGCAGGCCGCGCAGTCAGCCGCGCACCTCGATAAAGCCGACGCGGAAATGATTCAGACAGAACTGCTGACCGGCGATCCGGCTGATCGGCGTTTGGATGAAGGCGCGCACGAGGCCTATGTCGTGCCCGAAGGTTATCGCGGCATCCAGGAAACGGTCGTGGGACCCGGCCGCTATTACGTCAACACGCTGGCGATTACGCCGATCATTATTCCGACCACGAACCAGACGGTAGAGTGGACGTCGGGCGAAGTCGTCAACACCTTCAATCCATTCGAAGTGATTTCGAAAGACGGCTTCACGATGCAGTTGGAAGTACGCGTCGTGTTTCGTGTCAAACCGGAAGACGCGCCTTTCATGGTCGCCAAGATTGGCGGCATCGAACGCTTGATTCAAAACGTCATGCATCCGTTGATCGATTCGATCTTTCGCAATCAGGCGTCTGAATCCTCCGCGATGGCTTATCTGCAAAATCGCCACGAAGAACAGGAGCGAGCCGAAGCTCGCGTGCGGGCGCACCTCTTGAAGTATCACGTCGACGTCGTCAATGTGCTGATCTGCCACATCCATCTGCCGGAAGAGCTGATGAAGACGCAGACCGAAAAAATTCTGGCTGAGCAACGCCAGAACATGTACAACGCGCAACGCGAAGCTGAAGAGAAACGCATTCAACTGGAACGGACGAAGTCACAGGCCGACAACCAGAGAGACTTGATGTCGGCGACCGTAGGTGTCGAGATCGCCGGCAAGCGCGCCGAACAGCGCAAGGCCGAGGGCGAAGGCGAGGCGCACTACATTTCGCAAACCGGCAAGGCTGAGGCTGAAAGGGTCCGTTTAATGGGTGAAGCGCAGGGCGTCGCTTATCACGAACAGGTCAATGCGCTCGGTGCTCAGGGAGTCGCTCTGGTCGAAGTGCTGAAAGTCATCGGTGAGAAGGGGGTGCGCATCACGCCGGACATCATGGCTTCGGGCGGCGGCTCAGGCGATGGTGGCGGCGGCGGGATCGGGACCCTTCTGCTGTTGAATCTCTTCCGCAACCAGATGAATTTGCCGCCCGCGAACGGCGATAAATAAACCGCATCGCGGACATCCTGTCCGCCAGCGGGTGCAGCCCGCTCAGCTTCGCGGAAGGCTTCTGTTGCGAGGACATTCGCGCTGCGCGCGGGCGGACAGGATGTCCGCGATCCGTTCCAGCTTCAAACGACTGACAACTCTTTCTTCACACCCGTTCGTTCGAAGTAGTTTTGCGCCCGCGCCACGTCGCGTTCGATCTGCGCTTTCAACTCATCGATAGAGCTGAACTTCTTTTCCTCGCGCAAGCGATGCAGAAATCGCACCCGCACCACGTCGCCATAGAGATCGCCGGACCAGTTCATCACGAAGGTTTCGACTGAACTCTCGTTTTCCGACTCGAACGTGGGCCGCGTGCCGATATTGGTTACGCTGCGGCGCCACTGACCGTCGATCAAAGTCGCCGTAACATAAACGCCATTGCGAGGTATGACTCGATTCTGCGGATGAAGATTGGCTGTCGGAAATCCTAATTTGGCGCCCCGTTCGGCGCCGTGCACGACCATTCCTTCGACTCCATACGGCCGGCCGAGCATGCGCCGCGCGATATTCACGCGGCCCTGCTGCAATAGTTCGCGAATTCGGCTGGAGCTGATCCGCCGTCCCCGCAAGCGAAGTTCCGGCACCTCGTCGGCAAAAAAGCCAAGGCTCTGACTGACTGCTCTCAGCAGTTCGATGTTGCCCTCGCGGCCATGACCGAACGCAAAACCGCAGCCGAGATAAACCTCCTTTGCATGCAGACGGTCGGCAATAATTGTCCGCAGGAAATCTTCGGCGCGAATCTGCGCGAAGCTCATATCAA
>Ga0070698_100000412_pt1 | contig 45548 bp, 43 predicted proteins | sample KBSK1502metaG_FD_65477 | JGI IMG/M metagenome (GOLD analysis project Ga0070698, IMG submission 65477) | Corn, switchgrass and miscanthus rhizosphere microbial communities from Kellogg Biological Station, Michigan, USA - KBS K1-50-2 metaG | ecosystem: Host-associated > Plants > Roots >...
GGCGTCGGTCGATATTCGGGAGCCTCGACGCTGCACCCTGAGAGGAGGGCCACGAACAGAGCGCCCGTCAGCACGCGACGCATCGCCGGAGCCTAGACCCCCGCAACGCGGCCTTCGGTGGCTAGGGCGTCGCGAACTTCGCCGTGAGGACGGCCTTTACGGCGATCGCCGAGTCCACCGATCCGAAGACGCCGGGCCTCTCGGTGTACTCGTCGAGCACCGCGGCGATCGCGATCGACGGCTGCTCGAACGATGCCCAGCCGATGAACCACGCATCGACCTTGCCGGGGGCCGGCGACTCCGCCGTTCCACTCTTCCCCGCGGTGGTCGGTGAATACCTCTGGAAAACGAACGACACCGTGCCATCAGGATCGGTGGTCACCGCGTGCATGCCGTCGCGGATCAGCGACAGGTCCGTCGGGATCGTAAGGGCCGAACCCATCTGGCTCTTCGGATAGGTCTTCACGCTCTTGCCGTCGCGGTCGCGGAGCTCGATCACGAGACGCGGTTTCCACAGGATGCCGTCGTTCGCGAGGGTCGATGTGTAGTTCGCCATCTGCAGCGGCGTGGCGAGCAGGAACCCTTGTCCGATCGCGAGGTTCGTAGCGTCGCCGGGGTTCCACACCTGGTCCGCGGGGTTCGCGAAGTGTTGCTTCTTCCAGTCCGGGCTCGGAACGATCCCTTCCGCCTCGAACACGAAGTCGATGTCCGTGGCCTTCCCGAGGCCGAAGCTCTTCGCGGTATTCGGAAGGATGTTCGGATCCCGATCGTTGAGGCGCTTGCCGATCTCGTAGAAGAACGTGTTGCAGCTGCGCGCGAGTGCGGTCCGCAGGTCGATCGGGCCGAGCGCCGTTGTTTCGTGGTTGAGCTGTGCCCACTGCTCGCCGTAGCCGGTCCAGCGCGCTGGGCAGTCGATCCGATCGCCCCAGTTGTAGACGCCGTTCCGCATCGCGGCGGCCGAGGTGATCGGCTTGAACGATGACCCGGTCGGGTACTGGCCGAACGTGGCGCGGTTGAAGAACGGCCGGTTCGGGTCCGACGAGTAGCGCGCGATCGCCGCGGCGTCGCCCGAGACCAGCGCGTTCAGGTCGAAGGTGGGACGGCTGGCCAGGGCGAGGATCTCTCCCGACCACGGATCCTCGGCAACGATCGCCCCCTTGTTGTTGCCGAGGGCGTTCTCGGCCGCGCGCTGGAGCTTCGGGTCGAGCGCGAGCACCACGTCGCGCCCGGGCACCGGCGCGGTCTCGGCGAGCGTTTCGACCGGGCGCTCGTCCGACTCGACGATGCCGAGACGGAACCCGAAGCTCCCGCCAAGCTCGTCGTCGAGTGTCGCCTCGAGCCCGGTGTCCTTCTTACCGATGAGGTCTCCGGCCTCGACGCCCCGCGCCGATTTCCCCTTCGCCTCGTCTTCGCTCGCCTCGGCCAGATATCCAAGCGCCTGCGACGCGAGCCCGGTCGGATAGCTGCGCACGCGGGTCGCCTGCACCTGGACGCCCTCGATGACCGAGAGGCGGGTGCGCAGCGCGTCGAGCTGCGCTGCGGGGACCGTTTTGATCGGAACGAAGAGATCGGGCTTCACCCAGCTTTGGGTGTACTTGGCTTTGATCTGATCCGGCGTCATCGCGAGCGCCGCCGAGAGCGACGACAGGAGACCCGCCTCGGAGCGGATCTGCCCCGTGATAACGCCGACGACGCCGGCCTCGATGAAGGTCGCGAGCTCGGTCCCGTCGCGAGCGACGATCCGGCCCCGCGAAGTGGGTAAACGCGTCATGCGCACGAGGCGACCTGCGGTGAGGTGCGGCAGGATGGCTTCCGGCGTCCACGCGATCCGCCACACGGCCTTGTCCTTCTCGCCGACCATCACGAGCTGCAGCGCGGTCGACCGCGCGATGTCGCCGACGCGCTGCGTGTGAAAGATCACGTCGAGAAGAACGCTCGCCTTCCGGGGATCGGGCGAGCCGTTTGGAAGGGCAGGATGCGTCGCGACTCCAGGCTTCACCTCGAGCGAGCGGAGCGTCATCTCGTCGGCGATGCGTGGCAGCCGTTCGGTGAACCCTGCCGGCGTGACCTGGGCTTTGCTGTCGTCGCTCAGCAGATCCCACATCGCCGGGTAGTCGGACTTTTGCCACGCCGCGGCGTACTGGCGCGCGATCGGCTCGGCCGGCGGCGGGCCGGGCTCGCAGGCGCTGGCGATCGCTGCGCAGAGGAAGAGAAGCGCAAGAACAGGGGCCGGGGGGTGGAGCTCGGCGGCTGGGGGGCGAAGCCCCCCGACGCTAGTACCCAGCGGCCTGACCCTCGCGGCGCGGATCCGCGCCGCCGGCGAACGATCCATTCGGTTCGATCGCGATCGCCTGCGCGCCCCCGGTGACCTCAGCCCAATCTCCGAGCACCGCAACCTCGTGCCCCTTCGCCGCGAGTGCGCGACGTACGGCCTCGGGATACCGGCGCTCCATCTTCAGTGTGCGCCCCGCCTCGTGGTACCAACGGGGCTCCTCGATCGCCTGCTGCACGTCCATGCCGAAGTCGATGAGACCCACAGCGAGCTGGAAATTCGTCTGCACCTGCGCGTGACGCCCGGGCGTCCCGAACACGAAGCGAGGCATCGACCCCTCGAGCGCGATGACGGTGTTCAACGTGTGCACGGGCCGCTTGCCCGGCGCGAGGGCATTCGCCGAACGCGAGTCGAGGGAGAAGCCGGTGAGGCGGTTGTTGAGCAGGATCCCGGTACCCGGAACCACCGCCGCGGCCCCGAACGCGCTGAACACGCTCTCGATGAGCGAGACCGCATTGCCATCGCGGTCCACGACCGCGAGATACGTCGTATGGGCGGGCGCCATCAGCGATCCGGCCTCGCTGCGCTCGCTCGCCTTTCCGCTCACGGCGCGGCGGCGGCTCGCGACGAACTCGGGGTCGAGCAGGCGGCGGGCATCGAAGTCGACGCGCGCAGGATCACCTGCATGTGCATCGCGATCGGCGAACGCGAGCTTCTTCGTCTCGACCATGAGATGGACGAGATCGGCGCTGCCCCACTCGAGCGATCGGATGTCGAGCCCTTCGGTGATGGCGAGCTCCTCGAGAAGGATGTGTCCCTGCGAGACGGGCGGCTGTCCGAAGACGTGCAGGCCGCGGTACTCGATTGCGAGAGGCTTCGGTCGATCGGTGTGATGCGCGGAGAGATCGGCCCGGTCGATCACGCCGCCGATCGATGCGATCGCGGTCGCGAAGCGCTCTCCGAGGTCGCCTCGATAGAACGCGTCGGCGCCGTCGCGGGCGATCGCCCGGAGCGCAGCCGCGAGATCGGGCTGCTGAAGCATCTCTCCCGCGCGCGCCCAGCGTCCGCGGGGTCCAAAGATCTGCATCGCCCCCTCGTCGTGGGTGAGACGCTCGCCCTCCTGGATGATCGCTTCGGCGAGGACGTCGCTGACGGGGAAGCCGTTCTCGGCGTACGCGATCGCCGGAGCAAGAGCGCGATCGAGGCCGAGGCGGCCCTGATCGGCGACGAGATCGGCGAGACCCGCAATGAGGCCGGGCACAGTCGTGACCGACGCACCCTGCGCCGGGAAACCGGTGCCGAAGGCCTCGGGGTCGAGGCGGTGCGGTGCCGCGCCCGAGCCGTTGTACGCGGCGACCTCTCGAGAGCTCGTGTCGTACGTGAGCGCAAACATGTCGCCGCCGATCGAGGTGCGATGAGGCATGACGACCGCGCACACAGCGGCCGCGGCGACCGCGGCGTCGGCCGCGCTTCCGCCCTCGCGCAGAACGGCGAGGCCCGCCGACGTCGCGAGGTGATGCCCGCTCGCGACCAGACCGTTGGCGGCTCGGACGGTTGGGCGAGTGGTCACCTGCGCCCGATGGTACTCAAGAAGCGAATGCGATCGCGACCCGCGAGGCGACAGCTGAGACCGCCGCGATAGCGATCCCGAGACTCAGCGAGCCGCGCGGCCGCGGGACCATCGGCGCGAGCGCGAGAGCGAGCAGCACGAAACCGAAGTGAGGGCTGCCCTGCGTGAGAAGACCGCCGAAGAGGACGTAGCCGATCCCGATCCACGCGACGGGTGCACCCGTGTCGGCGAGGATGACGATCGTGCAGATCGCGGCGGCGAGCACCGAGCCCCAGAGAACGTACTCGGAGAACGTCGCCGCGAATCGTCCACCGGTCTCGTTGAACGCGAGGACCCCGATCGCGACCGTGTCGAATCCGGCGGCGAGGACCCGTGCGGCTTTGCCCATTCGGCTCATCGCGAGGGCGGCCCGCCCGGCTCGACTCCGAGGAAGAGCCTCGTGTAGCCGACAGGCTCACCCGATGCGAGCGGCTCGGGGATGGTCCCGTCGAGGTGGAGCAGCATGGCGTGCTCGTCGCACGCGAAGCGCTTGGGACAGACCGGGCACTCCGACGCGCTCTTCTCCGGCAGGCGACCCAGGCTCGTCAGAACGAACCCGCACCGCTCGAAGAACTCGGGAACGAGCGTGAGCGCGAAAACTCGGCGGAGCCCAAGCCGGCGCGCCTCGGCGACGCACGCGAGAACGAGATGCCGACCGATCCCTCGGCCCGACGCCTCGGGCCGGACCGCGAGCGACCGTACCTCCGCCAAATCCGGCGTGAGCACAGCGAGCGAGCAGCAGCCGAGAAACCCCGATGCGTCCTCGGCCACGACAAAATCGCGGACATGCTCGAGGAGGAAATCCCGCGAGCGCTCGAGCATCCGGTCCTCGGCCGCATACCGATTGATGAGCGCCTGCATATCGGCGACGTCCTCGACCCGCGCCGGACGAACGGCGACGCTCATTCCCGCAACGCGTCCGTCGCTTCCGCCAGTGCCTCGCGGACGCGGTCGGGCGCGGTCCCGCCGGGCGAGGCGCGCGAGGCGAGCGACCGCTCGGGGCGGATCTCGTCGACCGCGCTCGGCTCGAAACGGCCGTCGTAGCGGCGGAGATCTTCGACGGTCATGCCGCCGAGATCCTTTCCGGCAGCGAGACCTTCGCGGACGATGCGCCCGACGATCTCGTGCGCCTCGCGAAACGGCACGCCGCGCTTTGCGAGGTGATCGGCGAGATCCGTGGCCGCGAGCATGCCGCGCTCCGTCGCGCGCCGCATGGCGTCCCGGTCGAAACGAAGACCGCGGATCACGATCGAGAGCACCGCCAGCGCGTCGGCCAGCGAGGTCGCGTCGTAGAGGGGCACCCGTTGCTCCTGCAGGTCGGAGTCGTACGCGAGAGGAAGCCCTTTGAGCGTGGCGAGCACCGCGACGAGGTCCCCGAGGAGACGACCCGACCGGCCGCGCACGAGCTCGGCGACGTCGGGGTTCTTCTTTTGCGGCATGATGCTCGACCCTGTCGCATGGCCGTCGGCAAATTCGGCGAACGCGAACTCAGCACTCGTCCAGAGCACCAGCTCTTCCGCGAGACGCGACGCATGGACAGCCGTCATGGCCGCGACGTACGTGAAGTCCGCTATGAAGTCGCGATCCGCGACGGCATCGATGCTGTTGCGGAACACGCGCGCAAGGCCGAGCTCGCGGGCCGCCGAAGCTGGATCGATCGCGTAGGGGACGCCCGCAAGGGCACCCGCGCCGAGCGGCGACGTCGCGGCACGATCTCTGGCCTCCGCGATGCGCGTCCGGTCGCGCCGAAGCGCCTCGACATGAGCCAGCAATTGGTGCGCGAGCGAGACCACCTGCGCTCGCTGTAGATGCGTGTACCCGGGCATGACCGTCTCGATCTCGTTCGTCGCGCGCTCGACGAGCGCGCGGGCGAGATCCACGACCGCGTCGTCCAGCGCCGAAAGGGAGTCGATCGTGAAGAGGCGCAGGTCGAGCGCGACCTGGTCGTTTCGGCTCCGAGCGGTGTGCAGCTTTCCGGCGACGTCACCGACGAGGTCGCGGAGCCGGCGCTCGACGACGGAGTGGACGTCCTCGACGTCGCTCGGCCAAGGGAACGACCGCTGCTCCATCTCCTGGAGGATGCGCTCGAGGCCGCCTTCGATCGTCTTCGCTTCCTTCTCCGTGAGGATCCGCTGCCGACCGAGCATCCGCGCGTGGGCCAGGCTGCCGCGTACGTCGTGGGCCGCGATCCGGCGGTCGAGCTCGAGCGAGCTCGTGAAGTCCGCGACTCTGCGCTCGAGTGGGGTCGCGAACCGGCCGGACCAGAGGGGCTTGCTGCTCGGCTCGGTCAACGCATGCGCTTCTTCTTGGCGGTCGCCTTCGTCGATGGTTTCGCCGCCGCGGCTGGCGCGGACAGCGCCTTCTTCGGTATGTCGAGCGACGCTTCGCTTCCCTCGCCCCAGAGCGCCTGCGTCCGCGCCTGCGTCCGGAGCGGTAGACCGAAGACCTTGATGAACCCTTCCGACGCGCGCTGGTCGAACGCATCGCCTTTCCCGTACGTCGCGAGGGACGTCGAGTAGAGCGAGTGCGGCGATCGACGACCGACCACGGTCGCCGAGCCGCGGTCGAGCCGAACGCGGACCTCGCCGGTCACGAAGCGCTGCGTGCTCCGCACGTACGCCGCGAGGTCCTGGTGGTGCGCCGAGAACCAGAGGCCGTTGTATACAAGCTCTGCGTACTCACGGCCGAGCTGCGCCTTGAAGCGGAGCGACTCCTTCGTCAGCACGAGCGACTCGAGCGCGCGATGCGCCTGGTGCAGCAGGACGGCGGCCGGCGCCTCGTAGATCTCGCGCGATTTGATCCCGACGAGACGGTCCTCGACCATGTCGATCCGTCCGACGCCGTGCTTTCCGGCAAGATCGTTGAGCCGCTGGACGAGGTCGATGCTCTCGAGCTTCGCGCCGTCGATCGTCACGGGGATGCCCTCCTCGAAGCCGATCGCGATCTCGCGCGGCGTCGCCGGCGCCTCGTCCGGGTCAACCGTCCACTGAAAGACGTCACGCGGCGGCGCGCCCCACGGATCCTCAAGGACTCCCGCCTCGATCGACCGGCCCCACAGGTTCATGTCGACGCTGTACGGACTCTTCTTCGTGGCCTCGACGGGGATGCCGTGCCTCTTCGCGTAGTCGATCTCCTCGTCGCGGGTCATGTTCATGCCGCCCCGCATCGGTGCGATCACAGTGAGATCCGGCGCGAGCGCGCCGACGGCGAGATCGAAACGAACCTGGTCGTTGCCCTTGCCCGTGCAGCCGTGCGCGACGAAACGCGCGTTCTCGGCCCGGGCCGCGTCGACGAGGAGCTTGGCGAGCAGGGGACGCCCGAGCGCGGTCGCGAGCGGATAACGGTCTTCGTAGAGCGCGCCGGCCTGCAACGCCGGCCAAACGAAATAGCGAAGGAAAATGTCGCGGGCGTCCTGGACGATCGCCTTTCGTGCCCCGCTCGCGATCGCCTTGCGCTGCACGGCCTCGAGATCGCCGGTCGCCCCGAGGTCGCCGGTGCATGTGACGACGTCGAAGCCGAGCGTCTCGCGCAGCCACGCGACCGCGACGCTCGTGTCGAGCCCGCCCGAATACGCCAGCACGCAGGTCTCGCCCGCGTGCTGTTTGCTCACGTCGTCCCCTTTCGTGCGATGCCGAAGGTCGTCAGCCGGCCGAGGAGCGCACGCGCGTGGCGTTCGTTGGTCGCGGCGATGAAGACCGTGTCATCTCCCGCGAGCGTTCCCACGGCCTCTTCGAGGCGCGACGCGTCGAGCGCGGCGGCGAGCGCGTTCGCCGTGCCCGGGAGCGATCGCAGCACGACGAGGTTCGTGGCGAGCGCGCCCTCGACCGGGTAGTCCTCGCAGAACCGGCGCAGCCGCTCCATGCCTCCGCCGGGCGCAGCCGCAGTTGGCGGCGCATAGGCGTGTGTCCCATCGCGCGCGACCTTCACGAGCCCGAGCTCGACGATGTCGCGCGATACGGTCGCCTGAGTCGCGGCGAAACCCGCGCCGCGGAGCGCGCGCACCACCGCCGCCTGCGTCGAGAGCCGTTGCTGCGAAACGACGCGTAGCAGCGCCTGCTGCCGATGATGCTTTCGGGCCAGCGTTTCCCTCATGCCGCGGCCTCGAACACCGTGCCCACCTGCTCGCCGGCGAGAAGCCGCTCGACGGCGTCGAGCCCGCGCGTCGCGACGATGGCGGCGCGGCATCCGGCCGCCGCGGCGATCAGGCAGGCCTCGACCTTCGGGAGCATGCCTCCCTCGATCGTCCCATCGTCGACGAGGGCTCGCGCTTTGTCCGCGTCGAGCCTCCCGATCACCCGACCGTCCTTGCCGCGCACGCCGGGAACGTCCGTCACGAACACCAGAAGCCGCGCGCTGAGGCTCGCGGCGATGGCGCCCGCCGCCGCGTCGCCGTTCACGTTGAGGATCTCGCCCGACTCGCGGTCGAGCGCCGCTGGCGCGACGATCGGCACGCGGCCCGCGTCGACCAGCTCCTCGATGAGCGCGCTGTCCACGAGGGTGACGCGGCCGACGAAGCCGAGCTCGGCGTCCTCTCGTTCGGCCCTGAGCATTCCGCCGTCGATCCCGGTCAGGCCGACCGCCGGGACGCCTCGGCCGAGGAGCGCGGCGACGATGCGCCCGTTGGCGAGCCCCCCGAGGACGGCGAGCGCGACGTCGCGTGTTTCCGCGTCGCTGACGCGGAGACCTCGGACGAAGCGCGTCTCCATGCCCAGGCGCTCGGCCCACTCGCCGACGAGCGGCCCACCGCCGTGCACCACGACGAGCGGATGGCCGGCGTCGTTCAGCGCTACGACCGCGTCGACCGCGGCGTCGTCCTCTACACCCACCGATCCTCCGATCTTCAACACGACAACTGCCTTACGTGGTGTAGTCGGCATTGATCCGCACGTACTCGGCGGAGAGGTCGGTGCCCCACGCGTGCGCTTTTCCAGTTCCAAGCCCGAGGTCGACCTCGATCCAGACCTGCGGCTGGCTGATGATCCCTCGGACCCGCTCGGGGTCGAACGCGCGAGGCGCTCCGGAATCGAACACGACGACATCCCCGATGCGCACCGTCGCTCGAGTCGCGTCGACCTCTGCACCGGAGCGCCCCGCCGCCGCGAGAATGCGCCCCCAGTTCGGGTCGGCCCCGTGGATCGCGGTCTTCACGAGGTTCGACGTGGTGATCGTGCGTGCGGCTCGCTTGGCGTCGTCGTCGGACGCGGCGCCTCGGACCATGACTTCGAAGACGCGAGTCACCCCTTCGCCATCGGCGACGATCTGGCCGGCGAGCGATTCACAGAGAGCGCGCACTCCGTCTTTGAACGCGGCGAGGTCGTTGCCACGCGCTTTGATCCCCGACGCTCCGTTCGCGAGCACCAACAACGTGTCGTTCGTGCTCGTGTCGCCGTCCACGCTGATCGCGTTGAAGCTCGTCTCGGCTGCATACGGGACGATGTCGCGAAGCGCCTCGACTTCGACGTCCGCGTCCGTCATCACAAACCCAAGCATCGTCGCCATGTTGGGATGGATCATCCCCGCGCCTTTCGCGATTCCTCGCAGGTGCACCGTCCCGGCTTCGAGCTTCAGCTCGACGCCGATGTTCTTCGGCTTCGTATCCGTGGTCATGATCGCTTTGGCGACGTCGATCCAGTCGCCGGGCCGCAGGCCCATGCCCGCGACGGCCTTCGTGATCCGCTCGACCGGCAAGGGAACGCCGATCACCCCGGTGCTCGCGACCGCGACCTCGTATGGGTCGCAGCCGATCCGCTGCGCCGCGGCGCGCGCCATCATCACCGCGTGCCGCTCGCCCTGCTCGCCCGTGCAGGCGTTGGCATTTCCTGAATTCACGACGATCGCCCGAAGGTGTCCCTGTTCGAGATGGCGACGCGTGACGACGCAAGGCGCCGCGATCACCTGATTCGTCGTGAAGACCCCGGCCGCCGCGCATATCCGGTCGGAGACAATGAGCGCGACGTCCGTCCGCTTCGGTGTTCCATCCTTGACGCCGGCAGCCGCGGAGCCGGCGGTGAATCCGAGAACGTCGCTGGTCATGGCCACAAGGGAAGCGCCTCGAGGCCCATCGTCTCGGGGTAGCCGAACCGTGCGTTGAAGTTCTGGAGCGCCGACCCCGCGGCGCCCTTCACCAGGTTGTCGAGCGCGGCGAAGGCGACAAGGCGCGCGTTGTCCTCGTCGACGACGGCGTGCACGAGGCACCAGTTGCTCCCGAGCGTGGCCTTCGTAGCTGGATATGTGTCGATGACGCGCACGAAAGGCTCCTCGGCGTATTCCTTCGCATACGCCTGCGCGACGTCGTTCGCGGTCTTGCCCGAGCGGAGCGGCCCATAACAGGACGCCACCAGGCCACGGTTCATCGGAATGAGGTGCGGTGTGAACGTCAGCCTCAGCGGGCTGCCGAGAAGCGCCGCGGCCTCCTGCGCGATCTCCGGTGTGTGCCGATGCTTCGGTACGCCGTATGGGCGAACGCTCTCGTCGATCGTGCCGAAGAGGTATGCGTCATCGACGGCATGCCCCGCGCCGGTCACGCCTGACTTCGCGTCCACGATGACGTCCCCGGTAACAAGGCGCGCCTTCAGCGCGGGAAGGAGGGCGAGCAGCGCCGCGGTCGGGTAGCAGCCGGGATTGGCGATGAGGCGCGCGGTCCGCACCCGAGCTCGCGTCAGCTCGGTGAGGCCGTAGACCGCCTCGTTCAGGAGATCGGGCGCCGGATGCGTGTAGCCGTACCAGCGCTCGTAGAGCTTCGGGTCACGAAGCCGGAAGTCGCTGCCGATGTCAATGACGGTGCGGCCGTCGTCGAGCCATGCGCGGGCCTGCTTCGCGGCCTCGCCGGCGGGAAGCGCGGTGAAGACGACCTCGGCGTCACCGACGGCAGAGCCCACGACGAGCGAGTCGGGGGCGGCGTGCAGGTGCGGCTGCACGTCTCGTAGGGGCTTCCCCTGGTGCGAGCGCGCCACGGCCGCGACGAGCCGCGCCTCGGGATGTCGCAGCACGAGCCGCGCGAGCTCCCCACCCGCGTAACCGGTGACGCCCACGATCGCGACCTTCGTCGGCATAGACGTGGGATTATGCGGTGCGCTGGATAATTATGCAATCAGCGTGCATCACCGGTCGGTCGAGGTGTTGGGGAGGATCAGCAGGGGCGGCGCGACGCCGGAGACCGCGAGCGGGCCGAATGCCGCGAACGTTGCGACGCCGCAGATGAGGACAGCAAGGGTCAGGATGACCCCCGTTCGGACTGCGCCGGCCCACGAGGCGCGAGCCAGTGCCCGCATCGCGAGCGATATCGCGATCGTGTTCGCGACGATCAGCCAGGAGACCACGCCCCACAGGGCTGCGAGTCCGAGAGCGACATACGACCCTCGTGGATACATGACCAGAACGGAGCCGAGGGCGACGACGAGGCCCGCCGCGCCGAACGAGGCGTAGGCGACGACCATGCCGCGCGCGATCTCGGCGACGTCGCGCCGCACCGCGGCGAGTCCGAGCCCGATCGCGATGCCCGCCGCCGATGAAAGCGCGACATACAGCCAGAAGGACTCGAATCCCCCTCCCGGGAACGGCCCCAGCCGCAGGGCCCAGCCCTGCGCGAAAAGGTATGCCGCCGCGAAAGCTCCGAGCGTCAGAACGCCGATGCGCAGAAGCAACCCCGCGAGCTCTCGAGAGGACGAGCCGAGCACCGCCGCGTACATCGCGATGAGCAGGAGCAGCGGCGCGACGAGCCAGGGTCCTATCGCCACCGACGCACCGGCGATCAGGAACGCATACGTTCCGATCGCGAAGGCGGCGCTCGTCGGGTGGCGGCCTTGCAAAACGGCCCACCAGGCGACAAGCGCGAGCGCGCAAAAGAACGGCGAGCGCGACGAGAAGGGGTGCGAGCTGGTCCGGCGCAGTGACCAGCGCGTCGAGGAACGACGCGACCCGGTACGAGCATCCGCTGGAGCTCGAGGACCGAAAGCACCGCACCACCGTGAACGGTCGCGGCGCGAGTAGCGCCAGGCCGGCGATCGGTGTGGCGACGACGGCGAGCAACGCCAACTCCCGTGTCATGAGCGGCAACGTAGCCGCGAACAGGGCCCGGTTCATCCGAGTTATGCCGACAAGTACTAGGCGCCGCGCGAGCGAGCGCTTCTTGACCTCTTAGGGGAAGATGCCTCGCTTCGTGATCGCGCTGGCCACTCGCTCCACCGCGACGATGAACGCGGCCTCCCGCAGTGGCGAGTCGTACGCCTTCGCTTTTGCGAGCACGAGCTCCATCGCCCGGCGCATGTAGATCTCGAGCCGCTTCTCGACCTCTTCCAGCTCCCAGTAGAACTGCGCGCGGCTCTGGACCCATTCGAAATAGCTGACCACCACGCCGCCGGCGTTCGCCAGGATGTCCGGCACGACCAGCACGCCACGCTCCGCCAGGAGCCGGTCGGCATCAGATGTCACCGGTCCGTTCGCGCCCTCGACGATGATCCGCGCGCGTATCTCGTGCGCGTTCTCGCGGGTGATCTGCCCCTCGAGCGCCGCCGGGATGAGCACGTCGACGTCCATCGCGAGAAGCTCCGCGTTCGAGATCCGCGTCACCCCGGCGAGGCCTTCGAGCGTTCGCGCGGGGTTGCGCCGCGCGTGCTCGATCGCCCGCGCGACGTCGATCCCGTGTGGCGCCGCGTAGCCGCCGCTCACGTCGGAGATCGCGACGATCCGGCACCCTGCGGCGGCGAGCGACTTCGCGGTGACGCTCCCGACATTGCCAAACCCCTGGATCGCGACGCGCTCGTCGGCCGGATCTTTCCCCTGGCGCCGCAGGACCTCGAGCGTGACGAACGCGACTCCGCGGCCCGTTGCCTCGGTCCGGCCGCGTGATCCGCCGAGCTCCACCGGCTTCCCGGTCACGACCTCGGGCGAATGCTTGCCGGTCATCATCGTGACGGTGTCGACGATCCACGCCATGGTCTGCTCGTCCGTATTCACGTCGGGCGCGGGGATGTCCTGCTCGGGCCCGATGATGGGAAGGATCGCTGCGGTGTAGCGCTTCGTCAGGCGCTGGACCTCGTTCCTCGACAATTTCCGGGGGTCGACCGCCACGCCACCCTTGGCCCCGCCCAGCGGCAGGTCCGTCACCGCGCACTTGAAGGTCATGAGCATCGCGAGGCCCTGAACCTCTTCGAGGGTGACCGAGGGATGGAAGCGGATCCCGCCTTTGCCCGGCCCGCGACCGGTCGAGTGCTGCACCCGGTAGCCGGTGAACACCTCGAGGCGGCCGTCGTCCATGGTCACGGGGAGCGCGACGATGAGCGTCCGTTCGGGCTGCTGAAGGAAGCGGTGCATGCCGGGGTCCAGGTTGAGAGCCTTGGCGGCGCGGTCGAGCTGCGAAAGGGCGGACTGGAGGAGCTCGTATCCGGGGTTCGCGGCACTCGGCATCTTCAGCACGGTCACGAGGGCCGCAGACTAGCAGCCGTGACCGATCAAGATCGCGCCTCTATGCGCCGGGCGCTGCGCCTCGCCGCGCGGGCGGCGGGCAGGACGAGTCCCAATCCGCTCGTCGGCTCGATCGTGGTGCGGGACGGCGCGGTCGTCGGCGAGGGGTACCACCACGCCGCGGGCGAGGCGCACGCCGAGGTCAATGCGCTTCGCAAGGCCGGCGAGAGCGCGCGCGGCGCGACGCTCTACACCAACCTCGAGCCGTGCGCGCATCACGGCCGCACGCCGCCGTGCGTCGACGCGATCCGCGAGGCCGGGATCGCGCGCGTCGTCGTCGCGATGCGCGATCCCGATCCGCGTACCGACGGGAAAGGGATCCGCGCGCTTCGAGCAGCGGGTGTCGAGGTGGAGGAGGGCGTGCTGCGCGCTGAGGCCGAGCGCCTGAACGCGGGATTCGTGTCGCGGCTCGAGCGCGGTCGCCCCTCCGTCCTTCTGAAACTCGCCGTCACAGTCGACGGTCGGGTGGCCGTTCCCGGACGGCGGTATCTCTCGGGGAAACCCGCGCTGCGCGAGGTGCATCGCCTCCGCGATCGCACCGACGCGGTGCTCGTCGGGATTGGCACCGTCCTCGCCGACGACCCCGCACTCACGGTTCGCGAGGTCAAAGGACGCGATCCGCTTCGGGTCATTGTCGACGCCGATGCGCGCACGCCGCCCGCGGCCAAGGTGGTGCGCGCGAGGGATCCGCAGCGGACGGTGATCTTCGTCGCGCGCGATGCCGACGTTCGCCGGACGAACAAGCTCCGCGAGGCCGGCGTGCTGCTCGTCACGGCTCCTCGCGCCGACGGCGGTCTGGACCTCGGAGCGGTGCTGCGCTGGCTCGGCCAGCACGGGGTGAACACCGTGATGAGCGAGGCCGGGCCGCACGTGGCCGGCGCGCTTGTGCGCGGCGGCCTCGCCGATCGCGTGCTCCTCCTCGTCTCGCCTGTTGCGGGAGGCGACGGACCGCCCGCGCTCGAGGGCGTCCCGAAAGCGAGCGACCTGCACGACGTCCGCGTGCGCAGGCTGGGCAACGACCTCGCGTTGGAAGGAGCGCTGGGCTAAATGTTCACGGGTATCGTTCAAGAGATCGGGACCGTTCGGCACACGGCGCCGAACGCATCCGGGCTCCGGCTCGAGGTCGCATCCTCACTCGTGACGCAGGACCTCGGCATCGACGCGAGCGTCAACGTCGCCGGCGCGTGCTTGACCGTTATCGAGCGGGACACGCACGGTTTCGCCGTCGATCTCGTCGCCGAGACGCTCTCGCGGACGACCCTTGGGCGCGCGCTGCGCGGCACGCGAGTGAACCTCGAGTCCGCGGCGACGCCGACGACGGCGCTCGGCGGCCACTTCGTGCAGGGCCACGTCGACGCGACGACGAAGCTTGTGGCCCGCCGTGACGAGGGCGGCGGTGCGGCGCGACTGCGTTTCGCATTGCCGAAGGGTCTCGCCCGGTACATCGTGATGAAGGGATTCATCACGATCGATGGCGTGTCGCTCACGATCGCGAGTCTCGGCAAGACGTTCTTCGAGATCGCCCTCATCCCGCATACCGCGGAGCGCACGACCCTGGGGGCGCTCGCCACCGGAGACCTTGTGAACGTCGAGACCGACGTCCTGGCGAAGTACGTCGAGCGTCTCGTCAAGAGAGCGTGACCGGCTGCCTAGACTTGTGACAGTGGGCAAAGTAACGGGCGCGAACCCCAGGGGACCCCGCGTGGTCGCCCCCGCGGGTCCATTCGCCTCGGTCAATGAGGCGATCGACGACATCCGCAAAGGGAAGATGGTCATCGTCGTCGACGACGAGGATCGCGAGAACGAAGGCGATCTGACGATGGCCGCCGAGCTCGCGCGGCCCGAGGACGTCGCCTTCATCCGCAAGTACGCGAGCGGCGTGATCTGCGTGCCGATGACCACCGAGCGCCTGCAACAGCTCGACCTTCCGCAGATGGTCTCCCGCAACGAGGCGCGCCTCGGCACGGCGTTCACGGTGACCGTCGACGCGCGTGAGGGCGTGACCACGGGGATCAGCGCGGCCGACCGCGCACGCACGATCAACATCCTTGCCGATCCGAACACCAAGGCGCACGACCTGGTGAAGCCAGGGCACATCTTTCCGCTCCAGGCACGCGACGGAGGCGTGCTCGTGCGCGCGGGCCAGACCGAGTCGGCTGTCGATCTCTGCCGTCTAGCCGGGCTCCAGCCGGTCGGCGTGATCTGCGAGCTCACGAATCCCGACGGCTCGATGTCCCGCATGCCGGATCTGAAGCGCTTCGCAAAGCGACACGGCCTCCGAATCATCACCGTGAAGGACCTCATCGCTCATCGCATGGCCCGAGAGCGTCTCGTCGAACGCGTGGCTACCGCGAAGCTTCCGACCGAGTACGGCGAGTTCACGGTGCATGGCTACCGCGCGAAGGTCGGCAACACCGAGGCCGAGCACGTCGCGCTCACGATGGGCGACGTCGCCAGCGGGGAGCCTGTCCTGGTGCGCGTGCACGACGAGTGCCTCACCGGAGACACGTTCCACTCGGTGCGCTGCGATTGCGGCGAGCAGCTGGATGTGGCTCTCCGGCGCATCGCGCAGGAGGGTCGCGGGGTCCTGCTTTACCTGCGGCAGGAGGGGCGCGGCATCGGACTCATGAACAAGCTGCGCGCGTACGCCCTGCAGGATCAGGGACTCGACACGGTAGAGGCCAACGAGCGCCTGGGGTTCAAGGCAGATGAGCGGGAGCGGGGCGTCGGCGTGCAAATCCTCCTCGACCTCGGCGTGCGCCGCGCGAGAATTCTCACCAACAATCCGCAGAAGCTCGTGCCGCTCTACGGCCTCGAGGTCGTCGAGCGCATCCCCATCGAGGTCGCGCCTCGCGCGACGAATCGTGGATACCTCGCGACGAAGCGGAACAAGCTGGGCCACATGCTCACGGTCATCGACGGAGAGAGCTGAGCCGCGTTAGCGCGCCTTGCTCTGCCACTCCGTCGCGCTCGTCAGGAGCTGCTTGTCGGTCCCACCACGAAGATGCGCGTCGAGGGTCGTGATCTCCGAGTTGTCGTTGAACCTGAAGACGACCGCGACGCCTTCGAAGTGCTGAAGAGTCGGGGCGGGGACCGTCGTCATGTCTTTCACCGACGTCCATCCCTTGTTGTCGTCGAAGAAGGGCAGGGCCCGCATGATGTGGAAACCGCTCTCATCGATGATCGTCTGAGCGCGCGCGCTCGGAAGGCACGTCACGATCGCGGCGAGTAGCACCGCGGCCGCGATGGCCGGGTTCAGCACGATGGCGGCAAGCCCGCGTCGTACGAGATTGACCGCACGCCGCGAGCCCTCGTGCCAACCTCGAAGGGTGCCGCGAGCCCACGCCGTGGCCGCCTTGCCCATGGCGACGCGCACGATTCCCGCCGCAAGCATCGCCGCGGCGGCGAACGCGGTGGCGAGGACCCGCGGGTCGAATCCGGCGAGCGGGTAGTCGAGGAGGTACGCGCCCGCGGCGACGGGAGTGCGCGTTGCGATAGCCAGCGCGTCCGGCATGAGCGCGGTGAACGTCAGACCGGCGAGACCGAAGACGAGACCGACGACCGTGGGCACGAGTGGGTCGTCTTCGTCGTGAAAGTGATCGCGCAGCGAGTCCGTCGCGTTCTGCAGCTCGAGGAAGGAGCTTCCGGCGAGGTCGAGGCTGCCACCGCTCGCCTCCTTCACGACGCGCGCCAGAGGACCGGCGAGCGTCGGTTCGGCGACGCCCTCGACCGGGATCCCGAACGCGACCGGCCGGCCCTTCGTGCGTACGACGACGCGACCGCGGCGGCTCTTGATATCGCGGACGTCGGTCCATGCCACGTCGATCGGCTCTTTGGCGTTGATGCGGAAGCCGAGCTGCTCGAGCGTGATCTGGAGCTTCTGCTCTGGATAGCCCATGACGATCGGCCCGCGGAGAAGGACGCCGCTCGGTGGAAGGACGAACCGCGGCTTTGGCACGGGCTTCGCCCTCTCCGGCTTTACGACGACCGGCTTCGCCTTCTTCTCCGCCTTCGCCGACTTCGCGGCCTTCTCCTTCTTCGGCTTGGCGGCCTTCTCCTTCTTCGTGGGGATCGCCGGTGCCTCGACCGCCCTGACCGGGGTCGGCATCGCCGCGGCGAGCGGCGGGAGCGGCGGCGGCGCTTCGCGGAGCGGCGCTTCGGGCGCTGCTGGCGCGACCGGCGCGGTGTACGTAGGCGGGGTGTATGCGGGCGGGGTGTACTCGGGAGCCTGCGGCGGCGGCGGGGCGGGCGGAGCGAAGGACTGAGGCGGCGGCGTGTACGTCGGCGGAGCGAACGTCGGCGGCGTTTGCGGCGGCGCGGGCGGAGCGACAGGCGCCTCGGCGGAAGGGGTGCCGCTGAATTTGCCCATTCCAGGAAAGAGGTCGCCGACCGTAAGCGGCCTGTGTCCGGGCATTTGCACCGACGGCGTCGGCGAACGCGGCGGAGGTGCAGGAGGCGGCGGCGCGACCGCGGGCGGCGTCGGGATCACCCAGTCCGCGGGCTTGGGAGGCGCCGCCGTCTCCCAGTCGGTGGGCTTCGGCGGTGCCGCCGTTTCCCAGTCGGGGGCGGCGGGGGCGGCCGACGGCGCCGGCACGAGGCCGAGCGCGACAAGGCGCGGGTCGACTTCGTCGGTCAACCGTTCACCGGGCGGTGCTGCATGCGTGGGCTAGATTGCGGCAAGTGTCGACCCCTGGGAAGACTGCGGCCCGGGTTCAAAGTGCTCATCGCGGCGCTCGCGTCGCGATCGTGCGCGCGCGCTGGAACGACGAGATAACCCGCGCGCTCGCCCAGGGCGCGGTCCAGGCCGCGCTTGCCGAAGAGGCGAAGGTCGAGGAGTTCGAGGTGGCGGGTTCGTTCGAGCTGCCGCCCGCGGTCGCTATGCTCGCGCGCACCGGACGGTTCGACGCCGTCGTCCCGCTCGGCTGTCTCATCAGGGGCGAGACCCCGCACTTCGACGTACTCGCGCAGGCGGTCGCGCGTTCCCTCGCGGAGCTCGCGGCATCGTTGTCCGTCGCGATCCCGTTCGGGGTCCTCACCTGCGAGACCATCGAACAGGCGCGTGCCCGATCGAGCCCCGAGCACAACGTCGGTGCTGAGGCGATGGAGGCCGCGCTGGAGCTCGTCTCGCTGCGTCACGCGATCGACCCGAGACCCGCGCGCGCATCGCGCAGCGCGGCGATGGCGAGACCGCGATCGACCCGCGCGAAACGAAGACGCTCGCCCGGCAAGCGCTGAGCCACGAGGCCGAGGTCGGCGGAGATCACCGTCGCGATGACCGTATAACCGCCCGTCGCTTGATGCTCCGCACCAAGCACGATCGGCGACCCGCCCGATGGGATCTGCACCGCACCGGCGACGACCCCGGATGTCAGGATCTCGCCCTCGCGCGCCGCGATCCGCGGGCCGCTCAGGCGAGTGCCCATGCGGTCGCTCGCGGGTTCGACCCGGAATTCAGAGCTGAAGAACAGGAATTCGGCCTCATCGGTGAAACGTTGCGCGTGTGGACCCGTGATGGCGCGTATCTGTCCGGTGTCGTAATCAGGAACGGGCGCGGAACGGCCTGCCCGCTCCACGTCGAGGCGCGCCGGGCCAAGCGGAAGGGCCTCTCCGGCACCCAACGGGCGGCCGATTCCGGCCGGCAGAAAGGCCGACCGGCTTCCGAGGATCGGTTCGGTCGCGATGCCGCCGGACAGGGCGAGGTAGGCGAACCGCGAGCGCTCGCCGGAGACGACGGTGAACGTCTCGCCGGGACGGGCGAACGCCGCCGTCCATCCCGGCACGCGGTCGCGGCCGCGTATGGCGACGTCGCGTCCGGTCACGGCGACGATGCGAGCGTCGTCGCAGCGGAACGCGAAGGCTCCTCCCACGATCTCGATCGCGGCGGCGCCCGCGTCATTGCCGACGAGCGCCTGCGCCGCAGCGAACGCGTGGGGATCGGCCGGACCAGACGGCGGCACACCCTCGCGGAGGTGACCGAAGCGGCCGCGATCCTGAACGGTCGCGCGCAATCCCGCCGCGACGACTTGCATCATCTCGCGACAAAGCGCACGCGATCGCCTGGACGAATCAGGGCCGGCGAATCTCGCGTGAGGTCGAAGATGCGGACGTTGGTGCGCCCGAGCAGTCGCCAGCCGCCCGGCGAGTCGAAGGGATACACCGATGTCTGTCCATCCGCGATCGCGACGGAGCCGGCCGGGACCCGCTCGCGAGGACGCAGCAGGCGTGGCGCCACGATCCGCGGATCGAGAACGCCGCAGTAGGCGAAACCCGGGAGGAACCCGAGGAAGAACGCGCGGTACTCGCGGCCGGAATGGGTCGCGATGAGTTCCTCGATGGAGAGCTTCGAGCGCTCGGCAGTCTCAACGAGGTCGGGGCCGTCGTAGTGCGTTGGGATCTCGATCTCGCGACCCGGTTCGCGCGCCAGGTGCTCGAGGGTCTTCGCCATCCGCAGGACCGACGTTTCGGCGGCCGCCGGCGCAAGACGCAGCGGATCGAAGCGCACCACGACCGATGCGTATGCCGGGACGGCACACCCCTCACCCTGCGCATCCCAGGCGTCGGCGAGCGCGCGAGCGCGGGCCGCGAGCGTCTCGTCGATCGCTTCGCCGAGCTCGACCAGGAGCGCGCCGTCACCGAAAGGGCTGACGCGCGGCTCGCTCAAACTCGGAACGGCGTGACCTTTACTTTGGCTTTGGCGAATGCGTCGCGCACCGCTCGCGCGATGTCCGGAGCACCGGGCGTGTCGCCATGCACGCAGAGCGTATCCACCGCGAGCTTCAGGAAGCTCCCATCGACCGCGGTGACTCCACCGCTTTTGACGAAGGACAGCGCTTGCTGAACGGCCTCGGCGGGATCGGTGAGCACCGACCCGGCGATCGAGCGCGATTGAAGCGTCCCGTCGGCTTCATAGCGGCGATCGACGAAACCTTCGCGCGCCACTTTCATCCCGGCCCCGGTCGCCTCTTCCACCATCGCCGAACCCGGCGGCGCGACGATGACGAGCTCGTGCCCGCCGGTCGCGGCCTGTATTCCGAAGATGATGTTCCGGGCGATCGTCGCGTCGCGCTCGCCCTGGTTGTACAGAGCGCCGTGGGCCTTCACGTGCGTCACGCGCGCGCCCATCCGCGAAGCGACCCCGACGAGCGAGTCGATCTGGCGCCGGATCGACTCGATGAGCTCGCGCGCGGGCATGTCCATCGGCATACGCCCGAACCGCTCGCGATCCGGGTAACCCGGGTGCGCGCCGATCGCGACCTTGTTGCGGATCGCGAGCTCCACGGTCGTGCGCATGGTGTTCTCGTTTCCGGCATGCCCACCGCACGCGATGTTCGCGCTCGTGATGAGGGGCATGAGCGCCATCTCGGTGCCGGCGCCCTCTCCGAGATCACTGTTGATGTCGATCGAGCCTGCCACGCTGCAGCGAGACTAGCGGTGGGGTGTGAGGGACCGTATCAGCCCAAGAGAGGCAGCAGCCTCGTCAGTCAAGTCTCCTTCGAAGATCGTTCATCCCGGTCCGCCATTCGTCGGCAGACTCGGACTCGTCCCATAAGTCCTTTAGTTCCGACTTGCTGGCGATGCGATCCACAGCGGCCCTCGCCAGACCCAGCAGGTCCGTGGACACAGCGGGTTTCTTTTGAACCCAGCCGGAGACCTCCTCGGGCAGGGATCGCATCGGACGCCCGCGTGCAGCGGCGACTGCCTCCGCCGCCGCGATCGCAATCGCGCAGTCCGGCGCTTCGAGATAACGGTCGTTATTGAAGGAAATACGTGCAAACGCTTCCCGAAGGACAGAGTCGCCGGACCCAACGGCAAGGGCGACGACCCAATCCATCGCGTCGTCGTTCTCGAAGCTTCCGGGTCCCCATGCGCCCATCGCAGATCCTTCGGATCGAAGTATGTAAGGAGCGGGTGAGCCGCGAGGGGCGTGCCCCTAGACGAACGGCGCGGCGAGCGAGCGTCATGGTCGCGAGGAGCTTGATGAGGACGTGCAGGCCCGGGCCGGCGGTGTCCTTGAATGGATTCCCGTCAGTGTCTCGGACGCTAGGCGAGACGAGCGCGGGTGGCACCGGCGAGAGGGTTGTGCGCGAACCGCGGGTGCCCCGGGGACCCGCCACGCGGAGTGAGCGAAGCGAACGACGCGGTAGGCGGGGAGGGTGCGGTGAGCGCGCGACCCTAGGGGCAGGGGCCCCTAGGCGCGAAGCGACCGGGGACAGGACCCGCGCTCGGACAACGCCCTACACGAAGAGCGGCGCCAGCACCGAGGTGATCGTCGCCAAGAGCTTGATGTCGATCGAGCCAGCCACGCTTCAGCACACTAATGAGCGGACATACGCTCGGTAGCATCGGCTGACGCTAACGCGAGACGAGCGCGGGCGTGGCGGGTCAGGTTGAGCAGCGTCGGGGTCTTCTGAGCGAGCGGCCCCTGGACGGCCGTCCATCGCGATCCCACGAGGGGCCGAGCGAGGAAGACCCCGGCGCTGCGCGTCGTGCGTAGCGGGGACAGGACCCGCGCTCGACAAAGCCCTAGACGAAGAGAGGTGCCAGAACGAGCGTGATGGTCGCGAGGAGCTTGATCAAGACATGCAAGCTCGGGCCGGCGGTGTCTTTGAATGGATCCCCGACGGTGTCGCCGACAACCGCGGCGGCGTGTGCCGGAGTGCCCTTACCCAGCACGTTGCCCTTTTCATCTTTCAGCATCCCGGATTCGATGTACTTCTTCGCGTTGTCCCACGCGCCGCCGCCGTTGTTCAGAACGGTCGCGAGGATCACGCCGGCCATCGTGCCGACCATCAGAAGCGCCGCCTCCGCTTCCGCCTTCAGCAGGTAACCCACGACGACCGGAGCGAGAACCGCGAGAAGACCCGGCGCGATCATGTTGCGGAGCGCGGACGCGGTGGTGATGTCCACGACACGCGCGTAGTTCGGCTCCTCCGTGCCGGCCATGATCCCGGGGTGCTCGCGGAACTGCGTGCGCACCTCCTGGATGATCGCGGCGCCGGCGCGGCCGACGGCGCGGATCGCGAGCGATGAGAAGAGGTAGACGAGCATGGCCCCGAGGAATCCGCCGAGGAAGACGTCGACCTTAGCGAGATCGACGGAGTTGAAGGGCTTGCCAGTGAGCTGCGCGACCTTGTCGAGATACGCCGAGAAGAGCAGGAACGCCGCGAGGGCCGCCGAGCCGACGGCGTAGCCCTTGGTCAACGCCTTCGTCGTGTTGCCGACCGCGTCGAGACGATCGGTCCGCTCGCGCGTCTCCTCGGAGGCGCGGGCCATCGATGCGACGCCACCGGCGTTGTCGGTGATGGGGCCGAAGGTGTCCTCGGCGAGGATGAACGCGGCGCTCATGAGCATGCCCATCGTCGCGACGGCAGTGCCGTAGATGCCGCCGTGCGGGAGACCGGTCGCCTCGCCCCACTTCTCGCCGAAAAAGTGCGACAGGAAGAGAGCGATCGCGATCGTGATCGCCGACGCGGCCGTGGTCTCGAAGCCGACAGCGATCCCGGAGATGATCGTCGTTGCCGGGCCCGTCTTAGCGGCCTCGGCGATCTCCTTGACCGGCCGCCAGTCTCCCGCCGTGTAGTACTGGGTGATGTAAACGAAGGCGAGACTCGTGACGATCCCGACGACACCGGCGAAGAAGAACCAGTAGCCGGCGCCCTTCTCGTTGAGCATCACCTGCGTGACGAGGAACATGCCCGCGATCGACAGCGCGATGGTGATGTAGTAGCCGAGGTTGAGCGACGACATCGGGCTTTTCGTGTCGCTGCCGCGCACCGTGAAGATGCCGATCATGCTGGCGATCAGGCCGAAACCACGGACCACCAGCGGGAAGAGGATCCACGCCGGGTTCTGCGTGACCGCGTAGATCGCGACGCCCAGGATCATCGCGCCGATGTTCTCGGCGGCCGTCGACTCGAACAGATCGGCGCCACGGCCGGCGCAGTCGCCTACGTTGTCGCCGACGAGGTCCGCGATCACGGCCGCGTTGCGAGGGTCATCCTCGGGTATGCCCGCCTCGACCTTGCCGACGAGATCGGCGCCGAGATCGGCCGCTTTCGTGTAGATGCCGCCGCCGAGCTGAGCGAACAGCGCGACGAACGAAGCGCCGAAGCCGAAGCCGACGATCGTGAAGGGTGCCTGGTCGGGATGCTGGAACCCGCCGTACGCGATGAACATGACGAAGACGCCGATCAGCGACAGACCAACGACGAGGATCCCGGAAACCGCGCCACCGCGAAGCGAGATGCGCAGCGCGTCAGCCACCGAGTGCTGCGCCGCGGCGGCGGTCCGAAGATTCGACTTCACCGCGACGAACATCCCGACGATGCCCGAAGCCATCGAACACGCGGCGCCGACGATGAACGCGATCGAGGTCTTGATCGCGAGCTCGGTCGCGGAAACGCCGGGAGCCGTCTCGAAGAAATAGATGACGAGGCCGATGACGACCATACCGCCGATCGCGAGGAGCGCGATCGTTCGGTACTGGCGCTGGATGAAGGCGACGGCGGCCACGTAGATCGCGCCGGCGACCTTCTGCATCTCGGGCGTTCCGGTCGGCGACCGCAGCACGTCGTAGGCGAAGTAGGCGGCGACCGCGATGGCGAGAAGTCCAGACAGGGGCACGACCCACAGAAGAGGCGATGCGTCCACGAAACCCCCAGAGCGAAAAGGCCAAGAAAAAGGCGCCCGCCCCGACGGAGGGGGCCGCAGCGCTTCGAAGTCATTTTAGGTCAGGCTGTCGCCTGGCGCAACCGTTAGAGTTCGGGTCATGCCACCGCAAAAAGCATCGAAGTCCCAGCCGAAGGCTGACGCCTCAGAGAAAGCGAAAAGCAAGGATCGCGACTGGCTGACGACAGCCGAGCTCGCGGCGAAGATCGGCTGGCGCGAGCACGCCCTGCGTGACGCGATGCGCGGGAAAGAGCTTCCCGGAGTCCGTCGGACCTCGTTCGGCTACCACATCGAGTCGGCCTCCGTCGACGAGATCTCCAAGACCCTCGGCGCGCCGCCTCCCAAGCCAAATTCCCCTAAAGGGAAGCCGGCTCGAGCCTAGCCGTCGAGCGAACACTCGGCGCGCTGGACGATGGGCTTGCGCGCGCAGTGGGACCCGAGACCCTACGCGGTCGAGGGAGGGACCCGCGAGCACGCAAGCCCGTCGGCCGGCGCGCCCCCGAGACGTCGTCCCCGGCGCTGGAGTCGCGGGCTAGCGCTTTCGCAGTCGAGCCGGGAGAATCTGCAGCTCCTCGCGATATTTCGCGACGGTGCGGCGCGCGAGTCGGATCCCATGTTCTTCGCGAAGCTTCTCGACGATCTCTTGGTCGGAATAGGGCCGCGAGTGGTCCTCGCCTTCGATGATGTTCTTGATCACGTCCTTCACACCGAGCGAGGCCGTGAAGAAGGTCGAGAACGGAATCACCTCGCCGGCCGGGAGGAGCACGAACTTGCCAGCGGTCGCGCGGCTCACCGTCGACTCATGCATGCCGATCCGCTCCCCCACCTCGGCGCGCGTGAGCGGCCGCAGCGACTGGACACCCTTCTCCAGGAAATCCTTCTGGCAGTCAACGATCACGTCGGTGATGCGACCGATGGTCTGGCGCCGCTGGTTGATGTTGTCGATGAAGAACTTTGCGCGGGTGACGTACTGGCGGATGTGCTGGCGCTCGTCGTCGGTCATCGCGGGTGCGGCAGCGCCTGCGCTTCGTGCAGCCTGGAGCTGTCCGACGAGCTGCCGGTAGACCGGGTTGACCCGCAGCGAGAAGCGCCGCGACTCGATGACCTCGACCTCGAATTCGCCCTTCTCGTTGCGGAAGATGATCACATCGGGGCGGAGAGCGACCTGGCGGCCGCCGATACTCGTCCCGTCCGGGCCCGCCGCGAACGCGTGCGCGGGATATGGATTGAGGCTTTGCTTCACCCAATCCCAGTTCTGCTGGACGTCCTCCCGAGTGATGCGCAGAGCCTGGGCGATGTCGCCGAACTTGTGCTCGCCGAGCTCGCGAAGATGGTCGGCGACGATCGCTCTCACGTGCGGCGGCACGTCCTCACCGATCTCGGAGAGGTGGTCGATCTGGATCACGAGGCACTCGCGCGTGTCACGGGCGCCGATGCCCCACGGCTCGATGCCCTGGATCGTCTTGAGGACCTCGGTCGCGTCGGCGAGCGACACCTTCATCGTCTTCGCGACGTCCTCGAGCGGCATCTCGAGATATCCGAAGTCGTTCAGGTTGCCGATGATGTACTCGGCGACCGGATGCAGCCGCTTCGGCAGGAGCACTCGTGTGTTCCACGAGAGGTACTCCGCGAGGGTCTGCTCGGCCTCAGCGCGAACGATCGGATCGAGCTCGTCCTCTTCCTCGTCGCGCTGCATGAGGCTCGTGCCTTCGAGCGGCTCGGTCTCGAGATCCTCGCTGCCCTTGTAGGGCCCCTTGCCGGTCCCGAAGCAGTTCAGGCAGACGCGGCCGGCAAGAGGCTGGCCGCAGAGCGGGCAAGCCTGGACTTCCTCGAGATCGAGGGCGGGATTCTCTTGAAGCTCTTGATTGATGACGTCCTGGAGCTCCAGCGAGCTAAGTTGAAGGATGTAGTTCGCCGCGATCTGCTTGGGCGTGACCTTCAGCTGCTGCTGTGGAAGGAGTCTCAGATCCACCTCGGCTACCTTACCGCAGGGTGATAGTGCGAGCGGAAATCACGTTATTCGCGGCCGCGATCACTCTGTCGCTGGTCGCGCTGCTCGTCGCCCCGCGACGCATCGCACAGGCATGGCGCGTGCCGAGCGCCCTCTTGGTCGCCACTTTGGGTGCCATATCGCCCCTTCTTCTCTATCAGATAAGAGATCCGGCGCTTGCCGCGGGCCGAGCGCTCTGGGAATGGTCGGCCGCCGGCGGACCGACCATTCAAGCGTCCTACCGCCTCGATGGGCTCGCCACCGTGGCCATCGCCGCAGGCTCCGCCTATGTCGCGGCGGCGCTACTCGCGAACGCGCGCTCGGCAGCCTCTCCCCGCTTCCTGCCATCGCTGGCCCTGGCCATCGGCTTCGTCTTCATCGCGGTCGTGGTCACGGTCGACCTGGTCGCCGCGGCCGTCGCCCTCGCCGTCCTGGCAGCGGTGACGGCCTTCGCGACGCTCCTCGTCGCGCCGGCGCTGTCCGCGATGCGGATCGCGGCGTATTTCGCCGTCGGCATCCAGGGTTTCGTCGTCGCCGCGCTCCTCATTGCCCGTCAGGGCGGCGCCTCGCTCGCGTTCGACGCGATCTCGGCTTCGGCGACCAGTCCCGGCGCGGTGTTCGCCGCGACCGCTGGCGCGGCCTTGTTCGCGGGTCTCTACCCATTCGTGCCCTGGCGCTATCAACCCGCGCACGCCCTCGCAGCCGCGGAACGTGAGCCGCTGCGCGGGCTGCTCGCGATGCCGGCCGGGGTCGCAGCGTCGATCGTGCTGCTCCGTGTCCTCGGCGTGACGAACATCGATCTATCGAACCTGGGCCTCCCGTTTATCGGTCTCGCGCCGCGTCTCGTGCTCCTCGGTCTGACGCTCGTCGCCTTCGCGTTCCGCGCGCGTGCGCGGGGGCGCGCCTCGCGTCGCGGAATCGTGACCACGCTGGTCGCCGCAGCGGTGCTCGCGGGGTGGGATCAGCTTCATTGGAGCTACGTCGTGCTGGCAGCGGCTGCCCTGACGGTGCTCTACGCCGCTGCGGTGTCCCTCGCGCTCCCGGAGCAGTGGGAGGTGGCCCGCCACGACGTCACGCTTGCGACGCTCTGGATCGCGTTCGCGGTCGGGACGCCGATCGCACTCGCTGCGGGCCTGTTCATCCTCGTGAGCGCGGCATTCGCCGCTCTGCTCGAAAGCGTATGGATGCCGCCGCACCGCGCCTACATCGCGACCATGGCGACGAGCGTGTGGACCGTGACCGGTGTCATCGGTCTCGCGACGGGTGCGGCGGCCGCCGCCGATCCTGCGACCGCGGTGGCGGCGGTCCTCGTGATCGTGGTCGTGCTTTTCCTCGAGCTCGCGCACGCCGGCCGCCGCCTCGCGCAAGGCGAAGCGCCGCCCGACCTCGACGTGGCCGCGGCGGTCGCGGCGCTCTTCAGCACCGCACTCGTCGCGAGCCTGCTGTCGCTCCCGATCCCCGACGCGCTGGCCCTTCTTCGCCGCCCACTCGAGCCGATCGATCCTGTCATCGCGATGGGGACCGTCGTCGCGGCGACGATCCTCGTCATCGCCGCTCGGATGCTGCGGCCGCTCCTTCCCGACCTCGATGCTCTCGCTGCCCGACTGCAGCGTTTCGTGTGGGCCGCCGATCCGGTGCCCGCCGGAGCCGCAACCTTTCGCGCGCTCGAGCGCGCCGTCACCGTGGCATCCGCGGGATTCGCCGTCTTCGAGCAGCGGGCCGGCGTATGGCTCGCCGCCGTTCTGATCGTCGCGCTGCTGGTTTGGTCGACGCGCTAGGTGATCGCCCTCGGCATCGTCGCGCTCGCGACGCTCGCCGCGAACGGCTCGCGGCAGCTGCGCTACTCGGCCGTCGCGCTGCTCGGCGTGTCGCTCGCGGCGAACGTCCTGACGGCGGGCCAGCTCACGGTCACCCAGCTCGCCGTTGAGGGCTGCGGTGCGCTCGTCGCCTGCGGCATCCTCTACGTCGCCGCACGCGACCGGACCTACGGCGAAGACCCGGGGTGGCGGCTCTGGCTCGCGACGGTCGTCGCGGCCGCGGCGACGGCCGCCTGCTTCGCGACGTTGCGTACAGCTTCGAGCGAGGCCGTCACCGTTCCGCTCCTCGGTGAGGACCCGAGTGGGGTCACGGCGCAGGTCGCCGCGTTCTGGCTCATCTCCTCGGGCGTCGCCATCCTGGTCACGGCCCAGACACCGGTTCGCGGGTCGCTCGGGGCGATCCTCATGATCACCGGGGTCGAGCTCCTCGTTCGTCTTCTCACCGTTCCGCAGCTGGGGCTCTCGCTCTTGCTCGGATGGGTCGAGGTGGTCATCGCACTCGCCGGCGGATTCCTGATCGTCAACGAGCGCGTGGTGCGCGAGAATTGACCATCGCGGCGGCGCCTCTCGTGCTTGCGGTCGCGGCATGCGGAGCGTTCGTGCTCCGGAAGCGCCTGAACATCGTCGGTCCGTTCTCCCTCGTCGCGATCGCGGCGGCTTTTGTCCTCGTCGTCCTGAGCCCGCTCGACACGACGGGAACGATCCTCGATCTCCAGCTGCGTTCGAGCGGCCTCGGCCAGCTCGCGTCGGGCGTCATCCTGGCGACCCTCTTCCTTCTCGTTCTCGACGTCTGGCTCGACGAGCCCGCGTACAACTTCTTTCCCACGGCGCTCGCGGTCGGCGCGACGTCGCTCGGGGTGCTCGTCCTCACGGCGCCTCTCGCCATCTTCGGCCTTCTCGTGCTCGGCCTTCTCGTGCCGGTCGGGTCGTTCACGTTCCAGGTACATCGCAACCGGTCCGTCGAGGCCGCGACGCGTCACTTCGGTTTCGTCGCGCTGGGCGGATGTCTCGGCATCGCCGCGCTCGCGCTCGCGGCGAGTCTTCCGCACGATCAGCCCGCGAACACCTTCGTCCTCCTCGTGGTGGTGCTCGTCGTCGCCTTCGCGCTGCTGCTCGCGGCGATCCCCTTCCACACTCATGCAGCCCTTCTCGCCGGAGAGGTACCGCCGGCGGCTCTGGCGTTGTATTTCGGCGTCCTCGTCCCCACGACATTCATCGCGTTCGTCGAGATCCTCACGCTCTCGGGGCTTCTCCCTGCGATCGTGCAGGTCGTGAAGGTCCAAGACCTCCTCCACGGCATCGGACTGACCTCAGCGCTCGGCGGCGCGTTCCTCGCGAGCGGCGCGCCCGATCAGCGCCGGCTCGTGGTCTATTCGGTCATCTCGAATCTCGGCGCGGCGCTCGTGGGCATCGCGACGCTCTCCGCGGCGGGGATCATCGGCGCGCTCGCGAGCGTGATCGTCACCGGCGCGTCCGCCTCCGGTCAGCTCCTCGCGGCAGGCACGCTCGAGCGCCGCAGCGCACCGGAACGTCCAACCGCGCGCAAGGCCCCGCTCGCCGCGCTCGCGTTCGTGGTCGGGGGCTTCGCGCTGATCGGCGCGCCACCGCTCCTCGGCTTCCCGGGGCGGTTCTTCATGGAGCTCATCGCCTACCAGTTCGCCCCGTTCACCGGGGCCGCCCTGGTGTTCGCCACGCTCCTGCTCATCGTCGGCCAGCTCCGCGCCGTCCTTTCGCTTTTCGGTTCGGGCCTCGAGCGCTGGACGATCGAGCCACGACCGGTCGCCGGGATCATCGGCGCCGTGATCTTCGTCGCGCTGCTCGTCGGCGGGATCCAGCCCGACGGTTTTCTTCGCCCGATCGCATCGTTCGCCGATGAATTCCTCCGAGCTCTGCGACCTCTCTAACCGCAGCTCCCGGCGTGCGGGTCCTGTCCCGGGGTCGGGGCCGCGCGCTCGCCTACCGGTCCGCTCCCCACCACTTGGTTCCCGTCGCGCCTGACGCGGCCGGTCAACGGCTCGCGCGCAACCCGCTCCCCCGTGCCACCCGCACGCCGCGTTGTCCTCTGCCGGGTCGCTAGCTCGGAGCTTTGTCTTCGGACATCCAGCGATCGATATCTCGGGTGTACTCGACCAACCCATCCGGAAACCACAGCTTGATCTCGGATACCGCCGTTTCCGGTGCATCCGACGCGTGGATCAAATTCCGTAGACCGACAAGGGCGTAGTCGCCGCGGATCGTTCCGAGAGCGGCCTCGTGGGGGCGAGTCGAGCCCACCATGGCGCGAACGACCGCGATCGCGTTCGGACCCTCGAGAACCGCGGCGACCACCGGCGAGGCCGTGATCACTCCGACCAGATCGTCGTAGAAGAATTTTCCCTTGTGCACCGCGTAGTGCTTCTCCGCCATCGCGCGGTCGACCTTCAGGAGACGCAGCGCGACGAAGCGCAGCCCGCGCTTCTCGAAGCGCGAGAGGATCTCGAAGGCGATGCCCCGCTGGAGCGCGTCGGGCTTTAGCACGACGAGGGTGCGCTCGGCGCTCATGACGCCATCACGACCGGCACCTCGTCGGCGACTTGCGGGGTGATCGCGGCGAGTGACGCGCGCGGTCCGATCGCGGCAAGGTAGGCGAGCTCCGGCCGGAGGTACTCGCGCGCGACACGCTGGATGTCGGCGGGAGTGATCCCATCGATGATCGCGGAGACCTCCTCGACCGAGCGAACGCGTCCGAGGAAGAGCTCCTGCCCGGCGAGCCATCCCGACACTCCGCGCGTGTCCTCGAGCCGCAGCTCGAGACGCCCCTTCGCGAAATCACGCACGCGGTCGATCTCGACGTCCGGCACGAGCTCGTCGCGAAGGCGAGCGACCTCTCGCATGATCGCCTTGAGCACTTCGGCGCCGTTTTGCGGCGCAAAGCCGGCGTAGATGACGAGATGGCCGGCGTCCGCGTAATTCGCGTCGTAGCTGTGAACGTCGTACGCGAGCCCGCGCTTCTCGCGGAGCTCGAGGAACAGCCGGCTCGACATCCCCTCGCCGAGGACCGCGTTCATCATGTCGATGCTGAACTTGTCGGCATGTGTCGTATGGACGGACCGCCACCCGACGCAGAGGTTCGTCTGCTCCGCGCGCTTGCCGAGGAGCTTGAGATGCGCCTTCCCCGCGTGGGGCGCCGCCTTGAACGGCACGACATCCCGCGGCGCGAGGCCACCGAGAGCCTCGTCGACCGCGGCGACCGCGTCTTCGGCGCGCAGTGGTCCGGCGAGCGCGACCACGGTGCGCGACGGCGCGTACCCACGCTCCATGAACTCGCGCAAGCGATCGGCCGTCATACCGAGCACGACTTCCTCGCGCCCGGCCACCTCCCACCCGAGCGGGTGTCGGGGATACAAGAGCTCGTCCACGAGCGTGTGCACGCGGTCTTGCGGCTGATCGCGATACATGCGGAGCTCTTCGACGATCACGTTGCGTTCCGATTCCACGTCGATCGGTCGCAGCATCGGTGCGCGGATCAGGTCGGCGATGACATCGAGCGCAACGAGGTAATGCCGCGCCGGGACGCGCGACCAGAAGACCGTGACCTCTTTGTCGGTCGAAGCGTTCACCACGCCGCCCTTGCTCTCGATGACCTGGCTGATGTCGGCGGCGGTCGGGCGCTTGGCGCTGCCCTTGAAGACCATGTGCTCGAGGAAGTGGCTGGTACCGGCATCGTCCTTCGACTCGATGCGCGAGCCGACCCCTACGTAGACGGCGAGCGAGACCGAACGCGTCTCCGGCATCTCGCCGACGAGGACCCGCAGCCCGTTGGGCAGCGTGACCTTCCGGTAATCCATCGGCTGCGAACGCTATCAGAGCGTCGCTGTGCTAGCGGCAGAACACCATTGTCATGTACATCGCGTCCGGCCCGATCACCGCGCCGACCCCGATGCGCCGGAACGCGGGATCCATGATGTTCGTTCGGTGATTGATGGGGATCCAGGGTTCGTTCATGAATTCGCGATGCAGCGCGTCGACGTTGTCGTTCCAGATCTTGCCTGTGTTCTCTCCGTACCATCCGGTGCCGCAGGCCCCGACGTCACGCGCGGCCGCGGTGCCATCGGGGCCGTCGTGGTAGACGTAGCGGACCTGCGCTTCGGCACCGCTGTGAGCTCGCGCGGTGTCCGCAGCGGGGATGTCCATCGAGAGCGGCAACAGGCCGCCCTGGGCCCGTGACGCGTTGATCAGCTCGAGCATGTGAACCTCCGCCCACGCTGTCGTCGGATTCGTCACGACGGCCACGGGCCGCACGACCGGGCGTGGCGTGGGCTCCGGCGTGGGCGCACGAGTCGGTTCGGGCGTCGCCTCCGGTTGCGGATCGAGAACATCAGCGGGCGGCGCGTCGGGGAGGATTTCGGCGGCCGGGGTTGGCGTCGCCATCGGAACCGACGAAGGCGTCGGCTCGGGCTCGTTGAAATCGCGTAGCCCGCGGATAACGCCGCGCGAGACGGGCACCATCCGCGCCTCGCGCGAGTCGTCGGTTGCGGGTGCCGCGACGACGGGTGCGCGCCGTTCGGGAGTGACGGTGAAGCTTGCCAGGACGAGGCTGGCAAGCAGCGCGTACAGGCCGAAGCGCGCCGCGAGGCTCAGCGCCCGGTCCTGCTCACGATTCCGTGACGCTCCACGCACCGGAAGAGATAACGAAGCTCGCGCCCGCGCGTCGCGCGGCGGCGAGATGTTCGCGCTCGGCGGCCGTTGGATCGAGGGCACCCTCTGTCGTCGTCACGAACGGAGCGTGCTCGTCGGCTGTGAAATACGAAATGAGTGGCCGGTCCGCGAAGGCCGCGAGTCGGGCAACGATGTCGAGGCCAGGCGCCCCCGGCTTGACGATGATCGCGTCGGCTCCATCCGCTATGTCGCGGCGCGCGCGGGCGACCGCCGCTCCGGCATCGTCAGCGGGGATGAGCGGCACCGCACGCTCCGAGATGGAGATCGCGTTCACCGCGGACCGGTGCGTGACGTAGAGCGCGCTTTCGAGCTTCAGCATCGCGGCGATCGGTGTGTCCGCGCGTCGCTCGCCGAGCGCTTCACGGACGGAGCGCACCGCTCCTTCGAGCATGCCTGATGGGATGAGCAGGTCGGCACCGGCATCCGCATGCACCTCCGCGATCGCGGCGAGGCGCTCGAGCGTCGCGGCAACGTCAGCGCCATGTTCGCCGAAGAGCACGCACTGGCCGTGCGAGGTGTACGCGCACACGCAGACGTCGGTCGCGACGCCGAGCTCGGGCACCGCTTCCTTCACGGCGCGGATCGCGCGAGGCACGACGTGGTCTGGTTCGCTCGCGAGCATGGCGTGCTCGTCCTTGCGATCGCTGATGCCGAAAAGCAAGAGACCGGCGAGTCCCGCCGACGCGGCGGACCGTGCCTCACGCACGACCTCGGTGAGTGAGAGGCGCTCGAGCCAGGGCGCCGCCTCGACCTTCTCTCGGTCTTCGATCGCGCTGCCCACGATGACCGGGAGGATGAGTCGCCCAGCCAGATCCGGATTCGCGAGCGCCCGCGACCAGACCGGATGCTCTGCGAGCCTCCCTCGCGCGAGCGTCGCTTGTCGCATGCCCCGATGGTACGCACCATCGTCGAGCAAGCGGTGACCAAGGGCTACCATTTCCTCGGATGAGGAGAAGCCCGGCAGCCCTTCTCACGCTCGGCGCGGGGCTCGTTCTCGGCCTGAGCGGCGCGGCGTTCGCGGCCGCTCCCTCGTTGTCGACTCGGACTCAGAATGTCGCCGCGCCCGCAGATGACGTCGCGTCACTCTCCGCGCAGCTCATCCCGACGGCGCCCGCGGCCGAAACGGTCGCCATCGCGGTGCCGGCGCCCGAGCCGAAAGCGGCTCCGGCGGCAGCCGCGTTCAGCGAGATGAAGCACGTGTGGCAATCGCTGAACAACTGCGGACCCGCATCGGTGGTGATGGCGCTCTCGACGTTCGGGATCGACGTCTCGCAGGAGTTCGCGCGTGTGCCGCTTCGGGGGACCAACGTCCTGTCGGGGATGGGCCCGCAGAAGGTCGACGGCTGGGTGAACGCGAACTTCGGGCTGCGGTCCGTATGGCGGAACAACGGGACCAACGATCTTCTTCGCCGGCTGGTCGCAAACGGCTTCGCGCCGATCGTCACGCAGTGGATGCAGGATCCATGGATCTCGCGCATCGCCCACTGGAGGGTCGTGCGCGGGTACGACGATTCGGTGAAGACCTTTTATGTGAACGACCCGATGCTCGGGAATATGGTCCCGCTCTCGTACCAGTGGTTCCAGAACAACTGGCAGTCCTTCAGCTATCGGTACATGGTCATCTACGACCCGAAGGACCAGCCGCTTCTCAAGGCGATCGTCGGCGACGACTGGAATGATGCACATATGCGAAAGAACTTCTACGAGCGGACGAAGGCGGACGCGTACGCGCAGGACACGTCCGCGGCGTGGGTCGCGTACGGCGAGGCCGCGTATGGCTACGGTCTCTTCGGCGAAGCGGTGAGCGCGTTCGAGCGCGGCATGGCCCTCGGATCGGTCCAGGGAGTCTTCACACTTCGGTCGAGCTACCCGCAGGCCCTCCATGCGCTCGGCCGCCACGCCGAAGCCGATGCGATGCAGATGCGTCTTTCGACATCGGCAACCTCGTCCACCGTCGCGTCGCCTCCCGACCCCTTCGCGCTGTACCTCGCATTCATGAGAGAGCAGGAGGGGAACGCCTCGCAGCTAGTCCCCTAGACCACCGGGGGCAATAACTGGCTGGTGGCGGGTCGCGCCGGCCTGGCCGCGGGTGGCACGGGCGAGAGGGTTGTGCGCGAGCCGCGGGTGCCCCGGGGACCCCACCTCGCGGAGAGAACGAAGCGAACGACGCGAAGGTGGGGAGGGTGCGGCGAGCGCACTGCCCCGAGCCCGTGACAGGACCCGCCAACACCGACCCGGGACAGGACCCGCGACCCGCCATAAGTGGATCGCTAGGGAGTGATCAGGTGGACGGGGTTGCCGCGGATGTTCACTTCCCAGGTCGTGATGTCCTGGCCCACGCCGAGCGTCCCGTACTCGATCTTCCACCAGCCGCCGCCCGCGCCAGGCGGATCTCCGGGCGAGACCGGCGCGGTGTAGGTCGCCGGGATCGGCACCGAGATCGTGACCCACTGGTTGTTGTAGTAGTTGCATGTGCTTGTCGACGTGACGAGGGTCGTCGTCGGTCCGCCGCTCGCCGCGCTTGGTGGCGCGCAACCGTTGATGCCCGTCGTCGTCCAGGTGAATGTCGCGTACGTGAAGCCGGTTGACGTGGGGATCCGGATCTTGAAGCTCGTGCTCGAGATGTCACCTGGGTCGAAGAGCTTGATCTCGAGCGTCTTGCCCTTGTGCGCCGCTTCGATCTGCGCGAGGTAGAAGACCGAGGTGTTGTTGATGACGATGAACGCTTCCATACGGCTCTGGCCGTACACGCGCGGCGCCGCGCCACCGGACACCGTCGCTTCGATGCCGAAGCCGTTGATCGCGTTCTCTGTGTTCGTGCCGCTGCTCGACGTGACCTGCAGGCGATACTGGCCCTCGGTCAGGCCGGTCGCGAGGCGCCACCAGTTGTTGTGGTACGGGCTTGACTGGCAATCGGCCGAGCCTGAGCCGTTCGAACCACCGCCATAGTTCCCATCGCCCCGGTAGAGCGTGCTCTTGTCGACCGCGTTCGAGTTCATGAAGAGCGATCCGCTCGACGCCAGGAGTGTGTCGTCCGCGAGCGTGTAGGGCGTCCCATTCATGTCGAAGAGGTTGTAGACGACCGAGATGCCGGTCCCGCCGTTCGCGAACCAAAAATCCCCAACGCCGAGCCGGCGTCCGTTCGAACTGTTGCCTCCGGTCGCGCAGAAGATCGGGTCGTAGAGCCAGACGCTGCCGTTGACCGTACCCGGTGCAAACTCGACGATGTACTGGTACCCGTTGGGGTCGAACCCGGTGTTGAGCGTCGGATTCCCGTTGTAGTACGTCGAATACGCGTCGCCGTTTTGCCGATCGGTGCCCCGCGCCTCGACGCCGCCGAAGAAACCGAGCGCGGAGAGGTCTCCGCTTCCGTCGGCGGACGGCACGAGCGGGCAGATCGGCGGAACGTCCGAGTTCCGGCAGAGGACGTTGATGCCGTAGTAGTTCTGCGGGCTTCCCATCGGCACCGGTAGAACGAACTCAGCTCGGGCGGTCCGCCGCGCGTTGAACTGCGTCACGCCGAACAGTCGCGCGAACCAGGACCGGACCGGCGCGGCGACCGTCACCCCGAGGATCCGGTTGTTGAGTGCCTCGGGGGTCGCGGTGACGGTCACGCCGTTCAGCCCGTCCGCGAATCCGTTCTTCGAGGACTGTTGCTGCGCCGCGGTCTGGGCCCCGGTGACGTTGTTCGGGAGATAGACGACGCCCGCCAGCGCGGCCGCGTCCGCGGCACGCTGGATCCGCATGAGGTTCACTTCGTACCACGCGATGTCGGTCACGATCCCGGTGAATCCGAGGAGCACGACGATCATCAGCGCGACGATCACGAGTGTCTGGCCGCGTTGTTCGCGGCGGAACTTACCGGGTCGCATTCATCGCCATGACGGTGTGGTCCGTCATCGTGAGTTGATCGAACATCGGGACAAGAAGCCGCAGCGGGGTCCGGCCGCGATACGTGTATGTGATCGTGATGACGGCGGAGTCGGCCGGGTACCCGTTGTCGCGCGAGCACGCCTGCCAGGGTTGGCTCGCCGGCACGAAGTCCAGCTGCTGACCGTCGACGACAGGTCCGGCGTTGAGTCCATAGTTCCAGGTGTTCACCAGCCCGGCGGTCTCGGCGCCGCTCGCGGTCGCTTTGGCGATCCGGATCTGGCTCAAATCCGCGAGGGTGATGCGCGAGCCCGTGCTGACCACGACGCGCTCGACCGCGGCGATGACGTTGGGGTCGACGCTCGCCGCATTGGGAGACTGTCCGGCGCTGCAGCCGAGCGGGCCGCCTCCGTTTACGAGAGCGCTGGCCACACGCGCACCCTCGCGGGTCGCCGAGGACATGCTCATGGCAACGCTCAAGACCGAGCCGAGCTCGACGAGGCCGAAGACGAGGAGCACCAGCACCGGCGGAAGCACCAGCGCGAACTCGACCAAACCTTGAGCGTCTTCGTTCCGAAAGAACCGCATCACAGCTGCGGCTCCGCGCGGGTGATGGTCGACTCGGTGAAGGTGACGCTGCTTCCCGCGAACTGCAGGAAGCTGGTCGCCCAGAAGTGCTGGTAGGTCACGCGCACCCCGATGGTGTCGACCGTCGGGTGGCTCCCGCCGCACCCCGCGAGGGTGCTGCAACGAGAGCCCTCGAGATAGCCCGGCGTCGTCAGGGTGTACGGCACGGTGATGGTGCCGCCGTCCGGGTAATCGCACGAGGTCGACCCGGTGCGCGTGTAGACGTTCTGATTTGCGCCGATCTGATCGCCGTTCCGATCAGACCAGTAGATCGTGACCTGCTGGATTCGCAGCGAAGTCGACGGCGACACGACGTCGCTCTCGATGCGCTGAAGCACCACGCAGTCAGACCCCGTCAGATTGCCGGCTTCCGCGGCGAGCATCGAGCCGTCACGGCTTGCGAACAGCACGGTGTTTCGCGAGTTCCACACGAGTGCGAACTCGATGATTCCGACGACAAAGAGGATGAGAACGGGAAGCAACATCGCGAATTCGACAATGGCCTGCCCTCGCTCCGAGCGGCCGAATTTCATGGCACCGAGGCTAACGAGAGGTGGGTCAGCAAGATGTGGGACCTTCGTATCAGCAACCTGCGCGACGGGCCTAGTACGTTTGGCTTATCTCCGAATCTGTGCGCGTCGAGGCGCGACGCGTGTGCGCAAGTCAGCCATTCAGGCGCGCGCTGGCCTTCGCGCGGGCGTCCGCCAGACGGGCACCGGCTGCGTCGAGCACGTCCGCGGTCTTGCAGAAGGTGAAGCGGATGAGATGCCGCCCGAGCTCACGTCGTGAAAAGAAGGAGGATCCAGGCACACCCGCGATCCCGACCTCGCGCACGAGCCACTGCGCGAAAGCGACGTCATCGTCGAAGCCGAACGGTCGGATGTCGCAGAGGACGTAGTAGGCGCCCTGCGGGATGTTGGGGCTGAATCCCGCGGCGTCGAGGACCCGCACGAGACGGTCGCGGCGCGCGCGGTACTCGGTCGCGAGCCGATCGTAGTACGGCCGGCTCAAGTCGAGCGCTGCGGCGATCGCCTCCTGGAGGGGCGCGGGCGCGCCGACGGTCACGAAGTCGTGCACCTTCCGGATCGCGGCGGTCAGCTCCGCAGACGCCACGATCCATCCGACGCGCCAACCGGTGACCGAGAAGGTCTTGCTGGCGCCGGAGATGGTCACGGTCCGTTCGGCCATCCCGTCAAGCGTGGCGATCGGGATGTGCTCGCCCTCGTAACGGATGTGCTCGTAGATCTCGTCGGTGACGGCGATGACGTCGTGCTCGCGGCAGAGGGTGGCGATCGTTTCGAGCTCGGCCCGCGTGAACACGCGGCCGGTCGGATTGTTCGGCGTGTTGACGATGATCGCCCTCGTGCGAGGCGTGAACGCGCGGGCGAGCTCGTCCGGGTCGAACTCGAACGACGGCGGCCGGAGCGGCACGAAGACCGGCGTGGCGCCCGAGATCGCCGCGTCGGGGCCGTAGTTCTCGTAGAACGGCTCGAGCACGATGACCTCGTCGCCCGGGTCGCAGATCGCAAGGAGCGTGGAGATCATCGCCTCCGTGGACCCGCATGTCACCGTCAGCATCGTCTCGGGATCGACGCGCATGTCGTACAGCTCGCCGTAGGTACGCGCGAGCGCGTCGCGAAGGCTCTTCGATCCCCATGTGATCGCGTACTGGTTGATGTCGGCATCGATGGCGCGCTTCGCCGCATCCTTCACCTCCGGCGGCGCCGGAAAGTTCGGAAAGCCCTGCGCGAGGTTGATCGCCGCGTGCATCGCCGAGAGCCGCGTCATCTCGCGTATCACCGACTCGGTGAACCCGACGGTCCGCCTCGCGACCCGACTCCGTGCGAGGCGCATCAGTAGCCCTGCGCCAGGTCGACCTGGTTGAGGAGAGGCTCGCCGGCCTTGTAGCGGCGCAGGTTTTCGGCGAATAACGTCATCGTCCGCTCGCCGACCCGCGGCGAGTCGCCCGAGGAATGCGGGGTGATCATGACGTTATCCATGGTCCAGAAGGGGTGGTCGGGCGGGAGAGGCTCCGTCGCGAATACGTCGAGACCCGCCCCCGCGATCCGCTTGTCGTGCAGCGCCTCGACCAGGGCGCCCTCGTCGATGATCGCACCGCGGGCTATGTTCACGATCCATCCGCTTGGCTTCATGCGCGCGATCACTTCCCGGGAGATCGCGCCTCGCGTCGCCGGCGTCAGTGGCGCCGTGATCGCGAGGTAGTCAGCCTCGCCGACCACATCGGCGAGCTGCTCGGGGGGCACGACGCGGTCGACGCCGGCCTGGCGCGAAGCGGCCTTGCGGCGCACTCCGATGACGCGCATCCCGATCGCGCTTGCGAGTCGCGCGACCTCACCGCCGATGCTTCCCATCCCATACACGACGATCGTCGCGTCGCGCAGCTCCTGCTGGCGCTGGTCTTTCCATATTCGCGAGCGCTGCTGGTCCCGGTACCGGTGCAGCTGGCGAGAAGCGGCGAAGACGAACATCATGAGGTGCTCCGCGATCTGGACGTCGTACGACCCGCTGTTGTTCGTTAGCACGATCCGACGCTGCGCAAGCTCTGCGAGTGGCATGTTCTCTACCCCGGCCGAAACCGTGTGGTACCAGCGAAGCTTCGGCGTGGCGTCGATGAGCTGACGCGCGCGACGCGGATTGTTGCCGCTGAACGCGACCTCGGCGTCCGCCGCCGCGCCAAGTCCGTTCTCATCGGCGATACCGACGACCCGGTCGTCGGGAAACTGCGCGCGGACGGCGTCCGCCGACGTGCGGAAGGCCGACCACACGACGATGTTCGTCACCGGCTCCGCATACTACGGACCCTCGTGGCCGCCCTCTCCGGGACTCTCCTGAACGCCGCGACTGTGCTTATCGGCGGTCTGCTCGGAACCGCTCTCGGCGATCGTCTTCCCGCGACGCTGCGGGAAACCGTCGTGCGCGGCGTCGGTCTCTTCACCCTCGCGATGGGCGTGAAGTTCGCCATCGACACGTCGAACCTTCTCTTCATGCTCGGCGCGATGCTGCTCGGCGGCATCGTGGGTTCGCTTCTCGGCGTCGACGCCCGGCTCAACCGCCTCGGAGAATCGCTGCAGCGGCGCTTCGCTCGCGGCAGCACGAGCACCGTGGCCGAGGGGTTCGTGACGGCGGCGATCGTGTTCTGCGTCGGACCGCTCACGTTCCTCGGGTCGATCCAGAACGGACTCTCCGGCGACCCGAGCCTGCTAAGCGTCAAGAGCGTGCTCGACGGCTTCACCGCGATCGCCCTCGCCGCCACGCTCGGGTGGGGCGTGCTCCTCACGATCCCGCTCATCCTCATCTATCAGGGCGGGCTCGCGCTGGGCGCCTCCCTGTTCGTCGGACTCCTCACCGATCTCCAGCTCCGCGAGATGAGCGCCGTCGGCGGCTTGCTCATCATCGGCGTGGGTCTCAAACTTCTCTCCATCCGCGACGTCAAGGTCGCGGACTTCCTGCCGGCGATCATCGTGTCGCCGCTCGTCGTGGCGGCATTCGGAAGACTGTTGGAGGCCCTGGGGAAGTGACCGCACAAAAGACGATCGAGCTGCGGAGCGACACGTTCACGCTGCCGACGCCGGCGATGCGTCGCGCGATGGCGGACGCCGAGGTCGGCGACGATCAGTACGGCGAGGATCCGACCGTGAACCGCTTGGAGCGGCGCTCCGCGGAGATCGTCGGCAAGGAAGCGGCGGTCTACGTCGCCAGCGGCATGCTCGGAAATCTCTGCGGCGTGCTCTCGCAGACCGAGCGTGGCGACGAGGTGATCCTCGGAGACCTCGCGCACATCTACCAGAACGAGATGGGTGCCTCATTCGTAGTCGGCTCGATCCAGCCCCGGCTCGTCCCGAATCGCGCCGGCCTGCCCGCTCTCGAGGACATCGAGAACGCAATCCGCCCGGCGGGCATGTACCCGCGCACCTCGCTTTTGTGCCTCGAGAACACGCACAACAACTGCGGCGGCTCGGTGATCACCGTGGAGGATACGAGGGCGGCGGCCGATCTCGCGCATCGCCGCGGGCTCCGCGTGCACCTGGATGGCGCGCGGATCTTCAACGCCGCGACGGCGCTCGGTCTGGAGGCGCGCGACCTCTGTGCGCCGGTGGACACCGTGCAGTTCTGCTTCTCGAAGGGCCTCGCGGCGCCCGTCGGCTCGATCCTCTGCGGCAGCGCGGAGACCGTCGCGAAGGCCCGGCGCGTGCGGAAGCTCCTGGGCGGCGCGATGCGACAGGCCGGGGTGATCGCAGCCGCCGCACTCGTCGGGCTCGAGGAGATGCGCGATCGTCTCCGGGACGACCATCGCAACGCGAAGGCGCTGGCGAACGGCCTCGCCGGGATCCGCGGCATCCGCATCGACGCCGACCGGGTCGTCACGAACATCGTGTCGTTCGAAGTGGACCCCGCGTGGATGGAGCCAGGCGCGTTCGTGAAGGCCTGCGCCGAGCACGGGCTTCGCATCTCGCGATATCTCGGAAATTCACCGCGCCTGCGCGCTGTCACACATCACGGCGTGGAGGCGAAAGACATCGACGACGCCCTCGCGGTGGTCAACTCGGTCCTGTCGCAAGCCCGCGCACCGGTCGCTGCCGCCGACTAGCTAATCAATACGGCCGAGTACGCGTGCTGCCCCCGAACTGGTACTAACGGGGGAGCGCATAAGGATTGGCAGCGCCTGCTCGTTACCTAGACTGACGACCTGTGGGCAGGGTTTTTAGGCACTTTCAACATGCGGTATGCGAGGAGATCGGCCAGTCCATGGTCGAGCTTGCGCTCCTCCTGCCTGTCCTCGTTTTCGGCCTGATCGGGGCCGCCGACCTCGCTCGTGCATTCGCCCTCCAGCTCGCCATACAGAATGGCGCGCGCGCCGGGGCGGAGGCCTACGCGATCGCCTTCGCGCCGACGCCGGCGCTCGCGGCACAGGTCGCCGCGAACGAGATCAGCCGCACCCCGGGAATCAGCATCAGCGACCCGAGCCTCGTGGTGGACACCCCTGCGCGACCCCAGCACACCGACGGCACGGACTGCACCACGACGCCGACGATCGCGGCCCCGTGCTTCTACACGGTCACCGTCCAGTACACCTTCCACACGCTCGTCGCGTGGCCGTTCATCCCGAACACCGCGAACTTCAACCGCAGCACGACGGTGAGGACGTTCTATTGAGCCGGCTAGGGCGCTTCTTCGGCGATCGCGACGACGACCGGGGCCAGTCCCTCGTCGAGTTTGCGCTGCTCTTGCCGCTGATGCTCCTCATCATCACAGGGCTCTTCGACGTCGCTCGCGCGGTGTGGGAAGAGAACACGCTCGCCTACGCCGCGCGTGAAGGCACCCGCTACGCGATCGTGCACGGAACGAATGGCTTCCCAGCCGCGGACACGAGCGACCCGGGCAACCCGACGTGCAGTCCCGGCGACCTGGTGATCTGCACGAACATCCCGAACGTCGTCCGGCAGGCCGCGATCGGCGTGCCGAACATCACAGTGACGGTCACGTACCCCAAGACCTACCCGGGTCTGACGCTCGGATGCGCCGACCGCAACTGCCCGGTCTCGGTCGAAGCGTCCGCGCCGTTTGTCCCGCTGCCGTCGCAGTACCTGCTGAACGGCGCATTCCAAATAACCCTGAGAGGGGGATCGCAGCTGGTGATTCAGCGATGAACGCATTCCGTCGATTCTTTGGACGCGATGACGGCGAAGGTGGGCAAGCCGTCGTGCTCTTCGCGATCCTGATGCTGGCCCTCCTCTTCGCGGTCGGCCTCGCCATCGACGCGGGACAGCTCTACTCGGCCAAACGGTCCGAGCAGGAAGCCGCGGACGCCGCTGCCTTCGCCGGCGCGGTCATCCTCTATCAGCAGGGAACAGGCTCAGATGCGATCGCCGCGGCTCGTACCGACGCTCTGACCAACGGCTACTCGAGCGGCGGGTCTTGCCTCCTCACGACACCCGGACCCTGCACGGACGATGCGACCCAGACGACCGTCACGGTCAACTGGCCGCCGCTCGTGGGGGCGTACGCGGGAAACATCAAGCACGTCGAGGTCGAGATCACCCGCCAGGTGAAGACCTCGCTCGTGCCGGCTGAGGCCGCGTTCAACCCGGTCCGCGCGCGCGGCGTGGCCGGCTCCGAGCCGCTCAACAACGGCTACGCGATCATGGCGCTCGACCGCGGCAACACCTGCGGGTCTTTCAACACGCAGTCGCAGGGTGACGTCCACCTCAACGGTGGCGGCATCCTCGTCAACTCGACGTGCGCCACCGCGGCCATCAATCAACAGAACGACGCCACCCGCTTCACGGTCCAGTCGCCCTATTCGCTCGACGTGACCGGCAACGCTACGGGCTACTGGGCCGCCGATGGCGTTCCGGTCAATCCAGGACACAACCAGATCCCTGACCCCTTCGCCGGCTTCCCCCCGCCGCCGATAGTCGGCCTGCCGGTGTGCAACTCCCTCGCCTCGTGCCAGGACGGCTCCGGCAACCAGATACCGGGTATCTACACCGTGAACCTGGGCGGGTCGGGGAATGCGAACATGACCCTGAACTCGGGTATCTACATCCTGAGGGCTGGGATGGACACCGCCGGCAACGCGAACGTCACCGGGAACAATGTCTTCATCTACAACACGTACTCGACGTATCCCTCGGCGCCCGGCCTGACCCCAAGCTGCGGCAACGTCAACCTGCAGGGCAACGCGACGAGCACGCTGAGCGCGCTCACCACCGGCACCTGGGCGAACCTGCTCTTGTACCAGGACCCCGCGTGCACGAACGTCATGCAGATCGGCGGCAACGGATTCTTCAATGGAGTTGGTTCGATCTACGTTCCGAGCGCGACGTTCACCTTCGCCGGAAACCCCTCGACTCTGGACGGTAGCCAGCTCATCGCGCGGACCGTGAACATCCAGAACGGGAACATCACGATCAACTACAACCCGACCACCACCGCGCAGCCGATCCTCCCGCGCCTCGCCGAATAGCGCCAAACTCGTCCTGACGAAGGCCCGCCGCAAGGCGGGCCTTTCTTTTTATCCCCCGTACAGGTGAGCCGCGATCGCCCTTGTAGGTGATCCGCGATCGCCGGCCAAAAGCTAGCGTCAGCATCGTGAAGAAAGCTCTCGTGGTCATCGCGTCGCTGGCAATCATCGCGACCTTCTGGCTCGGTGCCGCCCACACCTTGAGCGCGGCGCGGCACGACGCGAAGCCGGCAACGCGGAACGCACCTCCGTCCACCGACGTGCTGCGCGTCCAGTACAACGAGGTTCAGGTCGACTACGAGGTCGATATGCACGACGGCGGCGTGTGGGGACAGCAGAGCAGCACCGACGGGGGCTAACCCAAAAAGTCCGGCCTACTCGCTCAGCCCTACAAACCCAGCTCCGTCGCCAATAGTCTCGGTGGAAGCGATCCCGCGCCGAGCAGACGATCGTGAAAGAGCCTCATCCCCCAACCCGCGGCGCGCGCCTTGTCGCGCAGCGCCAGGATCGCCTCGCGGCCCAGCGCGTAGCTCGACGGCTGCAGCGGATTCAGCGTGTAGCGCCGCACCTCCGCGACCGCGTTCGGCTGCTCGAGGCGCGCGCGCTCGACCATGAATCGCACCGCGTCATCGAAGCTCATCTCGCCGGTCGCGAGTCCGACGTCGACGCTCACGCGCGCTGCGCGCCAGAGGAGATCTTTGAGGCGCAGAAGCCGCGTCTGGGGCGAGTCGAGGTAGCCGAGCTCGGTCATGAGCTCCTCCACGTAGAGACCCCAGCCCTCGACCATGAGATTCGACCGGATCGCCTTTCGCGCGAGCGACGGCTGATCGGCCGCGACGGTGAGCTGAAGGTGATGGCCCGGATAACCCTCGTGGCACGCGATCACCGCGATGCCCGCGCGCGGATGACCCTCGAGCCGCTCACGGCGGGTCTTCTCGTCGTCGCGCGCGTCGGGGAGCGTCACCCAGAAGCGCCCGCGACGCGATGACTCGAACGGGCCGGCGCCGACGTATGCAGCGTACGGATAGGTCGGGCGCTGGAACTCCGGCATCGCTTCCACGATCAGATCCTCGCCGTACGGGACCGTGGCCAGGCCCGCGGTCGCGACCGCGAGACGCGATCGCTCCATCTCCGCGCGGTACGTTTCGACGAGGGTCTCCTCGCTCGGGTGGTCTTCGCGCAGCGCGTCGACCGCCGCACGCCAGTCCTGATGACCGAGCTCCATGGCGGCGGCGTTGAGCGCGGCTTCGGTCTCGCCGTAGAACTCGTCACCCCACGCGCGAAGCGATGCCGCATCGTGATCGAGGAGCTCCTTTTCTTTGAGCCACTCGTCGACGGCGTCGCGTCCGATGGCGAACCTCCCGCGTGCCTTCGGCAAGAGGTCCCTCTCGAGCCAGAGGGCGTACGCCTCGAGCGCGCTTGCGGCGGCCTCGGCGGCGGGCCGGAACGCACGCTCGGCGGCGCGCTCCAGCGCGGTGGCCGTTGGCACCATCGCCGGCGCACCGACCCGCAGGAACGTCGCGCCCGCGGGTACGGAGCGAAGCGCGATC
>Ga0070698_100000413_pt1 | contig 45525 bp, 37 predicted proteins | sample KBSK1502metaG_FD_65477 | JGI IMG/M metagenome (GOLD analysis project Ga0070698, IMG submission 65477) | Corn, switchgrass and miscanthus rhizosphere microbial communities from Kellogg Biological Station, Michigan, USA - KBS K1-50-2 metaG | ecosystem: Host-associated > Plants > Roots >...
AGGGCGGTGCCGCTAAAGCTGGCAGTCTTACCAACTGTGTGTTGAAACTCGGGAGCAGGCATCGGCGTTTAACTAGCAGAGATTTTGCCTCGTGACCAGCGGTTGTAGCGGCGTGCGGCGTGCCGGCAGATGGTTCTATTTCAATTCGAACTCGCCGCAATCGAACCCCATCATCTGGTCCACATTCGAGATGCGGAATTGGTGAGAACCGGCGCCGTCGGTCTGCCAGATATCGACCGACTTATCTCCCTTCTTCATAATCGATACACGAATCAGATTTGGCGATTCATTTACCGTGAACAACGGCAGATCATCGTTTGTTTTCAAGTAGCTTCCGTCGCTGTCAAACCCCACGGCCAGCTCGACGATTGCCCGTGTGTCGTTGGCCAGGGGATTTGGCGTGAGTTTCACTCTGACGTTTGCACTCGAGTTGTTTTCGGTAGGGGACGCTGCGGTTTGGCTGAGGTCTTCCGCTTTGAGTGGACCAACCAGATAACCGCGCGCGTGATACCTTCCGGCGGGTAAATCTTGGCCATCGTCATTTTTTCCGTCCCATTGTGTCACCAGCGCGTCTGCGCCGATCTTGAATTCGTTGAGGTCTGCTTCCTGGTGCAAAACGCGCACCAGCTTGCCTTTCGCGTCGTAGATTCCGAGGCTGATCCTGCCTTCCAAGGGCGGCGGCACAAAACTGATGCGGACGCTTCTCGCGGGTGATGCCGAAGGCGTTTGCTCTGGCACGGGCGGCGGCGTGACAGGTTCAGCCGGCGAGATGGAAGCGGGAGGAGATTCTTCTGGTATTGGTGAAGGCGACGGCGTTGGCGATGCGGATTCTTGTGCGATCGCTGCGGAAACACACACCACGACAAATAGGATTCCGGCCTGAAGTCTCGTTGTCATTCTGAGCGAAGCGCAGCGCAGTCGAAGAATCGCGCGGAGATACCGCCCGGTTTCATCACGGGATGTCTCGACTTTGCTCGACATGACATTGACTGTAGTAACGCCAGTTCACGTTCTGAAAGAGATTATCGCGCAATTCACATTCGCGCAGAAATTCTTCATCCACGGTATTCGCGACGAGTTGATCGTGTAAGCGATTGAAGCGGCAAAGATGATCAATGGTGCGCTTGATAGCGTATTCGCGAGCTGTTCCGGTCTTGATCAAGAACGCCCAATCGCTGGATTGGGCCAGTAGAAGTTCGCGGGCGAGCTGTTTGAGCACGCGGTCTGCGAGGGGGCCACACTCTTGTGCATATCTTTGCGCAACTTCACTCATTTGCCGTGCAGCGATGTGCAGCCGCGGATAAATCCAAGCGTTGCTTGGATTCAACCAAACCTCAAAGTAACCGTTCTCGCCCCATGTTGACGCTGCTGGCTGAATAATTTGCTGTGTGGGATTCGCTGCCAGATATTCGCTCGGTGTGGAGAGATGAAAATCCTTTTCGTTTGCAGCTCGGCGAATGACGAATTCAAGGAAACGCGGGCCTTCGAACCACCAGTGTCCGAATAGCTCGGCATCGAACGGAACGACGACAATGGGATCAAACTCTGCAGTAGTAACCTCACGGATCTGACGCCGGCGTTCTTCGAGAAAATGAAGGGCTTGCGTCTCGGCTACTTCTTCCGCGGCAACTGGATCGTATAATTCCTTCTCATCACCGGGCCCAGTGATGCGGTGATATTTTATGCCGGAAAATTTCCGGGTGCCGTGGCCAACTGGTCCCAAGTGTTGCCATGAAAGGTCGAATCCGGCGTCGCGATAAAATTCACGGTAAGCAGGGTCGCCAGGATAACCTCCCTGTGCGCTCCAAACCTGCCTGCTTGAATCGCGGTCGCACGCAAAAGCGGCCAGCCCGGCCGGCGTATAACAAGGTGCATAAATCAAGCGGCACGGCCGCGGTGTTCCGAATAGCAAGCCGTGGGCATCGAGAATGAACCAGCGAATATTCGCCTCTTGCAGAATAGAATCCAGACCCGGCCCGTAACCGCACTCGGGCAACCAAAACCCGGCGGGCTCGGCGCCGAAAAGATCGGCAAAAACATCGCGTCCGATCAAAATCTGAGCGCGCGCTGCTGTAGCCGTGGGCGTTGACCGCGGGGCGGAGGGGTAAAACGCTGGAGCGCCGAGGTCAGCGCCCTCGACTACAACCGGCTCCTGGAGCAGCGGTAGCAAGCCATGCGTGGCTGCCGAGGCAATAATTTCAAGCACGCCGGTTTCCCGCAGTTCGCGAAAAGAGGCAAGCAAGTCGCATTTGTATTCCTCGACAAAGAAGCGGCGGGTTTCGCGAAAGATTTTGAAATAAAAGTCTGCGAGCTCGCGGAGCTGTGGGTGATTGCGATTCCGTTTTTGTTCACGCGCAGCGAGATCGATCAAGAGGTCGAGATGCCGCACGTAGCGCTCGCAAAGCAGCTCGTCCTGCAGCATTGCGCACAGCGTCGGGGTGATCGACATGGTCAGCTTGAACGGCACACGCTCATCGATCAGGCGTTGCATCATGCGCAGCAATGGGATGTAACTCTCGGTCATAGCCTCGAAGAACCAGTCTTCTTCGAGGAAATGCTCATGCTCTGGATGACGCACGAAAGGAAGATGCGCGTGAAGAATGAGCGCAAGGTGTCCAGGCATCGAAAGACATTTAGCGTGTCATTCCGAGCGAAGCGAGGAACCTCTCAACAGAACGTTTGAGCACATAAATAACGACCCGGGTTGCGTCACCGTTTCCGGGCGCAAGTATTCCCAAAACTACGATTGCGAGCTCCCTGGTCGTCGGCGTGACTCGAGATGACGGTCTATAGCGTGCGACAAAAGTCCTGGAAGCGGTCCAATCCCTTTTTGATTACGTCGATACTGGTGGCGTAACTGAGCCGGACAGTGCGATCGTCACCGAAAGCAGCTCCCGGAACGACTGCGACGTTGGCTTTGCTCAGCAGACGATCCGCGAAATTTTGAGAGGTCAGACCGAGCTGACTGATATTCACGAGCACGTAAAATGCGCCCTCAGGTTTAACTGCAGTCACGTTGGAAATCTTCGAGACGCGGTCGAACATGTAATTGCGGCGCATATCGAACTCTTCACGCATGTCGATCAACGGTTGTTGATCCCCCTTTAAAGCTGCGAGCGCTCCGTACTGGGAGAAGGAAGACGGGTTGGATGCGGTATGGCTTTGGATGGAATCGACCGCTTTAGCTACGGGGTCAGGCGCTGCCAAATAACCCAAGCGCCAACCGGTCATTGCATACGACTTACTGAAGCCGTTGATTGTAATCGTCAGATCGTACGCCGCCTGGGAGAGCGATGCGATGCTCACGTGTTTCGCATCGTCGTAGACGAGCTTCTCGTAGATTTCGTCTGACAGGATGTAAATGTCCTCTTCGGCGGCAACATCAACGATCGCCTGCAGTTCTTCACGCGTATAAACAGACCCGGTCGGATTGCAGGGGCTATTCATGATCAACATCTTCGTCCGAGGGGTCATTGCATTCTCAAAGTCTTCGGCGCGCATTTTCCAGGAGTTGCGCTCGCTAGTCGGCACGATCACGGGTTCGGCGCCTACCAATCTGACCATTTCCGGATAACTGACCCAATATGGTGCTGGGATGACGACTTCATCCCCCGGTTGGCATGTGGCGAGGATCGCGTTATAGCACGCGTGCTTTGCACCGTTACTCACGATGACCTGCGTCGCGCGATAATTCAGGTCGTTATCGGCAGCCAGTTTTTCCGCGATCGCCTGACGGAGCTCCGGGATGCCCGCACTGGGCGTATATTTGGTAAAGCCGGCCTCCAAAGCCTCGATGGCAGCCCTTTTTATGTGTTCGGGTGTATCAAAGTCCGGTTCGCCTGCGCCGAAACCGCAGACGTCTATGCCCTCGGCTTTCATGGCTTTTGCCTTACTATCGATCGAGAGAGTAAGCGAAGGACTCAGTTGAGCGGCGCGTTCGGAAATTTCCATAGGAGTAGGGCTGGTTGTGGGATTGTTCAAAATGGAGCGCAAACTATGAGCGCCGGTAGAAGTTTTCAATCAGAGGTTTGAAATTATTCTCGTCGATTCGAACGATTCCCATTTCGCGTTTCGCGTTCTCAGGGGAATCCGACGCGTGTGCGGCGTTGACCATTATCGTTTGTCCGAATTCTCTCCGGATCGAGCCAGGCGGTGCTTTGGCCGGGTCGGTCGGTCCGAGCACGTCGCGAATCTTGCGGACGGCGTCCACGCCTTGATAAACAATGGCGATCGATTTTTCCGTCCCGGGAGCGTCGCGTTCTTCAGGCGGACATTCGCTGGATCTTCGACCGGCCATAAATTCAACAATGCTTTCCCAGTTTTCGTAGCCACTCTTTGGGCCGAGCTTCTTCTCAAGCACCGACAGCACCGGGCCGTAGAACTCCTCCGCTTGTGCAACGCTCATCTGATGAACTTTGAATCCAATGATGGAGAGCCCGGACCGTGAAAATACTTCAATGACGCCGCCGGGCCGCAGATTCGGAAACCTGAAATTGTCGGGCTTGATCAAAACCAGAGTCTTTTCGACCTGTGCGTTGCTGGGGAAGGGGACGACCTGGTCAAGGATTCCACCGTCAGAATCCGAAAATTCCGCCCAAAGTTTCAAATCCCGCTCGACCGCCTTTGGGTCGAATGATGCCAGCACGCCCGGCTCAAAGTAAGTCACCTTGCCTGAATCATCGGTGATGTAATCGCCGTAAGTATCGCGAATCGTTTCGCCGCTCGTCCGCTCGTGCACAATATGGCCAACGGTGTGATGAATCCTCTCCACCGCGTCCGGCCCGCGAAAAATGAGGAACAACACGCGCGGATGCTGGCCGTCTTTCTCGCCGGTGAAATTCTTCAGTACGTAGTCGCGAATTAACCCTTGTGTGGCGCGATGACGCGAATCGGTCTCCGTCACAATTGTCTCGGCATAGCGTTTGGCTAACTCGTGACTCGGCGCGAACATGCGGCCGCCGACCAGGTCGAGTCCTGTGCGGGAAATCAGCCGTCCAACGATGCCGCCAGTGCGCGATTTGCGCATCGAGTGTGGAGTGACAGCAGCATAGGCAAGTTGTTCGTTCCGCATAGTGTCTGTTTCTGCCGCGGCTCGTGATTAAACCGCGTGAAATGCAGAGAACCCGAAGCCGCCAAGGCTTGGGAAACGTAGCCGTCAGGCGACCATTACGTCAAATAAGTTTTAGCGCCCATCGCTTAACGCTCACCGCCCAACACTTAACGTCGAATCAGGGATGCTTGAGCGTTGGGCGTTTAGCGTTTGCGCGTCATCACGGCGATCCACTTCCCGCGACGCTTCACGGCTGCGATCTCCATGTTGTTCCTCCGGAGAACACGAAGGAGTCCATCTTCCTGCGTACGCAGCACGCCGGAGAGAATGAGGCAATTACTCCGTTTTAGTTTCGACGCAACGTCAATCAACAACTCGCTGTATAGATTCGCGGTAATAACGTCCCACCCGGCTGATGGTTTCCAACTGCGCACGTCGCCGAGTTGGAAATCGATATTGTCGATTTTGTTGAGACGGGCGTTTGCTTTTGCGATCGAAATCGCTTTCGGATCGTTATCGATACCAGTCACGCGTCCTGCGCCGAAACGTTTCGCCGCTAGAACAAGAATGCCGCTCCCGGTCCCAAGATCGGCAAGCGACCAGCCTTTTTCCCATTTGCGAGTCAAGCGTTCGAGGAGACGAAGCGACATTGCCGTCGTCGCGTGTCTTCCCGTCCCGAAAGCGGCAGAAGCTGGAATGACGAGGACCAGAGGTTGACGAACGCCCTGCCGCCCGCTGCGTGGCGTCCCTCCGACTCTGCAGGTCCCCCGCTTCGCTCGGGATGACGCCGCTGAGATTAACAGGCGTTTTCCGACCTTGAGCGGCTTCGATTTATGGAGATCCGCGAATCGTTTAAGCCAATCGCGTGGCCATTTCTCAGCGCGTCCGCCGAATTCTTCGGTGAGCTTTCGAGCGAGATTGCGCGACGCGCACGCAACCTCGAGTTGCAACCGCTTGCGCCCCGGTCTCGAGATAATCACAAGTCCGCCGCGCGACCGCGCTTGCAAAGGGTTCTCATGGGCACTGAGCCAGCCGGGTTCAGCCAGTTTGCGCCATTGATGCATCGTTTCGAAGGGATTCTGGCGGGGTGTACCCGATGCTTTGGGGCAATTCAGTCAAGAAATGAGCGGGTGACGAGGGTCGAACTCGCGACTTTCTCGTTGGCAACGAGACGCTCTACCACTGAGCTACACCCGCAGTTTTGAAAGGGAGACAAATAATGTCCAGCCGCCCGCAGGGCGCAACTTTTAATTGTCGTGGGAGGAATGAAATAGTTGAATCTAAGCAGGGTGCTGAGCGCATCCTACGGTCAAATCATCCACTATGAACAGATTCATCATTATCTACCTTTGTTCCCTCACCCTTGCGATAAGCTCGTTTGCGCAGACACCAACCGCCCCGCCGCTCGCAACCACGCCTGCAGCAACGGCTACTATTTCCCCGACTTCGACGCCTGCGAGCAAGATCGAGCAGTCCATCAGAAAGAAGCACAAGAAACACTTTGGCCTCACAATAGGCGACCATGATAAGGACTTGGATGCCCTCGATCGCCTCGGTGACGAAAAGTCCGGGGACCTTCCAGAGTTCGTGATTCCAATCGTTGCCATCACGATGCTGACGGTGTTCGGCGCACCGGTCCTAATCGTCGGTCTGATCATGTATTTCAGTTTCTCCAGATCGCGCGCTCTCCAAAAGACGGTTCGAATGATGGTTGAAAAAGGACAGCCTGTGCCAGAGGCCCTGCTGAATCCACCACCCGCCCTGCGGCAGCGTTCCGATGTGCGGCGAGGTGTCATCCTGACAATGATTGGCATTGGCCTAATGGTGTTTTTTGGCGCTGTGAACGATTGGGAAGGCGGTTCTTGGACCCTCGGCCTGATTCCGTTCCTGATCGGCGCTGGCTATTTGCTTGTATGGAAGCTCGATACGAAGAAGGACAATCCGCCGCCGGTACCGTAATCTGCGGCCGTGGAGCTGACTGATGCAGATCTGGTCGCGCGAGTTCTTGTTGATGATGACCAGAACGCTTTCGGTGAGCTGGTTCGGCGGCATCAATCCGCGGTGCGCGGTCTGCTCCGTCAACTTACTCGAACGGACGTTGCTCTCGCGGACGATCTGGCGCAGCAAACATTTCTGCGGGCGTATAAAAACATCCGCAGCTTTCGCGGTGAAGCGCGTTTTTCCACATGGCTTTACCGGATCGCCTACAATTGTTTTCGAGAAGATGCGCGTCGCCGGAAGGAACTTGTGGGAATCGACGAAGAACAACTCCAAGCACAACACGATTCTCAGGTCGCCAATCCTGGATTGAGACACGATCTTATGCGCGCACTAAATTTACTTCCCTTGAATGAACGCTCCGCGGTCTTACTTTGCTGCCAGAACGGCCTTTCGCACGATGAAGCTGCCCGCGTTCTCGATATTCCTCTTGGCACGGTGAAAACGAATGTTCTTCGGGGACGCGAGAAATTGAAACGAATGCTTGCCGACTGGGGTCCAAATTAGTTAAAGGGTATGGAACAGGTGAACCAGGAAGATTGGCTTGATAGGGAATTGCGTGAAGCGGCGCCGTATATCGACGACCAGGGATTTACTGCCCGAGTGTTGCAAGAATTACCGGCGCCTCGGCGCGGTCATGATCTGCTGCGTGCTGTCATTCTTCTGGGAATGACGTTCCTTGCGAGCGTGCTTGCCTACGTTGTTTCAGGTGGCGGTCGCTTTGTCAGTGTAACTCTTGAGCGTCTCGCGGCCCTGCCCGCCTTATGGGTGTTTGTGCTTGCCCTTGCCAGCGGTCTTATGATCGCAGCGGTCGGCGCTACGGCCGCAATATCCCAAGGCCGAGCCTCGCAAACCTAGCGTTCTCCGGACGCAAAGCGCGGCGCCTGGCTCGCTACGCGGTAGAAAGTTGGCGCGCCGTCTGCACGTCGAACTCGATCTGCCTTGCCAACGCATCAAGATTTTCGAATTTCTGTTCCGGCCTGAGATAGCGGACAAAACGCACTTCGAGATCCTTGCCATAAATTTCGTGGTCAAAATCAAGCAGATGGATTTCGAGCACGCGCTCGGATTTGCTGATGCTCACTGTTGGGCGATAACCGAGATTTACCACGCCCGGATAGACCACGCCGTCCAGTGTCGCTTCCGCGAAATAGACCCCGTTTTGGGGAAATTGCTCACTGTGAGCGCTTAGATTTGCCGTAGGGAATCCGATCTTTTTGCCGAGATTTTCACCGCGCACGACAGTGCCAAGGATTGTGTACTCGCGGCCCAGCATCTCAGCGGCCGTCGCGAGGTCCCCTTCTTCGATAGCCTGACGGATCGCTGTGCTGCTCACGAGCTCGCCGTTCCCAAGTGTAACAGCAGGAATTCCAACAACCCCAAAGTTGAATTGCGCGCCCAACTTCCTCAACAGCGCAAGATTGCCGCGCCGGCCTTTTCCGAACGACCATTCATGTCCGACGCAAATTTCGCGCAGCGGTTTCGAATGCGTCACGAGTTGCTGCACAAAGTCTTCCGGCGGTGTTGCGGCGAATACCTTGTCGAATTTGATGACGAGCAGATGCTGCACCCCGAGGGTGCGAATCAGTGTAATCTTGTGTTGCGTAGCAGTGAGCAGATGGGGAGCCTCCTTTGGCCGAAGCACTTTCATGGGATGCGGGTCGAACGTAACGACGACCGGAGTGCCATCTTCTGAGCGAGCGTGCTCGGCAGAAGTGGAAATGACCGCTTGATGGCCACGATGCACACCGTCAAAGACCCCGATGGCGAGAAAGAGCGGACCGGATAACCGTGAGAGCTCTGGGATCGAGCGTAGGATTTGCATCACGATAATGACGAATGACGTACCAATGACGAATGTCGAATGGTGAATGACGAAGGAAACCCCAACGACGAATGACGAAAAAATTGGCGCACGCCATTTCTTATTTCTTGCTTCGTCATTAATTCGTCATTCGACGTTCTGCTCAAGCTCCGCGCATGCGCGACACGTCTGGGAGGCTGAGGAGCCTGCTCAAAATTTCCTCGCGTAGCGCATCTTTGATTTGAGCGACACTGATTGCATTGGCTACATCGAAGCGCCCGGATTTTGTTCGCCGCAGCGACTCTAAGTGCGCGCCACAGCCTAAAGTCTCGCCGATGTCGTGAGCATAAGTACGAACGTAAAAACCTTTGCTGCACAAAACACTAAAATCGATCGCGGGTAGCCCGATTCGATTGATCGTGTAGCGATAGACATGCACCAGGCGCGGCTCGCGCTCGACCACTTTTCCTTGACGCGCCAGCTTGTACAGCGGCACGCCGCCATGCTTTTTCGCGGAAACCATCGGCGGCAATTGATAAAAATCGCCCCGAAATTTTTCAAATGCGGCGCGAATTTGGGTTTCGTCTAGAGCGGGAACGGGTCGCTGCTGGATTACTTCTCCCTGCCGATCCTGTGTATCGGTCGTTACTCCGAGGACGAATGTGCCGACGTATTCCTTGTCTTCGCTCATGAGTAAATCCTGGACCTTTGTGCCTCGTCCCACAGTGATCAAAAGCAAGCCGGTCGCTATGGGATCAAGCGTGCCGCAATGGCCGACTTTTCTGACCTGAAGCTTTCGACGGACCAGCGCGACCACGTCGTGCGAAGTCATCCCTTCAGCCTTGTCCACGAGCAGGACGCCATCAGGAGCTACGGGATGGGACATGGTGCAAAAATGCTAAGAAGTTAGGGAGTTATAATTTTAAATCTTCGAAGAGTTGTCGGGCCGGCGTTTTGGCATTGTAGCTATTTCAACGACTTAAGTTTCGCGCAAACTTCCGCCAAAACCCGGTTCTCTACCTCTGGAAGCGTTCCCCGCACGCGCGCGCCGGCGGCAAGTGTATGGCCGCCTCCGCCGAATTTTTGACAGATGGCGCAGACATCAACGGCATCAGTTTTGGAACGCATGCTCACCCGGACCTTGCCATCGGCCAGTTCTTCGAAAAAAACGGCAACGATAACGCCATGGACGGCGCGCAAGTGATCGATCAACCCCTCGTTATCCTCGGGAAGGACGCCTAGGTCAGCGGCTGCTTTCAGGGTAAGACTAAAGCTTGCGACGCGACCTTCCTGCTGGAAGCGCATGGTGCGCAGCAGTTCGCGCAAAAGCTCCAGACGCCGCCGCGGATAATTCTCATAGAGTTGCTGACTCAAGCGTCCGACATCCAGACCCGTGCGAATGAGTTCAGCCGCAATCTCGAAAGTGTGGGCGCTGGTTTTTGGATATTGAAACGAGCCGGTATCACTCGAGATCGCGGCGTAAAGATTTTCCGCGATGTCTCGATTGAGCGGCAGGCCCTCGCTCTTGATCAGTTGAAAAATGATTTCACCCGTGGCGGGCGCAGACGAATCAACATAGACCACGTCGCCATAACCTGGATTGCTAATATGGTGATCGATGTTAATCCAGATTTTCGCCGATCGAACCGCTGCCACGGCAGTGCCAAGCCGGTTTTGAATTGCTGTGTCGAGCGCGATGACAACATCGAAATCCTCTGGAGCGGACGGCGGCTTGGTCAGGAACTCGGCGCGTGGAAGGAAGGAATACTTCTCCAGCATTCCGTCTTCATTCCATACGCGCACTTCCTTTCCAAGTGCTTGAAGAGAAAGCGCCAGCGCAAGCTGGCTGCCTAGTGCATCGCCGTCAGGACGAACGTGACCCAGGATGGCGAAGCGCTGGTGTTCGCGTAGTATCCGGGCGATTTCTTCGAATTTCGAGTTGGTCACGATCGCGCAATCTTCAACGTCCAACGTCCAACGTTCAACTTTCAAGGCTCAACATCCAAGGGCAGAGCGCGCTTTGAAGAGCATCGGACGCTCGAGACCGGACGTTTAAGCGTTGGTTGGTTAAAGTCTCACTTCTCCTCGCCTGGAGACGCTTCCATCTCCTGCATGATCTCTATGACTCGCGCCCCGCGCTCGATAGAGTCATCGAGATGAAAAATAAGGTGCGGCGTATATTTCATGGTGACGTGACGAGCAAGTTCCGCCTGTAACGCCGGACGATGAGAGGCTAGCTTACTCATTACGCTCTCGCGTGGCTCTGTTCCCAGAACGCTCACAAACACGTGTGCGTTCTTTAAGTCTGGAGTTACATCCACGTGGTTGATGCTGACCAGCGCGCCTTCGAAGTTGATTTCTCGCCCAATGATCCCGCTCAACTCGCGCTTCACGACTTCATTAATGCGTAGCATTCGATGTTTCATGATAGCCTTTGCTGTCATCCTGAGCGAAGCGAAGCGGAGTCGAAGGATCCCGTGAAATCATCTTCGAGTTTCGCCACGGAATTCCTCGACCTCGCTCGGAATGACTGCCTTCACAATTTTTGCGCGAAAGCTTCAAGTTGATAGCACTCGATCACGTCGCCTACTTGATATTCACTGAAATCACCGAGCTTGATTCCGCATTCCAGTCCCGAACGCACTTCTTTCACGTCGTCCTGGAACCGGCGCAACGTCGAAATCCCGCCGTCATAGACAGGTTGTCGTTTACGCAGCACGCGAGCCCGTGCCGAGCGCGCTATCCTGCCATTAGTGACCAGACAGCCGGCGACAATGCCTTTGCTAAGGTCAAAAACCTGCTTCACTTCGGCGTGTCCAATGACCGTTTCTCGATGCTCGGGGTCCAGCAACCCGGCCATTGCCTCTTTGATCTGATCGAGCAGCTCATAGATGATGCTGTAAAGTTTGACCTGGACTCCTTCGCTCTTTGCAGCGGAAACGGCCATGTTCTCCACCTTCACATTGAAACCGACCACCACAGCGTTCGAAGCGCTTGCCAATAGAATATCCGACTCTGAAATCGGCCCCACCGCGGAGTGAATCAGTTCCAAGTCGACTTTCTTGCTCTCGATCTGTTTCAACGCTCCAACGAGCGCTTCCAGCGATCCTTGCGCGTCGCACTTCAGCACGATGCGCAGGACTTTTACCCCTCCTGCAGCTTCGAGCAGGCTCTCAAGAGTCGCCCGTTTGGGAACGGTTAACTTATCCGCGCGCTTAGCCAGCAAACGTTCTTCGCTTAAGGTCTTCGCGGAACGCTCGGAATCCATCACAAGCAGTTCATCACCGGCATTGGGTAGTCCGGTGAAGCCAAGCACCTTCACTGGCATTGAGGGAACGGCTTCCTTGACTGGCTTGCCGCGGTCGTCTAGGAGCGATTTTACTTTACCGCTGTATTCACCACAGATGAAAGGGTCGCCAGTTCTCAGCGTTCCCATTTGTACAATAACGGTGGCAGTGGGACCGCGCCCGGCTTCAACCTGCGCTTCGATCACTGTTCCTCGCGGCGTTGCGGTGGGCGACGCCTTGAGTTCCATTACTTCCGCCTGCAACGCGATCATCTCGAGCAGCTGGTCGATCCCAGTTCCTTTTGTTGCCGAGACGGGGCAAACAATCGTTTCGCCTCCCCAGTCTTCCGGGCTAAGGCTCTGCTCCTGGAGTTGTTTCTTTACTCTGTCGATGTTTGCCGAAGGAAGATCGATCTTGTTGATCGCGACCATGATCTTCACGTGCGGCGCGGCCTTTGCGTGATTGATGGCTTCGATCGTTTGCGGCATGAGACCATCGTCGGCTGCGACAACGAGCACGACGATGTCGGTAACATTGGCGCCACGCGCTCGCATCGCGGTGAAGGCAGCGTGCCCTGGTGTGTCGATAAACGTGAGCGTCGCTCCGTTGTGATCGACGCTGTAGGCGCCGATATGCTGCGTGATTCCGCCCGCCTCGCCCGCCGCGACACGGGTTTTGCGAATGGCGTCCATCAACGTTGTCTTGCCATGGTCAACATGTCCCATGAACGTGATAATAGGTGCACGCGGCTTGAGTTCCTCTTTCTTTTCAATGACTGGTGGCGGAGGCGCCACGACCACCTGTTCCACTTTGTGAACGCCACCTCCTTTTTCACGGCGCTCCTTTTCCAGAACAAAGCCATGGCTTTCCGCGATCTTCGAAGCAATGTCCGGCTCGATTGTTTGGTTGATATTCGCGAAGATGTTGTAACTCATCAGCTCCGCGATGATTTGATGCGGTTTTAAGCCTAGCTCGGTCGCCAGTTGCTTAACAACAATTGGAGGCTTGATAAGGATGACGTTCTGGGCCGCAGTTTCTTCCTCAACAGACGGCAACGTGGTTGCATCGGGCGCTGTCTTTTCACTAGTGACAGGGCTGGGCACTTCAGTTGGGGGCGGCTCCGCGGCTGCGCTCTTTGGAAGGGGCGCCGGTTTTGATGGAGCTGCCGGCGTTTCCAGTGATGCCCGGATGCGTGAAATGGGAGGCAAAACGACTCGCTTCGGTCTTACCTCGCCGTCTTCGGCTTTTTTACCGGGTTTCTTTCGATCGATGAGCGAAACGCTCTCTGCTTCGCGAGTCGAAGGTCGAGACGTTTCCGCCGCGGACTTTGAGAGCGGAGGGGTGCCCGGCTTGGCCGCCGACGCAACATCCTCCTTTATTTTTTGTTTTGGAAGTTTTGCCTTGGTTGGGGCTGCTGGCTTGCGAGCAGCAGCAGTCCCGCGCCCGGCCGGTTTGCGCGTTGCAGTTTTGCTGCTCGTCTTCGTTGCCATTGTTGTTTATTTAAAATTTTGCTCATGGCCCGAGCTTCCCTAAACCAGAGCCATGTTATTGTACGAGTTCTTGCCGATGGACGGCCTCGTAAATCTCGCGAGCCTTTGTTTCATCGACTGCGAGAATATCCACTAAATCCTGAACATCCGCATCGCGCAATCCTTCCAGGTTCGTAAAGCCGGATTTTACCAGGGCAAGTGCCTGCTCTTCTGTAACGGGCAGAGCACCTGCAAGGGTCTGCGCTGCTTGCGCCACTTTCTGCTCCACCACGGTCGTTGCCGATGTGTCCCTGCCGATATTGATCTCCCAACCGGTCAATCGCGAAGTCAACCGCGCGTTCTGTCCCTTCTTCCCGATCGCGAGCGAAAGCTGATCTTCATCAACGGAAATCTGCACACTTTTCTTCTCTGTATCGAAAACGAGATTCTTCACTTTTGCCGGTTTGAGTGCTTCCAGGACGTATTCCTTAGGATCGGAGCTCCAGCGAATGATATCGACCTTTTCGTTATTCAGTTCACGTACGATGTTTTTCACGCGCGAACCGCGCATGCCGACGCACGCGCCCACCGGGTCCACTTTTTCGTTTGCGCTCCAGACCGCGATCTTGGTGCGATAGCCTGCTTCCCGGGCGATGCCGCGAATCTCTACCGTACCGTCCGCGATTTCGCTCACCTCCAGCTCGAAAAGCCGGCGTACAAAATTGGGATGGCTGCGCGACACAATGATCTCGGGGCCGCGAATTCCATTTTCCACCGCGACGACGTACGCACGGAGCCGATCACCCACGTTGTAATCTTCGACTACCACTCGCTCGCGCTGCGGCATGATGGCCTCAAATTTTCCAAGGTCGAGAATGACGTCCGAACGGTCGAAGCGCCGCACCGTTCCACTGACGATTTCGCCGGCGCGGTCTTTGAACTCCTCATAGATCATTTCTTTCTCAGCCTGGCGGATGCGTTGCATCATCGCTTGTTTTGCTGTCTGTGCCGCGATTCGCCCAAAATTCTTCGGCGTTACTTCGACTTCGATTATGTCGCCGGCGTTTGCATCCGGTTTAATCTTGCGCGCTTTAGACAGTTCGATCTCATCCTGAGGGTTGACCACTTCGTCCACGACCATCAGGTTTGCCAGCGCCCGGATTTCTCCAGTCTTCGGGTTGATGTCGATCCGCAGCTCGCGCGAAGCGCTCACGCTCTTCTTCGAGGCTGAGAGCAGGGCGTTCGACACCGCTTCGAGCAGGATTTCGCGTTTAATCCCGCGCTCCCGCTCCAAGTAATCGAGCATTGCAATAAATTCTGCGTTCATAAAACATGTAGCCCGCAGACTAAAAAGAGTGGGACGCCAGTTCCCACTCTGATCAGCGCGCGGACTCGACGCTTAGGTTACCGTCTTAAGGCACTCTCGTCAAGATACCCGTTGGTTTGATTTGACGTTCAACGCCCAATATCGAACGTGCAGCACCCCATGAATTCGCGCCTTGCAGCCGTTCTTGTCGTCCTTCTCGTGTGGGCGGTGATTTATCTACCGGCACTTGGTTCGATTGCAATCAAAGGAGAAGAAGGACGACGAATCTTGCCGGCGGTAGGGATGCTCCAGACGGGTAACTACATCGTCCCGGAAGTTGCAGGAAATCCATATTTCCGAAAGCCGCCCCTGGTGAACTGGCTGGTAGCCGCATCTTTCCGAATTTTTGGAGTGCGCAACGAATGGACGGCACGTCTGCCATCGGCAGTTGTCGTGCTCGCGGTGGCCGTCGCATTTGTCACTGTGGCCCGTGCCAGTCTGGGCCCAAGAGGATCGATCATCGCGGCTCTCATTTGGATGACAAACATCGGGATGATGGAAAAAGGCCGGTTAATTGAAATCGAAGCGCTGTATGTCTCTCTTTGTGGACTTGCGATCATTTTTTGGCTCAGCTTTTTCGTTCAACGGAAATCTCCGTGGCTCATTTGGGTTCCGGCATCCATTTTTCTAGGGCTTGGGCTTTTGGCGAAAGGTCCAACCCATCTCATATTTTTCTACGCCATCGCGTTTGCCGTGGTTTGGCATATGAAAGAGTGGCGGCTTCTTATTCACCCTGCGCATTTCGCCGGGTTAGCAATCATGCTGGGGATTTTCGCGGCGTGGGCTATTCCGTTCTTGCACAGCACCACGACACACGTAGCGGCAGTGAAGTGGTCAAATCAGTTCACAGGCCGGCTCCAGGGCATCGATTTCAAGTTCGCCAGTTGGATTCAAAATATCCCGCGCGGTCTTATCTATTTTTTGCCTTGGGTCCTTTTATTCCCTTTCGTCAGGTTTTCAAAGTTTCACGATTACGCTGAGCAACGGCTAGCGCGCGGTCTCGCCTGGGGAATAGCCGTACCGTTTCTCGCTCTAAACCTCGTTCCCGGTGCCTTACCTCGATATAGCATGCCGGTGATAGCGCCAGCTTCATGGTTGCTGGCGATGAGCTGCGCCGCACATGCATTGCAGTGGCCCTGGGAAAGAGGGACCTCGGACGGGCGAACGTTGGCAAAAATAGTTGCGCTTTTCGTTGGAGTTGGAGTCGTAGTTGGAGGGATTGGCTATCCGGTCACGGCGGTCGTCTTGAGAGATAGGCAACAAGTGAAGAAGGCCGCGGCGGAAATTAATGCGCTCGTTCCTCTGAGTGAGACCCTTTACGCGGTGGATCCAGAATATCAGCCGGTATTTTTTTATGTGAAGGCGCCGCTGGAATATGTGAGTTACATCCAGGAATTGCCGGCCGATACGCGTTATTTTCTTGTTCAAGGTGACAAAGAAGCCGAAGCGACAACGACACCACGATGGGAACCGCGACGTGCCTATCTGCGTGCTCGTGTGCGGGATTATCGCAAACGCGAGCTGCTTCTGTTCGAAGTTGGACCTTAAATGAACATTGACAGGCTGCCAGATCGGGAATTGGTTAGCATGCTAACCAATTTAATCTGCGTCACATGTCCGATGACGAAACATTTGGGCCGCTGCTGCACGGGACTGCTCGTGCCTGGCGACTAAAGTTGGACGAACGACTGAAGCCAATGGGCCTGAGCCAGGCAAAGTGGCGCACCCTGCTGCATCTCTCGCTGGCAGGAGATGCCCTTACACAGGCCGAAATAGCGGCGCGGCTCGGGATCGAGGAGCCGTCATTAGTAACATTGTTGCACCGTCTGGAGAACGAAGGCTGGGTTACCCGCAGGAGCTCCTTGCACGACCGTCGCTGCAAAATGGTGTTCCTCGGTCGGCGCGCTCAGCGGGTGATTTCCCAAATCAACGCAGCCGCCGAAAAACTTCGCCACGAATTACTGGCAAATGTCACGGCGGCAGACTTGCGTACTTGCGTGCGCGTGCTGACGCGGATTTACGAAAAAGCGGAAGGGAAAAACGGAAACGGCGGACTGGCGAAATTCCGGTCCACGGTAAGAAAATGAACATCGTGCAAGAGCAAGAGCGTCGCGTCGCGGCTAAGGCGCCAAAGCCAGCGAAACTCAGACGAAGGAGAGTGCAATCGATTCCGCGCTGGGCCTACGTGCTTTTTGCTGTCCTCGCTGTTTTGGTTCTGTTGCGCACCTTTCAGCGCGGTGTCGGCACGTTGAAGCCGGCACAGGCGCCAGTGCGTCCTGTGACCGTGGCCAAGGTCGTCGCAAAAGATGTGCCGCTTTATCTCGATGAAATCGGCACCTGCGCGGCTTACGAAACTGTGCTGGTGCAGGCGCAGGTCAGTGGCGTAATCATCACGCGTAATTTTCAGGATGGCTCCGACGTGAAGAAAGGCGACTTGCTTTTCACAATCGATCCGCGCCCGTATCAAGCCGCCCTCGACCAGGCGAAAGCGCAAGCCGAGTTGGATCAGGTGACTCTGAAGCGACAAGAGGATCTGCGTAATAGAAAGGTCATATCGCAGCAGGACTACGACACGGCCGTGGCGAACGCGCAGAGGTCTCAGGCGGCGACCGAGGCTGCCCAGGTGAACCTCGACTGGTGCTACATAAAATCACCCATCAACGGACGAGTCGGTCTGCGCAATGTTGACGTTGGCAATCTGGTTGGACCTTCGACTGCGCCGCTCGTGACGATTCAGGGCCTCGACCCGATCTACACCGATTTCACCGTGGCTGAGAATGATCTTCCGCTTGTACGAAAATATCTCGGCGGGCCAAATGTGAAAGTGCAAACTTACCTTGCAGATGGTTCAATAGTGCCACGCTCCGGGGACCTTTACTTCATTGACAACGCAGTACAGCCCGGCTCGGGAACTGTGAGAGTCCGCGGGGTTACGCCGAATCCCGACCGCGCGCTGTGGCCCTCGGAATTTGTCCGGGTCCGTTTTATCCTGGACACGCTCAAGAACGCCACGCTTGTCCCGGCACAGGCCGTCCAGGTTAGCCAAAGTGGGCCGTTCGTTTTCGTAGTGAAGTCCGATAACACTGTCGATCTTCGCCCTGTAAAACCCGGCCAACGCCAGGAAGGCGATCTCACTGTGGTCGAGAGCGGCGTGAAACCCGATGAGACCGTTGTGGTGACCGGCCAGCTTGCGCTTGCCCCCGGAGCCAAAGTAGCGCCCCAACCGTACGCTGCTCCAAGCCCCGGCAACTCCCAATCCCGGTAGGTCGCGACGTCAAACAGCGCAATTTGATAATGAATGACGCGGAGCAACATGACGGCGAACGCGAAGTAAAGGATAAGCACCGCCTTGGATCGAAGTCGTTTGCTAGGGACTTGCCCGAATCGACGGCAAAGTTAGTCCCGATCGAAGGCTCCGGACTTTCCGGACCGTTTATTCGCCGGCCGGTGATGACCGTGCTGCTGACGCTCTCCGTCATTGTCGCTGGTCTGGCGACTTATGGGAAGCTGGCTGTCAACGATCTGCCTGCGGTTGATTATCCGGTCATTCAAGTCACCTGTTCGTATCCCGGTGCGGACCCTACGACGATGGCCAACAACATCGCCACGCCGCTGGAAAAACAATTTCTGCAAATCCCCGGGCTCGACATCATCACCAGCAATAGCACGCAGAGCAACACATCGTTCACGCTGCAGTTCGTTCTAAGCAAAAGCATCATCGACGCCGCGACCGACGTGCAGGCCGCCATCCAGCGAGCCACGGGCAAGTTGCCGCTCGATCTGCCGAGTCCGCCCACGTTCACGAAGACGAACCCCAACGACCAGGCCATCTACTTGTTAGGCTTAATGTCAGACACGCTGACGGATTGGGATCTGTATAAGTACGCGTCCACCGCTGTCGCGCAGCGCATCAATATTCTGCCGGGAGTTTCACAAGTAAACATTTATGGCGTCCAAGGCGCGATTCGGATCAAGGCGGATCCATCGGCACTGGCTGCGCGCGGCTTAACCATGGACGATCTAGCCAGTGGGATTAAGTCGGGCACCGTCTATTCCGGCGCGGGACAATTCGACGGCACGCATCGCACGTTTGTGCTGCAGCCCAATGGGCAGATCGATAAAGCCGATGGCTATCGCGACTTGATCGTGGCGCGCAATCCAAACGGCTCGCCTGTTTACCTTCGTGACGTCGCCGACGTTCGCCAAAGCGTGCAGGACGAGCGCATCTCGCGCTTCTTCTGGATGCGCGGTTTTAAGCCGCCTGGCTCGGTGGTCGTACTCGCGGTTAACCGGCAGGCGGGTGCAAACGCTGTGGAAGTCGCCAAGTCAGTGAGAGCGCTCTTCCCTGAGTTGCGCGCGAGCCTGCCCGGCTCAATCAAATTCACGCCAATATTCGATCGGTCACAAACCATCGTCAATTCTGCTGACGAAGTGAAATGGACGTTGATCATCGCGTTCGTGCTCGTCGTGGCGGTCATCTACGTCTTTCTCGGCCGCGCAACCGACACACTGATTCCGGCTGTGGCCTTGCCGATGTCATTGCTGCTCACCGTGGCCGTGATGTACATGCTCAACTTCTCCATCAACAACCTCACCCTGATGGCGCTGACGCTGGCCATCGGTTTTCTTGTCGACGATGCGATTGTGTTTTTGGAAAACGTGGTGCGTCGGGCCGAGCACGGCGAGTCGATCCTGAAGGCTACATTCAACAGCGCTGGCGAAATCTCTTTTACCATCTTATCGATGACCCTTTCGCTCGCCGCCGTTTTCATTCCGCTCGTTTTCATCCCCGGACTTCTCGGCCGGATCTTCCGTGAGTTCTCCGTCACGATCATCGTGGCCATTCTGGCCTCAGGCCTTGTGTCACTGACACTTACGCCGTTGATGTGTGCGCGCATTTTGGGCGAGCGCAAAGCCGGCCACAAACGCGCTTGGATGGAGCGGCACACCAGCAATTTCATCCAAGGTGTGATTGCTGTTTACGGTCGTGCACTCGATTGGTTTCTAGATCGTGCGTGGCTCACTGTGCCGATTGTGCTCGCGTGTATTCTGGGCCTTTGGTTCTTCTTCACCCATTTGCCCTTCACGTTGCTGCCGCCGGGCGATAGCGGTTTCATTCGTGGCGTGTTCATCGCGCAGGAAGGTTCGTCGCCGGCGCAGATGCGGGCGTATCAAGCAGAGGTCAATAAGAAAATCCAAGAGGACCCAGCCGTGGGGCAATTTTTCACACTCGCTGGTTTTTCCTCGCGCAGCGCATTGTCGCAGGGCCTGATGTTTCTTTTTCTGAAGCCGCGCAGTGAGCGTCCGCCCATTGATCAAATCATTTTGCGGCTGCAAAAATCGCTTGGCTCCATTCCTGGCATCGCTGCCGTGTTAACGCCGACCCCGGTGCTACAAATCAGCATCGGCGCCACCAGCCAGACTCAGGGACAGTATGCCTACACAATTAGCGGCATCGTGCCCGAGGACGTTTATGCTGTGGCCGACCAGCTGATGGGGAAGCTGCAACAGTTTAAAGGCTTCGCCAGCGTCCGCTCCGATTACTACCACGACACGCCAAATCTTAGAATCGACATCAACCGCGATCGGGCCGCGACCTACGGCGTTTCTACTTCTGCCATCCAAAGTCTGATGCGCAACGCGTACTCGCAAAACTACATCTATCTCATCAAGCAACCGGACGACCAATATCAGGTCATTCTGGAAGTCAAAGACAAGGAGCGGGCGCACCCTGACGACTTGGACGATCTCTATGTACGCAGCAGCACCAGCGGCAATTTCAGCGCGAGTGGCTCGGGTGGGGGAACCATAGCTACGACCACGGGTAACATGTCAAGCCTCGTCCCGATGCGTGTTGTAACATCAACAAAGGAAGTTATCGGCCCACAAGCTGTGAACCATTTGAACCAGTTCACCAGTGTCACATTCAATTTTAACCTGTTGCCAAACGTCGCCATCGGCGACGCCACCAAATACATCGAGGACGCCTTCGCGCAAATCCATCCCAATTATCCGACAGTAGAGGGTATCTTCCAAGGGGAAACACTCGTGTTCCAGCAACTGTTCCGCTCTCTGCCCATGCTTCTGCTCGCTGCGGTCTTCGTTATGTATGTGATTCTAGGAATTCTTTACGAAAGCTATGTGCATCCATTCACGGTCTTGTTCCCGGCTATTGTCCCTGCGGTGGTCGGGGGTCTGGCCACATTGTATCTCTTTCATTCAGTCCTCTCGCTTTACAGCGTTATTGGTCTTTTCCTGTTGTTAGGTATCGTGAAGAAGAACGGGATCATGGTTGTCGATTTTGCCTTGCAACGAATCGACGAAGGCTGGGACCTGCGCTCGGCAATTCACGAAGCCAGCATGGAACGGTTTCGGCCCATTATGATGACCACTCTCGCCGCGCTTATGGGCGCAATCCCCATCGCGCTCGGGTTCGGGCAGGACGCCGCATCGCGTCGCCCACTCGGTCTGGTGATCGTCGGCGGTCTGATTTTCTCCCAACTGATTACGCTGTTTGTGACGCCAGTCATTTATCTCTGGCTCGAATGGTTCCAGGAGCACGTGCTCGACAAGGTACCGTTTCTCCGCAGCGCGCACACCCATCATGAGGGCGAACCCGCCAGGGGAGAAATGCGACCTGAACCAGCGGGCGTCCATTGATCGACGATTTAACTTTTTAACCTTTCAACGCCTTAACGCTTTAACGTGGCGAAGCTCATGCGCGCGATGGTTCTGGATAAGCCGCGGCAGCCGCTCCAACTCCGCGACGTCGACAAACCAAGAGCAACCAAAGGACAACTGTTGGTGCGAATCGCAACGTGCGCGGTGTGTCGGACCGATCTTCACTTGGTCGATGGCGAATTACCGGACCCAAAACTGCCGATCATACCAGGTCACCAAATTGTTGGCCGTGTAGAAGAGATCGGAGAAAAAGTAAATTCAAAATTCAAGGTTGGCGACCGTGTTGGCATTCCCTGGCTCGGCTGGACCGATGACGAATGCGCTTTTTGTCGATCGAACCGGGAAAATTTGTGCGATCAAGCGCGCTTTACCGGCTATACCATTGACGGTGGTTATGCGGAATTCACTGTCGCCGACGCTCGATTCTGTTTTCATTTGCCTGACCGCTACAATGATGTCGAGGTTGCGCCGCTGCTTTGTGCGGGGCTGATCGGTTATCGCTCCTATCGCAAAGCGGAGAATGCGCGCCGGCTTGGCATTTATGGCTTTGGTAACGCCGCGCATCTCATCGCACAAATTGCCCTTTATGAAGGGCGCGAGCTCTTTGTGTTTACGCGACCCGGTGACCTTGCGACCCAGCAAAGCGCAAAGGCCGTGGGCGCAAAGTGGGCCGGCGGTTCTGACGAGTTGCCGCCGGAGAAACTCGATGCTGCGATTATCTTTGCCTCGGTCGGCCCGCTGGTACCTGCGGCGCTGCGCGCTCTCGCCAAAGGCGGCATTGTAGTCTGCGGCGGAATTCACATGAGCGATATCCCTTCCTTTCCCTATGCGGACCTTTGGGAAGAACGAGCCATCACTTCCGTGGCAAACCTCACCCGACGCGATGCCGAAGAATTTTTCGAGATCGCGCCGCGGGTTCCTGTTATAACAAAGACAGAAACGTTCCCCTTGGAACAAGCCAATATTGCGCTTGACCGATTTCGCTCAGGTAAATTGAAGGGAACTGCGGTCTTAACTCCTCAGTTGTAGTCATGATCGCTGACCGAGTTGTTGTAGAGACGCTTGTGACAAGCGCCTAATCCCTTAATTCGGTGCTTGTCACAAGCACCGCTACAACATCCGGGCGTTACGGATTGTTCGCAGCCACTTGCGGGTCGGGCTTGGTCGTCTCAATCTGCGCGCTCACCTTCGCGACACCTGATACCAGGACTTCGATTTGCTTCTCGTGTTCCGCAAACTTGGACTCAAAGCTGTCCACTTGCAGCGTGACGGTTGACTTTAACTCGGTGATGGTCGCTTTAAGACGGGTTGGCGAGAAAAATGTTACCCGCCTGCGAGTAGCTTCTTTCTCAGCGCATTCCTATCCGCGCACGAGTGCCGATCGGTTTCACTGAATTGCCAGAAAGCCGTTTTTCATCGTCCCGAACTCCGCCGGCGGCGTTGCCGAGGGCTTCTTCCTCCGGAGAGAGAAACGGGCTAAAGCGGCTTTTGTCGATGGCTTTCATGAAAGCTTCGTGAGGGGAGACAATTCCTTTTTCAAGCAGCGCCCAGATGGCGTCGTCCATGAATTGCATTCCCTGTGCTTTGCCGGAGACAATCACGTCCTGGAGCTTTTGCGTTGCTCCTTCGCGAATGATCGCGGCAACAGCGGCGTTCGAGATTAGAATTTCGTTCACTGCGATTCGCCCCGGCCGATCTGACCTCTTTAAGAGCAATTGCGCAACCACGCCGCGCAGTGAGTTCGCGAGCATGGCACGAGCCTGGGGTTGACGATCGGCGGGAAAAACATCCACCATTCGGTCAACAGTTTTGCGCGCATTGTTTGTGTGCAGTGTGCCGAATACCATAAGACCTGTCTCGGCCGCAGTAAGAGCGAGTGAAACTGTTTCCAAGTCTCGCATTTCGCCGACCAGCACAATATCAGTATCCTCGCGTAATGCCGCCTTGAGGCCGACGGCAAACGAACTGGAATCAGTCGGGACTTCCCGCTGAGTAATGGTGCTCTTCTTGTTGTCATGCACGAACTCAATCGGTTCCTCGATCGTTATGACATGTTTCGCAAAGTTTTGATTGATGTAATCGATCAACGCGGCTTGCGTGGTAGTTTTGCCGGAGCCGGTGGGGCCGGTGACTAGGACAAGCCCGCCGCGTACATTCGCAAACTCCCTTACAATCAGTGGAATTCCCAGTTGTTCGAGCGTAGCAATCTTGGTGGGAATGAGTCGAAACGTGGCGCCGTAACCGTTCGACTGCTTGAAGTAGTTACTCCGGAAACGAGAGGCTTCATCCATTTCGTACGCGAAATCCAGATCTCCGCGTTGTTCAAACGTTTCCCAGTTACGCGTTCCACAAAGTTCGCTCATCATCTGCACGGCTTCCTCACGTGAAATCGGCTCGGCCCGAATGGGCATGATGTCCCCATGCACGCGCATTTTCGGGGGCTGGCCCTCCGCGAAGTGCAGATCGGAACCGCCGTGCTTGACGATTACGCTGAGAAATTGATCCAGGTAAGCCATGGGTTAAATGATGAAATCCGAATGCCGAATGACGAAGGAATGCCGAAACCCTAATGGCGAGACTTGTGCGGGCGGCCAGCCTGTGTCGAACTTCGAGTTTGTTTCGTCATCCGTCATTCGTGCTTCGTCATTTCCCGATCTGTTGTCGCACCATTTGTTTCTGCTCGGCGCGCGCGTAAGCCTCCTGAGCGCTGATCAAGCCGCGCTGGAACAGTTCGATCAGAGTATCATCCATTAAGCGCATGCCTTGCTTTTTGCCGGTCTGAATAATGCCCGGTAGCATGTATGTCTTTGCTTCGCGAATAACATTGGCGACCGCAGGCGTGTTCGTAAGAATCTCCAAAGCCAGCACGCGACCGGTGCCGTCCGCCCGGGGTATGAGCTGATGGCTGATGACTCCCCGCAAAGATTCGCTCACCATCACCCGGATTTGTTCCTGTTGATGAGGCGGGAACACGTCGAGCAATCGATCAAGCGTGCGGGCGGCGCTGCTGGTATGCAGCGTTGCCAAAACGAGGTGGCCGGTTTCGGCGGCAGTGATGGCCAGCGAAATCGTTTCCAAATCACGCATTTCTCCAACCATGATCACATCCGGGTCTTCCCGGAGCGACGCCCGTAGCGCTGTGGCAAAAGAGTCGCTGTGAGTGAATATCTCTCGTTGGGTAACGTGACAGTTTTTCGACGTCAAAATGTACTCGATTGGGTCCTCCAACGTGATGATGTGATCACGGCGCTCCATGTTTATCTGCTCGACCATTGCCGCCAGGGTGGTCGATTTTCCTGTTCCTACCGATCCGGTCGCCAGGATCAGCCCGTTCTGGTAGCGGGTGAGCAGCTTGAGGCGCTCGGGCAACCCCAGTTCGTCCATGGTTCGGATGTGACTGTTGATTACGCGGAAGACAATCTCGATCCCAAGCCGCTGACGAACCACACTGGTGCGATAGCGAGCGAACTCGTTTTCATATGCGAAATCTGAGTCGCCGCGGGTTTTGAGCTCATTCTTGTAGACATCGGGGACGAAGGCTTCAGCCAAAGCCGCGGTTTGCTCGGCAGTCAGCAGTGGTGCGTCGGGCCAGATAGGTTCCAAGCGTCCATGCAACCGCCACCTCGGTTGCGCGTTCACGGCTAAATGGACGTCAGATGCGCCGGCCTTTTGGCCGACTTCGAGATAATCATCCACGTGTCGCATTGCCTGCGATTTCACGGGAGCGGCCGGAGACTTAGCGATCATTGGCGCTTGAGGAAATAATTACGCGACGCAGGCGAGCGCGTAAATCCTAAAACGAGCGCGTCCCGTAGGTTCGTTGGACGCATGGGCCTTATGTATTGCGGCGGGATTTTCCGGCAAAATCGGTCAGTCGATTTTTTACAAACTCGACAATCACCGGCCGGGCGAGGCTGGCGACGACTTTCAACGCCGCCAACGCGAAGCCAGTTTCGACCAGCTTCTTCTGTGATTTGCGGCTGCTTTTTGCATCCACATAAATTTTCTTTCTCCGCATCGGCGCCAAAGCGATCAGTGCACCGACCGCAGCTGCCGCTGTGATCCACGAAACGGTTTGTTCCCGGAATGATCTGCGAAATTTCGCGGGGAAATCCAATTCATGGCGCAGGCCGCACAAATCACGCCCGACGCGTTCGCGTGACCCTGCGATTTCCGCTTTCAGTTCGTCGATTGATTTGTTGTGTCCAGATTTCTCAGCCATTCACGATCTTTCTTTAATTCAGCCAAAGTGGCGCCAAAAAGTGGCTTGGTGATTCGGCTCCGCGCGATCAGGACCAGCACCAGCGCAATGATGAAATGAAGCGCGGCAGCCGCCAGCGCTATCCATGGCCATGAAATCCCAGCCAGATGGGCCAACCCTGCGACGGCGCCGGTGATGAGGAAAACGTAGCCGACCGCGCAAAGAAGTACCGCGAAAATCAAGCAACCAACCAGTATCAGTACTTGCACTGCGGCCGCTTTTGATTCGTGGGCGACAAGGGCAAACCGGCTTTCAAAAAATTCGGCAAGCGCGCTGGCGAACGCGAACGCGTTCTGGAGCAAACCGGCATGCCCCGTCGGATTGCGGGGCCGAGAGCTCTCGCTGATCATCTCCGAGTTTTCGGAGTTAGCGCCGGAATATCAAACCCAGAACAAACCCGATTCCGAGCGCGGTAAAGATCGCCTTGGTTGGGTTTTCACGCACATATTGCTCCGCGTCGTCCTGGAATGTGCGGACGCGATCCCTCGCATCGCCCCATGCCTGTTCCGCTTTGCCGCGTGCTTCGCCCCATTTCTGCTCTGCCTTGCCGCGATATTCTTCCGCCATGGCGCCTGCTGCCGATTTCAAATCTTCAGCTGCTCTGCGCGCATGCTGTTTACTGCTCTCCAGCTTGTCGCGAAGGTCCCCCGGGGCGGACGTCTTTTGTTCTGCTTTATTCTCTTCTGCCATTGGTAATCTCCTGTTTGACTTTGGGTGCAATTATCCGCGCGCTTTGCTAAATCGGCAAACGCCGAGTTATCGCTGAGGCGTTAAACCGTTGAAGCGTTGAGGAGCAGTATAAGAGCACACACTTTAATCGTTCAGTCCTTTAACGCTTTAACGAGAGTCAAGGCAAGTCACTGTTCGCGAAAGATGATACGCGCTTTTGTCAGATCATAGGGTGAAAGCTCGACAGAAACTTTATCTCCCGGCACGATCCGGATGAAATGCTTTCGCATCTTACCGGAGATATGCGCGAGCACATTGCGTTGCCCAGGTAGATCGACCCGAAACATGGTTCCCGGTAGCACCTGAGTTACCGTGCCTTCAGTTACGATCTGTCCTTCTTTCGACACGCGGGAATTATACTCTTCAACCCGCATTGCTCAACTTGCCTAACAAACTGTTGAAGAAGTACCGGGACGCGGCGCGTGAAGTCGAACCCCACAAGAAAAGTTCGCGATCGCCAAGACGCGCTCGCTTCGCGCGTCACCATCTTGCGCTCCTAACGCAGCTGATCCCGGGAGATCGTCGGCAAATATTCCCGAAGTTCCTGGCGTTTCCACCAGGCGCCGCTTTGCCGGCGCTCCTCATTGTTTGTAAAACGATAGCGATAAAACATCGCTCGAATGTAGTGGGGCGGTTTATCAGGGAACGGGTTATGCGCAAGCAACCCGGTCACGTCGCGTGATCCCTCCAGCAGCCTGACGATTAGCCCGACCAACCACGGATTTTGCTCCGGAGCTTCCAAGGCGGCGAACCACATCTGCCAATCAAGTCTTGGTTGGTGCGGAGCGCACCACCCGGGTGCCTGTTTCACGTCGCCTGGTTTCCATCTGAATTCATAGGGCGCCCATTCAATGCCATCGGTGCTGCCTTCGATCACTATCTCGCAACGGTCCTTGGTCATCACGCGAAAAAGTCCGTAGCCGTTTACGATTCGAAATGCTTCGAGTTGTTCGTAGAATCTCGCCAGCCAGCCTGGCGGTCTGCTCTGCGGTTTGAACGCGCTGAAAATGAGCCACGCGTTAATCGGCAACGTGACAATGGCTACGATTACGGCGGTGTAGATTGACAATCGATAGGTCATGGATTCTGCATTTGGACGGCGGAGCTCCTGCGACGCCGGCCTCGTGGGAGTTCGGCCCTCCACACGAAAGACGAACGCGTCATCGATTAGCAGCAAGCACAACGCGATCGTCAGCAGATTGAAGAAGCAATAGTTGCCGGTAAGGGCGATTATGATTTGAAGGAAGATCATTAACCCCGCGGCCATCAGTCGCGGACGTCGCGGCGCCCAGATAAAAAACGGCGCGATGATCTCCACTGCCAGACAAAACGCGACCGAGAAATGTTTGAACCATTCCGGACTTTTGTCCGCCCACCAGGCAAAAATTGTCGGCAAGGGCTGCGACCAGTAATGGTAATCAAGTGCCGTCAGCGCGCTCCAATGAAAGGAGTGATTCAGCCAACCCCAGGAATCGTCGCCGCTGGTCAACTTCACGACGCCGGACATGAGCATTAGTTTGAAGAGAAGGAGTTTGAGCAAAAACAAACCCGCCCATGAAACTGGAGATGCTATAGCCGGGGTCCCTTTAGCCGGGATCGCCGATCCCGGCCACAACAGCAGGTCCCGCGGCCATAGCCGCCATGGCGCGATAAAGATCGACAAAAAACCGGTTTCCAGCAGGAGAACATCCCATTGGAAATTGAGAAACACTTGTCCACCGATCGCGAGCGACAGGTAAAAGACAAAAAGCACGACGAGTAAAAGCGCCGGTGCGATTCCTAAAATCAGAAGCAACGCAAGAACAGCGCCGCCACCGCAAAGGAAATGCAGAAAGGCGTTGCTCGAGTCGAACCAGCAAAGTGTTGGCAAGAGAAAATAAGCGTCTGGCCCAAGTTGTTGCCGAACCGCAGGGAGAAACCGATTTACCGGCGACATTCCGTTACTGCCAACAAGTCCATCCACTTGCACCCAAAGCGACACGAAGGCGATCAGATAGATGAGTCCAAGCATGCGGAGAAACCAGCGGCGCGCCCAAAAATAAGTCGGCGGCCGCACGTCTTTGCCCCACAACAGTCGAGTAAAGGTTGATCCGACACCGCGATGCCGCGCGATTAATTTGTAAGCAGTCTCGGAAATGCCTGCGAACCCGGGAACGTGATCGTAGCTCCACGCTAGCCATTTCCTGGAGGATCGATATCGCAGCGAGCGATACACGGCTTTGGCGGCAAAGAAGGCTTCGCCATCCGGCTCGATAAATGCAACCGCACGCTTGAATTGTTCGATTGGAATTTCAGGGAACCGCGCTGCTGCCTCTTGATAGGTGGCATAATCCACTTTGCCAGCGGTGATCTCGCGCCAACGTTCGATCCACCGCCTGCAAAAATGACACTCACCGTCCCAAATCATGAGGGGTTTGGGCGGTGGATTCGAAACGCGGACGTGCGATTCGTTAGTCATTAACGTCCAACGTCCAACGCCCAACGCTCAACGTCCAATTCAGAATCCGAGTTCAATGTTGGATGTTCAGCGTTTTTAAGCATCAAACTCCGCCCATACCGGCGCGTGATCGGACGGTTCCTTGCCCTTGCGCATTTCGATGTCAATTCCTGATGCGCTGCAGCGCTTCGCCAGTTTTTCGCCGGCTAGAATCGCGTCAATGCGCAGACCGCGATTTCTTTCAAACGCGCGCATCTGATAATCCCACCAGCTGAAAAGGTCGCCTTCCTTGTGATGAATTCGCAGTGTGTCCTGCAAGCCGATTTCACACAAGTGCTGAAACGCCGCGCGCTCGCCATCGGAACACATGATGGCACCACGCCACAGATTCGCATCGTAAACGTCAATATCCTGCGGCGCGACGTTGAAGTCACCGCACACCACAACATCGCCAGGCCTTTCTTTGGCCATGCGATCTCGCAGGCGGCGATACCAATGCAGTTTGTATTTGTAGGCTGGAGAACCGACCGCCTGTCCGTTCGGCGCATAAATCGAAAAAACACGGAGGCCACCAATGGTTGCTGCAATCATGCGCGCCTGCGGATCGACCACTTCGTCGCAGAGCGACGGACGCACATCGCTCAGCTCGAGTTTCGAGGCAATCGCGACGCCGTTGTACGATTTTTCGCCGTGATAAGCTGCGTAATAACCCGCGGCTTGCAGAGCAAGTGCCGGAAACTGGTCGTCAGTGCATTTTGTCTCCTGCAAGCAAACAACATCCGGCTTTGTCGCCTCCAGCCAGGCGAATAAGCGGTCCTGGCGCTTGCGTAGCGAATTAATGTTCCAGGAAACGATTCTCATTTTCTGTAGCGGCGGTTTATGGCCGCCGAATGTATCGGGCAATTTACCATCGGCGATCATAGAGCGCCGCTACAGTTCCAGCTCTACACCCGGGGTTGGCACAAAAACTTCCGATCGAGGAAGGTACTTGGACAATGTTGAGCGCATCCACTCCACCGCTGGTGGATCGCCGTGCACAAGAACAATTTTGCCAGGCGACAGTTTTCTGGCGTAATCGATGAGCGCCTCGCGCGTGGCGTGCGCACTGAACTGAAACTGCTCGATATTGCAGCGGACGCGCTGGGGCGGTTTGTCGGGGTCGAGGGCAACCTCCCCGTTTGTTCCAGCGTCCTGGAGAAGACCGGCAGGCGATTCCGGGTTGGCATAGCCGACAAAAAAGATCGAATGCTGCGGGTTCTCGATTAATCGACGCGCAAGAACACTGGAGAGTGTTTTTGGTATCATCATCCCACTGGAGAGCACGTAAACCCGGCCCGGGCGCAGCGGCGCGTCGCGCACTGTTTCGTCGTTCAAGATGAACGGTGCGGCTTCCCTCATTAATTGCAGACGTGGCAATTGCCGGCGAGTCACGTGCGCACGACGGTCGTAGATATCGGTCATCTTCGAGCTGAGACCGCCTATATAAATTGGAAACTCAGGCAGAAGCCTTTCGCGGCGGAACTTGTAAAGCATTGCCAGAATTTCCTGCGTTTTCCCCACCGCGAAAACCGGTATCAGCACGCATGACCGGCGCTCAAAAGCCGTGGAGATCGCTTCTGCCAGCCGTTGCTCTTCCCCGGCGCGCGTCCAGAGGGCCGGTTTCGGGTGATCGCCTCGTGTGCATTCGATGATCAGGACATCGATCTTCTCTTCCGGAAAAACCGCTGCTTCCATGATTGTTTGATCGTCGAAATTGACGTCCCCGGTGTAAAAGACTGTCTTACCTTCCGCTCGCAAAAGAATTCCGCTGGAGCCCAGCACGTGTCCTGCGTCGAAGAACTCAAATATCAGAGCGTCTTTCTCGCGTTGGGGCGCGCGCTCGCCGGAAATGGAGATACGCTGACGCAATGGACTCCAATGCCAGCGTTCGGATGCGCGATCGGTTTCTCGATGTGTGAAAAGCGGATATAACCCCGCGACAGTGCGACCGATCTCCTCGCGTTGTCGGGTCATCACATTAACCGAGTTGTGCAAAAGCACGCTGCCGATCTCAGCCGTCGCTTCCGTCATGAAAATGCGAGCGGTTGGAAAGCGGCGCATTAGTACTGGCAATGTGCCGATGTGATCTTGATGGGCGTGAGAGATCAGAATCGCTTCGATTTCCTGACCAGCGATCGCTTTCAAATTCGGCAGCGCATCCTCACCGGTGTCCTTGGGATGCATTCCGCAATCGAGCACCAGTCGATGACGGCCCATCTCGAGATAATATGAATTGGCACCAATCTCGGTGCGGCGAGTCAGGTTAATGAATTTCAAATGAAGTTTTGCTTAGTGCGCCTTTCAATTCTTCTATCAGCACCGCAATTCTCTGAACAGTCGCTTTCGCGACCAGTCTAAGTACTGGTTACTGGTCGCATGAAGGGAGAAACGCAGCCGCAACGCAATGCAAACAGCCACCTGGAGCACGACATTTGCATCCACATCTTCACTGTTTCATCCGCGATGGTCGGCGTTTGCCTGACCGTTATTGGATTGATCCGCGTTGTTATCACGCTTGGAACCGCGGATACGCTGGCAGATGATTTGCTGGCTGCCGACGCACTGCTGTTTCTGGTCTCTTGTCTGCTTTCTTACTGGGCGCTGCGCTCGCGAGGCCTGCGCAGGATGCATCGCCTTGAAAAAATCGCAGATGGAATCTTTATCTTCGCCATGATCGGCATGGTTGTGGTGTGTGCGTTGATTACATATACGATTTCCATTCCGCCTCGGTAGGTCGCCGACTAAAGAATGTCTTTAACGCTACCTGTTACCGTAAGCGCATAGGTTACCTCCCTAGCGCGGTGGCGTTGGACGCGGCGCTGGCGTCGGGCGGGACCTTGGGGTTGGAGTGGGCCTTGGTGGTGCAACGGCGCAGACTCTGAAGAAGATTGGGTCGTGGTTGGCAAAAGGTCGACCAAAGGGGACGCCATTTCCCGTGAAGGCTCCATAGAAACAACCATCCACCGCTTTCATCTGCATATAGTCTCCGAGCACCCGCTGTCTGGAATTACCGTTGTCAGCAGCGGAAGACAGGAAAGTCAACAGCGTCTGATGGCTGAAAGTAACACCCTGATCGCTGCTCTGTGCAAGGTGGGCTGAAAAGATCGGCAAGTTATCTTGAGAGAACCCGTCGAAGGTATAGTAGAAAACGCCAACTGTTCCGTCACTGGTTATTGCGACCGAGGGAATTGCGGCTTCTACTTGACCCGTCACGAAATGTTCCGGTCCCACAGTAACACCACCGCCGCCATCGTCCTGGATCCGGCGGATGGCGAGGCGATCGTTGCCGGTGCCTGGATCACGATTGCCGTAAACGTAATAGACATCGCCGTTATTTGGATCTACCGCAGCGTGATCGACGCCGCCAAGAAGAGCATTGACGGTACCGAACTTGGGAGTTGGCTGCGTACTATCGCCATTAGCCACGATAATACCACCGGCCATTCCGTTTAGGGTCCAAGTGGCTCCGCCATCTGTAGAGCGGTTGAGCATGTAGTCGATGTTTTTCGAACCTCCAGCTCCGGGAGCGATATTCCGCTGGAATAGGCTGTAGACTGAGCCATTCCGTGGGTCGATGGCAAGTCGATGACCTGGATTGATGCTACCCGTCGCTGTCCCTGACTGGTTATCAACTGTGAAGTTAGGCGGGTTGACACCATAGGAGACCGATACTCGCTCGTTGCAGGCGTCTCCGACGCAATTATTTCCGTTAGTAAAGTCATCGTAGGCATCGTACACATTGTCCTGGGTTGGAATCGTCGGGTCTACATTTACCAGCAGCCAGGGTTGATCTACCCCGCCGGGCGGCGGTGAATTATTGAAATTTGAGGCCTGTGTGACGCCACCAATAACCAGCCAGTTCCACGCCGCAGCACTCGCCGGGTTCGTGGTTATGCCGCTAAAGATGTCGCTGATCAGAAAGGTTCCGGCCATTTGATTGGACATTCCGTAATCGATGGTCTGATCGCAGGGACAGCCGGTTGCCGCTATGCCGGGAGGCGCAGGGATTGTAAATCTCTTCGTCCAGATATTACCTCCGTCGGTGGAATGCCACAGGGGTGCATTTGCTCCCCAGCTCCCTGAAAAGGCCGTCACGACAATCTCGTTTGGGTTTGCCGGATTTACCGTTATAGACGTTTCTCCGTCGTTAAATGTATCGGTGTTCGTCAGGTTGGGATCAGTGTTGTTCACGACAGTATCCACGATGAAAACCCCGGGAATTAGAGGAATCGCCCGTGTGCCTCTCGGGGCGTAATCTTCAGAGAGTGCCGGCCGCCTGTATGGTGTGGTGTCCGGTGGTGCGTCTCGGGTTGACTCTTCTGCCTGTTGCTTTGCGTTGGCGTGACCTTGGGCGGTCGCTGTTGACACTAAAGGTGAACTTCCCTTTAGTAACAATATCAAGCCTGCGATCAATAGAGCTAAGCCTAATCGTGTTAGTCGTATCATAGCCTTAATCCTCTGTTAGTTTGTTTTTGAGTTTGTCAAACCTCGCATTCGTTAATGATCGTGTTGATTTGAATTGCGTTGACAACCTTCCTCATAAAATTTCGAGGGTGCGTAAAACCGCTTCAGATGACAAGTGAAATGCGTCAGACGCGAGTTAAGCGTGGCATGTAGTCAATGATCGAACCGCAAGATACACGTCGCCAGGTTCGGCCGAGACCATACCTGCGCGAAATCTGGCGCTATCGTGAGTCAAGTCAAGCGCAGTCTTCTTTGCGGCCGCGGGAGAGGAAGCCTTGCAATTCTCAGGATTAACCTATCTCCTCCGTCTGTCGTGTGGCACGGTTACCTCCACCTGCTCGTTCGAGGAGTTGCCGCCGCTGTCGGTGCAAGTGATGGTAATTGTATAGATGCGTCCATTGCCGTTGCCCGCTCGCTCGGCTCGAAGTAGCACATGATGATCATCCAAGACAATCCAGTCTGGAGATGTATGACCATCGCCTTTGCCATCGACCGGCTCGTTGCTGGTCACACTGAGTGTACACGAGCCAGGTGGTAACGGACAGTTATCGGTAACGTCGTAGCTGACCGTCACATTCACCATCCTATGGTTTGGTGGCCACAGGAGCGATGGATCTGCTGCTGCGCCGGTGATTACGGGAGCTGGGTTAGAAGCCGTCGTAGTTGCTGTCGCAGAGTTGTTATTTGTGTCAGGATCAGGCGTAATAGAACTCACTGTGGCCGTATTGCTGATCGGCGTCCCATCGGCGACCGAACAGTTCACATTAGTTACAAAGGTGATGGTCTCGGATTGACCTGATGGGAGGGATGCGAATGCGACCGTGCGGTCGTTACCTGAACCACCACAGACTCCTCCTCCTGTTGAAGAGCACGAGACGAAGGTTGTTTCAGCAGGTAGGTTGTCCGTTACGACAACCGATGTCGCTGTATCCGGCCCGTTGTTGGTTACAGTGACTGTGTAGGTCAGATCGTTTCCAGCTATCACTGGGTCTGGTGAGCCGCTCTTGGTAATTGCCAGGTCTGCTTCACCTACGCAGACTCTGAAGACGATCGGGTCGTGGTTGGCGAAAGGCCGACCAAAGGGAACGCCATTTCCGGTGAAAGCCCCAAAGAAGCAAGTGTCCACCGCCTTCATCTGCATATAATCTCCCAGCACTCGCTGCCTGGAATTACCGTTATCCGTGGCAGAGGATAGAAAAGTCAACAGCACCTGATCGCTGAAAGTAACGCCCTGGTCGCTGCTCTGCGCCAGATGTGCCGTGAAGATTGGGAAGCCATCTGGCGAGAAACCATCGAAGGTGTAATGGAAAACGCCGACTATTCCGTTGCTGGCTACTGCAACCGACGGAATGGCCGCTTCTACCTGACCTGTCACGAAATTTTCTGGTCCTACAGTCACACCTCCTCCTCCGTCGTCCTGGATCCGACGAATCGCGAGGCGGTCGTTGCCCGTTCCAGGGTCGCGGTTTCCATAAACGTAGTAGATATCCCCGTTAGTCGGGTCCACAGCGGCGTGATCCACCCCTCCGAGAAGGGCGTTAACAGTGCCAAACTTAGGTTGCGGCTGCGTGCTGTCGGCATTGGCCACGATGATTCCACCGGCCAATCCGTTCAGGGTCCAAGTTGCTCCCCCATCTGTGGAGCGGTTAAGCATGTAGTCGATATTTTTCGAACCTCCAGCCCCTGCAGCGATGTTCCGCTGGAATAAGCTGTAGACGGAGCCATTTCGTGGGTCGACGGCAAGCCGATGACCGGGGTTGATGCTACCCGTTGCTGTGCCGGATTGGTTATCAGCTGTGAAGTTAGGGGGATTAACGCCGTACGAGGCAGATACTCGCTCGATGCAGGCGTCACCCGCGCAATTAGATCCGTTAGTAAAGTCGTCGTAGGCGGTATATACGTTGTCCTGGGCTGGAATCGTCGGGTCTACATTGACCAGCAGCCAGGGTTGATCTACTCCTCCGGGCGGCGGTGAATTATTGAAATTGGTAGGCTGCGTAACGCCACCAATAACCAGCCAGTTCCATGCCGCGGCGCTGGCGGGATCTGTCGTTGTGCCGCTAAAGATGTCGCTGATAAGAAAAGTGCCAGACATCTGATTGCCCGTTCCGTAATCGATGGCTTGATCACACGGACATCCACCTGCCGCGATGCCGGGCGGCGCAGGGATTGTAAATTGCTTGGTCCAGATATTCCCTCCATCGGTGGACTGCCAAAGGGGCGCATTCGCCCCCCAGCCTCCTGAAAAGGCCGTGACGACAACTTCGTTTGGGTTCGCCGGATTCGCTGTTATAGACGTTTCGCCGTCGTTGAATGTATCGGTATTGGTCAGGTTGGGGTCGGTGTTGTTCACAACAACATCCACGATAAAAACCGGCGGCAGCAGCGGAATTGGTCTTATGCCTTTTGGGGCGAAATCCTCACGAACTGCCGGCCGCTTGTAGGGTGTGGTATCCGGCGGTGCGTCGCGCGTTGATTCTTCTGCCTGTGGTTGAGGACTGTTCTGACCTTGGGCAATCGCCGTTGTCACTAAAGGTGAACTTCCTTTTAATAACAATACCATGCCTGTAATTGCTACAGCTAAGCCTACTTTTGTTAGTCTTTTCATGGTTTCGATCCTCGCTTATTTGGTTGCGAGACTAACCCGTTACGCGTTTGGTCGTCTATAGGGGAGTCTCCCCGATATTCTGAGCGTCTAATCCCCGATGTCAGGATGTTCTCGGAGCCGCTAACGGTGATTCAGCTCGAACCACTCTCGCGCGCCGCGGCGAAGCGCGCCAGCGTCGCGGTAGCCCAACTTGAGCTTGATGTGTTCGTGATACGTTTCTACGGTTTTAGGACTGATCCCGAGTTCCTGCGCGATCCGGCTGGTTCCGAGACCGGCACCGCTCAGCGCAAAGACATGCAGTTCGCGGTCGGTCAGGTTAGGTACGTGGGGATGTGCTGCCGGGCGGTCAACGACCTCGTGAACGGCGCGCAATGCGATCCGCGAACTAACATAGAGCTCGCCTGCGAGAACAGTATCGACGGCACGGATCAACTCTTCCCGTGTACTGGTTTTCATCCAGTAGCCTGAGGCGCCAGCGCGCAGGGCGCGTTCGGCATAAATTTCTTCAGGCCGTCGCGATACAGCTAGAATCCGCGTCCGGGGAAAATGCGCAGCGAGTTGCTTGAGAAGAAAAATCCCGTCGTGATGACCAAGGAATGGTTCTATAATCAGCAGATCGGGCTGGTGCTTTTCCATCAGCTCGCGCGTGGTCCTTTCGTCAGTTGCGAGTCCGGAAATTCCGTAGCCCAGATCACGCTGGCTAATCGCAGCAAGTCCTTCTCTGGCGACGGTGCTGTCGTCAGCAATAACTACAGAAGGCTGTCGCGAGGAGAGCGCAGTGGAGGAGGCCCTCACAAATTTTGAGAGTGCCCAAAGTTGTCCGGATGACAAGCAAAATTCGTTACCTGAGTTACAGTTCGGTTACAGCCACTCTTCGAAAATCCGCAGCCAGTTGCCGCGTAGAATCTTTTCGATCTGCCCGTCATTGAAACCACGCTCGATCAATTTGCGAGTGAGGTTTCGCGCCTGAGAATGGTTCCTCAGATCGGGAATGAAGTGAGGCGTTGTAAGTTTTTCGGCGAGCTGCTTTTTTGCCGACTCGGGCCACTGGCTATAGATAAACTCAAAGAAATCAAATCCAATTCCGACGCCATCGATGCCAATCAAATTGGCTATGTGTTCAATGTGATCGACGTAACGATCGAGAGTAGTCTCTTCTTCTCTTGGACTTACCAGGACCGAATTAACGCCAATCACACCGCGCCGTTCTCCGATCATTTTAATCTGGTCATCGCTGATGTTGCGCTCGATATCATAGTAGCGCCGGGCATTTGTATGCGAAACAATGGGCGGCCTGGTCGTCATCGATAAGATCTCGTTGAAACCAGCCGGGTTGATGTGCGCGAGATCGATGATTATGCCGAGCGCTTCGCATTCTCGCACCAGATCACGGCCAAACCCTGTCAAGCCATCGCTAGATGAGCCGTTGCCTGCGAAAACGCCGCCGTTACCCGCTGCATTGCGGCGGGCATGGGTAAGTCCGATCGAGCGCACGCCCAGTTCGTAAAACGCACGTAGCAAATTCAAGTCCGTCCCCAACGGCTCTGCTCCTTCCATCGTGATGAGGAGCGCGATTTTGTCTGCGTCACGCGTCTTTTGAATTTCGTGACAGCTTTTGCAAATCGCGAAGCGCGGACACGCGTGCGCTTCGGCATATAATCGCGCAATTTGATCGAGTGCCACGCGCAGGCCTATCTCTGGGAGATAACGGTCCTCGATGTAGATCGCGACTCCCACGACGCCGATGTTCCCGGCTTCGAGTTCCAATAAGAATTCCGTCTCAAGCACGTTCTTGCGCTCGCGTTTTTCATACAAATCCATCGGCAAATCGAAATGCAGATCAATAACTCCACCGGCTTGCAGTCGATCGATTCGTTCTTCCATGGATTTGTCAGTCATGCTGTGGCAGAAGAAACCGCGGATTACGCGAATGTCACGGATAGAAAATAATCAGGCGCGATTGCGGGGTGCCATATCGTCTTGCCACCGCTGGTTGCCGCCGCCTTAACGTCGGACGGGCGTTTGTGCCAAATGCCTCACGTCGATGCGGTGCTTGACACAAGTGCCGTTACAACGCAGCGCAATCGTCCTTTACTCGCTGTTGTCGACGATTTGCGCGGAAGGTCGGTCCATTTGAAGTTGGTTACTCACCTTCTCCAGACCCGCGGCGAGGGCTTCAATTTGCTTCTGTTGCCGGGAGATGATCGCTTCTAATTTCTCCACTTTGTGACGCTCTTCGAGAAAGGCCTTATGCTGTTTGAGGAACTCGCTGAGCAACATCGCGTTGATGGCTTCATAGCGCACCGTTTCAGGTTTTCCTTCGCAGTCTAGGGTCACAAGATTTGGATTAACGTCGGCTACTTCCTCGGCAATCAAGCCAAAACAGACGGGCTGCGCCGGATCGATCTCCTTCTTGTAACGAAAGCTTACCGGTCTGAGCGAGTGGATCGTCTCGCTAGCCTTCTCCATCGGCTTGATTTGCTCCTTGTAGCGGCGCGAAGAAGCTAACGTCCCGATCCTGTTATCTGAAGTGACGTAAACCGCCCGCTCAGTCGCTACCGATTCATACACATTGCGGATACGGGTGATATTGCTCTCGCCGGCAAACCCGTTGACACCGGCGCCGATGCAGACGTTGCCACTGCCGGTAATGTTGAAGCCAGCCGAATCACCGATAGCGGTGTTGCTATCGCCAGTTACATTGTCCCGGAGCGCTTGTGAACCGATGGCAATGTTGAATTCGCCTGTAGTGTTACTGAAGAGCGCAGTAGTTCCGATTGCCGTGTTGTCGCCAGCAGTGGTATTGCTTAAGAGCGCATTATAGCCAATGGCCGTATTATTAAAGCCAGTGGTGTTGTAAAAGAGCGCACTTTCACCGCTGGCCGTGTTGCTGTTGCCGTCAGCGTTGCTAAAAAGTGCGAATGCCCCATTGGCCGTGTTTTTGACGCCGGTGCTGTTGCTCAAGAGCGCGCCCGCGCCGGTGGCCGTATTTCGATGTGCAGTGTTGGTAAGGAGGGTTCCAGCGCCAACACCTGTGTTGAACTGGCCTTCCTGGTTACTCAAGAGTGAGAATACGCCAACCGCCGTGTTGTATGTACCAGCGGTAAGACTAAGAAGCGCGTTCTGCCCTTCCGCGGTGTTCCCACCGGGATAACCGCCGTCTGGTGCTGGGCTAACCGCTTTCGTATCTGGCAAAAGCCCAACCCAGGCAAGCAATGTGGCAATGACAAACGCCGAAAGTTTTCGAGCTTGCTGTGTTTGATTGAATGTTTTCATAGACAGCATGTTTTGAAGATTCGCTGCCAGTTTGGCGAGCGAAAAAAGATTGGCAGCTCTGCGCCTTTGGAGCGCCTCGACCCCGCCTCCGCTCGGCTACGGTGCGGTAGGCACAGCCACGCGGCTACAGCACCAGGCCGGGGCGTCGCGCGCTACAGCTATCTGCTCAGCTCAAGCATTCGCCGAATCGGTAGCTCTGCGCGCTTGCGCAATGGCTCTGGCAAAGTGATTTCCGGTTCCATGTTCAAGAGCGCGTCATACGCCTTTTCAAGCGTGTTCATCTTCATGAACCGGCATTCGCCACAGAAGCAGTTATCTGTCGGACCGGGAATGAATGTCTTGTCGGGGATTTCCTTGTGCAGGCGGTGCAACAAGCCGGCTTCAGTTACGACGATGATCTCGCCCGCAGCCGATTCTCTGCAAAAAGTCACCATCTTTTCAGTGGAACAAACTTCATCGGCCAGCATGCGCACGGCGTAAGTGCATTCTGGATGAGCTACAACCGGCGCGTTAGGATATTGCTCCCGAATCTTATTAATGCTGCGTGCTGTGAATTCGACGTGAACGTAACAGTTGCCCTGCCACAAATCCATTTTGCGTCCCGTCCGTTCCATCACCCAGGCGCCGAGATTTTGGTCCGGAACAAAAAGAATATTTCGATCAGCCGGAGCGGCGCGCACAATCCTGTCCGCATTGCCGCTGGTGCAGATCACGTCGGCCAACGCCTTAACTCCCGCACTGCAATTTATGTAGGCGATGACGTAGTAGTTTTTAGCGGCGTGCTTCTTCAAGAACGCCGCGAGCTTTTCGGGGGGACATGATTCAGAAAGTGAACAGCCCGCGTCAAGATCTGGCAAAATCACGCGCTTGGTCGGATTAATGATCTTCGCCGTTTCAGCCATGAAGTGGACACCGCAAAACAAGATCACGTCGGCGTCTGTTTCCGCAGCCTGATAACTCAAGCCTAACGAATCGCCGACGAAGTCGGCAACATCCTGTAACTCGGGCACCTGGTAGTTATGCGCGAGAATAACAGCGTTTCGCTTGCGCTTGAGCTCTTGCAACTCTTCTACAAGAGCGTCACCAGTCCGCCGGAGACTGCCAAAATTTATACCCGCGCTTACCATTGGCTAATATGGCGGTTTTCCGGGGAATTACAACCTGGCCTGTTGCACGTTTCGCGTGCGAAACCTCCGCACGGCGCATAGCGACGCGGCTACAATAACGCTTTACGCATGGCGTCGATTGGTGGCTCGCGATCGAACCAGATGGAAAACGAGAGCGCACCTTGATGTAGCAGCATCGATATTCCATTCGCACTGCGTGCCCCGGCCTGTTCGGCCGCGCGAAGCAGGGCGGTTTTCGAGGACCCATATATGCAATCGAAAACCATGTGATGTGGAGCGATCAGGCGCCCAGGGATTGGCGCAGGATCGCTTGGATTCATTCCAAGCGGAGTGGCATTAACGATAAGATCGATGTCCGCAAGTTGCATGCGCATTAACGATTCTTCCCATGCTACGGCTTCAAGGCGCGCTGCCGGGCCAAGCACGCGAGCTTCCATAAAAAACGAACGCAAATGCTGCACCAGAGCGTTTGCTTTTTCCAGAGTGCGGTTGACCAGGACGAGGCGCTCACAATTCTCAAGCGCGCATTGCCAGGCGATAGCGCGTCCCGTCCCGCCACCCGCGCCGACTATGAGCACTCGAAGATCGCGGAGATCGACAGAGAACTCGCTGCGGACGGCGCGCACGAATCCTTCACTATCAGTATTCGATCCGACCAGTTTCTTATCACGAACGCGAATTGTGTTTATGGCTCCTATGCGACTCGCGGATTCATCCGCTTCGTCGATCTGGCCGAGGGCCGCTATTTTATGCGGCACCGTCAGGTTCACTCCTGCGAAGTCCAGATTTCGCAAAAAACGCAGAGCCGATCTCAATTCACTCGGCCGGATATGAAAACGTGCGTATTGAGCGTTGATCTCGCAGGCGCGCAGGGCGGCATTTTGCATTTCGGGCGAAAGCGAATGCGCAACTGGATCACCAAGGACGCCCAGGCGAACCGGTGGAACAATGTCGCGCGATATCTCGCGCCACTTTTCCAGATCGGCGAGCGTGTAACGTTGGGTGGTCTGCGCTTTCATTGGCCGCCTTCGCTGCAGTCATTCCGAGCGAAGTCGAGAAACCCCATGGTAGAATCCAGCATAGTTTCGCGGCTCCTTCGACTCCGCTTCGCTTCGCTCAGGATGACACGCATTGGTTACAGGTTAACGTGCAGATCTGCTGCGGCAAAGTTGTCGACCGGAACGTTCGCCGATAGCTTTGTTCGTTATAATGACGACTGAAACTGAAAGACCTTCGGATTTTATCCGCGATATCGTCGCGGACGACCTTCGTACGGGCAAATACAAACAAATCTGCACGCGTTTTCCGCCGGAACCTAACGGCTACCTGCATATCGGCCACGCGAAATCGATTTGTCTCAACTTCGGGATCGCGCGCGAGTTTGGCGGCATTTGCAACACTCGCATGGACGATACCAACCCGATCAAGGAGGAAGCGGAATACGTCGAGTCAATCATGACCGACGTGAATTGGTTGATCGATGGCTGGGCGGACAAGCGCATCGGTGGTGCGCCGTTTTATGCATCGGATTATTTCGACCGCTTCTATGAATACGCCGTCGACCTTATACGCAAAGGCAAGGCGTACGTCTGCGATATGACTCCCGAGGAAACGGACGCGTATCGCCGGCTCGGGAAGGCGAGTAGCTTTCGCGACCGCTCAATCGAGGAAAACCTCGATCTCTTTGGACGAATGAAAGCAGGGGAGTTCCCCGACGGCGCGCGTACGTTACGGGCAAAGATCGACGTAAACGCTGCAAACATCTGGCTACGTGATCCGGTGCTCTACCGGATACGGCACGCGTCGCATCATCGCACCGGCGATAAATGGTGTATTTACCCGATGTACGACTGGGCGCACACGCTTAGCGATTACATTGAGGGCATTACGCACTCGGTTTGCACACTGGAATTCGAAGTGCACCGCCCGCTCTATAATTGGATTCTCGAGGCGCTTGAATTGCGCGAGCCGCGTCCGCATCAATACGAGTTTGCGCGGCTCAATCTCACTTATTCGGTTATGAGCAAACGCAAACTGATCCAGCTGGTAAACGAAAAGCTCGTCAGCGGCTGGGACGATCCGCGAATGCTTACTATTTCCGGATTGCGGCGACGCGGAGTCTCCGCGAGCGCGTTGCGCGCGTTCGCTTACAACGTCGGCATCACGAAATATCCAAGTATGAGTGACATGGCCGTGCTGGAACACACGATGCGCGACGAGTTTAATCGCACCGCCACCCGCCGCCTCGCTGTACTGCGGCCGATCAAAATTGTGCTGACGAATTATCCCGAGGGGAAAATCGAAGAGTTGGATGCGATCAACAATCCCGAGGATCCAAATGCCGGAACGCGAAAGATTCCATTCAGTCGCGAGCTTTACATTGAGAGCGACGATTTCATGGAAACGCCGCCGCCAAAATATTTTCGGCTACGGCCTGGTGGTGAAGTGCGATTGAAGTACGCCTACATCATCAAGTGCGATGAAGTGGTGAAGGATGCGGCCGGCAATGTGGCTGAGCTCCGGTGCACAGTCGACCTGGACAGCAAATCAGGCGGACCGACAGCGGGTCGCAAAGTAAAAGGGACTATACACTGGGTCAGCGCGGCGCAGGCAATCGATGCAGAGGTTCGATTGTATGACCGCCTGTTCAGCGTTCCCGAACCCGACGCGAGCGGTGATTTCAAATCGTTTATTAATCCGAACTCGCTGGAGGCGGTGACCGCGAAATGCGAGCCAGCCCTTGCAAAAGCGCATCCGGAAGAGCGTTATCAATTTGAGAGGCTTGGCTATTTTGTTCTCGATCCGGATTCCACGCATGAAAAACAGGTATGGAACCGGACGATCACCCTCAGGGACACGTGGAGCAAAGAGGCGAAGAAGTAAACGCGTGTCATCCTGAGTCGCTCGGACGACGAAGGATCTCGCTCTGGGATGGTGCATCACGCTAGATAGCTCGCCTGATATAGCAGGTTGTAGGAGGTCCCTCGCTTCGCTCGGGATGACGTCTCGTTAGAACACGGAAAGCGCGCCGTCGATACGTGCTAGCACCTTTTCTTTACCCAAAACTTCCAGCAAGTGATACAGACTTGGTCCCACATTGCTGCCCGTCACAGCGAGACGAGTTGGATGAACGATCGCGCCTATTTTTATCCCTAGTTTTGCAGCCGTGGTTTTTAGGGTGGCTTCAAGAGTAGCAGCATCGAATTTCTCCAGCGCGCCGAACGCCTCCCGAACAGCCCTTAGCTTCGGCTTGTTCTCAACCGTGAAATGCCTGGCAACTCCTTCCGGATTGTAATCGAAATTGTCCGTGAAATAGAACCCGCAATACGCAGGCAGCTCGTCGAAGGTGTTGATCTTGCCTTTGCACGTTTGCAGCGCGTCCCGGACGTACTTCTCCGGAAAATCATCAAGCTTGACACCGCTCGACTTCAGCTTTGCGACCGCCAGATCGTAAAATTCAGAGTCGCTCAATTCGCGCGCATATTCGCCATTCAACCAATGGAGTTTATCGGGATCGAACGTCGCCGAGCTGCGTCCGATGTTTTTGAGATCGAAAATCCGGATGATTTCGTCGAGATCGATCTTCTCGCGATTGTCCTTGGGCGACCACCCAAGCAGACACAAATAGTTGCGCACGGCCGCCGGGAGATAGCCGCGCCGGATGTAGTACTCCACGCGCGCGCCTTCGTCGCGCTTGCTCATCTTCGATCCGTCGCGGTTCAGGATGAGCGGGATGTGCGCATAATGCGGCGGCGTTGCACCGAGTGCGCGAAAAATCTCGATGTGCTTGGGAGTGTTGGAGAGGTGATCTTCGCCTCGGATCACATGCGAGATTTTCATCTCCAGATCGTCGATCACGTTCACGAAATGAAAAATCCATGAGCCATCCGGACGACGGATCGTCATGTCGGGATGGGTAGCCGGATTGCTCAGGTCGAAATCGATTTTGCCGCACACGACGTCATCCACAATGACGTGCTCGCGGGGCGAACGAAATCGCATGGCGCCCTGGTCCTCGAAAATGTGACCGGAATCCTCAAGCTTCTTCAGGTAGCGCTCGTAAAGCTCGGTTCGCTCACTCTGCAAGTAAGGTCCGAATTCACCGCCGACGTGCGGACCTTCGTCCCAATTCAAGCCAAGCCACTCTAGTCCCTGATAAATCGCTGCCATCGCTTCGTCGGTGTTTCGCTTAATGTCCGTGTCTTCGATTCGCAGAACGAAGTTCCCGCGGTGATGCCGGGCGAAGAGCCAGTTGAAAAGCGCAGTGCGGGCCCCACCGATGTGCAGGTAGCCGGTGGGCGAGGGGGCGAAGCGGACGCGGACGTCAGAGCTCATTCAATTGTCATCCTGAGCGAAAGCGAAGGATCTCGCAAATCCTCGATGATATTGCGAGGTTCCCCGCTTTGCTCGGGACGACGATTTATAGCGAAGGCGTTACTCCACAAAAATCTTGCCCGCGCGACGACGGGCGTGTCGGTTTCGCGCCAGATTTACCTTCGCGACCCGTGCGTCCTGATCAATCAATGAGCGCACACGCTCAATTACGTCGAAACCAACTTCGGAAACTTTTTGCGCACGTAGCCACTTCAGAATAGCACGACGCTGAAGCGCAACCGGCAACGGGCGAAGTTTTACGACCGAAAGTTGAGCATTGGTCGAATCGGGGAGTTGACGGTCGATCCAATCTTCTTCTTCGCCGGCGATTGCAGCAGCCCGCCAAATCGCAAGCCGAATGTTTCGGCCAAAGATTTTCTCCAGGTAAGGAATGATACGATGACGAACGCGATTGCGGAGCGGATTGAGATTTCTGTTCGACGCGTCCTCGCGAAATTTGATCCGATGCTCGCGCACATAACTATCGACCTCTTTGCGCCAGAGACCGAGAAGCGGCCGCACGATGGTAAGGTCAACACTGTCGATCCGGCGCGT
>Ga0070698_100000414_pt1 | contig 45491 bp, 44 predicted proteins | sample KBSK1502metaG_FD_65477 | JGI IMG/M metagenome (GOLD analysis project Ga0070698, IMG submission 65477) | Corn, switchgrass and miscanthus rhizosphere microbial communities from Kellogg Biological Station, Michigan, USA - KBS K1-50-2 metaG | ecosystem: Host-associated > Plants > Roots >...
CTGCGCGCGCCTCCGCCGCGCACGGCATCGAGACGGGCACGCAGGATGGCGAGCTCGCGCTCTCGGCCGACGAGATCCGCGCTGGTCAGATAACTCGTGCGTTGCGCGACGCTGGCGATCTCGACGCTCACACCGGCGATACCGTCGAGTGCGAGCAACACATCGCCAGCGCGCTGGAAGCGATCGCGCGGTCGTTTCGCCATCAGCTTCTCGATGATCGCGCGTAGGCGCGGTGGCACGTCGTGAAGCTCCGGCACCGGCGCGCTCTCGTGCATCTCGAACAGCTCTGCAAGCGTCGCGGCGTGAAACGGCGGATGCCCCGTCAGCAGCTCGAACCCGAGCACGCCGAGCGAGTACAGATCGGTGCGCGCGTCGATGATGCCGCCGGTGATCGCTTCGGGAGACATATAGTTCGGCGTGCCGCCAACGCTCGCGCCCGACGGCGCGCCGAGCTGGTGCATGAGCCCGAAGTCGAGCAGCTTGATCGCACCGTGTTCGGTGAGCCGAACGTTCGCCGCCTTGATGTCGCAGTGCACGTACATCCGCGAGTGAATGAACGCGAGCACGTGCGCGAGGTCGACGAGGACCCGGCATGCGAGCTCGAGTGGCAATGGTCCACTGCGCAACCGCACGCGCGCGTCTTCGCCGGGCACCAGCTCCATCACGAGGTAGCGCTGACCCGACGGCAGGGCACCGCAGTCGAATACGCGCACCGTGTTCGGGTGTGCGAGTCGAGTCATCGTGTACAGCTCGCGCTTGAACAGGACGTCAACGCCGGTGTGGCTCGACGTCAGCTCCTTGAGTGCTTTGTCGCCGCCATCGATCAGATCGTGGCAGCGCCAGACCCGACCCATGCCCCCGCGGCCGACCACGTCGACGAGCTCATAGCGGCCAGCGACGACGACTCCTGCGCGCAAGCCCGAGCTGATCGGCGTGCGTGCGAGCTCGCGCAGCAGGCGCTCGATACGCATCGAATGCGTCTCGGAATCGTCCCACACGAGGCAATCGTACAAGATCAAGTCGCACTTGATCGGTCAGAATCAAGACGGCGTTGCCCGGCCACGCGGCTCGGCCGTCCCGGAGCCTACTCGCGCCGCTTCGGCTTCGGCACGGTGATCGCCTAACACCGATTTCTGGATCGGCACGTGATTGACGAAACTACCGTTCGTAACGATTTTGCCGATGGACGGATCGGATCGGAAGGAGAAAGGCCGGGCACCAGATGCGCTGATACATTGGACGACACGATGTCCGAGGCTGTTCGCTACTTGTGCGCGGCCCGGTTCGATGGGACCGAGCGGTTCTTCTTGTGGGAGAGTGGAGACAGTGCTCCTGACCGCGTCGTTCTCGACGGTACAGGATTCATCCTTGCATTCTCATCCGAGGCTGAGGCGCGGGCCGCGGCGCGGATTTTGTCGCCGGAAGAGGCGGCGATTTATGAGCTGAAGCGCAAGAAACCCAGATCTACGACAAGCTGTTTCGGGGCTGCAACCTTCCCGCGATGACTCCGCCGGGCGGAACACTACGCACCGGTCTGGAGTGCCTCCGAAACTGCGGCGCTCAAACGTTTGCTGCTTCTCGGGCTCGCAGAATTTCGAGCACGGCTACGGTGGGCCGCAATTTCATGGTTGACCCGCAAGCAGCGTTCTCCCATCCTTGGCTCGCCATGTTCATGCGCTTCGTATAGCGACCGGAAGTCCTGAGCTCGTCGTGCACGTCCAGTGCGCGACCTGGATCTTCCTTTTCGCTTTCAGGAGCTCGTCATGGCTACCGACACTTTTCGTCGGCATGCGCGCACGTCTGTCGACGCAGCGCTGCATCACGCGTTCGTTTCAGTTCGTCACCAGCTCGGCCGGCGCTGGTTCCTCGACCGCCTCGTGCGCGTCCTTCGCGCAAAGTCAGATCTCATGTCACGTGCACCGAGCGCGCGAGGAGAGGCTGCGCAGGTCCTCGTGCTTCAGAACATGCTGCCCTTCGAGCGGGTTCTGGTACGCGAACCTGAACAGTGGAATGGCGCAACGGGTCATCCTCTCGTCGTCGTCGACTCGCTAGCGAGTCACTTGTTCGGGCAATACGCGACGCCACGATTTCTTGCTTCGGTCTGGTTCGGAGGCAACGCGCGTTCGCGCGTCGATCGCAGATGGTGGTTTGTTGCGCATGCGCGAGGCGAACCGTTCCGCAGTCTGGGGCTTCCGTTCGCGATGACGCGAAGGATGGAACACATCTTTTTGCGCACGCCTGACCACTACTCGTTCGATCACGCATTGCGACGAGCGGAGGTGCTCGGGCTTGGGGGGACACCTGAGCTAGCCGAAGTCTTGCTGACGACGCGCATCGCCGAAGACTTCACGAATGCGGAACGGTGGCGCCAAGCGCTCGCATGGCTGGCGCGTTGTGCGGACACTGTCGACCTCGCTCAGGTTCGTCCTCTCGTCGACTTCTTGCACGCCAACATCGACGAAGTTGAGCTGCGCGGTCGGTCGTTTGCATCCGTCATGCGCCTCGTCACCGACTGGCACGGCTGGCTAGGAAGTCAGCGCACACGCGTGTTCGCTTGGCCGCGTTCGCGTTGGAGCGGCATGGTTGTTCCGGTTCAGCCGACCAGCGACGAACCGCGGAAAGGCGAATGGACGATTGTCGAGCTGCTCGACAGCCGCGAGCTCGCGCACGAAGGACGAGCAATGCGGCACTGTGTCTCGACCTATGCGCATGCGTGTGCGGGAAGACATTCGTCGATCTGGTCGTTGCGGCACCGGTGGTGCGACGACGTTGTGTGGCGCTCCGTGCTCACGATCGAAGTTCGTCCAAGCACGGGCGTGATCATTCAGGTCCGTGGAAAGGCGAATGCTGGGCCACGTGGAGAACCGCTCGACCTCGTACGGCGCTGGGCGACGCGTGAAGGTTTACAGTTTCACGTTTCTGTCGCGGTCGCGGACGGCGCTGCGCTCCACGCGGCGGCTTGATCGTCGCGCGGCTCGCGCTCGTGAGACTGGACGCCTGTCGAGATCTGATATGACGTCCTCGCTATGCGTTGCTTGATCCCGATGCTCCTCATGGCGTGTGCCTTGGCACCCGTGAAGCGTTCGCCCATCACGCACGACGTCCTCGTCGGAGACGTATCGAAGCTACGTTCGCTATTGCGTGGCTCCGTCGTAAACGGTGGGTTGCGGTTTGACGATCCTGCGTGCGCGCAGGCGTTCGCAACGCCCGGTGAGGTTCCCGCTAATCAACTCGATGCGTTCGCACGCTGTCTCGCGAGCCTGAAGCTCGAGCGCAGCGCGCGTGAAGACTCGCTCGGCGACGTCTTCGTGATGGAGCACGCGCCGGGCTTCGAACTACAGGCTCGGGTCATCAACGAAGTTGACGGTCCTCGCCTCACGTGGATCGGCTTCGCATCGCGCTTTGAGGGCGATCCCGCCGTTCCCACGATCACGCACGCGGCGCTCGAGCGCCTTCGCCTCGCGGGCGACAGAAGTGGCCCGATCGATCCCGAAGTCGCCGCGACTCTCGAGCTCGATGACACGGGACCGAAGCAGAGGGCCGCGTACTCGTGGTTCAAGGTCTGCCTTGACACGAACGGCGCGATCACGAAGGCCGATCCGTTCACGACGACGGGCTCGAAATCCGTCCAGGCGTTCGCGAGCGCGATCAAGACGAAGTGGAAATTCCGGCCGTTCGTGATGCGCGACCAGCCACTCGCCGTCTGCGCGCTCGTCCGCATGGCGTATCCACCCGACAAAGCGCCGCCGATCGAGATACTGCCGTTGCCACCACCACCGTCGCGCTCGAAGAAGCGCCCGCTCCTTCTCACATCTTCGAAGGTGATTGAGGGCAAGCGGATCGCCGGTGAGAGGGCCGTCGCGCCCGACGATCTCGAGAAGTACGCGATCCAAGAGGCGGGGAACCCGAAGGTGACCGGTACGTTCCGCATTTGCCTCGACGACACGGGTGCCGTCGAATCGGTGTTGCCGATGAGGTCGACTGGCTTAGGGGGCTATGACGCGAAGATCATCAAGGTGATGCGGCAGTGGAAATACAGCCCGTACATGGTCGACGATCAGCCCGTTCCTGTGTGCACCGTAGTCGTTTTCATTTACACGCAGCGCGGTGCCCCCGTGAGAGTGATCCGGCACCGGTAAGCGCCGGCGTGGCGCTCCAGCGAAAGTCGGCGCGGAGGCACTTGCCATTGGCGCGGCGTAATCTAGTGTCCACGTGATGCGTACGACGATGCTGATCATGCTCGCCACCGCTGCGAGCTGCGACAAAGGATCCGAGCCCAAGCTTCCGAGCGCCGATCAGATCGATCCGGCGAAGAATCCGTGGAACGCGGACAAGCTCGTCGCCCACGACGCCGGGGCAGATGCCGCCGCCACGGATGCCGCTGCGGGCTCGGCGGCGGCGCCCGCTGCCGCCGACGAAGACGTGCGGCCACCGGTCGCTGCGGATCTCGACCGGTACCTGAAGGAGATGCCGGGCAAGGGCAAGAAGCTGTTCGCGAAGATCGAGACCAACAAAGGCAACATCACCTGCGAGCTATTTGCCGACAAAGCACCGATGACGGTCGCGAACTTCGTCGGCCTCGCGACCGGCCTGAAACCCTGGAAGGATCCGAGTGGCGCCATCGTCAGACGCAAGCCGTTCTTCAACGGCCTGACGTTCCACCGGGTGATCAAGGAGTTCATGATCCAGGGCGGCGATCCGCAAGGCGTCGGGACCGGTGGACCTGGCTATCAGTTCGGCGACGAATTCGCGCCGGACCTCAAGATGGAACCCGGTACGCTTGCGATGGCGAACTCCGGTCCGGGGACCAACGGCAGCCAGTTCTTCATTACCGAGAACGCACCCGATTGGTTGAACGGCAAGCACACGATCTTCGGCAAGTGCAAAGACCTCGAGACCGTAAAGGCGATCGCGCGCGTGCCGCAGGATGCCCAGAACAAGCCGAATTCGCCGGTCACCATCGAGGAGATCGAGATCATCCGTAAGGCGAGCTAAAACCTCGAGCACCACGCAGCGCGAGCTCGATCCGGACAAGCGGATCATCGCGCTGCTCTTCACAGATCTCGCGCGTCGGATCCTCGACGGTGATCCGTTCAGGGCAACGGCGTTGCCTCCAGCGCGTGAGACGTCTGCCTCATTACGATCGTCGGCAATTGGCGCCAATCTGTGAGCTAAACGCGTCAACTCAACGGCTGTCAGCAGGCGTTGGGCCCGCTGATCGGGTGTGCGAGCGACAAGAAGTCATGGACCAAACACGTGGCTTTTCGACCACGCTCGTCTGTTGGTTGTTCCAGCTAGGGCTCGGCGCGTGCGGCCAGGCCAGCGATGACGCGTCATTCACGTGCGACAACCCCTGCACGGTGAGTGGCCCAGTGTGCGATCCTGGCGGTTCCGGCCAAATCGGCACATGCACGCAGGATCCAAGCACGGGTTGCTATTCCCTGAGCGGTCTGACGGATTGCACGGTCGCCGGGCAGACGTGTGCGGCGGGCGAGAATGCCTGCGCCCGAACGTGCACGAACGAGGCGGTCGACGTCGTGCTCCAACCCGGCGACGACATTCAGGCGGCCGTTAGCTCCGCTGCGGAGGGCACTTCGTTCCGGCTGAGCGCCGGCGTGTACCGCGGCGTCGGCGTCGTGCCCAAGGCCAACCAACGCTTCTTCGGCGAGCTCGCGTCCAACTGCACACGCTTGGCGACGATGGTCGGCGCCCGCTTGGTGGACACCTGGCAACAGCAGGGTGGTGTATGGGTGGCCGGGGGCCAGACGCAGGAGGGCCAGGTCGGCGGCGAATGCGAAGCGGGGTGGCGGTGTGATCGTCCGGAGGATCTGTACTTCGACGACCAGCCGATGCACCACGTGCTCGCCGTCAGTGAAGTGGGCCCTGACAGCTGGTTCTTCGACTACGACGCCGACACCGTCTACGTCGGCCAGGATCCGACGGGGCACAAGGTCGAGCTGGGCGACGCGCGCGTGGCGTTCGCGCCGAGCGCTGCGGGCGTTGTGGTGAAGCACTTGGTCATTGAGAAGTACGCGATCCCGTCGCAGATGGGCGCCATCGGCGACCAGTACCCGGCCGACGGTTGGGACGTGGAAGACAACGTGCTGCAGCTCAACCACGGCGCGGGCGCCAACGTCGGCAACGGGTCAGTCGTCCGCGGCAACCTGCTGGTGCACAACGGTCAGAAGGGGATTGGCGCCACCGGCACCGACGTACTTGTCGAGAGCAACGAGATCGCCTGGAACAACTACGCCCACGTGGCCTGGTGGTGGGAAGCAGGCGGAAGCAAGTTCTCGTACACGACGAACCTCATGGTGCGTAACAACTGCGTCCACCACAACTACGGGCCTGGACTATGGACCGACATCAACAATGTGAGCGTTACCTACGAGGGTAACGTCGTGTTCAGCAATGACGGCGAGGGCATCTTCCACGAGATTGGCTACGCCTCTTGGATACACAACAACATGGTGGGTTTGAATGGCTCGCTTCCGAGGGGCTGGCTGTTTAGCTCCAACATCCTCCTCTCCACCTCCTCCGATGGCGTCGTCGAGAACAACTACGTCGAGGTCGCGCAAGGCTACGGCAACGCAATCGGCATCATCTGGCAGAACCGTCCACCGTGGGCGGCCACAAACAATGCCGTGCGCAATAACGAGATCCGCTTCCTCGGCACCGCTGGTCAGCAAGGTGCAGTCGCGGACTTCGACCCGGCCTGGAGCGCCATGTGGGGTGCGACGAGCTTCGCCGGGAACGCGTACCACATGCCCGACACGTCGCAGGCGTACTTCAAGTGGCAAAACTCGGACACGACATTCTCCGGGTTCCAGAGTTACGGCGAGGACAGCGGCGGCACGGTAGATACGGACCTGACGGCGCGCACGTGGAGCTGCGACCTGGTGCCGTAGGTCTCTACGAGAAGCGGTGGCGAAGGTCGATGGCGAAGACTGGTACGCCGCGCGAAGACGTCGACATGATCGCCAAGACGATCACGATCAATCTCCGGACCCGGAACAAACAGACCACGTTTAGTCGGCGTTGACGCGCGCGCTGTCGAGCAGGGTCTCGCCATCGTAAAGGTCGAAGCGTGCGAGTCGAGCCGAGATCCACGGCGCTTCCTGCGAGCCGGAAGCACCGCTTGCAAACGTGGCACCTTCGATCACCACGTTGACGCCTGCGGTGGAACGCGAGCCCGCAGTCGACCAGCTGATCGTGAGCGTCACGTCGGTGCAGTTGTTGCCAACGACCAAATCCCCTGGATCGAAGTTTACGAGCCCGCCCTCGATGCCGACCTGAGCGAAGACGCCGACATTCCCGAACGCTGGCGCAGGTCGCGGTCCTAGTTCGCTTCGTTTCCGACAGGCGGCTAGCGGCACTGGGCGCGGGACGGATCGAGAAACGTGATCGCGGTCGCGACGATCATGGCCTTCGAGGCGCCGAGGTGGCCGTAGTTTCCGCCGGTGTACGCGTAGCCGCGTACGCGCACGTGTGCGGTCTTCGATGAAAGATCGCGATCGTCGTCCTTTGGCTCGCACGCGATCTTCGCTGCCGGATCGTAGTCGACCCAGATCGCTTCGCCGGGACGACTCGCGGAGAGGTACGACGCCTCGAAGCCGAACAGATAATCGTCCTCGACCTCGACGAGCTTGCCCTTCCATTTCGCTGGCTCGGTGATCAGCTGCCGCGCGCTCGCCAGCCGTTCCACCTTCGGCGGAGCGATCGGCGTGATCTCGTGGACCACGATCACGGTCCAGTCGTCGTGACGGCCGATGTCGATGACCCCGCGCACGCGGATCGGCGCGTGGAGGCCCTTCGGAAGTGCATCGAGCGCGCCCGCCTTGCGCGCCGCGATCGTCTTGGCGGGACTGAGCAGAAAGCGCGACGGACCGACGTCGACGACGTCGACATCGTACTCACCCTCGACGGGAAGGCTTGACATCGTGTGATCGAGGATCGGCTCGATGATGTCGACCGTGACGAGCTTGCCGACCTCGCGGTGGTCGATGATCTGCTTCGGTGTCAGCGCCTTTGGAGGCGATGGAGGCTGCGGCGTCGGTGCGATACCTTCGCCGCTATCGCACGCCAGCAGCAGCAGTGCGGCGACAAGCGTGCGGACCAGCATTCAAACGGAACGCGCGGCGACGTCTGGTCATTCCACGCGTCGGTAGCCACTCAGCTCACAGGATGATCACCACCGGATTGTGACCCATCGGCGCGTGGCAGGCGCGGGCACGCGCGTCGGCTCTCGTTCACAACGGCTGAGAATCGACGCGCTCACTACGGCGAGCGACAACGCCCGCCATCGTCGTAGCCGGGGTCGCTGCAGTCTTGGTAGTGCGTGAACGTTTGCCCGGTCGCGACGAGGCCTGCGGCTTTCGGCGCGACATCGTCATTGCAGGACGCCCCGACGAGCAGCTGGTAGCGCAACATTCGAATCGGCATGTCCAGCTCGCCTTCAAAGGGATGACGGTCACCGCACTCGCACGTTCGCGTGTTGCGCTCGTGCGCGCCGTCGACCAGCCACGTGCCTTGCGCGGTCTCGACGAGCGCCGCGTTGAAGCGCCGGTAGGCGCGTTTGAGTACGGGGAATAGCCGCTCGTTTCTGAAGGTGCTGTCGGGCGGCAGGTCACCCATGGTCTTGATCAGCAAGTCGAGGGAGACGGTCTGATAGCTCGCGTCGAAGCCGTAGAGTCCAGCGATCGCGAAAGCGTTCTCGGGGAGCGCGCTTTGCGCGGGCGTGATGGCGGGCAGAATCTGCTCCTGATCGAGGACTCCATACGCGTCGTTGACCAGCCAATCTTCGGCGGTCTCTATGTACACAGCATCGCCGATCACGACACCGATCTCGAACAGGGCGACCGCCACCCAGAGCTGTTGGTTGAAGTTTGCGTGAAGCGCATCGTAGGTCGGCCCGTCCGTGATCCCGGCGCGGAACGCGGTGACGTCCCCGTCCGGCCCGCTCTGCGCAGCGAGCCATGGCCCGACCGCGGCGAGCTGTGCCTTCGCCCTTGCAATGCGCTCGAGGTAGCTCGTCGGCAAGGGATACGTCGTGTTTGCGTCGATGAGGAGCTTTAGCCCCGAACCTGCAGCCTCGATGAACTCCGTCTTCGGATGGAGGGAATGCGCGCCGCTCTTGGTTCCACCGCGCTCGCACGGCCAACTGTTTTGGGTGGTGTTCGGCGGGTTGTCGGGGTTGTTGGTGGTGTTACAGGGCACGGCGTTAGGACCGACGGTCGTCTTGCTCTTCTGCGCGAGCCCCCACTCGATCGCGGCGAGGCCGACGTCGAGCAGCGATCCGGGGTCCGTGTGGATCGTGTGTTCCGGATCGGTCACGAGCTTGGCGAGGCCGCCGGCAATCAGCTCGACGCCACCGCGCTGCGCCTCGATCGCGAGCTCGGGGATGACACCGCTTGCGTCGGTCGCTTGCTTCTCCCAAAGCGCGTTTGCGCGAGTCGCGCCGCTGTCGGTGAAGCGAGAGCGCAGCCGATTGGCATTGGCGAGGATCCACTCGCGGGCCGTGCTGTCATGCTCGATGAACCAGAAGCCATAGCCACCGCTGGGGCTTGCGAACGCGTCGGAGCACCCGAGGCCTGGCACGTCGGCGCCGGTGAGCGCCGCATCTCTTTCATCGCCAGCGATCCGATCGTCTCCGCATCCGTCGAGACCGAGGAGCGCTACTACCGCGTACGTCATGACGCGAACTGACGCAAGACCGTTGCTCATCGAGTCCCACCGAGGCAATCCACGGGCCGAGTGCGCAGCGTGCGTTCGACAACCGATAACTACGGCTGAAATCGTCAACTAGGAGTCGAACGCGATGCCGAGCCCGGGTCATGTGTCCCTAGTTGTTGGTGACTCCCTGCAATGCAGGCCGTGGAATCGGCGAGCATCGCATCGCCGTACGTCCGCGGCATCGCACGCGACGCAAGGTAATCTCGCGAAGGCGCTACGCGGCAGCAAGGCAAAGCCCGTGATCGTGGATCGCCTCCCGCAGCGCGGCACGCTCGCGGCGCACAGCGAAGAGGACATCATCGCGACGCTCGAACAGCTCGTCCGCGAGCGAAAGCTCGTGCGGCGTGGTCGCAAGTATCCGACGGTCGCGCTGCCGTCGGCGCGGGCAGCGTGATGGTCAGCGGAGCGTTCGACGGTTACATCAAGGCATCGAATACAAATGCCGGCGACGATTTTGGATTCGACGTCGCGATCTCGGACGACGGCAGCACGCTCGCAGTTGGCGCGGCTTGGGAGAGCAGCGCTTCGCCCGGTATTGATGCCGACCAGGGATTCAGCCGCGCTGCTTGTTCCACGCGATCCATTTTCGCGCGCAGCGAATCCTCATCTCGAGGAACCTGACGAAGTCCTTGTGGCGATTATCGACGCAGCCGTTCGTATTCTGGCAATCGATCACCTGCGGCTCGCCGCGCTTGTCGATGCGGGTCATGTCGAACGCGACGAGACCGCCGTTGAGATCGCACGCGATCGGAATAATCTCGGCGACACGAAAATAGTCCGGACCTTCATCGTCGTCTTCGAGGTATCCATCTGAGTGGCGCAGATCGCGCTTGAGATAACGATGCCGATTTGCATTGTACGGTTTGGGGACTCCGAGCAGCGCGCTGTCGCCCCAGTAACCGAGCCAGCCGTTGTGCATGCGCAGGAAATGCCGGTAGCTCGGCGGTAGTGGATGAGCGAGCGTCCGCTCGTACATGGCAATCTCACGCTCCGACGCCGGCGGATACAGTTTGTACACCTTCGGATCGTTCGGATCCTCGTCCTCGGAGACCAGATACTCGCGGGTCACGCGATCGAGCTTCTTGACGAGGTCGTGGATCACGCCAGCAGCGATCAGCTTACCGGTCGGTTTTGGTTTCGGCACCGGCGCACCGCCGACCGCCGTGTACCCTTTGTTTAGCTTGGCCGCGACCAGCCGCGTCGCGAGCTGGGATGCCGTCGCGGAGCGGATCGTCTTGCGCTGTGGCTTGCTGCCGATCCGTCCGAACGTGACGGTGTATGCGCCGCGCCCCACGCTGATCTCCCAAAACTTGTTCGAGGTCCCCTTCCGATACTCGAGCCGCATCTCGCGAGCATACCAGCCGGTCAGAGCTGGGCGATTTACAAGAAAACGCGACAACGATCTCGTCCCAACACGTCTGGCACCGGACGCGCGCGAACCCATGTGCCAGCACGCCGCAGCGCAGGTACGCCGCGAACTCGCGTTCCACGTAGCGCGGCAGCCCGCTGCCATCGGGATCGGCGTTGCGCAGCTCCGCGAGCATCGTCTGCGCGTGCTGCGCGACGAGTTCGTGCAGCACCGTTCGCTCCGGGGTCCGGCGTCGGTAGCCGGCGAGCGGACGTCCGGCCGCGCCGGCCGCACGTTCGTAGAGGCCGCCCGCGAGCACGCGCGCGCGCAGTGAAAGTTCCGCGCCGCGATCGACGCACGCGCGATCGCGACGTTCCGATCCGACACGTCCGCTGCCCGGACAACGAGCCACGACGTCAGCCAGAGATACTTCGATCCGGTCGATGGTCCGCTTGGCCCCGATGGCGGTTTCGCTGCTTCGCGCATCACGTACGTCAAAGCGTCCGATACATCGATGCAAGCGCAATTTGGCTACGGCATTGCGATGTCCGGCGATGGCCGCACGCTTGCGGTCGGCGCGCCGAACATCGGCAGCGGCGCCGGCGGCGTCTACGTGTATCGCAGCGATGGTGTGCAGTGGGTGTTCGAAGCGTTCGTGAAAAGCACGAATCTCGAAGCCGCCGATGTGCTCGGCGCTTCCGTCGCGCTATCGCACGATGGCAACACGCTCGCGAGCGGCGCCATCGGCGAGCGGAGCAACGCAGCGGGCATCGATGGCAATGCGGGCGACAACTCGCTGACCGGAGCCGGCGCCGCATACGTATTCGTGCGCACCGGCTCGACGTGGACCCAGCAAGCATACGTCAAGGCATCGAATACCGAGGCTAACGATAGCTTCGGGTATACGGTCGCGCTGTCGGGCGACGGCGACACGCTCGCGGTGTGCGGATACGGCGAATCCAGCGCCGCGACCGGTATTGACGGCGATCAGACCGACAATTCGGTTCAGCAATCCGGTGCGGTGTACGTGTTCGCGCGAGCTGGGACCGGGTGGAGTCAGCAGGCGTACCTGAAGGCATCCACCACGCTGACGGTCCACTTCGGCTTTGCACTCGCGTTGCCTCTCGATGGCAGCACGCTCGCGGTCAGCACACCTGACGAATCGAACGGCACCGGTGCAGCGTACGTCTTCAACCGCGCAGGTACGACGTGGCGCCAGCAAGCCAAGGTCATGGCGTCGAATGCCGAAGTCTCCGACGATTTCGGATCCGCGGTGTCACTTGCGGGCGACGGCAACACGCTCGCGGTCGGTGCGCCGGCGAAGCGAGTAGCGCGATCGGAATCGGCGGTGATCAGACAAACAATGCCGCCGGCCGAAGCGGCGCGGTGTATCTGTACGCTCGCGCAACGGTCTGTGGACGCAGACCGAGTATGTAAAAGCGATCAATACCGATGCCAGCGATGCGTTCGGGATCAGCATCGCGTTGTCCGCGGATGGCCATTGGCTCGCGGTCGGCGCATCTCGTGAACAGAGCAGCGGGCAGGGGCTCGCGGCCGATCCGAGCGATAACTCGATCACCACGGGAGCCGGTGCCGCATACATCTACACGCGCGCGCTCGGCGTGTGGCGCCACCACGCGTATCTCAAGTCGCCGAATCTCGACGCCGAGGACCAGTTCGCGCGCAACGTGGTGATCTCGCTCGAGGGCAGCGTGTTTGCCGCCACCGCGCCCGAGGAAGACAGCGCGGCGACTGGCATCAACGGAACCCAGGCGGATAACTCGTTCTTCGGTGCCGGTGCCGCGTACGTGTTCGAATAGCTAATCGACGACGCGAAGGCAGCTCGGATTTGCGAGGCCCGAAGCCCAGCTCGATCTCCCAGCGCTCGTGATAGAGACCGTTTGTTCCAGACGCCGGCTCCTCGATGACCGGCAAGCGACCGTTCTAGGGCTTGCAGCCAGCGCTCGTGATCTCGTAGCCGCCAAACGATGGCGTGGCGACGCGGTCGTGGCTCAACAACCGGCTGCGGATCTCGAGCGCGGTCGCATCCGGATCGGCTGGGGGCGACAACGTCCAGCCGGACGGACGCGTCTCGAACGCCGGATCGTAGGTCGATTCCTCGAGCCACAGCGCACCGAACCGGGCGCTCATCGTCTTGTCGATCGGGTTGGGCGCGAAGCTCGTGTGGGCGGCAACGAGCACGAACCGCGCGAACTGCGCGTTCGGCGGTGCGATCATCGCCGCTCCGACGGGGCGCTCGAATACGGGCCGGGTGGCCTGGGTCTTGACGTAGTCGAGGAACACGCCCTGCGCATCGTAGAACTCGAGGTAACACGTCACCCACGTGTCGTGCGTCCGGTCGTAGTTGACGAACGCACGGTTCTCCATCGCCACGTGGAACGCGTACAGGCGCCCCCCGGTTACCGGGATCATGGCGCGCGAGGTCGCGGTCGCGATCTCGTGGGGCGGAGGATCGAGCTCGAGCGCGTCCACGCCACCGATCGCGATCGCATGCGTGTTCGTGGGGTCGCTTGCCTCCCACGGATCGAGGCTCGTGAAGTCCGCCGCGAACACGACCTTCCCATGGCCGTACACGGGCTGCTCGCGAAGCTCCCAGCCCGCCGCCCACATCGCACCCGCCGTCGCGTTGACGCGCGCGGGCACGATCGTGAGACCGACGGTCGCGGGCTCCGTCGTGAACGTAAACGCGCGCCACGTCCAGCCGGTCGAGCCGGTCGGCACGTGAACGACATCGTCGGCGACCAGCGCGTACTTCGTGATCGGATCGCCGGTGAGATCGATCTCGTTGAACCGCGACATCACGCCCGGTATGCCGGGCACGTCATAGCGGTTCCAGCCCGACAGTGTCCACGTCGTCTCCGGCGGGATCAGCGTCTTCGCCATCGTCGCGAGGTACTGCACGCCATCCCGCGCTGGCCCGAGATGTAACGTGTCGGACGCGACCGACGGGAGCTCGGCGGCGGACGCGAAATCGCCACGCGATGCGAGCGTGAACCAGGCGTCCGGCGGGGGAGGCCCAAATGTGGCGACGTCCGCGTAATACGACCAGCCCGGATCGGGGCCGACGAGCACGCGCGTGAGATCCGGGATGCCGCTGGCGTCCGAATCCGCGAAATCACCGCCGGAGAGCACGTCGCGCGGCAGCCACTCACCGACGCTGCCGTCCTTGTGACGGAAGCGAACCTGCGTGACGATGTCGGTAAACACGACGCCCCAGCTCGGATACGCGCTCTCGGGTGGGGCGATCACGGGGGCATCCGGATCGCGGAGCGTGATGGCCTGCACCGGGGTGATGAACGAGAGCTCGCACGCGATCGTGCCATGCGTCGCGCGGCCTTCGGCACCTGCCGGTGCGAGCCGGACGCGCCCGTCGCTGTCGATCACGGCGAGCTCGAGCCGGCACGATCGCGCGAGGTCGTCACCTGCGAGCGTGCACGGCGACCGGGCCTCTTCGCACCCGCCCAGCACCGCGACCGCGATCGCGATCCTGGCTGGAGTGCCGTGGGTCACGCGACCTATCTTCCTCGATCGCGCTACTACGCGTCGAGGACAAACCGGGATGCGGGCGTCCTCGAAGCGAATGATACCGACCGGGCACCGGCAGCGTGACCGCCACCTCGGCGACGGCGGGCACGTGGCGTGGATCGATGCGCGGCGCGGTCATGGCGAAGCCACCATACGATCGGGGTCGGACATCCGGGAACCGGCTCTCGACAACCAGCTGCACGAGATCGTGGGGCAACCCGTCACTGTACGACGGAAACTCCCAGCTCACATCCGACCCGTCATCTCGCACGACGTAGATCCGATCGCGAGCTCCGGCGGTGCGAACAAACGTGACGCGCATGACGGATCGAAGTATACGGCTACGGGCTGAGACGCGTGAGGTCGCGTGGGAACAGTACCGCGAGCCGGATGTTCGGCAGCGCGAGCAGCTGCATCAGCCAGCGCTCGAGCCCGATCGCAAGCCTCCGTGCGGCGGCATGCCGTGCGCGAACGCGGCGTGGTACGGCTCGAGCGGCTCGCGTTGCATGCCGCGCGCGGCGAACGAGCGCGACGAGCCGGGCCGGGACTCGTCGGCCCGGAATCCAGACCGGGGTTACACGATCGGCAAAGCGCCAACCAAAAAGTTAACTCGAGATTAGGATCTCGAAGAATGCCATCGTCCGGCGTCCGACGGTCCTCGGCCGCGTTGACCGACGCGTGGACGCTAGACGCGCATCGACGTCGCAAATACGTGTGGTTGCGTTTGGCAAGCTGCGTGCACACGCGGCTGTCGTGTCGCTACCACGACCCGTCTATCCCAGATCCGCATGCATGGTGACGCGCCGTTGTACGCAACGGCAGTTCCTGCTGCGGCCGCACAAGGACACCAACAACGCATTCATCTACTGCCTCGCCGTGGCAGCGCAGAAGTTTGAAATCGATGTCATCGACTTCGTCCAGATGTCAAACCATCTGCACGACGCACTATTCGATCGTTACGGGACTGGTCCGGCGTTCTACGAGCATTTCCACAAGCTCTTGGCCAAGTGTATGAATGCGACGCTCGGACGTTGGGAGAACTTCTTTTCGAGCGAACAGGTTTGTGTCGTGCGGCTCGAGACCCGCGCTGCATTGATCGACAAGTTGGTGTACATCGCCACTAACCCCGTGAAGGATGGCCTCGTCGAACGCGTTGACGACTGGCCAGGTGCGAGTGGGTATCGCGCGCTGATGACGGGAGAGCCGTTGCGCGCGACGCGGCCGAAGAAATTCTTCGCAGAAGACGGCACGATGCCGGCGGAAGTCACGCTGCACCTGAAGGTTCCTCCCGAGCTCGGAAATCGCGAGGAGATCTTGGCTGAGGTGCGCAGACGTGTTGCCGCATTCGAAGAGACAGAAGCGCTCAGACGAGCAAAGAGTGGGCGAAAGGTGCTGGGCCGATACGCGGTGCTGCGTCAGTCGTGGCGCGATTCGCCGACGAGTCGCGAGCCGCGCCGCGGACTTCGTCCGACGATCGCAGGGCGCAATCTCTGGGCGCGTCTCGAGGCAATTGAACGCAAGCGCGAGTTTGTTATTCGATATCGCGCGGCTCGCAAGGCGTTTTTGACAGGGCTGCCGGTGGTGTTCCCCAACGGCACGTACTGGCTAGCTCGTTTCGCAGGCGTGTCAGTGGCCCCTTGCGAAAAAACCTAGTGCTCAATTCGCGTGAGCCCTGGATTGCGACCACTAACTTCGTCTTCGTTCGCGAGACACGCGACGCGATCATCGTGCGTAGCTGATGGTCGTCGTGCGTCCCAAATGCCGCGCGCTCCAGCCTGAAGCCCGCGGCGAGCGCCTGTTCCGAGTCCGCACAGAACGTTTCGAAGAGCTCGTCCGTCCGCGTAAATACAAAGACGACGTGCCCGTACTTGGTATCGACGCTTCGTAGAGGTCGCCCGCGAGCACGCGCGCGTAGTGAAAGTCCGCGCCGCGATCCCCGCACGCGTGATCACAACGTTCCGCTTTGGGCGCGTCCGACGCTCGGACGATGATACCCAAGGAGCTTAAATCATTGGCTTCTGGTTGGGATTACTTGCGCACCTTGCGCAACTTGCGCAATTTGCGCAATCCTGCGCAATCACGTGTGACCAGAAGCAAGTGATTTCAGACGCCTCCGGGATGGCACGAAACGTTCATCAGCTGTCAGCCAAGGAGGGAATCGATTGGCGCTCACCAACAAATTCAAGATCGGCAAGGTCATCCTTGCCACCATGTTCGCGATGGGGGGGTGCGGTATTGACATTGATGACACCACCCAGCTCTCCCAACCACCCGTATCGAACCAAGTCGTCCTCGACTGGAACATCCAGGCGGTGACGACCCCACAGCCGAACTCGGCGCGTGCATCGCGCCTCGTCGCGATCGTCGCGGGCGCGATGCACGACGCGGCGAACGGAAACTCGGAGAGGTACGAGCCCTACGCCGTCAATATTGAATCCCAGCAAGCCGACCCGCGCGCTACGGTAGCCAGTGCCGCCTACACGGTACTCGTGGGCCTCGTGCCCTCTCGTAAGTCCGTGTACGACGCGGCGCTCGCGAACTCGCTTGCGAGCATTCCCGACAGTAACGCGAAGACCAAGGGGATCCAGATCGGTCAACAGATCGGGCAGGCGACGCTCGCGCTTCGCGCGAACGACGGATCGGATCCGACGACCACGTTCAATCCGCCGACAGGTATCGGCTACTGGGTGCCGACGCCACCCGCCTTTCTCCCCCACTTCGAACCGCAGTGGGGCGGCGTTCGTCCGTTCACGCTGGACAGTGGCAGCCAGTTCCGCCCGCCGCCGCCGAACCCTGTGGGGAGCGACGCATACGTCGCCGAGTACAACGAGGTGAAGAGCGTGGGCCAAGACACGAGCACCACGCGCACGGCGGACGAGACACACATGGCGCACTTCTGGTACGAAGGCTCGGTGATCGGCTGGAACCGGATCGCACGCGACGTCGCGGTCCAAAAGGGCGCCGACCTCTACGACACGGCACGCAACCTCGCGCTCATGGACCTCGCCATGGCCGACGGATTCATCGCCGGCATGGAAGCGAAGACCACCTACGCCCGCTGGCGGCCGATCACCGCGATTCGCGCCGACGACGGCGACCCGCGTACCGACAGCGATCCCACATGGAACGCTCTGCGCCCGACGCCGAACATCGCCTCCTATCCCTCGACCCACTCGGTCTTGGGCAATGCCGCCGCAGACATCCTCGCGCGGGAGTACGGTGACGACGTGACGGTTACGGAGGTGTCTAACACCGCGGTGCCCGCAGGCAGCTCTCGCACGTGGAACCGGTTCAGCGACGCGGCGAATGAGAACGCTTACTCGCGCCTCCTGGTCGGCGTGCACTTCCGCTCGGACAACGAGCAAGGCCAGGCACAGGGCACGCACATCGCCGATTGGGCGGCGGAGCGCTTCCTGCGCCGGCTGAAGTAGCAACCACCGAGCGTACCGATCGAGTCCAAGAGCCGCGTGTGCCGACAGGCGCCGCGGCTTTCGTTTGTCGTGGCCCTCTAGCTAGTTTGGATCCCGAATCGGCGTTTCCCGTCGACGAATCGGCCGCGGCGCTGTGATTTCGCGCGCCTCGTGCGGGCTGCGGCGCTTTTGCACCCAAGATTGGATGAAGTGGCTGGCCCCCTCGAGCACGCGATAGCGAGAATCGCTTCGCAAGTATTAACTCAAACGCGCTTTGAGGCGCATCAGGAGGCCAGCCGTGCAGCATGTTGCGATCGATCTTGGCGAAGGAATCCCAAATCTGTGTTCGAAGCGAGACCCAGCAAATTCTCGAGGAGAAACGATTCTCGACGCGTCGTCTCGGCGAGTATCTCGCGAAGCATGTAGCGAGCCGCGTGATCGTCGAGACGTCGGCGGAGGCGTTTGCGGTTGCCGACCTGGCTCGGAACGCAGGCCACGATGTTCGGGTCGTGCCCGCGACGTTGGCGAAGACGCTCGGTGTTGGTGCACGCGGAATCAAGACCGATCGTCGCGATGCTCAAGTGCTGAGCGAAGTCTCGTGCAAGGTCGATTTGCGCTCGGTGCACATTCCGAGCGAGAAGGCGCGGCTGTGGCGGTCGATCTGCAACGCGCGCGATTCGCTGGTCTCGTCAAGGACGGCACTCGTGAACACGGTGAAGAGTCAGCTGCGCTGTCGGTTGGTTCTCAGGGGCGCTTGAGCTTGTACGCGATGCGGCCGTCGTCGGTCCAAGAAAGCCGCTCCTGCGCGAACGCCGGCCGCGCTCCGTAGCGACACAGCCGCTCGAGCGCGTCGCGATCGTGGTCGGCGATCACGACGCCGGCGTGCAGCGAGAAACCCTCGTGCCAGGCGCGCAGGCGCTCGGCGCCGCACGGCGTCGCGGCTGTCGCTTGGCGCGCGCCAGGTCGCGGCGGCCTCTGCCTGGACCTGTCGGACGTGGCGGGTGCGTCGTCGTCGTCGTCGCTCGCCTGGGCGGCGAGGCGGCGCGCCACGCGGCGCACGATCCGATCGAGGATCGCGAGGACGTCCTGGTTCGTGGGAATCGGGAGGATCACGAACCCGAGCGGTTCGCCGTCGTCGACGAACACGCCGTCCGGGACGATTACGTGATAATGCACGTTCAAATTCACGAGCCCGCCGAAGCGCTGGCTAAAAACCACGGCTCCGGCGCGCGGCGCGACGAGCCCGCGCGCTCGCGCGATGCGCCGCTGCCACGCACCGATCGCCCGCACCACGAGCTGACCGACCCAGCGCGCCCACGCCGGATCGCGTGCGAGGACAAGGCGCAGCGGCTTGGGCACGGTGAACACCCACTGCCGGAACGGCGCGCGCGGCAAGACGCGCGTGACCAGGTGCGCCGCGGTGTCTGCCATGCGCCGCGCTGTACAGCTCGGGCAGATGCCGCGCGATTTACAGGAAAACGCCACGACGATCTCGTCGCGACACGTCTGGCACCGGACGCGCGCGAACCCGTGGGCGAGGATCCCACAGCGCAGGTAGGCCGCCAGCTCGCGTTCCACATAACGCGGTAGCCCGCCGCCCTCGGGATCTGCATCGCGCAGCTGGGCGAGCATCGTCTGCGCGTGTCGCGCGACGAGCTCGTGCAGCACCGTGCGCTCTGGTGCCCGCCGTCGGTAGCCGGCGAGCGGCCGTCCGGCCGCGCCGGACGCGTTCGTAGAGGCCGCCCGCGAGCACGCGCGCGCGTAGTGAAAGTTCCGCGCCGCGATCTCCGCATGCACGATCGCAGCGTTCCGGTTTGCGGCGTCCGACGCTCGGACGACGGCTACACCGTCAGCCAGAGATATCGTCGCACGAGGTCACGGCGTCGGGTGCAGGCATGCTGTTCGCGGACGTGCTCACGCAAATCCAACGCGACGGCCCGCTCGTCACGGGCCTGGCGGCGCTCGGCCTCATCATCATGGTGCTGACGATCGTCGGTCGTTCGCGTCGCGCGATCGCGGTCCTCGTGGCCTCCGCCGCCGGCAGCATCTCGATGATCGCGGTGTGCGCGCTCGCCGGCCTCAAGATCAACTTCCTCGACTTCGTCGCGCTGCCGATCACGCTCGGCCTCGGTATCGACTACGCGATCAATGTCGCCGATCGCGCGACGCGCGACGATCCGATGGTCGCACTACGCTCGACGGGAGGCACCGTGCTCGTGTGCTCGTTGACGACGACGATCGGTTATCTCTCGCTGCTCGTCAGCGACAATCTCGCGATTCGCGGCTTCGGACTCGCATCGCTCATCGGCGAGCTCACGTGCGTGATTTCTGCGCTCGTGATCGTCCCCGCCATCGTCGCGCTGCCGCAGCTCGAACCGCGGTTCTCGGCCGACCCGGCGTCATCGCGCGCCTAAGCCTGCGGTCTGTTGCGTCCAGGCAGACTTATTCGAAGACGAGATCATGACGCGTGTCGCGCGCAAGCAAGTAGACGGTGGCGGCGCCGGCGGCGACAGCGCTTCCGACGGCGATCCAGAACGCCGGACGGCGGGTGATCGGAGTGGGCTCGACCCCGGCGCGCCACTCGCGGATCGCTTGCGCGATGGCTTCAGCGGTGGCATCAGCGCCCGTCGCGGAGACCGAAGCGAGGACGCGATTTGCGGCTCGATCGTAATCGTGGCACTCGAGGTACCGCGACCGCTGCGCACGAGCACGACCACCGCCGCGCCGAACGCGTCTGCTGCGAGCGCGCCGAGCTCTGTCGGCGGTGGCGCGCTTACGACTGGTCCGAACATCGCCGCGGCGACCTGCGAGCGAGCCTCCGGCGGGGGCGCGGGATCGAGCGCGAGCACGACGCGCGGCCCGAGGGGTTCGTTGATCGATGCGATCCGTTCGCGCCGACCGAACCGCTCGGCGACAACGATGTGCTCGCCTGCGATTACTGTCGCTACACAGGAGGCGGGGCCGCAGCGTGCACTCCGGCCGTCGATCGTGACGGTGGCGCCCGCTGGCTGGGTCGCGATCTCGACGCGGCGGCGCGGGGAGGCTGCAACACTCACACGCACGCGCTCCGCGAATTGCTGGAAGTCTGCACGGGTGTGTGCAATCGCAGCTGTGACATCGAGCTCCATGACGTACGCGCGGCGAAGAACCTCCTCGGCGCGCGCAGCTTCGCGTGCCGCGTGGGCACAGGCAGCGATCGCAACGCTCGCGCGTGCTGCGCGGTCGAGCTCGTGCTGCGCGATGAGCCTGCCGAGCTCGCGACGATTGCGCAAGCAGATCCGTTTCAGCCGCGCTCATGCGATGGTTGGCCTCGTGGTCAGTGCAGGACGCGAAGGAAAGGCAGTGACATGCCCGTACGACGCGATTCACGAACCGGCGGTTGGTACTTCAGGACCACCGTCAAGACCCCCGACGGCAGGCGGCTACGCATCTTCGGTACGCCCGGTGTTCCCGGGCCGTATCAGGATCTCGCAGCCACCAAGGTCGGGGCGCATGCCGCCGAGCAGCGCGCGATCCAACACGCGCTCGCCGGCGAGCCGGCCGCAGTGCCGGTGAAGCAGGAGGTGCCTACGTTCGCAGAGTGGTTCAAAGGTCCGTTTTGGAAGCAGTGGGTGATCGGTCGCAAGAACAAGCCGACGGAGGTGCGCTCGAAGCAGATCATTTATGACCTGCATCTCGAACCGCGCTTCGGTCGCATGCGCCTCGACGAGATCAACGTGGCGGCGGTCGCGCAATTTCGCGCCGACCTCGTCGCACGCGGCGATCTTTCGGAGAAGCGCATCAACAACATCCTCGCCGTGCTGTCGAAGCCGCTGAAGTACGCGGTCGAATGCGAGGTGATCTTGAAAGCGCCGAGAATCGGCCTGTTCAAGATCGAACGACCTGAGATCGTCGCGTGGGACTTCGCGCAGTACGCGCGTCTCCTCGCCGCGGCGAAACTCGAAGGCGAAGACTGGTACGTCGCGGTTTGTCTGTGCGGCGAGGCCGGGCTTCGCATCGGCGAAGTGAAAGCACTCCGCTGGCGCGAAGATGTCGACCTGATCGCCAAGACGATCACGATCAACCTGCAGACCAGGAACAGCGAGACGACCACACCGAAAGGTCGCACGCGCCGCACGGTGCCGATGACGACAACGCTCTACGCAGCCCTGAAACGGATGTCCGTCATCCGGGAAGGGCTCGTCGTGCGCAATCTCGACGGCACCGCGAAGCGCGACGGTCAGTCCGACTGGGTGCTCGCGCGGATCTGTCGCCGCGCCGGCTTGCCGGTTCGTTACTGGCACATCCTTCGGCACAGCTTCGGAACGCACGCCGCGTTGTTCGGCGTGAACCCGTGGCGGCTGCAGACCTGGATGGGCCACAAGCGCATCGACGAGACGATGCTCTATGTGCACGTCGCCGAAGCGCACGCGCGCGCGATTCCGGAAGACATTCAGCGCGCAGCCCGCGCCGAAAGCGATCCGGATCGCCGCGTGGTCGCGATGCTCGGCGCGCGTGGCAGCCACGTGGCAGCGAGCGCGAGCTCCAATATCGAAAGTGGAGCTATGACTGCCGCTTAAGTCGTGCGCGAGGGGGGACTCGAACCCGATCGAGACGATGAAAAACGACGATGAGTCACGTGGCCTTGCAGTTGTCTCGACAGGTTAGCAGTCTCCACGATCCGGCCTGATCTGGCGTGATCGGGTTGGATCGGCTGTGTCGTGGCAAAATTTTGCCACGCTATCAGAGCAGAGCTGCTCGCACACGACGTACTTACCAGCGACGGCGCTTGCGGAGTGTGAGGGTAAGCACGAGCAAGAGCGCAAGCGACTGCGACGGCGAGCTCGTGCGGCAGCCGCAGCCGCTGTCCCGATCATCAACGGCCGTGCACGTGAAATCATCGTCGGCGAGCGCGAAGCCCGACGAACACGCGCAGGTAAACGAGCCGATCGTATTCATGCACACCTGCTCGCACCCACTGTTGTTCGTCGCGCACTCGTCGACGTCGTTGCAGGCGTGACCGTTCGCATCGAGCGTGTAGCCCGGCGCACACGCGCACGTGTACGAGCCCACCGTGTTCGTGCACGTGCCAGCGCAGCCGCCATTGCTTGTGGCGCACTCGTCGACGTCGCTGCACGTGACGCCATCGCCGACGTAGCCCACATTGCACACGCACGCGTAGCTGCCGGCCGTGTTCGTGCATGTGGCGTTCGTCGAGCATGCGCCTTGGCTGGTGGCACACTCGTCGATGTCGCTGCACGAAAGGCCATCGCCTTCGTATCCAACGTTGCAGGCGCACGTGCGACTGCCAATGATGTTCGTGCACGTCGCGTTCGCCGCGCAGCCGCCGTTGTTGGTGGCGCACTCGTTGACGTCGGTGCACGTGACCCCATCGCCATCGTAACCCGCGTTGCACGCGCACGTGCGGCTACCGACGGTGTTCGTGCACGTCGCGTTTGCCGAGCAGCCGCCGTTGTTCGTCGTGCATTCGTCGATGTCACTGCATGTCGAGGGGGAGCCACTGCAGGTGTAGCCGGACTCGACGATACAGGTCGCGCTGCATCCGTCGCCTGCCGTCGTCGCGCCGTCGTCGCACAATTCGTCGCCGTCGCGCACTCCGTCGCCACACGACCAGCCGAGCAGACGCACGTACACGAGCTGCCGCGCTTCGTAGGCGATAGCGAAGCTGTCACTCGTGGCGTTGTACGCGACCGCGGGATTCGTCTCGCGACTCGACGACGTCGCGATCGGTAGCGGCGTCACATCCCAGACTGCACCGTTCGCGCCGACGCGCGCCGCGAGGATATCGACCGGCGACGTGTTGTAGACGTCATTTTGCCACGCGACGACGTAGCTCGCGCCGTCGGAGGCGACGGACGGACCTTCCGCATTTGTCGTCGCGGGCAGCTGGATTGCGGCAGTGTCCACGACCGTCCCGGCGCCGGAGACGCGCGTCGCGTAAAGCGGAGGACCGTTGTAGTCCGTCGCCCAGGCAACGAGATAGTCGGTGCCGTTCGACGCGACCGACGCGGAGTGCGCGCCGCGCGCGAACGAGATGTTCGCAGGTGCGGTGTCGGGAACGCCGGTCGTCGTCAGTCGCCGTACGTAGTCGTCCGCTGCGATCAAATACGAGCTACCGTTCGAGGCGAGCGAGACGACCGGATAGAAGTAAGACGACGTTGGCGCGAACAGCACGCCGTCGGCGTCGAGAGCTGCGCCGCCGTTCGTGACGCGTCCGATGAAGATGTTCGGATTGTTCGCGATGCCGCGATAATCGCGCCACGCTAGCAGGTAGTCGCTGCCGTCCGAGGCGATTGCGAGCATGTCCTGTGAGCCCGCCGCGGTGCAGACCGCAACACCGGCCGCATCGACGACGCTACCGGCTGCGCTAACGCGGGTTGCGTAGACGTCCGCGAGGCTCCAGCCGAGTCCGCTGCGATTGTCCTCCCACGCGACGAGATAGTCGGTGCCATTGGACGCGATCACCGGCTTGCGCTGCGCTCCGTTCGCGTTCGAGATCGCGATGCCCGCCGGATCGAGGACGGCACCGGTGCCCGAGAGGCGCGTGCCGGTAATGTCGACGCCGGTCGTCTCGAACAATCGTGCATCCTCCCACGCGACGAAGAACGTCGTGCCGTTCGACGCGATCGCGGGCGCGTACGCGTTCGGCGACAGCGCAACGGGAAATGCCTTTGGCTCGATCGGTGCGAGCACCGCGTTGAACCTTCGGGCGTAGATGTCGGACGGACCGTCCGTCGCGTCCTGCCACGCGACGAGATAATTGCCGCCGTTTGCGGCGACCGCCGGAGCTCGCAACGCGCGGCCGCTGGCGAGCGCTACGCCCGTCGCGTCGAGCACGGTGCCATCGGTGGCAATGCGCGCTCCATAGATGTCATAGAAGAGCATCGACGGGCTTGACCGGTCGTCTTCCCACACCGCGAGATAGTTGCTGCCGTTCCACGCGAGTCTCGGACGCGTCTGCGTCGTCTCCGCCGTCGAGATCGCGATGCCCGCGGGATCCAGTACCTGCCCTGAAGCGGTGACTCGACTGCCATAGACATCCATTCCGGCACTCGTGCGATCGTCTTCCCACGCGACCAAGTAATCGCTGCCGTTCGAAGTGACCGCCGGCAACGAGTCTGCCCCCTCGACACTGCTCACCGCGAATCCTTGTGGGTCGAGCACCACGCCGTCGAAGCCAACGCGCGCCGCGTAGATGCGCCGCGGGTCGAAGCCGACATTGCGGCCCCACACGACGAGATACGCGGATCCATTCGACGCGACCGCCGGCAGCCACTGCGTTCCCCACCCATCGACGGCGATCGCGATGCCATTCGGATCCTGTACGGCACCCGCCGCAGTGACGCGGCTCGCGTAGAGTCCGATCGCATCCGTCGATGCCCACGAGACGAGATAATCGGTCCCATTTGACGCCACGGCGGGGATCGCAACGGCGTAGCTCGACGCCGAAACCGTGAAGGGCGTCGCGTCGAGCACGACACCAGCGGCGCTCACGCGCGTCGCCTCTATGCCGGTGCCGTGCCAGACGACGAGGAAGTCGGTCCCGTTCGACGCGACACGCGGGCCGCCGTCAGGTCCACCCGGCGCGAGCGTGATGCCGGCCGGATCGAGCAGCACGCCGTTCGACGAGATGCGCGCGGCCCGGCTATACTGCGTCTCTTCGATCTGGTAATCGGTCCACACGACGAGATAGCCGGTCGTACTTGCGGCAATGCTCGGATTCAGCTGGTGGCGCTGCGAAGTGCCGAGCGCGGGATCCGCGACAAGCATCTCGGGGCCGATCAGCGGGTCGACGACGACGGGAAACGCTGCGTCCGCGAGCACCTCGGCGCCGACGCGCCATCGCGCACCGCCCGTGCGCGCCTCCGCGTCGACGGTCCAGCGACGGCCGTTCGCGTCGACTAGCATCGCAGCGCCGATCCGCGCTTGCGCAGTGCCCGCGCTGTCGACAAGTTGGATGCTTCCATCGCTCATACCCGCCGTCGTGACGCCATCGATCGCAACATCGATCGTGAGGTCGCCGGCGCGGCGCTCGCGAAACACCCACGCGAGCTCTACCCCGGCGGCGAGCGTCTCGTAATGCTCGATGATCGATGGCGCGAGCCGCACCTGCGCCGTATTGCCGAGCAGCGACCACGAGAGGTCATGCTGCGCGTACGCGACATCGTCGCCGAACGCGATGCGCGTCGTGCGCAGTCGCGCGTCGGATCCTGACGAGAACCGGAGGCCGTCGCCGTCGAACGCGGCGACGTAGCCGCCGCCTTTCACCGACGGCATCCCGGTCGACGGATCACGACGGATCGCATGCTGAACGCGCTCGATCGCTCCGCCGACGTTGACGCCCGGTGGACGCGACCAGCGCTCTTCACCAAACGGCACGGTCCACGCCGGCGCATCGTGGATGTTCGTGATCAACGAGAGATCGTCGCGCTCGTCGGTTGGATCCGCCGTAATCCCGCATGCCGACAACGCGATCGCGATCAGCGAGCCCTTCGCTCGCGCCAGCAGAACACCTCCCGCCATGCCGCGAGCGTAGCACCTGCGTCGTGTAGCAATGGTTGCGACATCGGCCTACGCGGGCCTTGCAGTCGTCTCGACTGATCTGATTTGGCGTGATCGGGTTGGGTCGTGACCGGCGAGCGCGGCCGCGAACTGAGCAATCGCGCGGATCGTCGGCGGCATCGCGGCCCCAGGGTAGTGCTGACCAGAGTAGTTGTACGGGTGGCCGAAGCTCGCTGTGCGGCGTGCCCGCATGTCATCTCGCCAAACGATCTCAGCGCCAAGCCGCGAGAGCGCGGCGTCGGCGTCACGAATGGAGCGAACGGAGGGAATGATCACGGCAAGCTCCATCGGCAAAGGGAACCCAGACGAACAACGACTCGTTCGTTTTGCGTCGTTGCCGATGAACGCTGCGAATCACGCGAACACCGTAGGCAATGAACGCTCGCATCACAACGAGGAGCAGCTACCGGGCGAAGTCTCGGCAGGCTGGCGCCTTCGCTCCGACCTTTGCTCCCCGAGGCTCCTCCAGGGACCGACGCGACGGTATTCTTGGGCATGAGCCGCTCCGCTGCTGAGGTCTTCGAGCCCGCATTGGCGCTGCCCGAGGAACAGCGGGCCGAGATCGCGGAGGAGTTGCTCGCGAGTCTCGCCGGCGAGGCCGACGCCGACGCCGAGTCGGAGTGGGGCACGGAGATCGAGCGACGGCTCGCGCGCATCGACGCAGGACAAGCAAAGAGTCTTTCGATGGATGAGTCGCTGGCTCGCCTGCGTCGGATCGTCCGAGGCTAATGACTCGAACGCTCCTCGGTAGCGCCCGGCAGCCGGTTCACGGCTCGATCAACTCCAGGTGGATCAGGCGCTCCGCTGGGCGGATCTCGAAGTTGAAGTGCCGGAGGAAGTTCATCCCGACCAGACCGTCAATGTCCTTGTGTCCGAGCGGGAAGACCGTGAGTGCAAAGTTGGGCGTCGTCACGTCGAGCACCGTGAACTCGGCGACGTGAATCCAATAGCCGCGTTCTTCCCCGACCGCAGTGTGAACCGTGGATGCCTTGTAGGCATCGCGCCGGGAATACCCGCACTTCTTCGCCACGGTTGGCGTCAGCGTCGTTGCTGCAGCACCGGTATCCAATACCAGTCGCGCGCGTGTCGTTCGGCCGGTCGGTCCAACGATCTCCGCTCTGACGATTAGCAACTCACGATCAAGAACGAATGGCGTCGAGACTCTCGTCATCGACGGACCGATGACGTGCGCTTCAGGGGCTCCGCAAGGAGCGCGAGCGCTTCATCATCGAGAACCAGCGACGGTCGAATCAGCGGCTCATTGCAGACGCCCGTGTACCTGATTTCGAAACGGGGAAATCGATCATCGAGTTCGCGGATCGGCTCGAAGGCCGCATCATGGGTCGCACCGTGCCCGACGACACGAGCGCTCAGAATCGTTGGGTGCAGGCGCCCGGGGCAAACAACGTCGACGAGACAGACGTATTGATCAGGATACCGCGCGCAGATGTCCGCCCATGACAAAGGCCCGGGTTCAGCGGACTCGATCTGGTGGGCAGCATCCATGCGTCGATCTTTGCGGGCCTGTACAGCGTGTCAAGTTTTTGAGGTCCAACGCTTCAATTGAGGACGATCTCGGCTCGCCGGCACCAGTCACGGCGTTGTGGCTTGACGCCGAACAGCTTGCACGTTGCGTCGACCGGGAACGTGTTGCGCGCGACGATCGGTGTCGAGGCTAGACGCAACGAGAGGTCGAGCAAGCTCAGGTCCGACGGCTCCGCGAGATCGAATGTGAGCAGTCGCTGAAACTCAGTGAGCACTCCGATGTTGCTGCGGTCGTCGGTTCGCGTGTACACGACATCGCGCATTGCCTCGCGTTCGCGTGCGATTGCTTCCGCCGGGACGCCGTACGACTCGAGTATCGCAGCGGTCTGTTCTGCGAGACGCTCTGGGAACGTGCGCATGTCGCGGCCGGTCACCACGACGGGCAGCAACGTCTCTCTCGCCATCGCCAGGACGAAGTGGCCGCGGCGCGTGCGAATCAGTGTCGCGTACCAATCGCCCAGGGTTGACGTCGAACACGTGCCGCCTGGATCGGACTGGCTGGGAAACCGTTCGCGGAGCTTCGCAGTGCAACGGACGACGATCACCAGGCGCGATAGTACAGGCGCGCTCGTGGCAAAAGTTTGTCACAGCGGTGAGGTGAACCGCCGTGATAGGCGGTGGTTAGCGTCACGCGTGGGGGGCTCGTATCCCCCCTTGGTCGTCGACGTAGCTTCGACTCGAAACTCCTCGTCGGAAGCCGTCCAATCTGAAGTCGTGCGCGAGGGGGGACTCGAACCCCCACGGTGTTACCCACTAGCACCTCAAGCTAGCGCGTCTACCAATTCCGCCACCCGCGCATCAATTGTCAAAACAACGGGCTGGTTAGGTACCGCTCGGCGCTAACCGTGTCAAGCCTCGCGCTGTACCTCGCCGCCCAACCTCCGTCACTCACGAGCGTTTCACGCAGCCGAGCCTCGGCGTATACCATCGCTCCATGCGCGCGCTTGGCGTGATCTTGGTGGCACTGCTCGGTTGCCGCGGCGATGAGCGGCAGCCCGCCGCGAAGAAGCAGGAGACTGCCCCGGCCGCGAAGCAGCAGCCCGCGGATCCGTGGAAGGTCGAGCGCGATTCCAACGCGCCACCGGATCTCGCCGAGCGGCATCGCGTCGCCGACGAGGCGTGCCCGACCGTTACCGGCGCCTTCTTTTATCGCGTCGAGAAGGGCGCGAAGGTTTCGTACTTGCTCGGCACGCGGCACATCGGCGTGCCACTCGCGAAGTTTCCGCCGAGCGTGCTGCAGGCGATCGACTCCGCAAAGCTCGCCGTCTTCGAGACGCCACCTGATAAGGAGAGTGCCTTCGATCCACCGAAGGTGGATTTGCGAACCGAGCTTGGGCCAGAGCTGTGGGCGAAGTACGAGCGCTTGGTCGGGACGGCGATGGCGAAGGGACTCGAGCGCGCGGCACCGAGCACGGCGATGCTCGCCGTCGGCACGTTGTATGACGACATCGGCGCGTTTCTCGATCGCGAGATCGTCGCGCGCGTGCAGGCCGCGAAGATTCCGACCGCGGGGCTCGAGTCGCACGAGCTGCAGCGCGGGCTCATCACGAAGATTCTCGATATGCGGATGTTCCGCGCGATGCTTCGGCAGACGAAGGACCGCGCGGAGATTCGAGATGACACGCGCAAAGGATTGGCCGAGTACTGCAACGGAACGAAAGCCGACGCGGGATTGTCGGATGAGAATCGCAAAGACTTGATGGCCGAGGGGTATACGAAAGCCGAGCTCGATCAGATCGAAGAGGAGCTCGTGTATCGACGCAACAACGACTGGATTCCGAAGCTCGAGAAACTGTTCGAGCAGGGGAATGTGTTTGTTGCCGTCGGCGCCGGGCACTTGCGCGGCGAGCGCGGCGTCGTGACGCTGCTCGAGAAGCGCGGGCTAAAACTGACGCGCATCACGAAGTAGCGCCGTGGCATAGTAGGCGAACGAGCATGTCGTACGAGCGCAGTCCTTCACCGCCGCTGTCGCGGGCGAGCTTGGTGATCGGGCTGTACGGCGCGATGGGGATTTTTGCGTTGCTGATCGCCGCCGGGCGCGGCAACCCGGATCTGTATCGATTGGGCGGCAGCCCCGAGGCGTGGAAGCTCGGCGCGGGACCCGCGCTTGGGCTCGTGCTCGGGCTGATCGTCGTCGGCCTCACGCGCATCGCGACACGCCACTTTCAGTGGGCGCGCGATCTTCACGCGAGCTTTCGCGACCTCTTGGGCGCGCTGACGGGCCGCGAGATCGTGATCCTCGCGCTCGCGAGCTCGATCGGCGAGGAGCTGTTGTTTCGCGGCGCGCTGCTGCCGTGGTTCGGCGTGTGGATTCAGGCCCTCGTGTTTGCCGTGCTGCACATCGGCCCGGGCCGACGCTTCTTGCCATGGACGGTATCGGCACTCGTGCTCGGCATCGCGTTCGGTTGGCTCGCGCAGTGGACCGGCAACTTGGGCGGACCGATCGCCGCGCACTTCACGATCAATTTTTTGAACCTGAAGTTTATCGTCGGCGAGGGTGAGCTTAGTGGTGTCCACCCCACTGGTGCCTCAAGAAGAGCACCATGACGATGACGATGACGATCGCGATCACCACGGCGTGAAAGATGTACGTCTGGGGTGGCTTGTGGTCAGCGCTCACGGGGGGAGACTACTACGTGCGGGCGCGATCAGCAGCCGTTTCGTGCCTTGCTGAGGATCGTGTCGATGCGGTTGTAGAGCGCCGTGCCTGGGCAGGAGGTTTGGGCGTATTGACGATGGCCTTTGACATCGGTGCGGTTGAGTGAAATGCCGCTGAAGTCTTCGTGCAAGCGGCGCAGGAGCTTGGCCGCGTTGCACATCTGCGTCGCCGTCGGCGCGGTGGAGGTGTACGTGCCGATGAACGAGATGCCGACGTTGCCCGTGTTGTTGTTCGCGACGTGCGCGCCGATCGTTCGCGCGCCGCGGCCGCGCCACACGCGACCATCGCGCGACACGAGGTAGTTGTAGCCGATATCGCACCAGCCACGCGTGAACATGTGGAAGCTCTGGATCTGGCGAAGGCGCTGCGGCACGGTCATCGAATCGATCGTCGGCGTGACGGTGTGGTGGATCGTCGCGCGGTTTGGAATCTGCGTTCCGGAAGCGCAGCGCGGCGCTCGCGCGCCCCATTCGGCACGCGTGTAGATGCGAATCGAACCGATCGGCGTCGAGCGCACGACACTCTCGATCTGATCGAGCTCGTCGGGATCGAGGAGCGCGTCGGTGTGAGCTTCGCGCTCGGGCGGAATATCGGGCAGCGGCTCGACGACGAGGAACGTCGGCAGCGGCGCGCCCGCCGGCACGCGCAGCTGATAGAAAAACGCGCGCGGGTCGCTATCGATCGAGCCCTCGGGCCCGATGCCCGCGACGGCATCGAGATGACCCGCGTGCGCGATGTCTTCCACCGAGACGAGGAGTGGTGCGCGCCAGTCGGTCCAGACGAGACCGTCGAGACTTGTTCGCACCTCGAGCGCGCCCTCGGCCGTCGCGTCCCAGAGTAGACCGAGGCGACGGTAGCCGTCGGTTACTTGCAGGCGCTCCGAGACGCCGTTGGAGCCGAGCGTGTCCGCGACCGCTTGGCCCTCGAGCTCGAGGCCATCCACTGCGTGGTCATCATCTTGATCGATCGAATCTGTACAGCCGGCGGTAGCCAGCACGAGCACGAACGGCAGGCGTCGCAACATCTGGGAGGTTCCCTCTCTCCCTCATCGCCGCCGCGTCTTATCAAGTTGCGTGCCGCAGCCAACGCCGCAGGACCACGTGCGCGAGTAGGGTGCGCGCTCGACAACTGCCCACGACGATGTTCACCCTCAGCCGCGCAGGTAACGGCCTTCGGCGAACGCGCGATCGAGCTCGGGCAAGAGCTCGCCGCGGGCGCGCACGAGCGAACGCTCGTTGTCATTCTTCGTCACGACAAACCAGATGCCCGCGCCGATCGAGATCACGGCGACGATGATGTGCAGGATCGGCGAGGTCTTTACCGCGATCGCGATGGCGAGCCCGGCGATGACGAGCGCGATGCCCTTCTTGCCGCGACCGTAGAGCTTCTTCCAGTGCATCTTCACTTGCATGACCGCCGCGTCGTAGCCGGGCTTCGTCGTCATCGAGATAATGTTGATGTCGAGCACCGGCACCATCGCACCCGTCTTGATCGCCGAGCCGATCGGCTCGTAGAACGTGTGCTTCGCGGCGCGACACATGATCTCCGCTTGGTTCACGCTGATGCGGAGCGCACTCATCAGGCGCAGGCGCGCCGCGGGATAGCTGAGGTTGACGGCGTAGCCGCCGAGCACTGCCGCAATGACGAGCGCGAAGCCCGTCAGCGTGATCGCGTAGCTCAAAAACGCCTTCACCGCCGCTTAGTTTAGCATCACTGCGCCGCGGCCCGTGTAGGTACCCGGCCGACCACGAGCCGCAGCTCGAGGAGCAGGCCGACGACAATGACCGGCAGCATTTGCATGAGGTGATAGAGGAGGGCGAACGCGAGCGCCGGCTCGCGCGGAATGCCGAGAATGTCGGTGGCGATGAGCACGCCGACCTGCAGCGCGCCGATCTGGCCGGGCGTCGACGGAATCGCGATCGCGAGGTTGAACGCAAACAGGATGAACATGCCGGCTGCGATCGGGACCTCGATGCCGACGGCGTGCAGCACGAGCATCACCGCGACGAGGTCCACCGCCCAGCCAAGAAGCTTCGTGATCACGACGTGCGCGAGCCGGCGCGGGCTTCGCACGATATGCATGCCGACGAGGAAGCGACCCGCCCACGACGTCGGCTTGCGCGCGCGCATCCAGCCGACAGCGAAGTAGAGCGCGACAAAAATGCCAAGCGCGATGCCGGCCGTGATCAAGATCGTGTCGTTGACCCACGCCGGCAGCGTCGAGAGCAGCCACGGAATCGGCGCGCAGAACATGAGCAGCGTGATCGCATCGAGAAGCTTCTCGGCGAGCGCCACAGCGGTCGAGTCGCACGTCGGCACGCCATCGTTGCGCTTGAGTGCCCAGACGCGGAGCACCTCGCCGGCGCGCACCGGCGTGAAGCACGATGCCGCGAACGCCGCGATCGTGTAGCGATAGAGATGGCTCAGCCGCACGACGTTGTGCGGCGCGAGCATGATCCGCCAACTCAGTGCCTTCGCGAACAGGCACACGAAATAGAGCAACGCCGAGAGCAGGAGCGGGATGATCAGCGCGTGGCGCAGCGCTTCGCCGAGCGCAGCCCATTCGATCCGGCGCAAGAAGACCCAGAGCAGCGCCACGATGATCGCGACCGAGGCGACTCTCGCCAGCATCGCGATACGTGGACTCATTCTGAAGACTAGCGCTTACGGCTTGGCTTGGAACGGCTCCATGAAGACGAGCCCTGTTGCCTCACGTGCCTCCCACTCCTTCATCCACTGCGTGGAGCGATAGCGATCCCACAGATCTGCGGCAATCGTGACCACGGGCCCCTCAAGATCTGTGCGTGCGGCAACGCGCAGTGCGCCCACAACGTTCACACCGGTCGAGCCGCCCACCGTGAGACCTTCTTCTTTCACGAGCCGCTCGACCATCGCGAGCGCTTCGGCGTCAGCGATTTTTTCCGCGTAATCGAGCGGCTCGCGGAGCAGGTTCGACGGCACGCTCGTCGAGCCGATGCCTTCGATCACGAATGGGCCGTCGGGGCCGATCTCGCCGGTGTTGACCCACTCGCCGAGCCCCGAGCCGAACGGATCAGCGAGCACGACCTTGATGTTTGGCAGTCGCTCTTTGAGGTAGCGACCGACACCGCTGATCGTGCCGCCGGTGCCGGCCGACGAGACGAACGCGCCGATCTTGCCTGCCATCTGCTCGAAGATTTCCGGCCCGGTTGCCGAGAAGCCTGTGCCGCCGTAGTGCGCGTCGAGGTTCGCTGGGTTGTGGAACTGGTTCGTCAGAAACCAGCCGTTCTCCTCGGCGAGCCGCGCCGCGACGTTGCGAAAGTTGTCGGGGCTTTTGATGCCGGCGCGCTTCGCGATGTAGACCTCGGCGCCAAGCTGGCGCAGCGCGACGCGCTTATCCGCGGCGACCTTCTCCGGAATCACGCAGATGCAGCGGTAGCCGCGCGCAGCGGCGAGCAGCGCGAGGCCGACGCCCGTGTTGCCGGCGGTGCCCTCGATGATCGTCATCTGTGGGTCTTGGTTCGGCACGAGCACGCCGCGCGCCTCGGCGTCGAGGATGATCGCGCGCGCGGTGCGATCCTTCACGCTGCCACCGGGGTTGAGATGCTCGCACTTGATGAAGATGCGGTTCGGCAAGCCGGCCGCGACCTTCTTGAGCTCGATCAGCGGGGTGTTGCCGATCGCGTCGACGATATCCATCGCGGCGCATCATACCCCAGGCGCTGCGCGCGATCGGGGTACAGATGCACCAGGTAGCGTCGCCGCGACGCGGACCTGCGCGTGGCACGCCGCGCGCTCTACCCGGGGCATGCAACTCGATTCGTTCGCACTGAGCATCCCCGGTCGTCGGACCAACAACGAGGACGCGATTTGCGCGAACCCCGAGCTCGGTTTGTTCGTTGTCGCCGATGGCATGGGCGGCTACGAGGGCGGCGAGATCGCGAGCGCGATCGCCGTGCAATCGATCTGCGAGCTCGTGCGCCGCACCGCGCACGACCGCGACGTGACGTGGCCGTACAAGTTCGATCCGCGGCTGACGATCGCGGAGAACGAGATCGTGGTCGCGACGCGCCTCGCCGGCGACCGCATCGCCGCGCGCAAGATCGGCGAGCTCGAGCAGATGGGCTCGACCGTCGTCGTGTTGCGCATCGCCGGCGATCGCGTCGTGATCGGGCACGTCGGCGACAGCCGCGCGTATCGCTTGCGCGACGGCGACCTCGCGCAGCTGACGATCGATCACTCGCTGCTCGCCCAGCTGGAAGCAGAGGGCGTCGTGCCGGAGAACTTTCCGTGGCGACACGTCGTGACGCGCGCGCTTGGTGCCTCGTGCGGCGAGCCGGAAGTCCAGATCGATCGCGCGTGCGTCGGCGATGCGTATCTATTGTGCAGCGATGGGCTATCCGAGGTGCTCTCGCCGGCACAGATCGCGGCGCTCCTCGATGCATCGGCGGAAGATGCGTGTCGCGCGCTCGTCGCTGCGGCGTACGCGGCCGGCAGCAAGGACAACATCTCGGCGATCGTCGTGCGGGTTCGAACGTGCTAGTCGTCGTCGGTATCGACGAGCCCGTGCTTGCGGGCCAGTGTGCGCAAGTGCTTGCGGTCGATGCCACTGGCGCGCGACGCGGCCGACAAATTTCCATCCTCGCGCGCGAGCACGTCGGCGATGTAGCGACGCTCGAGCTCGTGCAGCAGCAGCGCCTTCGCTTCGGCGTAGGGCAGGTCGCTGCGCACCGCGAGGCCTTCGCCTGCGACGGGACCACCGTCGATGCGAATCGCGAGATCGGCGAACGTCTGCGCGCCGGGCGCGAGTGCGAGCGCGCGATCGAGCACGTTGCGCAGCTCGCGCACGTTGCCGGGCCAGCCATGCGCGAGCAGACGATCGAGACCTGGCCCACGCGGTTGCTCATTAGCGGAGAGAGGGGCGAGCCCGCGTCGGCGCAGCAGCTCGCGCACGAGCAGCGGGATGTCTTCGCGCCGCGTGCGCAGCGGCGGCAGCGCGACGCGCACGACGGCGAGCCGATACATCAGATCGGCGCGAAACCGACCGGCCGCGACCTCGGCATCGAGATCGTCGCGCGATGCTGCGATCACGCGCACATCGATCGTGCGTTCGCTGTCGCCGCCGAGCGGGCGCACGACGCGCTCTTCGAGCACGCGCAACAGGCGCGCTTGCACGGTCGGCGAGATGCGGCCGAGCTCGTCGAGAAACAGCGTGCCGCCATCGGCGCGCACGAGCATGCCGGCGCGTGGCCCGGCAGCGCCGGTGAATGCGCCGCGGACGTGGCCGAACAGCTCACTCTCGAGCAGGCCTTCGGGGAGCGCGCCGCAATCGACGGCGATGAACGGGCCGCGGCGTCGTGCCGATGCATCGTGAATCGCGCGCGCGACCAGCTCTTTGCCGGTGCCTGTCTCGCCTTCGACGAGCACGGTCGCGTCGGTCGCGGCGATGCGCTCGAGCACCGCGAACACCTCGCGCATCGCGAGGCTTTCGCCGACGAGCTCGCCGAAGCGACGCGCCTGGCTCGGCGGCAGATCGAGGGGCTGCGCTTCGGGCTCGACGCGCAACGCGGAGCGGCCGACGAGCAGCGTCGTGCCGGCGGGCACGGTGAGCTCGCTGACGCGCGAGCCTTCGAACCACGTGCCGTTCTTGCTGCCGAGATCGCGCACGACGAAGCGCGACGCATCCGCGCGCACCGCCACGTGCCGCGCCGACACGCGGTCATCGGAAAGCACGAGGTCGGCGGTCGCGTCGGTGCCGACGGTGACCTCGCGCTCGCCGAGCCGGCACGCGCGACCGCGGTCCGGGCCATCGACGACGATCAGCTGGCAGCGGACGCGGCCGGTGCCGCCGTCGAGGATGTCGCTGTAGACAGTCGCGGCGCGGGCCACGACCCATGATACTGGCAGCCGTGCGCAGAAGCCTAGGTCCGTATCAGCTCGTTCGTCGGCTCGGCCGCGGCGGCATGGCGGAAGTGCACCTCGCGATCGCCTACGGCGCGAGCGGCTTCGCGCGCGAGGTCGCCGTCAAGACGCTGGCCCCCGAGCTCGTCGGCAACGCCGAGCTCGAGCGCGCGCTGATCCGCGAGGCGACGCTCGCCGGCAAGCTGCATCACCGCAACCTCGTCGCCGTGCTGGGACTCGGCGTCGACGAGGGGCTGTACTACGTCGTGATGGAGTACGTCGATGGCGGCGACCTTGCCGCTGCGGTGTTGCCGGAATCGCTCGCGCTGCACGTCGTCGGCGAGCTCGCGCTTGGCCTCGATTACTTGCACCGCGCGCGCGACGAGAACGATCTGCCGCTCGGCCTCGTGCATCGCGACATCAGCCCATCGAACGTGCTCGTGTCGACGACGGGCGACGTCAAGCTCGCCGATTTCGGCATCGCGAAAGCGACCGCGCTCACCGATCTCACCGCCGCCGGCGCGCGCAAAGGCACGTACGCGTATATGTCGCCCGAGCAGCTCGGCGGCGAGCCGGTGTCGGCGGCAAGCGATCAGTTCGGCCTCGCCGTCACGCTCGTCGAGCTGATCACCGGGCGCCGCGTGTTTCGCGGTGAGACACCGATCGCGATCATGGAAGCAATTCGCGCCGGCGCCGCGGATCTCGATGGCCTCGCGCCCGACACCGCGGCGATCGTCGATCAGGCGCTCACGATCGATCCTGCCGCACGCTTCGAATCGATCGATGAGCTGCGCCGCGCGCTCGCCGCGATCCGCCGCGATCACGCCGGCACCGCAGAGCTTGCAGAATGGGTGCGCTTGACACGTATCACGACGTGATACATGATGTGTCACATCGTGACACGCAAGCGACCACCGACGGAGCCGCCCGACGACGAACGGAAAGAACGCGTGATACACACGCGTGTTCCGGAGAGCCTCGAAGCAGAGCTCCGCAAGCGCGCCTCCGACCTCGGCATCTCCGTCAGTAACCTCGTGCGCAACGTGCTCGGCCACGCGTTTGGCCTGGTCGGCGATGTCGTCGCCGATAGCCACGCGATCGCGCGGGCCGCACGCGGCGAGCGTTCGGAGGGGCCTCCGCCAGATCCGAGCGACGTGCTCGCGTGGCAGCCGATGGTGATGGGCAAGAACGCCGTCTGCGCGCGCTGCAACGCGCTTCTTCCGCGCGGCAGTGACGCTGCGCTCGGCATTCCCGAGCGCGGCGGCGGTCGCGTGCTCGTATGTGCAACCTGTCTCGAGGAGCTTCGCAAATGACGGAACCAGACCTCCGCACAGCTCTCGAACAACTGCTGCAGCCCGTGCGTGACACGGCGGTTACCGCCGCGCGTCTCGTCAAGCACGTCGGCACGCGGCTCGATGCGATGACGCTCGATCTCGCGCGCGACAGCGGCGCGATCGTGCGCAACGCGCAAGCGCTCGTCGATGCGGCGCGCGATCAGGCGACGACTGCCGGTCGCGCGACGCCACGCGTCGTGCGTATCGCGCAGATCACGGCTGCGTTGTTCGCGCGTCAGCGCTGGCTTCGCCTCGCGCATGCGGCGCGCACCGGTACGACCGGCCTGCGCGATGAAGATCATCGCGATCTCGCGAAGCGCGCGGCCGCATACCTCGCAGAGCTGCGCGGCGGCATGGCCAAGCTCGGCCAGCTCGCGTCGTGCCGGCCCGATCTGATCGGACCGATCTGGGCGGCGGAGCTCGCATCGCTGCAAGATGACGTGCCGCCCGTCGACGCCGCGGCGATCCGCGCGCGCATCGAGAGCGAGCTCGGCCGGGCGATCGCCCAGGTGTTCGCCGAGTTCGATGACACGCCGATCGCCGCGGCGAGCCTCGCGCAGGTCCACGCGGCGACGCTCCTCGACGGGACGCGCGTCGTCGTCAAGGTGCAGGTGCCGGGCATCGAAGACATCATCGCCGCCGACATCGCCGCGCTGCGCACGATCGCTTCCACGCTCGGCGAGCTGCCGGGCGTCGATCTGCAAACGCTCACCGCCGAGCTCACGCGCGCGCTGACCATCGAGCTCGATTACCAGGCGGAAGCCGACTCGCTGTGGTCGTACAGCGGCAGCGCGATCGTGCCACGGCCGATCGGCGATGCGTCGTCGCGCCGCGTGCTGACGATGACGCGCATCGATGGCGAGCGGCTCACCACGTGGCTCGCACGCGCGACGCCGGCCGAGCGCGATCACGTGCTCGCCGAGCTCGTCGGCGAGGTCGCGATGCAGATCCTCGTGCGCGGTCACGTGCACGCCGATCCGCATCCCGGAAACTTTCTCGTCACGGCAAAGGGCGAGCTCGCGCTGCTCGATTTCGGCTGCATGCTCGAGCTCGGCAAACCTGAGCGCGCCGCGTATGCGCGGCTCGTGATCGCGATCGCGGGCGGCAACCACCGCGCGGCCGCGACCGAGCTCGCGACGCTCGGCTTTGCCGCCGACGATCCGGATCAGCTCGTCGATCTTACGGCATCGCTCGTCGGCGCGATGAAGCCAGGCGCGCAGGCCGCCGAGCTCGATTGGCAGGCCGCGTTCGCCGATCAGATCGCCCAGGCCAAGCAGCTAGGTGGCCTGACGATCCCGCGCTCGTTCGTGCTGCTCGGGCGCGTCCTCGCCGCCATCGCAGGTCTGCTCGCGACGTACAAGCCAAAGCTCGAGATTCATCCGTTGATCGCGCGCCACCTCGCTGCCGCAATTGCTTGAAAAGCCCAGCGCGTCGCTGGCATCAAAGACACGTATGAAGTCTCGCGGCGTGCTGTACATGGTAGCCGCCGCGCTCGCGTTCTCGTTGATGAGCATGCTCGTCAAGCTCGCGAGCGCGCGGATCCCGACGGGTGAGCTCGTGCTCGCGCGCGTCGTGTTCACGCTTGTCGCTTCGTACGTGATGGTCCGCCGCGCGGGCCTCGATATGTGGGGCACGCGGCGCGGCGCGCTCGCGCTGCGCGGGTTCGTCGGCTCGGCCGCACTTGCGTTCTATTTCCTCGCGATCGCGCATCTGCCGCTCGCCGACGCGACCACGCTGCACTTCACACAACCGATCCTCACTGCGCTCCTCGCGTGGTGGCTGCTCGGCGAGCGCGTCGGCTGGTCGGCTGCGTTCGCGATCGCGTGCGGCATCGCCGGCGTGTTGCTCGTCGTTCATCCCGGCGTCCCGCTCGGTGCCGGTGCCGATGCGCTCGGCGTCACGTTCGGACTGCTATCGGCGGGACTCTCGGCGATCGTCTACGTGACGGTGCGCGAGCTCTCGAAGACCGAGCATCCGCTCGTCATCGTGTTCTACTTCCCACTCATCGCGACGCCGCTCGCGATTCCATGGGCCGTCATGAGCTTCGTGTGGCCGACGCCCAGCGAGTGGCTCATCCTGATCGGCATCGGCGTCGCGACCCAGCTCGGCCAAGTATTCATGACGATCTCGCTTTCGATCGAGCGCGCCGCGCGCGCAACGGCCGTCGGCTACGCGCAGATTTGCTTCGCGGTGGTGTGGCAGATCGTGATCTTCGACGCGTTGCCCGCCGTCGGCACCATCGTCGGCGCAGCGCTGATCATCGTCGGGACGCTGGTCGTATCGGCGACGGCAAAGCCCGACGTACCAGCCCCGTGACGAGCACGACGAGCGCGAGCGCACCAAGCGCGTCGGAGAGGAAATGCGCGTTGACCGCGACGCGCGCGACCATCGCGAACGCGACGAGCGCGAGCAGCGGTCGCGTGCGCGGATAGACGGCGAGCGGCACGATGAGGCTCGCGACGAGCACGACGTGCCCCGAGGGGAACGAGTAGCCGCCGTCGCGAAACCAACTGTCGCCGCCGCGCGCGAGCCACTCCGATGGCCGCAGTCGACCCGTGCCGAATTTGATCCACGACGTCAGGTTGCGCGCGAGCAAATGCGTGAGCGTGACGAGAAGCCATGCCGGAGCATGCGCTCGCATGCGCGGGATGCAGAGCGATGCGATCGATCCAGCGACGAGCACGCAGATGCCGAGCCACTTCCACGGCTCGATCCCGATCGCGTACTCGAGCCACGCGATGCCGCGATTCCAGATCGCGGGATACGTCTGCCGCGTGGCGAGCCAGCGCGCGAACGGCTCGTCCATGAGCGCGATGCACGCGACCGTCACTGCGGTCGCAACCGCCGCGATACGTAACACGTCGCAATCCTGGCACTTTCGAGTGGCACTTGCCAGAACTTGAAACGTGTTTTAATATTAGAACACGTTTCAAACATGAGCCTCTTCGAAGAACACAAAGCCGAACGCCGCGCCCGCATCGGCAAAGCCGCGCGCAAGCTGCTCGCCGAGCGCGGCTACGAAGGGCTCACGATGCGAGACCTCGCGAACGCTGCGCGCGTCGCAGTGCCGACGCTCTACAACTTGTTCGGCAGCAAGGACGCGATCCTCGTCGCCGAGCTCGAAGCGCACGCGCGCGACTACGCCGCGAGGTTTCCACGCGGCAACGGCAGCTTCTTTTCGCGTGCGATGGCCGCGTTCGATGCCGGCATGCAACTGATCGAAGACTCGCCGGAGCTCTATCGCGCGTCGATGCAAATGTTCATGACGTCGCCAGAGTCGCGCGACATGCAGCATCGCCTCGAAGATGGCTACATCGCGATCATGGCCGGCAACCTCGCGGCCGCGAAGGCCGCCGGCCAGCTCGCCGATTGGGCGGACCCGCCGCTCGTCGCGCGGCACTTGTTCGCCCAGTACATGTGCACGTTCATCGCGTGGGGCATCGGCGAGCTCGATCTGCCGACGTTCCGCGCCGCTGCTTTGTCTGGCCTATGTCACATCCTCGTCGGAGTCGCGCGCGGTGAGTTCGCGCGTGATGTCGAGGCCAAGCTCCGCTCGCTTCCGAAGCTGGAGATTTCCAGGGAGGTCCCTCGTGCAAAGGCCCATCGATAACGTCGAAGTTCCAGAACCCGGCAAGAACCTGCCGCCGCATTCATTCACATCCCCCGCGTTGTTCGAGCTCGAGCAGCGCGCGGTGTTCGCCAAGAGTTGGGTGCATGTCGCCGACGTCTGCGATGTGCCGTCGCCCGGCAGCTACGTCGCGGCGATGATCGGCCGCACGCCCGTGCTCATCGTTCGCGATCGCCACACTGGCGAGCTGCGCGGGTTTCTCAACGCGTGTCGTCACCGCGGCGCGCAGCTGCTCGAAGGCAAGGGCACGTGCGACAAGCAGATCAAGTGCCCGTATCACGCGTGGAGCTACGGCACCGACGGCAAGTTGCTCGGCGTACCGTATCGCGACGAGTTCGCGTGCGACGTCTCGCAGATGGGGCTCATTCCGATCCGCATCGGCGTCGTCGGGCCGTTCGTGTTCGCGTGCCTCGACGACGAGGCGCCGCCGCTTGCCGATTGGGTCGGCACATTGCCTGCCGCGTTCGCCGAGCAAGATGTCGGATCGTGGCAGCTCGCGTTCGAGCTTCACTACGAGCTCGATGCGAACTGGAAGCTGTTCGTCGAGAACGCGAACGATGGCTATCACATTCCGTTCGTGCACGACGTGCTCACCGATCTGCTCGTCGCCGATTCCGGCGTGACGACGCTCGAGCCGCACAGCGCGTACAGCTACGCGAACGTCGATCCGAAGTACGTGCCGCCCGGCGTCGATCCGGCGCTCGCGAAGATTCGCTTCGGCTGCGTCTTTCCAAACCTGATCCCCGTGCTGTCGCCGTCGGACCTCACGTATATCCGCGTCGATCCGATCGCACATGATCGACTCGCGCTGTTCGTGCGCTCGTATGACTCTGGCGAATTCGCGCAGCTCCGCGACTTTCGCAAGGCCGCCTTCATGCGCACGACGGATCAGGACCTGGCGGTCGTACGCCGCACGCAACGCGGAATGCACGCGATCGGCCTCCCCGCGGGAGTGCACGCGAGTCGCCTCGAAGAGCGCATCGGACATTTCGAGAGGATGTGGGCGCGCGCGATGCTGGATGAGCCGGCCCCGAAACGTCATCTCGCGCTCGCGCCGTGACGGTGCTATTTCTCGAGCATGGCGAGCGGAGCGACGTTGCGCAGGCTGGTGCGAGCGCGCGACTTCCTGCACGCCGAAGCGACGCGCAACCCGACGCTCGATGAGCTCGCACGCGCGGCGGGCCTCTCGCGGGCGCACCTCGCTCGGCAGTTCGCGCAAACGTTCGGCCTGCCACCGCACCAGTACCTCGTGCAGCTTCGGCTCGACGAGGCGAAGCGCGCGCTCGCGGATGGTCAGAGTGTCACCGATGTTTGTTTTCGCGTCGGGTTCGAGAGCCTCGGCACGTTCTCGACGAGCTTCCGTCGGCGCACTGGCATGTCGCCGCGCGAGTGGCAGCGTGCGACACGCGGGTTCGTGCAAAGCCTCGGCGTACCGATCCTTTACATTCCAAGCTGTTTTTACGCCGAGCACGTTTGAAGAAGTGTCGCGGCGCGTCCTGCGCTACCAAAGCGACATGATCCTCAAACAATCGCATTCCATGGTTTACGTGATCGATCAGGATCGCGCGAAGGCGTTCTACACCGAGAAGCTCGGCTTCGAAGTCCGCGACGATGCGCGCATGGGCGCGTTTCGCTGGCTCACCGTCGGGCCCAAGACGCAGCCCGACGTGCGCATCATCCTGTACAAGATCGAGCCCGGCATGAAGCTGACCGAAGAGCACGCGGCGATGCTGCGCAAGCTCGTCGATGCCGGCGTGCTCAGCGGCGGCGTGCTCGAGGCCGATGATTGCCGGCGCACGTACGAAGAGCTGCGCGCGAAGGGCGTCGAGTTCGCGAGCGAGCCGCGCGAGATGCCCTACGGCATCGAGGCCGTGTTCAAGGATGACTCGGGCAACTTCTTCAGCCTCGGCCAGAAGCGCTGATCACTTGCTCGGATCGAGGAAGATCTGTTTGCGCTTGTAGTCGAGCACGAGCACGAACTTCTTGAGCAGCACGCTGCCGATCAAGCCGGCGGTTTCGGGATTCGCGGTGCCGCCTGTGTGGTCGCGCGACAGCTGCGCATTCGGATCCTTCACGATCTGTTCGCCGAGCCTGACGGCGGGAATCGTCGTCGATAGCTGATTGAGCTTGCCGCCGGCGCCGGCGGCGAGGCCTGCCTGCTTCGCTTTTGGAAACGCGGTCAGCAGCTTGTTCTGATCGACGAACGGACTGAATAGCGTGACTTCGCACAAGCAGCCCGTATCGAGCACGAAGTGACCGACGAGGTCGCCCTTTTGCGGCACGCTGACGGCGGCGTCGAAGTACGGCGTCGAGTCTTCGAGTGTGATCGCAATCGGTTTGCCGGCGCCCGTGTGCTGATACGTGGCGCGATCGAACAGGCGCATCGAGCTATGCGCGTAGTCGAGCTCGATGACGAACCGCGAGATGAAGTCGTAGCCGAGGATGCCGTCGACGGGGCGCTGCAGCATGCGCTCGATGTCATCGAGGTTGATCGCGGCGACGATCTGATCCGACACGGTCGCGTCGCCGACGCGCGTCGTTACGTGTGGAACGTACGCGAGCACGACATCGCCGCCGCCGGCACCTGTCGCGAACTTGCCGAACGGTTGCAGGTTGAGCTTCGCGACGCGCGACGCGCTCAGCACCGTCGCCTCCGCGCCGGTGTCGAACACGAATGACATCGGCTGGTCGTTGATCGAGCCTTTGACGAAGATGAGGCCGCCGAATGCAACTTCGATCGGGATCGTCGTCGGGTTGTTCGACATGCCCATGTCGGGAACGCGGTCCGGTGGCTGCGAAAACGCGGTCGGCAGCGGCGCGCCGCGGTCGAGGTTCTTGAAGTGAATCACGACAGTCTCGTTCGGATTGCCGGTGTCTTCGCGGATCGTCCACGGCAGCTTGACGCCGCCGACGCTGTTCCAATCCGAGAACGTCGTCTGTCGCATCTTTTCTCCGTGCCGACGCATCGTCGACAGCGGCAGATGTGATCCGCGATCGAACGCGACCATCTCGGTGCGGCCACCCGCTTGCGGCGCGAGCACGAGGTTCTCGCCGTCGCGCGTGATCATGCCGGCGCGGCGATCGACGACGAGCGGCGCGAACGATTCGCGAAACGCGAGCGCGAGCTCATCGTCGAGCTCGAAGCCGCCGAGCTCGCGGACCTCGTGGTTGCGATCGATGAGCCAGCCGCGCGTGCCATCGAAGATTCGCACCTCGCGCAAATCGCCGAGCACGATCTCTTCGCGGCGCTCGCCGCGCGGTGTGAACCACACATCGATCGTGCCGCGCATGCCGCCCTTCTCGTACATGCCTTTGCCGTGCACCGGGCCGAGCGCGGCGATCGCTTCGCGGCCGCCGACAGCCGATGCCCATGCATCGACGATCGGCTGCGCGTCGCGCTCGATCTTCGCGAGGGCAGGGCCGGTCGTGCCGGTGACCACCGGTTTGGCGGCCGGCGTCGATGGTCCGCACGCGACGGCGAGTGCGAGGAGCGCTGCGCGGAAGGGATGCACTGCGGCAGTTTACGGTACCGATTCCTTGTTCACGCGAAGATCACGCCGTTCGCGCTCGATTTCGCGTGACGAAGCGCAGGGTTTGTCGTTTGATCAATAGTGCGGGAGGGTGCATGTCGGATTGGGAGAACGTAACGGACCCGGATCACGATGCCGCGACGTTTGTCTCGATGACGCAGGTCTCGCACGGTGGCGGCATTCCGGTGTCGCAGCTGCCATCGCTGCCGGTGGGCACACGCATCGCCGATTACGAGATCGATCAACGCATCGGCGAGGGCGCGATGAGCGAGGTGTTTGCCGCGGTGCATGGCACGATCGGCCGGCACGTCGCGATC
>Ga0070698_100000415_pt1 | contig 45479 bp, 38 predicted proteins | sample KBSK1502metaG_FD_65477 | JGI IMG/M metagenome (GOLD analysis project Ga0070698, IMG submission 65477) | Corn, switchgrass and miscanthus rhizosphere microbial communities from Kellogg Biological Station, Michigan, USA - KBS K1-50-2 metaG | ecosystem: Host-associated > Plants > Roots >...
CCGCGGTGCTGCCGAGCAGCTGCTGCACGGCGAACCGCATCCTGGCAACCTCCTCAGCACCCGTGACGGCCTGCTGTTCATCGACTTCGAAACGTGCTGCCGTGGACCCATCGAGTTTGACGTCGCCCACGTGCCAGAGGAGGTCAGCGCGCGCTATCCGGACGTCGATCAAGTTCTGCTCGCGGAGTGTCGGCGGCTCGTGCTTGCGATGGTCGCTGCCTGGCGCTGGGACATCCGCGATGAATTCCCGGATGGGCACCAGCACGGCCGAGACATCCTGTCCTTGCTCCGCCAGGGTCCGCCGTGGCCCGCACTCGGTACTCTCGCCGCCGAGTAGCGGAACACACTCACATGGCGCTGCGAGTGCCGCAAAAATCACGAGCGATTCACCGAGTATCGGGGTGACGCAATCGCCGATCATGGACTCGGATTAGCGCCACCGTCCGGAGAGGCCAGGACTAGCGGTTGCGGCATTTCGCTGCGGCTCCAGGGCTGCGGTGGGCGACGGGGCAACTGCCGTGCCGGTACACCGGAGCCCGACCCTTACGCCGCTTGCGGCCGGGTCGCAGTGAGGTGATCACCTGCCGTTCGGCGCCGTAGACGATGTTGTCGACCGGATGCAGCGCCCGCCTAGCCTTCCTCACCACCTTCGGCGTGGCCGCTCGCTTCACCGTCCGCACGGGGCGCATCGCGCGCCGGACTCCGCGCGGCACCAGCAGCCGCGACAGGAACCCCATGTCTCCTCCAAGCTTCAGCAGCACTCCCCAGGAAGACGCGTATCCCGACCTGAATGTTCACATCCGATCGGAGCGGGTCTCGCCCATCCGCGCTGAGGCAAGGCGTGTCCGAAGCTCGAACCAGAACTGGCTGCTCTGCGCGCGGCGGACGGCCTTAGCGGTGCGATTAGGGGCGTGCAGAGCATCGATCTGGCACAACGTCGCATTCTGGCAAGCCGCCCATCGAGCACCCTCGGTAACGGCACGGCCCAGCTCTATCGCGGGCCGTGTGGCAGCGCCCGTGCAACCCGTCAGACGCCTCTGCAGGAGGACGCCGTCACAAGCAAGGTCATGAGCAGCGGGCTGATCTCCCGATCACCCGTTACGGCAGGTTCCGGGTGCACCCGCCGCCGGGCCGGCGGCCTAACGTCGCACGGTGGCGTGGCTGGCGGTCAGTGGCGCTCTGAACGTCTCCTGGTCGGCCCCGGCAGCGGTGACCGGGTTTCGACCAGCAGGTATCCGCTGGTCAGAGCGCTTTCCCCTGTTGTGGGTGCCCCGCTGGGGGCGCACTGCCGGGGGCTCTGCCGAGGGCATTGAATCGAGCATGGAGCCGAACCATCCTGAGACGGCCCTGCTCACCCGCGCTTTCCATCGAGGCTGTCGGCATGGTGTCGCCCTCACGCCCAAAACCGCCTATTGTCCTGTCAGGTTGGAGCGCTCGCTATTTGTTGAGGGAGCGGCAGTAGCCGGCGAGTCGGTCGAGGTGAGCCGCCCCGGGGTTTCCGGGGACTCCATCTTGTGAGAGGAAGATGGAGTCCACGCTGACCGGGGCATTGGGTATGAATGGCTCGCCGCCCACGACGAGGACTGGCGGCGGGCGCTGGACATCCAGGCCGCGCCATGGCGCTCCGGGCAGGCCAGGGCCGCTCGCCGCGCGGAGCCGACCCGGGAAGGCCGCCCAGATCGGCCGCGGTCCTGATTCACTCAGCCCGCCCGGCTGAAGTTCTCCGGTTCCGGAAATGCCCACCGCGCGGCGACACCCAGGCCAGGGCCACGATGGCGACCGCCGCTACGCACAGGTGGGGCAGATCCGGGGGCAGATCTCGCACCCGCCGCGGTCAGACTAGAAACCGAAAAACTCTCATGACCTGGAGCCCCCTTACGGAATCGAACCGTAGACCTTCTCCTTACCATCACCACCATCAGCCAGCCCGAAGACCGCTATATAAGGCCTGAACAGGCCGAACGTTAGCTCACGCCAGCGGAGACCAGCGCAGGCCAGCCATCGCTGGCTGCATTCTGCCCCCCAGACTGCCCCCCGAGATGATCTTCAGCTCACGGCCGGCGCCCAGGAATCAGACCGCCGAGCACAGATTCGATTCTGCTTTCCTGGGAAACACAGCTAAGCCCAGGCCCCTCTGGCCCCCAGAAAGCCCGATCTTCAATGTAGCTGACCTTACCGAGAAAGCGCATGATCAGCTGCGGCAACAGTTCCGCGAACATGGTGGCCATCAGGGACCGTCTGGAATGCCGTCAAGTCGGACAGTGACTGTCACGGAACGTATGCGTTTGCGACGCGCGTTCGTCCAGATCGCCGATTCGGTATTCGTCAGGTTTCTATAGCCGACCGTGATATAGGCGCGCAGATCATCCGCTTATGTATTTGAGTTTCGCGCGAGTGGTTAGCCGTTTATTCCGCATGTAGCGCGAGGCTGTCGGTGCGGGTGGCGGCCCGGCAGGGCTGCCATCAGGTTGGCCAGCACGAGGGTGCCTGCTGTTACGACGATTAGCGTCGCGGCCGGGATGGTGGGTTCGGGCACCGCGTAGATCTGCCGGGCGAACAAGATCCAAAGCCACCGGCCCGAGCGCGGTGCCGAGCAGCACGCTGGCCGCAATCCCGATGATCGCGCCGACCGTGGCTTGCCAGGCGATCGTGGCCGCCGGCTGGCGCTGGGTCAAGCCGATCGTCTTGAGCACCGCCAGGGCGCTTTCAATGTGCGGCATGCGCGCTGTTATCTGTGATGGAAGGTACGTTCGCGGCTGCCAGCTTGAGGAACTCCGCGGCACGCCCGAAGATCTCCCCGATGGAGTGGCCCGCCAGGTGAGCCTGGTAGGCCCGGTACCGCGTCATCTCCCACGCCTGCCCGCGCGGTGGAAGCGACGCGAGCGCCGGTTCTGGCACCGGCTTCCATGTCCAGCCCGTGATACGGCCTGTGCCTGCGCTGGAACCGGGCGCGCAGGGCTCGATGAACTCGGCGAGATCGGCTTCGTGGCCGATCCGGTTCCGGACAAAGCGCAGTCCTGCCAAGGTTTCCTCGATCAGCTGGCCCCCCGCCGGAGTGTGGCCTGCCATCACGGCGTCGTAGGCCGCCGGATGATGGCGCACCAGCGTGGCGTCCACGATGGTGATCCACCACACCGCCTCACCGATCACCGCCAAGGCTCGCGGCCGGTCCCCTGCCCTCACCCTGGGAAGCCGTTCTGTGGTGTCGCTCATCGCGGTGATGGACCACAGGAGCGCGCTCGCCCCGGCGGCCGGATCGCCCGTATGCTCGCGGTTCCATGCGACCCGGCAGCGAACAGAGCAGAACCGGGCGTGCTCGCGGCGCGGCACGAACGAGGTGCCGCACTGCTCGCAGTTCCGGATATCAGCCACCGGATCATGTTACGCGTAACGTGCGTGGCCGTGCCGGACACAGCGGCGTGGAAGCCGCCGTGAGCGGCAACTACACCTGCTTGCCGCCACGGTGACCAGGTACCTGTCGACGTCCATGCGCACCGGGGCCGCCGCGAGCGTTGCCGTCGGCAATTCCCCGGTTTCCCCGTGGCGGCGGAGCACGGCCCGGATCCGCGCGGCAAGCTCACGCCAGGAGAAGGGCTTGGTCACAAGTCATCGGCGCCAAGCTCGAGCCCGACCGCCTTGTTGACCTCGGTGTCCTTGACGCTCAGCATGATCACCGGCACATCCGGCCGTTGCGCAGGCTCCGGCACACTTCGGTGCCAGGCGGCCCAGGGAGCATGAGGTCGGGCAGGACCCAGTCAGCCCCGTTGCGGTCGAAGGTGTCCAGCGCATCGGGGGCTGCCGGGCAGATTGCGGCATCGAAGCCCTCCTTGCGCAGCAGGTAGGAAAGGGGTCGCTGAACGACTCCTCATCCTCGACGACCAGCGCAAGTGTCATGTGACTGCCTCCCGTGGCCGCCCCTGCGCCACCGTCCCGGCCCGCGCCGCACCCGGGCCAGATTCCCGCGCACCAGACGGTCCAGCCGCAGCACCAGCCGTCTTCACCGTCATGGCCACCAGCCTCCACGCCGCGCGGCCTGATACCGCTGACCGGTACGCACCACGTCGGCTCCTATGGCACTGAACCAGGCAAGCACCAGCGTGCGGCCGCTGGCATCGCCCCAACGGGGTTAATCCCGGCGATCGCGGGTGATTCATCGAGCTTCAGCCACCGGCCGGCTCTGCGTTCTGCCGATGAGCAGATGCTGCGACGACAGGCACCGTCGGCATGATCCTCATAGGCTGATCCCGCAGGCCGCGGTTCGCCAGCGGCCTGCGGGCGCGGTTGCTCACGGGGGCGGCCAACGGGTGCATCGAGAGGGTTACGCACAGCCCGCTCCTGGCTGTTCTTCCGACAGGAGCGGAGACAAGGCTCGCGGTGGAGGGCAAGCGCCACCCGCTCACCCAGGCTTAGCCCGCCGTGGCCGTGAGCGTCACGCGCGGCCGGGTGTACCTGATCCAGCGCGGGGAGGTGGCGACCAATGGCACGGTCGCCCGCTGCATCCAGGGCCCTGCTGGCCTTCAGCCGCCCGGGCTCGCCTGGCGCCCCGCGGAGCTGGCCGCACCGGAAGTCTGGGACTTCACCAGGCATAGGCCTTCCCGCCCAGAGGAGACCAGGTGGCGACCGGGCGTCATCGTGGCTATCTGTGTCTTTCCAGACCGCCCGGGGTTGGCGCAGCGCGCTAGGAGGACACCGGAACCGCTGCCGACCCTGCTCCAAGGCCCTGAGAGCCGGCCTGCTTCAGCGGCGTTCCAGGGGAAATGAGGATCCTCAGGGCGCTGATGCCTGATCGGCCACCCGCAGCGGCCGGGCGCCCGGGGCAGGCGTGCTGAAGGCCATGTCTTCCAGGCTGCGCCCGGCGGGCTCGGGCAGGACCAGGGTGAGGGCGAAGCCCAGCACGGATACCCCGGCGGTGAGCAGCAGCGTGCCGCGCAGGCCCAGGGAGGTCTGGAGCAGCGGGAATAGGAAGACCCCTATGAACGCCCCGAATTTGCCGATGCCGGCCGAGATTCCGTGTCCGGTCGCGCGCATGGTCACCGGGTACAGCTCGCTGGGCATCACGAACGTGGTCATGTTCGGGCCGAACTCGGTGAAGAAATAGCTCACCCCGTACACCAGCAGGAACGGGACCACCATGGTGGTCATGCCCGGCACCACCGCGATGATGGCGAAGCAGAGCGCCATCATCGCGAACCCGGTCAGCTGCAGCCGCCGGTGCCCGATCTTGTCCAGGCGGGCGATCGCCAGCAGGTAGCCGGGAACCGCCGCCACCACGAAGATCGCCAGCTGAAGGGCGATCTTCGTCATGGTGGAGGCATTCGGCGAGATCAGGCTGAGGATCTGGGGGGTGGAGATCGTGTTCCCGTAATAGGCGTAGTCGAGCAGGAACCAGGTTCCGGCCGTGCCGGCCAGCAGGATCAGGTAATGGCGGCTGGTGAGGAAGGCCCGCAGCCCCATCTCGTGCCGCAGCCCACCAGACCCGTTCCCGCTGACCTGGCCATCGGTGAAATCGGAGATCTGGGCAGCCGCCTGCCCGGCCTTGCCCTGCACCTGGATCTGGTAGCGGGGCGACTCCGGCATCCGGGCGCGCAGGTAGATCACCGCGGCGGCGGGCAGGGCACCGAGGGCGAGCATCGTCCGCCACACCACATCGTCGCCGAGGCCGGCGCCGAGCAGGGTCAGTGCGACAAGCGGCCCGACGATGAGGCCGAGCGCCTGGGTGGAAAACACCATCCCGACCAGCTTGCCGCGGTCCTTCCGGTTGGCGTACTCGCTCATCAGCACCGCGCTGACCGGATAGTCACCGCCGACGCCGAAGCCGAGCAGGAAGCGGAACGCGATCAGCACCCAGTACGAGGGCGACAGCGCCGAGCCCAGCGCCCCGACGATCATGATCGCGGCGACCATCCAGTACACACGCTTGCGGCCCGCCAGATCGGCAAAGCGCCCGAACACGAACGCGCCGAGGAAGGCAGCCGCCAGCATCGTGGAATTGAGCAGGGCGAGCTTGCCCGAACTCAGGTTCCACTCCGCCGTGATGAGGGTGGAGGCGATCCCGATGACGAACAGGTCGTAGGCGTCGGTGAAGAACCCCATCCCCGACACCAGGACAGCGCGCATATGGAACTTGCTGATCGATGCCTCGTCCAGCGCTGCGATCAAGTCCCTGGACCGGGTCTCAGTCACCGCATCCCCCCGCTGCTCATGCCGCCTGCCTCGCGGCCGGCTGCGTTCCTGCTGCTGCGGCGGAAACTATCCGGCTCAGGCAACGCGCCACCGACCTAGAAATGAACGCCAGATGAACGCATGATGGTCGGCAGGCGAACTACCGCCGCGGCCTCAGCCAGCAAGTAAGACAGCAGGTAAGCCAGCAGGTAAGACAGCGCGGAACGGTGATCGCGGCAGGATCGTGGTCATAGGCTCTCGGAGCACAGGTCGGTGTGATCGGCGGCGGTAATGTCGCCTCTGGCGTTCCCCGTTGGGCCGGCGCCGGACGTGGCGAGCAGAATTAGGCGGACCAGTCGGCTCGGCAGAGGGACAGTCTTCAGGCGTCGGCGTCACTCTCGGCGCCCGGCCGCCGGCCCAGCCACTCCGCATAGGACCTGGATTCATCCGGGCCGAGTTCCACCCCACCGGGCAGGGCCAGGGCGAACACGAGCGCGGCTGTGGCCTCGAGCTCGCCGCGTAGCAGGCTGGCGGGGCCGGTCGCCTCGAATCCCAGGGACCACCAGTCCTGGTCACGCGTGCGGATCTCGGTGAGTTCCACCGCGCACCCCGGCTCCTGGCCCAGCCCCGGGGCGCGCTCCAAGACCGGCCCGCTGGCCAGCGAGAACCGGCTGATGCGCCGTGTCTTGCGTACCGGCCTCCAGCCGGCCGGGTCACCGCTGTCGTGGCTGGGCGGGCTAAAGGGAAACGACCACTTCTGCCAGGACTCCATGCGGCCGCGGGCGCGGCCCGCCACCTCCAGGATTCCCGGGCTCCCGCGGTACACCTTCACCTCCAGTGCCCCGCCCCCGCGGACCTTCACCGACAGCCCGGGCAACTGCGGATCCAGGAGGTAGGTGTCCTCGCGTGACTCCGTCCCGGCCGGGAACCGCCCGAACCATCCGGCCACCGCGGCCTCCAGCTGGCCCGGGAAGATCCAGCGCACCTCCAGGCTGCGGACTGCTTCGGTGATCAGGCTCTCAGGCGGTTCAGCCATCATCGCCATATGCTCCTGCCCCGGCCCGGCCGGCCGGCCCCGGGCTCTGCCGCCGCATGCCTGCCCTGCGCCAGGCCAGCCGGGTGCCGCGCGGGCCCGATGGCCGGGCCGGGCTGGGCATGGCCAGGAAAGCGCGGCTCAGGCGCACGATCAGTGCTCCCGCCACCAGGCAGCCGGCCCTCGCCAGGACGGCTGCCAGGAATCGTTCCATCGCGGTTCCGGCCCAGGGTGGATGGTGCAGACGGTGGGTAGTCTGGTTCACCCGGTGAAAGGGCACCCGAATCCTGGTTGAACTGCAGGTGACAGCTGCCTGAACAGCGAGCAATCCGCGGCCTTGTTCCTTCCGGACCTGCATGTCCCTGCGGGGCCGGCCGAACGGCCCTAGATACGGGCGCGAGCCGTGGCCGAGCGTGAAGGGGGCGAACAAGACGATTCGGGGGGCACGTGATGACGACCAGCGCAGCGCGATGACGATGCCGGTGACGATCCGCAGCCAGGTTTTCTGCCGGCCGATGCGGCCCGGGTCCCGGCGATCAGCACTGGTAGCAGTGCGAGCGTTACGGCCGGGACCACCCAGCCGGACCGGACCCGGTACCGCGCGGGCAGGGCCACATGCAGGCCAGCGACGGCAATGATCGCCATAGCGGCCGGCCACCAGTGCTCACCCCGTTCGGCAGCCGACGCCAGCTCGATCACGGGCCGGCGAGCCTGGTTCCGTCCCGTAGCCATACTCCATGATGAGCCCGGCCGACCGGGAGCCGAGATCCTCCATTCCGGGCGATATCCCCTCCGCCATGGCGCCGCAAGATGGGGCAGTCAGGCGGATCCGGCGCACGCCAAACCGCTCGCGACCGAGCGTGATGGCACGGCCGGATCACCTCGTAGCCATGTTTGGTGATGGGCTGGCAGGCGACCATCGTCGCGGTGCAGGCGGTTCCCGCTCGCGATCTGAAGACAGCCATGGCCAGGATCAGACTCGACGAGCCGGTGGGGCTGTGGGCCGGACTCGCTTATCAGAGCCGAGGGCGTGCGACGACCGGGCCAAGCCGTTTACCTGGACCAAAGCCGCCGGCCAACTCGCCACCAAGATCACACGCGAGAAAGCTTCCGGCGCGCAGCATCAGGGACGGCACAGGCAGAACTCGTTGCCCTCTGGATCGGCCAGGACGTACCAATTCTGGTCCCCCCGGCCGACGTCGACCTGTCGCGCGCCGATGGCGAGCCGCCGATCGAGCCCGGCCTGCTGGTCGCGGTTGAGGGTCTGACGTCTAGGTGCAGCCGGTTCTTGGCAGGCTCCGGTCCGTCCGGCACGAACCGGAAGTCGATCTCGAACGGGCTGCCTTCAACCCCAATCGACACGCCGTAGCTGCCGCAGTTCACAACCTGCCAGCCGAGCGCTCCGGCCCAGAACTGCGCGAACAGCTCGGCGCCTGCCGCGCCGACGACCAGGGACGCGATCCGGTTTTCCGCGTGCTCGTGCTAGCACATCGGAGGCGGGATAGCCAAACGCCCAACGCCAGATCCTGGCACGAACCTCTCCCATGATGTTCATCCTGCAGGGGAACGGGCCGCCACCAGGAGCTACGGAACATTCCATCTGCATGAGGACGAGCAACTGCATGCCAAGCATCTCAGCCGCACCGATCGGCGGTTATAGGCGCGCGCCTTATAAGAGCAAAGACGACGCTTCGTGAGCAGGCCCGGGATCGGCCACGATTGCCGCCGCCGGCAGTTTGCGACCGCTGCAGGAGGCCGTTATGTGGCTCACTGGTGAGATGCGCTACGCCGGCGTGCGGCGGCTGGGGCCGGTTTCATGCGCCCGTTGCTCCGGGTAGATCGCCGGTGCCCGCAACGCCGGGACGGGCTGGCCGCGGCGTGCCGTGTCCCGGTTCACAGTCCGAGCGCTTCGGTCACTTGCTGGGCCAGATCATCTTCGGTCATCGTGGTGCCGACCTCGATGACGCGCAGTTCGAGGCGCCTGGTTTCCTCGTGGAGGCGTTCGGTGAACATCCGGTCTCGTTCGAGCAGGTTGCGCAGGGCCCTGTCCGGAGCAGTGGTTTTCCCGGCGATCTCCCACGACGAGCCCCGGCTGTCGAACGCGGCCCGGCGGAACCCGGGCGACGGGAGGAGCCAGACGGCGTGATCAGGCACGGCGCGCAGAGGCTTCACCAGCCGCGGCAGCAGCCGGAACCCCTCGGCGATCACACCCGGTTCCCCGGCAGGCGCAGCAGGTCGCCGACGATCAGGCCGAAGCCCTCGCCGCGGAACCAGTGGAACGTCTCCAGCATGGTTTCCGGAGACCGGCTCACCCACCGCTCGTCCATGTCCATGGCCACGAACTCGCTCAGGAACGGGCAGTCCTCCGGCGTGCTCCGGCGGGCGTGATCCGCCATCACCTCATCGGTCGCGTACAGGCGCAGACCGTGCCGGGCCGCCAGGCGACCAGCGATGACCGACTTGCCCGCGCCGCTCCCGCCACCGATCCAGTAGACGTGCCGCAGCCGCGCCCGCGGCGCCGCGACGCCGGCAGGCTCTGCGTGTCGTTCACGTCGCACCCTTCACCGTTCCAGCAGCCGCCGATCAGGCTGCGCACCTGGCCGATGCCGAGGCCGAGCACGCCAAGATGGTCCGCCGCGCAGAGTTGGCCCAGCGCCCGGCCGGGCCAACGCCTACTTGCCGATGCCGGGCAGCCATCGAGGCGGATCAGGCGTCGCACGGCCGGAGCTTACGCCCGCCATGTGCCCAGGCGGCCTGCGATGCGGCGTGATCGAGTCCGGACTCCGCTGGGCCGCCAGGACCAGCGCGGAATCCGGCCAGCTCCGCGCTGACCGGGACCTCGGCTACGAATGGCTCGCCAGCCACGATGAGGACTGGCGGCGCGCGCTGGACGTCCAGGCCGCGCTGGGGCGCGGCGGACACGCCAGGCCCGCCGGCTTCCCCGGCCTGCTGATCGCCGCCGTTGGCCAAGCCAGAGCACGTCACCGTGCTGCACTACGACGGCGACTACGACCTCATCGCAGCAGTCACCGGCCAGCCCATGCGATGGGTCATCCCCCGCCGGGGCCATCCCCCGACCAGCGCGCCTCCAGCCGCGCCAGCGCAGCCGCCGAGCCACCCGCCGCGCAGCCGGACCGCCGCAACGACCGCCCAGCCGCGCCGCGGTCCTGATTCACCCAGCCGGCCGGCTGAGGTTCTCCGGCCCCGGAAATACTCACCAGCTACTACCAGGCGCCAACGCCCAGGCCAGCGCCGTGATCGCGACCGCAACGACCCCGGGGGGCAGATCAGGGGGCAGATTTCGCGGCCCCCCGCTATCAGACCAGAAATCGAAAAACTCTCATGAACTGGAGCCCCCTTACGGAATCGAACCGTAGACCTTCTCCTTACCATGGAGACGCTCTGCCGACTGAGCTAAGGGGGCAGGTGGCCGACCGCTGGCTGCAGCGCTGGCCAACCCGGACGCATGGCGGGCTCGGAGCAACCTGCCCGCCGACGGGCTCGCCCGTGCCAGGCGAGCATACACGACCGGAAATCGGCACGGATCCCGGAGGCCGGCGGGCCGGTCACCAGCGGGCGCCGACTCTCCAGGTCAGCGACATGATCAGCACCCGGACCGTGACACAGCACTCGGCCCGGCGGCGGAGCGAGCCTGGCCCGGCGGCGGAGCGGGCCTGGGTCCAGCGGCGGAGCAAGCCCGGCCCGGATTTCGGCCCGGATCCCGTGTCGCCTCCTCGGGACGGCGCATCGCACAGCTTCGTTAGCGGCTTCGTCAGCGTGCTTTCACCCTCGCACCTCTGGTGCTGGCGCCGGCCAAGGTGTCGAATGAGGACAGCGGGGAATGCCCATTTGGGTAGCGAGCATAGTGTAATGAGAGATGGCAACGAGCGACGTCCCCGCTAGGACATCGACCAAGGCGAGGCCGATACTGTGAGGAACCGGCATGCCGGATCCGCCAGATTCAGCGCGCTGGCCGGGACTGCCGTGCTTTCGTACGGGCTGGTCAGCGTGCTGCTGGCGAGCCCGCACGCTACCCGGACCCTGGCGGTAAAGAACCCGTGCGCAAACCGTCCGGCGGCTGCCACGGCGGCTTCGGCGCTGAACGGCCGACCGGATACGGCAATCGCGCTCGCGGCGTCGGTATCCGATCAGGGCATCTCAGCGACGCCCACCAGCAGCTCAGCGACGCCCACGAGCAGCTCAACGACGCCCACCAGCAGCGCGAGCCTTACGCCAGATCCGACGACTTCCGGCAGCCCGAGCCCGAGCCAGAGCCAGAGCCCATCGGCCAGCACCAGCACCAGCCCGAGCCCGAGCCCGGCCATGAGCAGTCCGAGTCCCAACAAGAGCACCCCGCTTCCCACCAAGAGCCCTTCACCCAGCCCGAGCAATAGCAAGAGCCCGTCACCCAGCCCGAGCCCGACACCGAGCCGCAACATCGCTCACCTCTGCGTGTCCGTCCAGCCGTTTAGCAGCAAGGCGCGGGTACATCCCGGCGGCACGGCAACCTACGTCATCTGGGTCTGGAGCACCCGCGCGGACGCCAAGGCGGTCACCGTCGATGCGGCGATCAGGCACGTCAAGCGCGTCGGCGCACCGCGATTCACGGTCTGCCCCAATTCCAGCGGGGCAACCTGCGTGCTCGGCGACCTGCCGCGCGGCCGGGCGGACGAACTGCAAGCCCGGGTCAAGGTGCACAAGGCCGCGCATCCGGGCCGCCGCGTGAGGCTCACCGCGACGGCCAATGCGAAGGGTGCCACCACCGTCAGGGCGGCAGGCTCGGTCAAGATCGTCTCTACCCGCGCGCCCGCGAGCCCGGCGCCAGCGAGCCCGACACCCAGCGCACCCCCGGTACCGGCGCTGCCTCCGGTCCCGCTCGCGCCCGCCGCGTCGGCCGGCGCGACCAGCCCGGCAGGGCTGTTCCCCACTGTCTCCCCGCAGCCCTCGACCAGCCCTCCATCGGGCGGCGCAGTGCTAGGGCGCAAGCACTCGCGGGCGATCAAGGCGACATCTGCCGCTGACACGCTGCCACTCAACCCGCGCCTGATCGGCGGGCAGCTGGCCGGCCTGGTCGTGCTCGCCGTGGCCATCACGATCGCTATCGCGAGGCTGTCGCTCCGCCCGCAGCGGCCGCAGGACGGCAACGGCCCGCCCGGCGACTAGGTCATCCGGCCAGCAGCGCAGATGACCGGCCGGGCGCAGGACCGACTCATCGGCCGTGCGCAGCAACGCTCACCGGCCGGGCACAGCACCGGCGCATCGCCAGGGAACCTGACAGCCCGTCGGCTACCCGGCCGGACGTTCCACCTGGGGCCGGGCGGCACGCAGCTCTGCCGCCAGCGCGGAGACGCTCAGCGTTGGCGATGCCACCACACCGAAGGTGTCGTTATCCGCCCAGGCGCACTCCGCGACGCTGCCAGGGATCCGGGAAACGCAGGCCGCCTCGCCGCCCATCGATCCGGCGCTGGTTCGCTGCGCCCCCCTGGCCTCGCCGATGAAGCTGCTGATGAAACCGGCCGGTGAGGTGCCCGTTAGATTCCCGCCGATGAACAGGATGATCTGCGGGCCGGAACGCGCCGCGGCGCCAGTGCTGTCCTCATAGACGGCATACACCACGTGCTTCGCCTCGCCGGCGCTCTTGGTCACGACCTCCTGCTGCAGCTGGCTTGCATCCATCGCCTTGGCGAGATGCGGCTCCTTGGCATAGGCACCGAGCTTGGCCGGGGTTACCAGGACATGGGCCGGCCCTGAGCCCGGGAGCAGCAGCAGCGCCGCCGCAGCCACGACGATGACAACTACCCCGGCCGTGAGCCAGAGCACCCGGCGGCGCAGCCGTTTCCCGCTGCGGGCGGGGCCTGCCTGGCTCGGCCGCCCGGCCCGGTCTGGTCCAGCCGCCTGGCCGGACCTGGCCGGGCGCTCGGCGGCGCCTCGCCGGCCCGCCTCAGCTGGCCCTGCCGGGCGGGCTGTCCGCTCCGGCCGAACTCGAAATTCAGGATTTACGGGGCCTTCAGGCCCAGTCGGCCGGGTTGGGCGAACGGGCTGCGCCGGCTGGACTTGCCGTTCGGCAACGTACGGAGGCGCGACCAGGGCGGCGCTGCCGGTGCCGCCGGCCGCGGCGACGATCGTCGCGCGTGCCTGCATGTCGGGATGCGCGGCGCGGCGAACTGCACGTGCGGCCGGAGGGCGGAGCGCCTTCCTGCCGCGCTTCTTCGGCCGCTTGGCGGCTGCCGCGGCGGCGGGCTGCTCGGGGACGAACTCGTGGCCGCCGGTCTCGTAGCCGTGCGCCGCAGCCGCGGGGTGCGCATAGCCTCGCGGCGCGTAGGCCTGCGTTGCAGATACCTGAACAGGGAAATTTTGCGTGCCAGGGCCAGCGTCCGGGCTGCGGCCTGGCCAGCGGCCAGGGCTCACCGGGACCTGCGGGGCTGCAGCCGACCCCGGGTAGGACGGCTGCCGGAAGCCGGCAGCGGAAGGCGCCGGCCCCGGCCCGGCCGCAGCCGAACCCGGATAGGCACCCCAGCCGTCACCCGGGCCGGTGCCGGCGGTGCCACCCGGCCAGCCAGAATAGCCCGCAGATCCGCTCCCCCGCTGCGGGCCAGTCTGTTCCGGCTGGAAAGCTTGCCCAGGGGGGTACGACGGCTGCCGGTAACCAGCCCCGGCCAACGGGCCAGCCCCGGCCAACGGGCCAGCATAAGCCGCGGCCGACGGGCCAGCCCCGGCCACCGGGCCAGCAGCCCCGGCCAACGGGCCAGCATAAGCCCCGGCCGACGGGCCAGCCCCGGCCGACGGGCCAGCATAGGCCGCGGGCCCGCTCCCCCGCTGCGGGCCGGTCTCGTCCGGCAGACCAGCCGACCCCGGGTACGACGGCTGCCGGAAGCCGGCAGCGGAAGGCGCCGGCCCCGGCCCGGCCGCAGCCGAACCCGGATAGGCACCCCAGCCGTCACCCGGGCCGGTGCCGGCGGTGCCACCCGGCCAGCCAGAGTAGGCCACAGCCCCGCTCCCCCGCTGCGGGCCGGTCTGCTCCGGCTGGAAAGCTTGCCCAGGGGGGTACGACGGCTGCCGGTAACCAGCCCCGGCCGACGGGCCAGCCCCGGCCGACGGGCCAGCCCCGGCCGACGGGCCAGCATAGGCCGACGGGCCAGCCCCCGCCGACGGGCCAGCGTAGGCCGCGGGCCCGCCGGCCCACTGCGGACCTGTTTCGTCCGGCCGGGCCGTCTCGCCTCCGTCGGACTGCCATGCAGTCAGCGGGCCGTCGTCCGGGCCGCGGTTCTTGCGTTCGCGACGAGTTTTCCGTTTATCCCGGTGTTTGCGTTCTTCCCGGTCTTTGCGTTCTTCCTGGTTCTTGCGCTCATCCCGGCTCTTGCGGGCGGCGCGCGGCGCAGGTTCACCGCGGGCGGCCAGGGGGCCAGCGCCGGCCGCCGCAGGGCTGGCGGCGCCGGCCGGATCGGCGGAATGACTGGGCGGGCTGCCGCCATGACTCAGGTAGCGGTACCAGTCGTATTCCTCGTCGCCGTCAAGGCCGAAGCCAGGTAGCCGGTCTGGCTGCTGCGCTGGGCGGGGCGGCGGCCGGTCCTGCCGCGGCGGCGGCCGGCCCTGCCGCGGCGGCGGTTGGTCTTGCCGTGATGGCAGCACGGCCTGGCGGCCGTGCTGAGCCCTTCGTCCGGCAGCGTGCCCGCCGTTCCAGGCACCGCCGCCTGGCCCCGTATCCGCGGCGGGCGCCGCGTCCCAGGAGGCCGGGGCGGCATTCCCGGCGCCCCACGGATCCCCGAAGCCCTGACCCGCTGCCCAGGGGTCTGCGCCTTCCCGCCCCGCGGCGTACGGCTCCGGCCGGTCGCGGCCGACGTCGCCGGCCGGCGGCCAGGTATCGTCGTGCGGCGACCGCGGCCAGCGCAACTCCTGCTGGTCCTGCGGCCATCCGCTACTCATGAACCGAGTCACTCCTGACATTGGCGCGGCATGTGCCCAGCGCGGCATGTGCCCGATCGCGATCACTACATCATGCGGCAACATCTGCCCTGCCCGCATGAGATCCGCCAGCATGGGCACGCGCGGCGCGCACCGCGAGTGCTGACCGGCTGCGCCGCCGCGCCGCCCGCAGCGCCAGCCAAACGGGGCCAGCCATGACAGGGCCAGCCATTACGAGGCCAGCCATTACGAGGCCCGTGAAGATGATAATTGCGGCAAAAGTAATCAGATCCCCATCTCGCAACCGTTCTCTGAAGAACTGATCTTGGATTGGACGATCTGGCCAGTTCGGCCGCGGGCCGGCTGTGTAACCTCGAGAGGTGGTCCGTGACGAACGCGGCGTGACGCCGCAGAGCGAGGATTTCTCCGCCTGGTACAACGAAATCGTCTTTCGCGCGGAACTCGTCGACCGCGGGCCGGCCCGCGGCACCATGGTCATCCGCCCTTACGGCTACCGGATCTGGGAACTCCTGCAGGCCGATCTTGATCGGCGGATCAAGGACACCGGGCACGCTAACGCGTACTTCCCGCTGCTCATCCCGGAAAGCTACCTGCGCAGGGAGGCCGAGCACGTCGAGGGCTTCGCTCCCGAGCTCGCGGTCGTCACCCATGCGGGCGGCAAGGACCTCGATGAGCCGCTGGTCATCAGGCCCACGTCAGAGACGATCGTCGGCGAAATGATGGCGAAATGGGTGAGCTCGTACCGCGACCTCCCGTTGCTGCTCAACCAGTGGGCCAACGTCGTGCGCTGGGAAATGCGGCCGCGGATGTTCCTTCGGACGACGGAGTTTCTCTGGCAGGAAGGCCATACCGCGCACGCGGGCGAGCCCGACGCGATGCGCGAGACGATGCTGGCGCTCGGGTTCTACCATGACGTCGCCAGCGAAATGGCGGCAATGCCGACGGTGCCCGGCGAGAAGACCCCTGGCGAGCGCTTCGCCGGCGCGGCACGGACGTTCACCATCGAGGGCATGATGCGCGACGGCCGCGCGCTGCAGGCCGCCACCTCGCACTACATGGCGGCGAACTTCGCCCGCGCGTTCGGCATCCAGTACGCCGCGGAGAACGGCGAGCTTGAGTTCTGCCACACCACATCCTGGGGCATGAGCAGCCGCATCATCGGCGGCCTGATCATGACGCATGGTGACGACAAGGGCCTGGTGCTGCCGCCGCGGCTGGCCCCATACCAGGTCGTGATCGTGCCCATCGGCCGCGGCGGCCAGCAGGCCCGGGTGCTGCCGCCCGCCAGGGACCTGGCAGCCCGGCTGGCCGCGGCGGGGATCCGGGTGCACGTGGACGACCGGCCGCAGCTGTCGCCCGGGTTCAAGTTCAACGAGTGGGAGCTTCGGGGCGTGCCGATCAGGCTCGAGCTCGGGCCCCGCGACCTGGAATCCGGCAGCGCGCTGATGGCGAGGCGGCTCGGCGCAGGCAAGGAGCAGGTCGCGCTCGATGCCGCGCCGCGGCGGCTGGAAGCCGAGCTCAACGCGTTCGGTGCGTTCCTGCTCCGCCGGGCCACCGAGTTTCGTGACGACCGCACCTTCGTTGTCCGTTCGTGGCCGGAATTCACCGAGGCTGTCCGTGGCGGCTGGGCGCTGGCACTGCACTGCGGCGAGCCGGACTGCGAGGACGAGATCAAGGCCGAGACCGCCGCGACGCCGCGCTGCATCCCGCTGGACGGCGAGCCGGATACCGGCCGCTGCGTGCGCTGCGATCGGCCGTCCGCGTACGGCAAGAGAGTCATCTTCGGGCGCGCCTATTGACGCCCGCCGCTAGCCCGCATGCGCCTGCCTGCGGGCGCGTCCCGCTGGCAAACGTCCACCGTGGCAGGGTCCCTGAGGTTAGGGGAGGGACATGACCTGGGTCGCTCCGGAGATCACCAGGATCGAGGAACCGTTCATCGCCGGCGAGCGTTCGATGCTGGAGGGCTGGCTCGATTACCACCGCACGACTTTGCTGTGGAAGTGCGCTGGCCTCACCGGCCAGCAACTGGCCCTGCGGGCCGTCTCGCCTTCCAGTTTGTCGCTACTCGGCCTGATCAGGCATAACGCCGATGTCGAGCGTTCCTGGTTCCGCCGGCATGCGAATCGCGAGACGGTCAACTACCTCTACTGGCGTGAGGACAGGCCGGACGCCGCATTCGATGAGGCGGACGCGGCCAATGCCGAGAAGGACTACGCGGCGCTGACCCTGGAGTGGGAACTCGCCCGGCGGGCGGTCTCCGCGCATTCGCTGGACCACACCTTCATCACCCAGCGGGGCAACGAGATATCGCTCCGGTGGGTCTACGTGCACATGATCGAGGAGTACGCGCGGCACAACGGCCACGCCGACCTGCTGCGCGAGCGCATCGACGGCAGCACCGGCTTCTGACCGGGTGCCAGGCCCGGGATTATGATCAGCCCCACCCGAAGCTTGCGGCGTGACCGGCCGACCGCGAAGCAGCCGTTCGGGTTGGGACGAGAGGAGCATGGCCCGATGGCACATGAGGTCAGGGGAGTCATCGTCCGCGCCAAGGGCGCCCCGGTAGAGATCACGACGGTCACCGTGCCCGACCCTGGGCCAGCCGAGGCGCTGGTAAAGGTGCAGGCCTGCGGCGTCTGCCACACCGACCTGCACTACCGTGAGGGCGGCATCGGCGACGACTTCCCCTACCTGCTCGGGCACGAGGCGGCCGGCCTGGTGGAGGCCGTCGGCAGCGACGTGACCGGCCTGCAGCCGGGCGACTTCGTCATCCTGAACTGGCGCGCGGTGTGCGGTCAGTGCCGGGCCTGCCGGCGTGGCCGCCCCTGGTACTGCTTTGCCACCCATAACGCAGCCCAGCAGATGACCCTCGCCGACGGCACCGGGCTATCCCCCGCGCTCGGCATCGGCGCCTTCGCCGAGAAGACCCTGGTCGCCGCGGGCCAGTGCACCAAGGTGAATCCGGCCATCCGGCCCGAGGTGGCCGGCTTGCTCGGCTGCGGCGTGATGGCGGGCCTCGGCGCCGCGCTGAACACCGGGCAGGTCAGCCGTGGCGACTCGGTGGCCGTGATCGGCTGCGGCGGAGTCGGCGACGCGGCAGTGCTCGGCGCCCGCCTGGCCGGCGCGCGGAAGATCATCGCGGTCGACGTCGACCCGGGGAAACTCGAATGGGCCCGCGGCTTCGGCGCCACCGACGTGATCAACTCACGGGAAGCCGATCCGGTCAAGGGCATCCAGGAACTCACCGAGGGGAACGGCGCCGACGTCGTGATCGAGGCGGTAGGGCGGCCGGAAACCTACACCCAGGCCTTCTACGCGCGCGACCTGGCCGGCACGGTCGTCCTGGTCGGCGTTCCGACCCCGGACATGCGGCTGGAACTGCCGCTGCTCGACTTCTTCGGCCGCGGCGGGGCGCTCAAGTCGTCCTGGTACGGCGACTGCCTGCCGAGCCGCGACTTCCCGATGCTCGTCGACCTGCACCTGCAGGGCCGGCTGCCGCTGCAGAAGTTCGTGTCCGAGACGATCGCGCTCGACCAGGTCGAGGACGCGTTCGCCAAGATGCAGCGCGGGGAGGTGCTCCGCTCGGTGGTGGTGCTGTGACTCCCGCCCGGATCGCCATGTGGTCCGGGCCGCGCACGATCTCCACGGCACTGATGCGCGCCTGGGGCAGCAGGCCCGACACCGTGGTCATCGACGAGCCGCTGTACGGGTTTTACCTATCCAGGACCGGCGCGCCGCATCCCGGCCGCGATGAGGTAATCAAGACCATGAATAACGGATGGCGCGCGGTCATTGACGACCTCACGCAGGCTCCGTTCCCGGCAGGCAAGACAGTCTTCTATGCCAAGCACATGACCCACCACCTGCTGCCCGAGGTGGACCGCAGCGCGCTGCGCGCGCTGCGGCACGCCTACCTCATCCGGGATCCACGGCAGCTGCTCGCGTCTTACGCCAAGGTCAGGACGCAGCCGGTGCTCGACGACCTGGGCCTGGCCCAGCAGGTGGAAATCTTCCGGATGTTCGGCGGGCCGGTAGTGGACTCCAGCGACATCCTGCAGCAGCCGGAGCCCATGCTCCGCGCGCTCTGCGACGCCCTGGGGGTAGCGTTCGACCCGGCGATGCTGTCCTGGCCGGCCGGCCCGCGGGACACCGACGGCGTCTGGGCCCGCTACTGGTACGACCGGGTGTGGCGGTCCACCGGCTTCGGCCCGTACCTGCAGCAGGCCGCCGAGCTGCCGCCCGGGCTAGAACCGCTGGCCGAGCGCTGCCGGCCGTTCTACGAGGAACTGTCAGCGCACCGCATCCGGCCGTGAACCAGGAGAAACCCGTGCTGCAAGGCTTTGACGAGCGCAACCGTGACCTGATCGTCAGCGTGGGCGGCCAGCTGGTGCACCGGGCCAAGGCCGCCGTCAGCCCGTTCGACTCTGCCGTCCAGGGCGGCGACGCCGTCTGGGAGGGTCTCCGGCTCTACCAGGGCCGGATCTTCCGGCTCGACGAGCACCTGGCCAGGCTCCGCCGGTCGGCCACCGCGCTGGCGTTCGCCGCGATCCCGTCTGATGAGGAGATCACCGCGCAAATCCGCCGGACCGTGCAGGCGAACGGGATGACCGACAACGTGCACATCCGGCTGACCCTCACCCGGGGCGTCAAGATCACTAGCGGCATGGACCCGCGGCTCAACCAGTCCGGTCCCACCCTGATCGTGCTGGCCGAGCACAAGCCTCCGGTCTACGACCAGTCCGGCATCTCGCTGATCACCTCAAGCGTCCGCCGGGCGCCGCCGGACTCGCTCGATCCCAAGATCCATCACAACAACCTGCTGACCTCGATCCTGGCCAAGATCGAGGCGAATGCCGCGGGCGCGGACGATGCGGTCATGCTGGATCACCGCGGCTTCGTCGCGGAGACCAACGCCACGAACATCTTCCTGGTCAACGGCGGCATGCTGGCGACGCCGACCGCGGCGGCCTGCCCGGAGGGCATCACCAGGGCGGCCGTGCTCGAACTCGCCGCGGGCGCCGGGATCCCGCACCGGACCGGCGACTACAGCCTGACCGAGTTCTACACCGCCGACGAGATGTTCGTCACCGGCACCATGGGCGGGATCACGCCGGTCATCGGCCTGGACGGCCGGACAATCGGCTCGGGCAAGGCCGGCCCGGTCACCCTGCGGCTGACCGGTTTGCTGGCCGACCTGACCGCCACCACCGGCACCGGCGTCTGCTGAGACAAGACGGCACATGCTGCCGGACGACGAGACGGCACATGCTGCCGGACCCGCCATCCGGGCGGTCCGACGCCTCGTATCTCAATAGCGGTTAACATCCGTCCGGTTCCCGCCGGACAATTCTTAACCACTAATTCGATCGGGGCTCGGGGGCGGCTGAGCTGCGGGCTGGCGGGTGCGGCAGATCCGCCGCGGGGTACGGACGGAAGAATGGGCAGCATGTCAGAACATCGTGAGATTCCCGGCGTGACGCTGGCCAGCGGGATTGTCATGCCCCTCGTCGGCTTCGGCACCTGGCAGCTGCGGGGCAGCGAGGCCTACCGGGCCGTGCGCACCGCGCTCGATTGCGGCTACCGGCACATCGACACCGCGACGATGTACCGCAACGAGAAAGAGGTCGGCCGTGCCATCCGCGACAGCGGCCTGGACCGCAAGGACATCTTCATCACCACCAAGCTTCCCGGCGAGGGGGCCGGCCGCGAGCGGGCTACCCTGGCCGCCAGCCTGCGGGCGCTGGATACCGGCTACGTGGACCTGTGGCTGGTGCACTGGCCGCCGCGCGGGTCGGCGAGCCCTGCCGTGTGGCGGGAGCTGCTCGCGCTATCCGCCGAGGGCCTGGCCAGGGCCGTTGGCGTGAGCAACTACTCCGTTGCCCAGCTCGACCAGCTCACCGAGGCGGCCGGCGAGGCCCCGGCGGTGAACCAGATTCCGTGGAGCCCGTCCCAGCATGACCCGAAGCTGCTCGCGGCGCTGCGCGAGCGGCACGTGGTGGTCGAGGGCTACAGCCCGCTGAAGGGCACCAGCCTGCGCAGCCCGGTGCTCGCTGAGATCGCCGCACGGCACGGCGTGACGCCGGCCCAGGTCGTGCTGCGCTGGCACATCGAGCACCAGATCACGGTGATTCCCAAGTCGGCAGACCCCCGCCGGATCGCGGCCAACATCGACCTGTTCGGCTTCTCGCTGGACACCGCCGAGATCACCAGGATCGACGCCATGTCTCGCCGCTGACCTCGGCGGCGGCCTGCGCGCGGACCCGGGCGATCAGCGCGGCGACCTGGCCGGGCGTCCGCAGCCGGACGAACTCCAGGTGCGCGCTGGCCGGGTCGGCGCTGGCGCGCTGGTACCGCCGCCGGTATCGATGATGCTGGGTCCATGACCAGGCGATCACCGACTTCATCGGGTCCACGCTGACCAGGTTGGCCCACCGCTCCCGGTTGCCGTTCCACAGCTCGGCCCGCAGCGCTGCGCGGCGCAGCGTCCGCCAGATGATCCGCGGCATCACCCGGTGCCGGGGCAGATCCAGCCAGATCACGGTGTCGGCCCGCGCCCAGACCAGGTCCTGCACGGCAGAGTAGTTGCCGTCGGCGACCCAGCTCGGCGCCGCGACGAACTTCGCCACCAGGCGGCGGAACTCCTGCTCTTCGAGCGGCACCCAGCCCGGCTGGTGAAAGACCGAGTCAAGCTCCAGGTGCGGCACGTTCAGCGCCGCGCCGAGCGCCGCCGCGACGGTCGTCTTGCCCGACCCGCTGTTGCCGACCACCGATACCCGCCGCACGTCATCCAGTATGTGCACGAGCACCGGAGAACGCGCCCGAATATCTGGGGCGGGGCGGCTGTCCGGCAGTCCCGCCAGCCGGCTCCCCCGGCTGTGGTCTTGCCCGGCCCGCTCGCCTGGCCGCCTAGCCGGCCAGGCTGGCCCGCAGCGCGATGACGCGCTGCGCGGCGGCCCGGAAGGCTGCCTTGTCCAGCGCGCCGCCGCGGTAGCCGCCGAGCAGCGCGTCCAGGCCCTGGATGCCCTGGCCGACGTGCTGGCTGGCGCAGAGCAGCAGGTCCATCCCGGCCGTTGCCGCGAGCACGCTGCGATGGCCGGTGCTGCCGTAATTCACCAGCGCGCCCGCCCCTATCGCGTCGGTGATCGTGACGCCGGTGAAGCCGAGCCGCTGGCGCAGCTCACCCTGGACGATCTTGGATGACAGTCCGGCCGGGCGGTGCGAGCCGAGCGCCGGGTAAGCCGCCCAGGACACCATGACCAGCTTCACCCCGGCCGCGATCGCCGCCCTGTAGGGGAACTCGTCGACCGTCCGGATGGTGTGGCTGGACAGGTACAGCGTGACGGGACGCTCGTCGGTGTTCTGCGACCTGCTGGCCGCGCCGAGGCCGGGGAAATGCTTGCCGGTGGCCGCCACGCCCTCGGCTTGCTGCGCGGTGATGAAGTCGGCGCCGAGCGCGGAGACCACGGTCGGATCCATGCTGTAGGAGCGCCCGAACTCGTCAATGAAGTTGCCCGCCACGCGGTACACGTCAAGAACCGGCGCGAGGTTGACGTTCAGGCCGACGCCGTGCAGGTTGAGCCCGGCGCCGGTGCCGGCCTTGGTTGCCTCGGCGCCCGGCTGTGCCGACTCGCCGATCTGCTTTTCCGATAGGTAAGGAGCGCCGGGCAGACGGCGGACCGCACCGCCCTCCTGATCGGTCATCAGCAGCAGCGGCTCCCGCACCGGGTTGCGCTTGCTCAGCGCCGCCTGCTGCAGCTCGGCGGCTACCTGCCTGATCTGCGCCCGGCTGGCGATGTTGCCGGCGAAGAAGATGACCCCGGCAGCCTGGCCATTCCGGATCCGCCGCAGCAGCCGGGCCGGCGGCGTCAGGCCGCTGTAGCTGTAGATGATCCGCTGCCCGGCCAGCTGCCGGTCCGACATTGCGGGCAGCGCGGCGGCCGGCCGCGGCAGCCTGGCTGTCGCGGCCGGCCGGGCGCCCGCCACCCTGGCAACCACCGCGAGATTCGCCGCCGCCTGGCCCGCCACCTGGCGGGCTGCCGAGCCGGCCTGCGCGGGGCCGGTCACCCCGCTTGCGTTCGCGCCGCCAAGGGCGTCAGCACCGCCCCGGGCCGTCCCGGCCCGTGCGGCGGGGCGATGCTGGGTTCCAGGCGAGGACGGCCGGCCGCCGCCCGCGGCCGTGCTTGTCGTGCAGCCTGCCACGACGGCAACGGCTGCGACAGCAGCGGGAATCCGGACCCAGGACCACCTGCGGCGCACGGGGGCTACCTTCCGCGGGCCTGCCGTCGGCAGCTGGCCCTGTCGTCGTCAACGTATCTGGCCGGCCCGGGACCGCACCCGGGCTCGCATCACAATCTAAGCCAAGCCCGCAAGCTGCGGTTTCCGCATGGCCGATTCGGGCCGCCGTGAATCGCCCCGGCTCGCGCCGCCGTGAATCGCCCCGGCTCGCGCCGCCGTGAATCGCCCCGGCTCGCGCCGCCGGGACTAGCCGAGTGCCTGCGCCGCAGCGGTCTTCGCGATCCGGCGGCAGGCCGCATGCGGCCCGCGCCCGGACTGGCGCTTCGTTGACACCGCGCCCGGCCATCACCGAGACTGCCGGCATGGCTCCAGGTACGGCCCCTGCTCGCCGGATGACCGAAGCTGGATTCCGGCCGGGCTGGCCGCGCGATCGGCGCGTTCTGCTGGCTGCCCCCGATGACTCCGCCCAGAAACCAGGCGTTATCCGAAGAATTCCTATATTCTCAGACGACTATGAAGGGTATATGCGATGTCCGATGAGCACGAGCACGGCGAGCACACCGACCCGACGTTCTACCGCTCGCCGCGCGACGCGGCGGCCGCGCCGCCCGAACAGCTCGCGTATGTAGCCACCTTTGCCCGCCCGGCCGACAAGCCAGATGCGATCGCCGTGGTCGACGTTGACCCGGCCTCGGCCAGCTACAGCACCGTCGTCGGCTTCACCGAGATGCCCAACCTCGGCGACGAGCTGCACCATTTCGGCTGGAACGCCTGCTCGAGCGCGCTCTGCCCGGGTGGCGGGCACGACCACGGTGGCCGGCAGTACCTCATCGTCCCCGGGCTGCGTTCCTCGCGGCTCTACGTGCTTGACACCAAGGACGACCCGGCGGTGCCGAGGATCGTCAAGGTGCTCGGCCCGGAGGAACTTGGCAAGCGGGCAGGCTACTCGCGGCCGCACACCGTGCACTGCGGCCCCGGCGGCCTGTTCGTGTCCTGCCTCGGCGGCGACGGCCAGGAGGGCCCCGGCGGCGTCGCGCTGCTCGACCACAACACGTTCGAGGTGACCGGCCAGTGGGAGGCCGACCGCGGCGATCAGTACCTCGCCTACGACGTGTGGTGGCATATCAACCACGACGTGGCCATCACCTCGGAGTGGGGCACCCCGTCGATGATCGAGAACGGGATCGTGCCCGAGCTGCTGCTCGGCCGCAAGTACGGGCACCGGCTGCACTTCTGGGACATGCGGACCCGGACCAACATCCAGACCATCGACCTCGGCGACGAGCACCAGATGGCACTTGAGCTGCGGCCGGCCCACGACCCGACGCAGAAGTACGGCTTCGTCGGCGTCGTGGTCAGCGTCGAAGACCTGTCCGCTTCCATCTGGCTGTGGCATGAGGGCGACGACGGCAAGTGGGCCGCGCAGAAGGTCATCTCGATCCCGGCCGAGCCCGCCGACGCCGCGGACCTGCCGCCCGCCCTGCAGCCGTTCGGCGCCGTGCCGCCGCTGGTCTCCGACCTGGCGCTGGCGGTCGACGACCAGAAGCTGTACGTCTCCTGCTGGGGCACTGGCGAGCTCAAGCAGTTCGATGTCTCCGACCCGTTCCGTCCGCGGGAGACCGGCTCGGTCCGGATCGGCGGGATCGTCGGCCGGGCCGCCCATCCGGCCCGGCCGGACCAGCCGCTGTCCGGCGGGCCGCAGATGGTCGAGGTGAGCAGGGACAGCAGGCGGGTGTACTTCACGAACTCGCTCTACGGAGCGTGGGACGACCAGTTCTACCCCGGCGGAGTGGGCGCGTGGATGGTCAAGCTGGACGTCACGGACGGCGGCGGCATGACCGTGGACGAGCGGTTCTTCCTTGAGGGCGAGGCATTCCGCGGGCGGCGCGCACACCAGATCAGGCTGCAGGGCGGCGACGCGTCCAGCGACTCCTACTGCTACCCGTCGTGATCTGGTGCGCGCTGGCGGCGCCAGTCAGGAGCTGCCATACACCCGCCGCGGCTCGACCAGCACGGCGGTGCGCCCCTCCGCGGCCATTACCCGGTCGTAGGTGTCCCAGTCGTCGTGGGTGCCGCCCGCGGCGGTGAACACGGTGCGGAGCAGCACCCGCAGGTCCCCGGCAGCCAGGCCGGGCAGGGAATCGCCTGGGCCGGCCAGCTCGGCCTGCCCCTCCGCGGCCGCCCACTGCCAGCCGGACCTGACCACGATGGTCACCTGCGGCCTGGCCCGCAGGTGAGCCAGCTTCCGGCTGCCGCCCATGGCTACCAGGCCGACCACCGGCCGGCCGGTTACCGGGTGATCGAGCACGCCGGCGCTCACCACCGACGCCTGGATGGTGCCGTCCCCGCGCAGCGTGGACACCACGCACAGACCATGATCACCAGCCACCAGGCGGGCAAAATCCGTGAGATCGGTCAAGGTTCAGCCCTTCGGTTGCTCCGGCCGGCCGCAGATCGTCCTTCGCCGGGGCCCGGCACCGGCCCGGGATGCGCTCTGCCTGAACCATTATCGCAGCACGCATCCCGGCTCGCTGGCAGCCGGAGACCTGGAGGCGTGAGATCTTCTCGGTCATCGGCGGCACGCCAGACGCCGGAGGCTGGCACCCCGAAGGTCGGCGTTAATAATCCTGGGCACGGGCCGTGGGACGAGAGCCGGCCGGGGATCAGGGTGCCGCAGCCGGGATCCTTGCGTTCTCAGGCACCAGCCTTGCCGCGGTCCGTTCCGCCGTCTGCCTGGCCCACCGGCCGCTGGTGAGCAGGCCGACGGCGAGCACGACGGTGCCGCAGCCCGCGATGATCCACCAGCCGACATGGCTGGCGCTGGCAAATCCGATCCGCAGCGGCCCGGTCATCGCCGAGATCACTGCCGTGCCCATCACCGCGACGCCGAGTGATATGCCCACCTGCCGGCTGGTGGAGGCGACCGCCGCCGCGACGCCGGCCTGCGCCCTGGGCATCCCGGATACGGCAGTGTTCGTGATCGGCGCATTGACCATGCCGAAGCCGAGGCCGAAGACGAGGTAGGTGATTATCAGCCAGATCGTCGGCGTCGTCGCGGACAGGCCGGTCAGCATGAGCCCGGCGGCGGTCATCGTGAGGCCGGCCACGATCAGCGGCAAGCGCGGTCCCCTGGCACCGACGATCCGGCCAGAAAGCGGCGCGAAGACCACCGTCATCACGGCCAACGGCAGCATGTACAGCCCGGCGTGGAAGGCCGAGTAGAGGCGTACGTCCTGCAGGTACAGGGTGTTCAGGAAAAGGAAGCCGCCGAGCGCGGCGAACGCGCTCACCGCGATGACGGTCGCGCCGGAGAACGGGGCGCTGCGGAAGAACCGCACGTCGATCAGGGGCTCACGGCGGCGCGGCTCGTAGCCGATGAGGCCGATGGCCGCGGCCGCCGCAAGGGCGAAGAAGCCGAGGATGCGGACCGAGGTCCAGCCTGCACCCGGGCCCTCGATGATCGCGTAGGTCACCGAGGCCAGCGCGGCGATGACAAGGACCTGCCCGACCGGGTCCACCCGGCGCGGATGCGGCGCTCTGGACTCCGGCACGAACAGCGCGGTGAGCACGAGCGCGGCCAGGCCGACGGGAATGTTCACCCAGAAGATCCCGCGCCAGCCGACGCTGCCGACCAGGGCGCCGCCGGCCAGCGGGCCGAGCGCCAGGCTGATCCCGATCACCCCGCCCCAGACCCCGATCGCGCGGGCACGCTCGGCTGGCTTGGTGAAGGTGTTCGTGATGATGGACATGGCCACCGGGTTGAGCATCGAGCCGCCGACGGCCTGCACCATCCGGAACGCCACCAGCCAGCCGAGCCCGGGCGCCAGGCTGCAGAGCAGCGAGCCGATGGTGAAGACCGCCAGGCCGGTCTGGAAGGTCCGGCGCCGCCCGGCCCGGTCGCCGGTGGAGCCGGCCAGCATCAGGAAGCTGGCCAGCACCAGGGTGTACGCGTCGATGATCCACTGCAGGCCGGAAACCGGCGCGTGCAGGTCGTGCTGGATGGATGGCAGCGCGACGTTGACGATCGTGCTGTCCAGGCCGACGATGAGCAGGCTCATGCAGCAGATCGCCAGGATCAGCGCCCGGCGCCGGCTGCTGAGTTCGCTGTCGGCCATCTCAGCAGTATGCATCCCATCATTTGCGGGATGAAAACTAACTTCCGGGCGCCAGGCGTTGCGCGGCTGCTCCGCACCGCCCGCCGTGCGTGGTTGACTGCCTGCATGGCGCGCGACAACCTCCCCGTCATCAGCTTTGAGTCGGGTGCGGCCTGGGAGTCGTGGCTTGAGGCAGAGCACGCATCCTCCCCCGGCGTCTGGCTCAAGATCGCCAAGAAGGGGGCCAGCCAGGCCACGGTCTCCTACCCGGACGCGCTGGCAGGCGCGCTGTGCTTCGGCTGGATCGACGGCCAGAAGGGCAGGCTCGACGAGGACTACTGGCTGCAGCGGTTCACTCCGCGCAGGCCGGGCAGCCGGTGGTCAAGGGTCAACACGGACAAGGCAGCCGAGCTGATCGAGGCAGGCCGGATGCGGCCTGCCGGGCTCGCGGAAGTCGGGCGGGCCAAGGCGGACGGCCGGTGGGCCGCCGCCTACCAGCCGCAGTCCGCCATCACCGTCCCGGACGACCTCGCTGCCGAACTGGCCAGCAATGACTGCGCGCGAGCCTTCTTCGGCACGCTCAACAGCGTTAATCGCTACGCGATCCTGTACCGGATCACTAGTGCCCAGCGGCCGGAAACCAGAGCCCGGCGGATCGCCAAGTACGTGGCGATGCTGGCCGAGCACAAGAAGATCCACCCGTGAGCAGGTCAGCCGATGTCGCGGCGGCGCAGGCCCGCCAGCACGGCGATGATGATCGTGAACCATGATCATTGAGTTTGCGCGGCCTCCGTTGGCCGCCAGCATGGCCCGGCGGCGGCAAGTTTCGCCGCGCGGATTGTCCAAGCATCACCGGACGTTGATAAGACTTGTACTGACCGACGTCTGAGGAGGCGGCGAAACGTGGCGCGTGATCCAGCAGACCTCTACGAGGCGAGTCCCGACGCGCCCGAGATCGATGACGTCGTCCTGCTGTATTACCTCGATGGCTTCATCGACGCCGGCGGCGCCGGGAGGCTGCTCGCCGCGCACCTGCTTGGCACGCTCGATCACCAGGAAGTCGCCGCGTTCGACGTGGACGAGCTGATCGACTACCGGTCCCGCAGGCCCGCGATGAACTTCGTCAAGGACCACTGGGAGAGCTACGAGGCGCCAGAGCTGGCCGTCTACCTCATGCACGACACCGCCGGCGCCCCGTTCCTGCTGCTCAACGGCCCGGAACCGGATCACCTGTGGGAAGGCTTCAGCAGTGCCGTGCTGGCCATGTCGCGGTCGCTTGGCGTGCGGCTCGCGGTCGGGTTCCACGGCATCCCGATGGGGGTCCCGCATACCAGGCCGCTCGGCGTCACCGCGCATGCGACCCGGCCCGAGCTGACCGAGGGTTACCGGCCGCTCGTCGACCGGCTGCAGGTGCCCGGCAGCGCGGCCGGCCTGCTGGAACTTAGGCTGGGCGATGATAAGCGCGCAGCGCTCGGGTTCGCCGTGCACGTGCCGCACTATCTCGCCCAGGCGGCCTACCCGGCCGCGGCGGTGACCCTGCTCGAGTCCGTCGAGCAGGCCACCGGCCTGTCGCTGCCCTCCGACGCACTGCGCGAGGCGGCGCGCCGGACCGACATCGAGATCGGCAGGCAGGTCGAGGGATCGGCCGAGGTGGCCGAGGTCGTCCAGTCCCTCGAAGAGCAGTACGACGCGTTTACCGCGGGGCAACAGGGCTTGCTGAACGACGACCCGGACAACATGCCGACCGCAGAGGAACTCGGCGCGGAGTTCGAGCGCTTCCTCGCCGAGCAGCAGGGCCGCGGCGACCTGCCGGATTCCTGAACCGGCCCGTCGTCTGTGGCCCTGCGGGTCTGGCTGGCGGGGCCTGGCTACTTCACCTCGCCGAGCTTGCCGGTCGCAACGTCGAAGACGAAACCGCGGAGAGCATCAGTGTGCGGGATGAACGGGCTGGCCTTGATCCGCGCGATCGACTGGCGGACGTCCGCCTCGGTATCGCTGAACGACTCGGCGGCCCAGCCTGGCTTGATGCCAGTCTCCGCCTGGATGCCGGCCTTGAACTCGTCGTCGGTGAAGGTGAGCATGCCGCAGTCTGTGTGGTGGATCAGGATGATCTCCCTGGTGCCGAGCAGCCGCTGGCTGATCGTCAGGGAGCGGATCTCGTCGTCGGTGACCACACCGCCCGCGTTGCGGATCACGTGCGCGTCGCCTTCGGCGAGGCCGAGCATGCCGTAGATATTCAGCCGGGCATCCATGCAGGCCACGACCGCGACCTGCTTGGCCGGAGGCATCGGCAGCTTGCCGCCGAAGTTCTCGGCGTACTGCCGGTTATTCGCGAGCAGTTCGTCCGTGACGGACATGATGCGGTCCTCCTTGGTCATACCGTGCCAGCCCTGCCTGCCAGGCTACGCCGCCCAGGTTTCATGATCGCGGAACATCCAGGGGTTCCAGGCGCGCGAATCCTCCGCGATCATGAATGGACAGCCGCCCGGGCCCGCCTGGCGTCGGGCTGAGCGGGAAGGAGCACGAGGTGAGCAGTGCGAGCAGTCCCGGGCAGGCCGGCCAGCCCGGGCTGCGGCAGGCGCTCGCCGCCGGCCGGTTCGCGGTAACGGCCGAGATCGGCCCGCCCAGAGGCGCCGACGCAGGCCCGGTCCGGCGCAAGGCAGCGCTGCTGCGCGGCTGGGTGCACGCGGTGAACCTCACCGACAACTCCAGTGCCACGGTACGGCTGGCCAGCTGGGCGGGCAGCCTCGCCGCGCTGTCTGCCGGAGTCGAGCCGATCATGCAGCTCACCTGCCGGGACCGGAACAGGATCGCGCTGCAGTCGGACCTGTTGTCGGCGGCGGCGATGGGCATCCCGAACGTGCTGCTGATGACCGGCGACCATCCGCGGTTCGGTGATCATGCCGACGCGATGGGAGTCTTCGACCTGGATGGCACCGCGCTGCTGCGGGTGGCGAGAGCCATGCGGGACGAGCGGAAGCTGATGTCCGGGCGGCTGCTCGACCCGGCGCCCTGCTGGCTGCTCGGCGCCGTCGCGAGCCCGGCCGCCCCGCCCGCTGCCAGCGTGGCCCGGCTGGCAGCAAAGGTCGCGGCCGGGGCGCAGTTCGTGCAAACCCAGTTCATCTTCGACGTGCCAGAGTTCGCCGCGTGGCTGGCCCGGGTGCGTGACCTGGGACTGCACGAGCAGTGCCATATCCTGGCCGGGGTCGGGCCGGTATCGTCGCTGCGCGCGCTGAGCCACCTGCAGCACGCCGTGCCGGGAGTGCGCGTCCCGGCCGAGGTTGACCGCAGGCTGCGCGGGGTGCCAGCGAACCAGGTAGCTGGCGAGGGCCGGCGGCTGGCCGCCGAGACGATCGCGCGGCTCAGGGAGATTCCGGGAGTCGCGGGGGTGCACGTGATGGCGATCGGGCACGAGGGCAGTATTCCCGGCATCCTGCGGCAGGCCGGCCTGGAGCCCGCCAGCCCGGGACCCGCCAGCCCGGGACCCGCCAGCGCGGAGCCCGCCAGCCTTGCCGATGGTCCGGCTCATGCGCATTGACGTGCGGGCAGCGGGCAGGCTCCGCGGCCAGGATCCGATCGACCTGATGAGCGCGCTCGCGCCGGTCGTCGAGGCGCTCCGGGCCAGCGACGCGGACCTGTCCACGGTGCGGATCGTCTGCGACTGGATCCAGTACCGGGCCAGCTTCCGTGAGCCTGCCGATTACCGCCCGGTGCTGGCTGCCGGGTGGCAGGCGGGCCCGGACCCTGGCAGCCCAGGCAGGCAGGCCGCGGCCGGGCCGCGGCCGCCGGAGACGGCCGTTGAGATCGCGGTGGACCTGCGCCGGGCTGGCGCTGATCTTGGCCCGCAGGTCACCAGGCTGCTGGCCGAGCATGCCAGCCCGGGCGGCTCGACCCGGCTGCCGCTGGAACCCTGGGGGCCCGGCTCGGCGAGCTGCATCTGGCGCTTCAACACCCTTTACTGGCAGGCGCTGTCCTTCTGGGAGCAGGCGACCGGGCGGGAGTACGAGAAAGCGCTGCCGGGCGGCGAGAGCGCCGCCCGCAACTCCGCTGCCGTCCGTGAGCTCATCCTTGAGCTCTTCAAGGTCTGGGACGACCTCGACGCCCGCGGCGCCCTGCCCGCCGAGCTGTACGTGGTGGAACTCGGAGTGGGCAACGGCAGCCAGGCCAGCACCTGGCTGGACGAGTTCATGACGCTGTCCGGGATGCACAGCAGGGATTACTACCGGCGGCTGCACTACCTGATGGGCGACTACTCGCCGCATGTGCTCGGGCGCGCCCGCAAGGCCGTCGCCCGCCATGGCGACCGGGTCAACGCCCTGGTGGTCGATGCCACCCATCCGGCCGTCAGCCTGGGCTTCCTGCGCGGCAAGGCGTTCCTCGTCTACATCTCCGACGTCTACGACAACCTGCCGGGCGACGAGGTCGCGAGAATCGGCGGCCGCACCTACCAGGTCGAGGTCCGCGCCTTCTTGCCGGGCCCGGCCGCGCGGCGGATCGCCCGGCGGTTCGGCTTCCCCGCCCGGCAGCTCCGCGATATCACCGGCAAGCTGATCAGGCTCGGCCCTGAGCTGCTCTGCGAGGCAGTGCCGCAGCACTTCGGGGATCCTGGCCGCGGCGTCGCGTTCTGGCGCGAGGTCTGGAGCGCGCTGCGGCTGCAGGAACGCTACGCACCGCTGGCCGGGCTGGATCTCTACCAGATCGGGCCCTATCTCACCGGCGAGACGCTGCACACCCAGCTGGAATCCGGCGGCGACGTGCGGATGCACGTCAACAATGGTGCGCTGAGCAGCTTCGCGGACACGCTGCCCTTGCTGCACCCGTTCGGGCGGCTGCTCTGCCACGACCTTTTCGTCACGGACATCCGCGACTACGGCGCTGGCTTCTACGGGCCAGGCAAGTACGACGGCTCGGTGGTGAACTGGGTCAACGGCCCGCTGCTCCGGCATGTCGGCAGCCGGGGCGGGTTCGACGTCCGGATCTCACCCTTCGCGCAGCGCCCCGCTGCCAATGTCAAGACGCTCACCGCGACGGTGCGGGAATGACCGGGCCGCCGCGCGGAGCGCGCGTCCGGGGCCTGCCGCCAGGCGTCCTGCTGCCGACCACGGTCATCGGCTCGTACGCCGTGCCGGAGTGGCTCGGCCAGCTGAAGAACGACTACTACCAGCGCCGCATCAGCAAGAGCTACATCGACGAGATCCACGAGATGGCCATCAAGGCGGCCATCCTCGACCAGGAGCGGGCCGGGATCGACATCGTGTCCGACGGCGAGCTGCGCCGCGACAACGACGTCGACTACCTGCTCGCGCGGATCCCCGGCGTCGAGATACCGCAGCGCGGCAAGGCCGACTACTTCGATTATTACGAGGCGCAGGTCGCGCATGTCCTGCCCGAGGCGGCCGACATGGGCCTCGGTCTGGCCGGCGACTACCTGTTCACCAGGCAGCTGACGGACATGCCGGTCAAGGTGTCCATCACCGGCCCGTTCTCGCTGTCCCGCAGGATCCGCAACACCGCATACCAGGCGCAGGCCGATCTCGTGCGGGCACTCGCCCGGCTGCTCAATGCCGAGGCCAGGGACTTGGCCCGGGCCGGCGCCCGGCTGCTGCAGATCGACGAGCCTTTCCTGGCCGGATACCCGGAGGAGATCGGCCTGGCGGTAGAGGCGATCAACATCGTGACCGACGTGCCCGGCGTGCACTGGACGCTGCACGTCTGCTACGGCAACCGGTATGCCAGGCCGCTGTGGGCCGGCCACTACGACTTCCTCTTCCCGGCCGTCACCGGGACCACGGTGGATCAGCTGGCGCTGGAATTCGCCCGGAAGGGCGACGAGGACCTGAAGCTGCTTGAGCAATACCACTGGGACCGCGGTCTCGGCCTGGGGGTCATCGACGTGAAGACCGAGCAGGTGGAGACCCGCGAACAGGTAGCGACCCGGATCCGGCGGGCGCTGCGGTTCGTGCCGCCGGAAAGGCTGTCGGTCAACCCGGACTGCGGCCTGCGGCATTTGCCGCCCGAGATAGCTCGCGCGAAGCTCGCCGCGATGGTGGCCGGCGCCGCCGATGTCCGGGCCGAACTCGGCGGCGCGCTCCGATAGCGGAATACTGGGCCGGGCACGGGCCTGGCCGTGCCCGCCGGAACAGCCGGAGGCCGCAGATGCTCTTCCCCACCTCGCTCGTCGGCAGCTACCCGCAGCCGGACTGGCTGATCGACCGCGAGCGGCTCGCGCACCGGTTCCCGCCGCGGGTCAGGGCGCTGGAGCTATGGCGGGTGGATCCGGCTTACCTCGAGCAGGCACAGCAGGACGCGATGCTGCTGGCCATCCGGGCGCAAGAGGACGCCGGGCTGGACATCATCACCGACGGCGAGATGCGCAGGGAAAGCTACTCCAACCGGTTCGCGACCGCGCTGGACGGCGTGGACATCGACAATCCTGGCACCGCGCTCGACCGCAGCGGTCACCCCAACCCGGTGCCGCGGATCACCGGTCCGATCCGGCGCCGTCACCCGGTCGAGGTGGACGACCTGCGGTTCCTGCGCGCGCACACCCGCCGGATCGTGAAGATCACCGTGCCGGGGCCGTTCACCATGGCCCAGCAGGCGCAGAATGACTACTACCCGAGCAGGGAGGCGGCCGCGTTCGGCTATGCGGAGGCGGTCAACGACGAGGTCAGGGATCTCTTCGCGGCGGGCGCGGATATCGTCCAGCTAGACGAGCCGTACCTGCAGGCCCGGCCGGACGAGGCGCGTGCCTACGGAATCCCGGTGCTGAACCGGGCGCTGGCCGGGATCACCGGGACGACCGCGGTGCACGTCTGCTTCGGCTACGCCGCGATCATCCATGACCGCCCGGAGGGCTACTCGTTCCTGCCCGAGCTGGCCGATGCCAGCTGCGATCAGGTCTCCATCGAGACCGCGCAGTCCGGGCTCGACTGCTCGGTGCTGGCGGCGCTGGACGGCAAGACGGTCATCTTGGGCGTGCTTGACCTGAACGACAAGACCGTGGAGACCCCCGCCCAGATAGCGGACCGGGTCCGGCGAGCTTTCCCCTACGTGCCCGCCGAGCGGCTGGTACTCGCCCCGGACTGCGGGATGAAGTACCTGCCGCGGGACGCGGCAGCCGGCAAGCTCGCCGCGATGGCCGAGGCGGCCGCGCAGCTTCGCGCGGAGAGCTAGCCCGTGCCGCCGAGCAAGCCCAGCGGGCTGTAGATCACGGTGACCACTTTTCGCCGCGAATCTTCTGGCCAGTCCCGCGCAGCAGGACCCTCGAAGAACGTGGATGGGACTCTGCTGCGGTAACAACGACAGCGGAGCCCTGCCGTTCGAGCAGCCAGCAACGTTCCGGGTCATCGTCCTCGACTGGCTGGACACCCGCGTAACGCCGGTGCTTGACCAGCGCCGGGCGGGAAGTGTGCGACGGTAGTGCCATGGAGGAGGATTACCGGGCGCTGAACAGGGCCAGCTGGGATGAGCGGGCGCCCGCGCATGCCGCGTCGCCGGACTACGCGGTCGAGCGGTTCGTCGCTGATCCTGGTTTCCTCAGCCACGTCGTGCGGTTCGACCTGCCGCTGCTGGGTGACATCGCCGGGCTGCGCGGGGTGCACCTGCAGTGCCACATCGGCACCGACACGATCTCGCTTGCCCGGCTAGGCGCCTCGATGACCGGCCTGGACTTCTCGCCCGCCGCGCTCGCCGAGGCCCGGGCCCTGGCCGGGCGGACCCTCGACGACGCCACGTTCGTCGAGGCGGACGTGTACGACGCCGCCAGCGTGCTCGGCGCGGCCGCGTTCGACCTGGTCTTCACCGGGATCGGCGCGCTTATCTGGATGCCGAGCATCCGCCGCTGGGCTGGCGTGGTCACTGACCTGCTGCGGCCCGGCGGCCGGCTGTTCATCCGGGAGGGTCATCCGATGCTGTGGGCGCTCGATGACAGCCGGGCGGACGACCTGATCGTCGTCGACTTTCCGTACTTCGAGCGGGCGGAGCCGCAAGTCTGGGACGAGGGCGGCACGTACGTGCAGACCGATGTCGTCTTCACGCACAACCGGACGCACGAGTGGAACCACGGCCTCGGCGAGATCGTCACCGCGCTGCTGGACGCCGGGATGGAACTGACTGGCCTGACCGAGCACGACAGCGTGCCCTGGGAAGCGCTGCCGGGCAAGATGGAGCGGACCGAGGACGGCGAGTGGCGGCTGGCCGACCGGCCCTGGCGGCTCGCGCACAGCTACACCCTGCAGGCCGTCAAGCGCGGCTGACACCGCGGCCCGCCGGGCGCCGTCCGCACGGTGCCGACAGTTCTATTGCCAGAGCCGCTTAGTCGCCTAGCTCGGCGCGGCGGCGAGTGACGAACTCCTCGAGTTCGGATCGGATCGCGTCGTCCAGCGGCGGCTGCTCGTATTCGTCCAGGGTCTTCGCGCAGATCTCGCTGGCCCGCGCCGTGGTGTCCTTGCCGCCCAGCCGCAGCCAGCGCTCGTAGTTCGAGGTCGAGGACAGCAGCGGCCGGTAGAAGCACTCGCGGAACCGCTCCATCGTGTGCGCGGCGCCGAGGAAATGCCCGCCATGCCCGACTTCGGCGTGCGCGCCGAACGCCAGCGAGGCCTCGTCGATCTCCAGCGGCGTGAACTCCACCCGGAGCATCCGCAGCAGCTCGATATCGATGATGAACTTCTCATAGCAGCTGACCAGGCCGCCCTCCAGCCACCCGGCCGCGTGCATGACGAAGTTCGTGCCGGCCAGGAACGTGGGCAGCAGCGTCATCAGCGCCTCGTAGGCCGCCTGCGCGTCCGCCGTCTGGCTGGAGTTCAGCCCGCCGCCGGTGCGGAACGGCAGGCCGAAGTGCCGGGCCAGCTGCCCCGTGCACAGCAGCCCGATGCCCGATTCCGGAGTGCCGAAGCTCGGCGAGCCCGATTGCATGTCGATGTTGGACAGGAACGAGCCGAAGATGACGGGGCAGCCCGGCCGGATCAGCTGAGCCAGCGCGATGCCGGACAGCGCCTCGGCAAGCTGCTGCACAAGCGCCGCCGGGATTGTCACCGGTGACATAGCGCCCATCAGCAGAAACGGGGTCAGCACCACTGGCTGATTTGCGGCACAGTACTCGAACTGGGCGTCCAGCATCCGGTCGTCCCAGCGCAGCGGGGAGTTGCAATTGATCAGCGAGATCGTGGCAGGCGTCTGCTCGATGGCCGCCCGGCTGCCGAACAAGATCTCGGTCATCGCGATGGTGTCGGCGGCATTCGGGCCGGAGACCACGTTCCCCATGTAGATCTTGTCGGTCAGGGTCGCCAGTGCGTAGATCATGTCGAGGTGCCGGGAGTCCAGCGGGGCGTCGTTCGGCTCGCAGATCACCCCGCCGGCCGAGTCAAGCTCGGGGAACGACTGGGCCAGCATGGCCAGCCGGCGGAAGTCCGACATCGCCGCGTCCCTGCGCATGTCGCCCTCGCGCACAAACGGCGACCCGTAGACGCCGCTGAAGACCATGCGATCCCCGCCGATGTGCACGCTGTTCGCCGGGTTCCTGGCTTGCACGTCGAACTCGCGCGGGGCCTTCGCCACCTGCTCGAGCACGAACTCGGGGTCCAGCTTGACGACGTCGCCCTCGACGGCCTGGCCTGCCTTGCGGAACAGCTCTACCGCCTCGGGCTTGGCGAACTGCACGCCGATCTCGGACACGATGCGGCGCCAGCCGTTGTCCAGCACGCCGATGGCATCCGGCGAGAGGATCTCATACCTGGGCATGCGGTTGATGAACATCGCCACCTCAGTTCCACGCGGGACGGCGCTCGCTTGACCGTCGGATGGCCCGAAATTAGGATCACATAGTAGAACAAAGGTTCCGTAACATGGAACTCCGTGAGGATAACGCGGAGCGCCCCGAGGGGGAACGCGGCGGAGCACTCCAGGGGAACGAGGCGGCGGTGACCAGCCCTACCGGAACGCAAGCGGTCGACCGGGCAGCGCAGCTGCTCAGGGAGGTCGTGCGCTGCGGCGACCCGGTCACGTTCACCGAGCTGACCGCGGCCACCGGGCTGGCCAAGAGCACCACGTCACGGCTGCTGATGGCGCTGGAGCGGGGCGGCCTGGTCCGGCGAGACAGCCGCGGCCGGTTCCGGCCCGGCGAGATGTTCGTCCGGTATGCCTGGCGAGGCGGCCCCGAGGCCGGGCTGGTCGGCATAGCCCGGCCGTTCCTTGACCGGCTCGGCGCCGCGACCGGCGAGACCGTCAACCTGGGCGTGGCAAGCAACGGCATGGTGGAGCAGATCGCCCAGGTGGACAGCACGTACCTGATCGGCGGCACCAACTGGGTCGGGCTGTCGGTGCCGTTGCACTGCGCTGCGCTCGGCAAGGTCCTGCTCGCTTACGGGGCCGTGCAGCTGCCGTCCGGCCGGCTTGAGCGCCGGACGGCCAGGACCATCACCAGCCGGGCCGCGCTGCGGGCCAGCCTCGCCGAGGTCCGCCGCCGCGGTTACGCCCTCACCGACGAGGAACTCGAGCCAGGCCTGATCGCCGTCGCCGCCCCGGTGCATTCAGGCGGCTCCGCCGTGGTGGCCGCGCTGTCGGTATCCGGGCCGGCCAGCAGGCTGACCCGCGCCCGCATCCACGACGTCGCCGCGATGTGCGTGGCGCAGGCCACTGCCCTGTCCGCCGTGCTCGGACACCAGCCGCAGAGAGAAGGTGCCGCGTGACCCAAGACGAGCTCCTGAAGCAGCTCTACGATTTCACCCTCGTCGGCAACGCGCCCGAGGTACTCAGCCTGACCAACGCCGGCATCGAGATGGGCCTCGGCCCCGAGATGTTGCTCTACGACGCCCTCATCCCCTCCCTTGAGGAGGTCGGCGCCCGGTTCGAGCGCGGCGACTTCTTCGTCCCGGAGATGCTGATCGCGGGCAGGGCAATGGCCGGTGCCCTGGAGGTCCTCCGGCCGCTGCTGGCCGAGACCGGCGCCGAGTCGATCGGGAAGATCGTCATGGGTACCGTCAAGGGCGACGTGCACGACATCGGCAAGAACCTGGTCAACATCATGTTCGAGGGGGCCGGCTTCGAGGTCATCGACCTGGGCGTACAGGTGTCACCGGAGAAGTTCATCGACGCGATCAGGGAGCACAGGCCGGACATCGTCGGGTTCTCCGCCTTCCTCACCACGACGATGCCGATGTTCAAGGCGAACATCAACGCGCTGCAGAAACAGGGGCTGCGTGACCAGGTGATCGTGATGGTCGGCGGCGCGCCGGTCACTCAGGAATATGCCGACGTCGTCGGCGCCGACGGCTATGCGTCCGACGCATCAGCGGCCGTAGTGCGGGCCAAGGAGCTGCTTTCGCAGCGCCGGGCCCTGGCGCGGGCATAGGCGGCCGGATGGACACCGTGCTCCGGTCGGGGACCGCCGAAGTGATCATCGGCCCCGGCCACCCGTTCTGCATCATCGGCGAGCGGATCAACCCCACCGGCCGGAAGGTGTTCCAGGAGCAACTGCGGCGCGGGGATCTATCCCGGGTCGAGATCGATGTCGCCCAGCAGGTGGCAGGCGGCGCGATGGTGCTTGACGTCAACATGGGCGCGCCGCTGGCGGACGAGGCCGAGCTGATGGCACGCGCGGTCACCCTGATCCAGAGCCGGACGGACCTGCCGCTTTGCCTGGACTCCTCGATCATCGAGGTGCTTGAGGCCGGCCTTGGCTGCTACCAGGGCAAGGCGCTTGTCAACTCGGTTACGGCCGAGGACGAGCGGCTGGACGCGATCCTCCCGCTGGTCAAGCGGCACGGCGCCGCGGTCATCGCGCTGCCGAACGACGAGGAGGAGATCCCGGAGGAGCCGGCCAGGCGGGTCGAGCTTGCCCGCAAGATCATCGACGTGGCCACCGGCAAGTACGGCATTGGTATCGAGGACATCGTCATCGACCCGCTGGCGATGCCGGTCGGCGCGGACACCTCGCTGGTGGCCAGGACGCTGGAGACGATCGAGCTGCTGCGGGATGAGTTCGGCGTGAACATGACGCTTGGCGCGTCCAACGTGTCCTTCGGGATGCCGGACCGCACGTCGATCGGCGCCGCGTTCCTGCCGATAGCGATCGCCGGCGGGCTGACCAGCGCGATCATGGACGCCCGGTCACCGCAGCTTGTCCGCTCGGTCAAGGCCGCCGACCTGCTGCTCAACCGGGATCCGTGGGGCGCGGCGTGGATCGCCGCGCACCGCGCCCAGCAAGCCGCGGCGCTCCCGTGACGCTGCCCGGCCGGACCCGCGGTGCGCCGCTGCTTGACCAGCCACCTGAGGGCCACGCGAAGACCACCAGCGATGCGACGGTGGCCGACGATCCGGTCACGGCCGGCCCGGCGCGGGTTGACCTCTTCTTCGAGCCGGCCGGCACCCGGGTGCGGGTGCCGCCCGGCGTCACCCTGTTCGACGCGGCGAGCTGGAACGGCATCGCCATCGACTCCACCTGCGGCGGGCACGGCACCTGCAAGAAATGCAAGGTCCGGATCGTCGACGGCGCAGCCGCGGTAACCCCGCTGGACGTGCGCGCGTTCTCGGCCGGCGAGCTGCACGACGGGTGGCGGCTAGCCTGCCGGGTGCTGACCGCTGCTGACCTGCGGGTGCACGTGCCGCCGCTGGTCACCCGGCCGAAGGCGGCCACCGTCGGCGTCGGCCGGCAGGTCATCCTGCGGCCGGCCGCGCAGAAGCGCTATCTTGAGCTCGACGAGCCGTCGCTCGCCGATCAGCTCACCGACACCGAGCGGGTGCTTGCCGCCGTGGACGACCTGGAGCTGCGGGCGGACCTGCACGCGCTGCGGTCGATCGGGCGGGTGCTGCGGGCCGCCGACTATAAGATCACCGCGGTGATCGTGGACGATGTGCTGATCGACGTGCAGGAGGGCGACACCACCGGCCGGGTGTACGGCATCGCCTTCGACCTCGGTACGACCACGGTCGTCGCCACGCTGCTCGACCTGACCACCGGAACGCCGCTGGCCGTGGCGTCGATGCTCAGCAAGCAGCAGCCGTTCGGCGCGGACGTGATTACCCGGATCAGCTCGGTGATGATGGATCCGGCCGTGCTCGGCCGACTCACCGCGCTCGCGCACGAGACGCTGAATGAGCTGGCCGCCGACGTGTGCGCGCAGGCGGGCGTGGATCCCGCTGAGGTGCTCGAGGTGGCGATGGCAGGCAACGCCACGATGACCCACCTCGCGCTGGGGATCGATCCTGAGCCGCTCGGCGTCGCGCCGTTCATCATGTCGACCCGGCTGTTTCCCGAAGTGCTGGCCACGGACATCGGCGTCGACGTGCACCCGCGGGCCAGGGCAGTGGTCTTCCCGTCGTTCGGCGCCTACGTCGGCGGCGACGTTACGGCCGGCCTGCTGGCGGCCGGGATGGACCGGGACGCGCGGACCAGGCTGTTCATCGACATCGGCACGAACTGCGAGATCGTGCTCGGCAACCGCGAGTGGCTGATCGGCACCGCCGCCCCGGCCGGGCCGGCCTTTGAGGGAGCGGCGATCCGGTGCGGCATGCGCGCCGCCGACGGGGCAATCGAAGTGGTCTCGATGCGTCCCGACGGCCTTGAGCTCAAGGTCATCGGCGATGCGCCGCCCGCAGGACTGTGCGGATCCGGCCTGGTGGACGCGGTCGCCGAGCTGGTCAGGCTCGGGCTGCTCGATTCATCCGGCCGGCTGATCCCCGAGCCGGACGCAGCCGCCGTCGCGCCCGCGCTCGCGCCGCGGCTGACCCAGCTCGGCGCGGAGCGCGTGTTCGTGCTGCACTGGCTCGGCGAGCCTGGCGACGTGGCCCAATCCATCTACCTGTCCCAGCGGGACGTCCGCGAGCTGCAGTTCGCCAAGGCCGCGATCGCCACCGGCTGGGACATCCTGCTGGAGGAGGCAGGCCTGCGGCCGCGCGATATCCAGCAGGTGCTGCTGGCCGGATCCTTCGGCAGCTACCTGTCCCCGGCCAGCGCGATCAGGCTGGGACTGGTCCCGCGGCTGCCCGCGATGCGCGTGGTGAGCGCGGGGAACGTGGCCGGTGAGGGGGCGAAGATGGCGCTGCTGAGCATGCGGGAACGGGCCGGCGCGCTGGCGCTGCTCGAGGAGGTGAGGTATGTCGAGCTTTCCGACCGCGCCGACTTCAATGACCGGTTCGTGGAGCAGCTGCAGTTCCCGGCCTGACGGCCAGCCGGTCGCGGTGATCGCCTGCGGAGCGCTGGGCGGGCACATCCGCGAGATCGCCGCCCGCCGCGGCTGGAGGCTGGAGCTGCACTGCCTGCCGTCGCTGCTGCACAACCATCCAGGGCAGATTGCGCATGCCGCTGAAGAGCTGGCCCGCAATTTGCTGAAACGGGGGCTCCGGGTGGCACTCGGCTACGCGGACTGCGGCAGCTACGGTGCACTCGACTCGCTCTGCGAGCGGCTCGGCATCCGCCGCCTGCCCGGGCTGCACTGCTATGACGTGCTTGCCGGGGCCAGCCGGCTGCGGGCGATGTTCGAGGCAGAGCCCGGCACCTACCTGCTGACCGACTTCCTCGTTCGCAGCTGGCGCCGGTCCGTGCTCGGCGAGCTTGGCCTGGACCGTTATCCCGAGCTGTGGCCGGACTACTTCGGCCACTACCGGCGGCTCGTGTGGCTGGCCCAGGACCGGGATCCGGCGCTGGACGCGGCCGCGGCCGAGATCGGCGGGATGTTCGGCCTGCCGCTGACCGTCATCGATGTCGGCACCAGCGGACTGGAGCACGAGCTCGGGCTGCTCATCGACGCGGCGGCACGGTGATGAGCGACAAGCCGGCCGGCCGCGGGCCCACCGGATCGGGCCAGCCCCTGTCCCGGCTGCTTGCGCGCCCAGGAGTCCTGACCCGCTCCGGGCTGCTGCGCGCGGCGCCGCTGCTGCGCTCGCCCAGGTACGAGGTGTTCCCGGCCGCCAGCGTCGAGCAGTCCGTGCTGGACTGGGTGCCCAGGGAACTCACCGTGACGGTGACTGCCTCTGCGGCCAAGGGCCTGGAGCCGACCCTCGACCTCACCGAGCGGCTGGCGGGTCACGGCTACCAGGTGGTGCCGCATCTGTCCGCCCGGCTGGTCAGGGATGACGCCCACCTCGCCGACATCGTCGCCCGGCTCACCGGGTGCGGCGTCGCTGATGTCTTCGTCCCGGCCGGGGATGCCGACCCGCCAGCCGGCCAGTTCCCCAGCGCATTGTCGCTGCTCGTCAGGCTCACCGAGATGGGCAAGCCGTTCGCCCGGGTGGGGATCACCGGCTACCCGGAGAGTCACCCGAGGATCGGCGACGACATCACCATCCAGGCGATGTGGGACAAGCGGCTGTATGCCAGCTACCTGGTCAGCAACATCTGCTTTGACCCGGCCACGCTGCGGCAGTGGATCAGCCGGGTCCGGGCTAGGGGGGTCAGCCTGCCGCTTTTCGTCGGCCTGGCCGGCCCGGTCGAGCGGGCCAGGCTGCTGCGGATGGCGGCGAAGGCGGGCGTCGCCGAGTCGGCCAAGTTCCTTGCCGGGCACACCGAGTGGTTCCTGCGCCTCGGCACGCCCGGCGGGTATCGGCCGGAGCGGCTGCTCGAGCGAACCGGGACGGCGCTCGCCTCGCCGGCGTCGGCGGTCGAGGGATTGCACTTCTTCACGTTCAATCAGGTCAGGCAGACGGAGGAATGGCGCCGGTCGCTGCTCGACCGGCTGCCGGCCGGGCCGGTGCCGGATCCCGCGGGCTGAGTTCGCTGGCCTGCCGGGCTGGCCGGGCAGCCTCCGTAAATAATCTGCGTGAATAAGAAGCCCGGCTGTCGGGCGCCGGATCAGGAACGGGTCGCTAAGCCGTGGCCGATGAGTGATCCGGTAGCGGGCGCTGCCCGCGGGGCAGTCGGGTGTGCCGGTGACGATGGCGGGCTTTCCCCGGCGACCGTGCGGCGACGCGTTCCTCAACGTCCTTGCGCGTCACCGTCAGGTAGCCAGTGATCCGGTAGCGGGCGCTGCCCGCGGGGCAGTCGGGTATGCCGGTGACGATGGCGGGCTTTGCCCGGCGACCGTGCGGCGACGCGTTCCTCAACGTCCTTGCGCGTCACCGTCAGGTAGCCGACGAAGCCGATGATCACGACCGCCGCGACCAGGCTGACCGGCCCGTGGCCGAGCGCAAGACCGCCGCTGCTGTGCGGCCACGCCAGCCAGTCCGCGAAGGAGGCACCGAGCGGCCTGGTCACGATATAGGCGGACCAGAAGGCCAGGATCGCGTTCAGGCCGAACCGCCAGTGGGCAACGGCCGGGACCGCGATCACCACGGCGAAGAGGATCCCCGAGGCGAAGTAGCCCAGGCCCATGGACCTCGCGGTCAGGTCACCCGCGGCCGTGCCGAGCGCGAACGTGGCCAGCACCGTGGCCCAGTAAAATGCCTCCCGGCGCCGGGTATAGATGCTGTGGATGGACAGCGTTCGCTCGGTTCTGTACCACACCGCGAAGATCACGGTCAGCACGACGATGAAGAACGCGGTGGACGCCACGTACGGGATGCCCAGCCCGACGTGCAAGACATCGGCGGCCATCGTGCCGAATACGGCGACCATGCTGACGGCCAGCCAGTAGACCCACGGCACATAACGGCGGACGGCAAACTGCAGCGCCAGCGAGGCGACGAACGTCGTGAAGCCGACAATGACCGCTACTACCGGACTGATGTCGTGGACCAGGTAGTCCGAGGTGGCCTCGCCCATCCCGGTAGTCAGTACCTTGGTAATCCAGAAGTAGACCGTGATCTGCGGCACCTTGCTAGCCGCGCGACGCGCGGCGGCGCCAAGGTGGTCCTGCCGGAGTTCAGCTGTCGTCACGGCGGCAAGGATGCCACAACGATCCCGGCGTCCCGGCCCCGCTTTGCCATAACTTATCCCCGGCTCTGATCTGGCCTTCCCCTGGCACCGGCCGCTGTCCGGGACTGTTCGCTGTCCGCCGGGCCGCTGTCCGCCGGGCCGCGCGAGAAGACCTCAGGAGTGCCTCATTGCTGAGGCACTCCAGGAAGTCCTGCGGGAACGGGACGAGACCTGATCGGCCTGTGATCAATCCGGGCGGGCCGGCCGATGCCGGCCTGAGGCGGGCGAGGATGCTTCGCGCGGCCGCACGTCGGTGAGTGCCGGCTCGGTGGACGGCATCCCAATAAACTCCGAGCGACTTTTCTTCCGTGGCCCCGGCGGCCCGTCGGCCTGCCGTCCCATGCCCGGCGCCCGGGCCTGCCGCTCTCCGCACTTTGCCGCCCGGGTGGGTTCGTCGTCCCGCGCCTCGCCCGCAGCCCGCCGCCCCACCGGCATCGGCGCCCTGGGCCCGCCGCTCCCCGCGCTTCGCCCGCAGCCCGCCGCCCCACCGGCATCGGCGCCCTGGGCCCGCCACTCCCCGCGCTTGCCGTCCGGGTGGGTTCGCCGTCCCGGCGCCTCGCCCGCGGCCCGCCGGCGACCGCACTCCAGGAATCTTTCGCATCTTTTTCCGGGCATGCTCCCGGACGGGGTCATTTTGTCGGTGGCTGTCGATAGCTTGATCGAAGAAGATACGTCCAGCAGCCACTTGATCGAAGATACGTCCGGGAGCCGGGAGGAGGGCCGATGCAAGGAGAATCAGTCATCCCTCCCGCTGAGCCCGCCGGGTCTCCCGGCCCGGCGCCCCCCAGCAGCCCTGTCGCTCCGCCGGCTGGGCCTGCGCCTGAGACCGCACCGGCTGCGCCCGCAGCTCGGGCCGGGCCCGTCGCGCCTGCGCCTAAGACCGAGCCCGCTGCGCCCGCGCCCCGGTCCGGGCCCGCTGCGCCTGCGCCCCAGGCCGGTCCCGCATCCCCGGCCGGTCCCGCGCCTGCGGCCGCCGCCTGTCCGGCCCCTGGCGCCGGTCCCGCCCCCGGCGCTGGTCCCGCGCCGGTGCCTGCCGCAGGGCACGGTCCGGCTGCCGTGCGTCCCACCGCGGCCGCGCCCGCTTGTCCCGCGCCCGCCCCCGCGACGCCGACGGTCGCGGACGAGGATGACAGTGATGAGCCGTCCGGCGCGGTGGCGTTCGCGGACCCCGGCGATGATGGCG
>Ga0070698_100000416_pt1 | contig 45414 bp, 41 predicted proteins | sample KBSK1502metaG_FD_65477 | JGI IMG/M metagenome (GOLD analysis project Ga0070698, IMG submission 65477) | Corn, switchgrass and miscanthus rhizosphere microbial communities from Kellogg Biological Station, Michigan, USA - KBS K1-50-2 metaG | ecosystem: Host-associated > Plants > Roots >...
GCGAGCAGCGCGCACTCCCGGCCCTTGCGCAGCACTTCCCACGTGCCGTACCGGATGGGCGCCACCTCGGCGGCGGGAGGCGCCTCCCCCGGCGCCCGGTCGCGCGGGTAGCGGATCGAGAACGGCCCGTCGGCGTGCTCCAGCGCGCAGCGCAGCAATCCGATCAACTCACCGCTGTCTTTGGGGGCGGTGACAGTCATGTTCGGGACCGCGAGCAGGTAGGCGATGTCGTACAGGCCCATGTGCGTCTGGCCGTCCTCGCCGACCATGCCGGCGCGGTCGAGACAGAACACCACGGGGAGGCGCTGGATCGCCACGTCGTGGATGATGCTGTCGTAGGCGCGCTGCAGGAACGTGGAGTAGATCGCGACCACCGGGCGGATGCCCTGCGTGGCGAGGCCCGCGGCGAAGGTGACCGCGTGCGCTTCCGCGATGCCGACGTCGAAGAACCGATCGGGCCACTTTTTCTGGAACACGCCCGTTCCCGTGCCCGAGGGCATGGCGGCGGTGATCGCCACGAGCTTGGGGTACTCGCCGGCGAGCTGGGCCAGCGCTTCGCCGAACACCGCGGTCCATTGCGGCGGCCCCGCTTTGACGGGCCGCAGCTCGCCCGTGACGGGGTCGTACGGCGCGCGGGCATGATACTTCTCCGTGTCGGGCTGCGGCAGGGGGAAGCCTTTGCCTTTTTCGGTAATGACGTGGACCACGCGCGGGCCCTTGAGCGTCTTCACGATTTCCAGCGTTTGCACCATTTGCGTGATGTTGTGCCCGTCGATCGGCCCGAAGTAGCGGAACCCGAGCTCCTCGAACAGCATGCCCGGCGACCAGAAGTTCTTGATGCTCTCCTCCATCGTTTTCGCGAAATCGACGAGCTTCTGGCCGCCGACGACGTGGGAGACGGACTCGATCAGTCCCTTCATGCGCTCGCGGATGCGCACCGTGAGCGGACTCGCGATGATCGAGCCCAGGTACTTGTTGATGGCGCCGACGTTGGGCGCGATCGACATGCCGTTGTCGTTCAGCACCATGATGATGTCGCGACCCGAGTGGCCCGCGTTGTTCATCGCCTCGTACGGCAGGCCGCAGGTGAGCGCGCCGTCGCCCACCACCGCGACGACCTTGAACTGCTCGCCCTTCAGATCGCGCGCCGTGGCGATCCCGAACGCCGCCGAGAGTCCCGTGCCGGCGTGCCCCGCGCCGAACTGGTCGTGGGGACTCTCGTCGCGTCGCAGGAAGCCGGACAGGCCGCCCGGCTGGCGCAGCGTGGGGAGGCGGTCGTTGCGGCCGGTGAGGATCTTCCACGGGTAGCCCTGGTGCCCGACATCCCACACGATCCGGTCGCGCGGGGAGTCGAAGCAGTAACACAGCGCGACCGTGAGCTCGACGACGCCCAGCCCGGCGCCGATGTGGCCCCCCGTCTGGGACACGACCTCGATCAGCCGGCGGCGCACCTCGTCGGCGAGCGGCTGGAGCTGATCCCGGGACAGCCGCCGTACATCCGCAGGACCGGTAATCGTCTCAAGTAGAGTCACGGTTCCCTATCAATGCGGAATGTGGAATTCGGATTACGGAATGGCAGGGCGAGAGTCACGTGGCGACCGACCTTCCATTGCAATTCCGCATTCCGCATTTCGCATTCCGCATTTCAGTTAGGCCTCGTCACAATGTAGTGCGCTAGGCCCGCGAGCGTAGGAGAAACTAACCCTGCCTGCCGCAGGCGGTCCACCGCCCGGGCCGCCAGACGCTCCGCTTCGGCCCGCGCGGGGCCCGCGCCCAACAAGGTGACGAAGGTCGACTTGCCGCCCGCCGCGTCTTTGCCCGCCGTCTTGCCCAGCTGGTCCGAGGTCGCGGTCGCGTCGAGCACGTCGTCGTAGATCTGGAATGCGAGCCCCACGTCCGCGCCGTACCCGCGCAGCGCCTCGCACGTGGCCCGCGGCGCTCCCGCGGCCATGGCCCCGATGACGCAGGCGGCCGAGATGAGCGCACCCGTTTTGCGGCGATGCACGTCCTCGAGCTCCGTGGACGGCAGCCGCCGGCCTTCGGCCTCCAGGTCCAGCGCCTGACCGCCTATCATGCCACCGGCTCCGGCCGCGCGAAACAGCTCGAGTGCAATCCCCCGGCGGGCCTCTGCCCCGAGCGCGAGGGCCGCGAGCCCCGCGTCGAGCACTCGGGCGCCGAGGGCGACCATGTGGTAGCCCGCCACCACCGCCGTCGGCACGTCGAACGCGCGGTGCGTCGTGGGCCGGCCGCGGCGCAGATCGTCGTTGTCCATGCAGGGGAGATCGTCGTGCACGAGCGAGTAGGCGTGCACCACCTCGACCGCCGCCGCGAGCTCGGCGACGCACTCCGACCTGCCCCCCACCGACTCGGCCGCGGCGAACACGAGCGTGGGCCGCAGCCGCTTGCCGGTCGAGAGCAGGCTGTAGCGCATGGCCGCGGGCACCGGGGCGGGCCACCACTCTCCCGCCCGCACGCCCCAGGACTCCAACACCGCGTCCACGCGGGCCCGGGCCTGTGTGAGGTACGCCTCCACCGCCCGGTCAGTCGTCGAGGTCTTCGACCCGGACATTGCCCGCCTGATCGGCGAGGACCTGTTTGACCTGTGCCTCGGCGGTGGTGAGGCGGTCGCGCGCCTGGCGCAGACGCTCGACCCCCTCCTCGAACAGCTTGAGGGCGGCGTCGAGGTCGAGCTCCTCTCCCTCGAGCCGGCGCACGATTTCCTCGAGCCGCTCGAGCTGCTCGGCGAAGTTGAGCGGCTCGCGGGCGCGCGCCATCAGGAGTCGGTCACCCGCGCGCCTACGGTGCCGTCGGTGACGCGCAGGCGGAACGGCAACGCTGGTGTGAACTGCGCCACCCGCTTCAGCACGCGGCCCTGCTCGTCGCGCGCCAGCGCATAGCCGCGCTCCAGGATCCGGAGTGGGGAGAGGGCGTCGAGCCGGCCGGCCAGGCCGGCGAGCACCTGGCGGTGACGCTCGAGTCGCCGTTCGAGCACGGCCGTCAGGCGATCGAAGCCACGATCGAGCCGCTCGGCCACGCGTCCCGAGCGTGCCGCGAGACCGCGCGCCAGCCGCGCGCCGAGATGGTCCAGGTCGACCAGGACCTCGACGACGTCGGGGGTGGCGGCCTCGGCGGCGGCCGACGGGGTGGGCGCCCGCAGGTCGGCCACCAGATCGCACAACGTGACGTCGGTCTCGTGTCCGACGGCGGAAATCACCGGCACGGGGAGCGCCGCCACGGCGCGGGCGATGCGCTCGTGATTGAAGGTCCAGAGGTCCTCGCGCGAGCCGCCGCCGCGCCCGATGATGACGAGATCGAGCGCCTCGAGCCGCGTCACCAGGGCGAGCGCCCCGCGAATCTCGGCCTCCGCCCCGTCACCCTGCACGCGGGTCGGGACCACGAGTAGCTCGGCGACGGGCCAGCGCCGCGTCGCCACCGCGATGATGTCGCGCAACGCCGCTCCGTCGGGGCTCGTGACGACCGCGATACGCCTGGGGTAGCGAGGCAGGCGCCGCTTGCGCGCCGGATCGAGCAGCCCGTCCTTCGCGAGCGCCGCCTTGGCCTTCTCGAACGCCACCTGCCACAGACCACCGGCTTCGGTCGACAGCAGGTCGAGTACGGTGAGCCGGAACTCCCCTTTCTCCTCCCACAGCGTGGGCCGGGCGAACACGAACACCTGCATGCCGTCCGCGGGGGGCGTGGGGAGCCGGCGGTTGTCCTTCTGGAACATGACGCAGCGCACCTGGGCAGTCCGGTCGCGCAGCCCGAAGTACCAGTGCCCGCTCTGCCACGCCTTGAATCCACTCACCTCACCCCGCACCCACAGCGGCGCCAACCCCGCCTCGACGACGGCGCGCGCGCGTCGAGTCACCTGGGTCACCGTCCACGCCCCCTCGGGGGAGACGGCGGCGAACAGGTCTAGGCTTTGGCCCATTGGCGCGCCGCCTGCACGGTGTTGAACAGCAGCATCGTGATGGTCATCGGGCCCACGCCGCCCGGCACGGGGGTGATCGCGCCCGCGACCTGCCTCGCTTCGTCGAACTTGACGTCGCCCACGAGCCGGTAGCCCTGCTTCGCGGTGGGATCGTCCACGCGATTGGTGCCCACGTCGATCACCACCGCGCCCGGCTTGATCATGTCGCCGGTGACGAACTCGGGCTTGCCCATCGCCACGATCAGGATATCGGCCAGGCGGGTCACCGATTTGATCTCGCGCGTGCGCGAGTGGCACACCGTGACGGTGGCGTTGCCGCCCGGCCCGTCCTGCAGCAGCAGGGCGGCCATGGGACGGCCCACGATGTTGGAGCGGCCCACGATCACGGCGTGCTTGCCGGTCGTGTCGATCCCGCTGCGCACCAGCAGCTGCTGCACGCCGAACGGTGTGGCCGGCCGAAACCCCGTGGGGTCGCCGATCGATACCTTGCCGACGTTCTCGGGATGGAAGCCGTCCACGTCCTTGGCGGGCGCCACGCGACGCAGCACCAGCTGCGCGTCGATCTGCTTGGGTAGCGGGAGCTGCACCAGAATTCCGTGGATCTTTGCGTCGGCGTTGAGGCGATCCACCAGCGCCAGCAGCTCCGCTTGCGTCGTCCCCTTCGGGAGGCGCACCGTCTCGTGGTAGAGCCCCGCTTCCTCGCAGGCCTTTCCCTTCATGCGGACGTAGGTGGCGGACGCGGGGTTGTCCCCGACCAGCACGGCCGCCAGACCGGGCGTGACACCGCGGCCGGCGAGGGCGCGCAGCTCGCCCTCGAGCTCCGCGCGCATCGCTAGGCCTGTGGCGGTGCCGTCGATGAGCCTAGCGGGCAAAGTCCACCGCGCGGGTCTCCCGAATCACCACGACCTTGATCTGTCCCGGGTATTGCAGCTCGCGCTCGATCTTGCGCGCGATCTGGTCGGAGAGCTCGCCCGCCTTGCCGTCGTCGATGGCGCTCGGCGTCACGACCACGCGTACCTCCCGGCCCGCCTGAATCGCAAACACCTTCTCCACGCCGGCGAACTCCCCGGCGAGCTGCTCGAGCTGGGTGAGGCGCTTGACGTAGGTCTCGAACGCCTCGCGCCGGGCCCCGGGGCGCGAGCCCGAGACGGCGTCGGCGGCCTGCACGATCACGCTGATCGGCGACTCGTGCGCCACGTCGTCGTGGTGCGCCGCGATGCAGTTGATCACGATCGGATGCTCCCCGTGCTTGGTCGCCACCTCCACGCCCAGCTGCACGTGGGTGCCGTCGTGCTCGTGGGTGAGCACCTTGCCGACGTCGTGCAGCAGGGCGCCACGCTTGGCGAGCTGCGGGTCGAGCTTCAGCTCGGTGGCAATGATCCCGGCCAGCCAGGCGACTTCCTTCGAGTGCTCGAGGATGTTCTGGCCGTACGACGTGCGGTACCGCATCCGGCCCACCAGCTTCACCAGCTCGGGGTGCATCCCCTTGATGCCGGTCTCGTACACCGCCTGCTCTCCCGCCTCCACGATCGACGCCTCCACCTCCCCCCGCGCCTTCTCGACGACCTCTTCGATCCGGCCCGGATGGATGCGTCCGTCGGCGATCAGGCGCTCGAGGGCGAGGCGCCCCACCTCGCGGCGCACCGGGTCGAAGCACGACACGACGACGGTGTCGGGCGTGTCGTCGATGATCACGTCCACGCCGGTCGCGGCCTCGAAGGCCCGGATGTTCCGGCCTTCGCGCCCGATGATCCGACCCTTCATCTCGTCGGAGGGCAGCGCGACGGTCGAGACCGTGGTCTCGGCCGTGGATTCCGGGGCGAGCCGCTGGATGGCAAGGGCGAGGATCTTCTTGGCTTCCTTGTCCGCGTTGCGGCGCGCCTGCTCCTTCAGGTCGCGCGCCAGGGCGGCGGCCTCGTTGCGGGCCTCGTCCTCCAGGTGGCGCAACAGCTCCTGCTTAGCCTCTTGCGCCGTGAGCCCGGCGACGTGCTCGAGCCGGGCTCGGACCGCGAGCTGCTGTGCGACCAGCGCCTGCTCGCGCTCTTCCAGCACGCGGCCCCGCTGCTCGAGCCCGCGGGCACGCTCCTCCAGCCCCGTCAGCCGCTGCTCGACCACCTGCTCGCGCCGCTCGCTCTCCCGGCGCCGGCGCGCGGCCTCCTGCTCGAACGTCTCGCGCGCCTGCATCAGCTCCTCGCGCGCCGCCAGCACCACGCGCTGGCGTGCGTCCGCCAGGAGTCGCTCGCTCTCCGCCGCCGCCGCGCGCGCCGCGGCGTCCGCGGTGCGCCGCTCGAAGCGGCGCCCCAGCGCGTAGAACCCCACGCCGGCGGCGATGCCTCCGCCGAGGAGGGCTGCGACAATCCCCAGCACGTCCGTCATAGGATCTATCTCCAGCACCGCTCCGCGTGGTAGGCGGAGCGAGACTCGTCTACAACTGGCCGACGACCGCCTTGCGCTTTCCGGGAGGAAGCAGCTTCGCCAAATCGTCCGCGAGCGCGGCGAGCCGGGCGGCGACCTCGCGCTCGCCCTTCTTCGCCTGGAACAGCTCATTCGTGATGTCGAGCGCCGCCAGGATCGCCGCCTTGTGCGTCTCCACGATGGGACCCTGCGACAGCACCTTCTTGAGCGCCTGGTCCACGTAGGCCGCGACCTCGCGGGTGTACTCGGGCGGCAGGTCGGACCGCACCGTGTACTCGTCGCCCCCGATCATCACCTTCACCGCGTGTTTCTTGGTGCTCACTGGGCGCCTCCGGCGACCCCGGCGGAACCTGCCGCACCCGGACCTCCCGCCGCCCGTCCACCGCCGTTGCCGCCCGACTCGCGCGCCTGCTCCTCGAGGAACGTGAGCCGCGAGAGGAGGTCGTGCACCCGGAGACGCGCGGCTTCGACGCGCTGCCGCAGCGTCTTGTTTTCCTGCTCCAGGTCGGCAACGCGGCCCCGCGCCTCGAGATCCGGCTTGGCGGTGCCCGCCACTCCACCCCGCGCACCGCTCTCCTTCAGCTCGGTTTCGGCCTTGAGGGCGCGCGTGCGCCAGCCCGTCAGCTCCTCCGCTACGTGGCGGAGGATCGTCTCGAGCTGGTCGAGCACCTGCCCATCAACCCTCTCTCCGTCGTACGCCAAGCTCGTCCTCCAGAGCCGCGAGCCCCCGCGCCAGCGCCACGTTCACCTCCGCCTCGCGCAGCGTGCGCGCGGGGTCGCGGAAGGTGCAGTGCCACGCGACGCTGCGATGGCCGGCGGGGATGCCGGGCCCACGATACTCGTCGAACACCTCGAGGCGCTCGAGCAGCGGGCCCACAGCCCGCTGCAGCACCTCGACTACCCGCGCGGCGCTCACTCCCTCCGGCAGCACCAGCGCGACGTCCAACTCAACCGGCGGTTGTACCGGGAGCGGACGATACACCACGGGCCCCCGGCCCGTCACCGCCAAGCGGACCTCGAGCCCGAACAGGGGACCGGCCCAAACCGGGGCATCCGCCTCGAGCGGACCCGCATGCCCCACCACCTCTCCCCCCCGTTGCACCGCCACCCATCCCACCTCCCCGCCGGTTGCAGGTTCCAGATTACAGCCGGGGGCGGCGAGCTCTACCGCTAACTCAAAGTGGTGCTTCAAGTCCCATATGTCCATATCAGGTAGTTTCGCACCCTCGGACCAGTGCGGCGGGCGCCGCGCGCCGGTCAACACCGCGGCCACAGAGGTCCATTCTTCTGGCGCACCCGTCCCCATGCGAAAGACGGTCCCGACCTCGAACAGTCGGACATCGCGGTTGCGGCTGGCCCAATTGTGCTCCACTCGTCGCACCAGCCCAGGGAGTAGTCGACGCCGCAGGTGCGCTTCCTCAGCCGACAGCGGGTTGAGGATTCGCACCGAGTTCGGCCCGTCCGCAGGCCCAAGCGGGATGGTGCGCGCCTCGAGCAAGCCGACGCGGACCATTCCCTCGCGCACCCAGGCTCGGGCCTGCTCTTCGGGGGCGTCGGGGACGGTCCCCGGGCGATAGGGGCGCAGCTCGTCCGGGAAGGCGTCGTACCCCTTCAGGCGCGCCACCTCCTCGATCAGGTCCACGTCCCGGGTCACGTCGGGGCGCCACCCCGGAACCTGGACCGCGAGCCGGCCGTCCTTCGGCGCCAGGAAGAACCCCACGGAAGTGAGCCGCCGCTCGATCTCGGCCAGCTCGACGGGCACGCCGAGCAGGTGGGCGACGCGCTCGGGCCGCAAGAATATCGTCCGCTCCTGCTGGGGCTCGGGCCAGAGGTCGAGCGGCGGCTCGCGCAGCTCCCCGCCCGCCACGGCGATGATCAGCTCGATGGCGCGCCGCAGCGCGTCCGACATGCCGAGCATGTCGATCCCGCGCTCGAATCGGTAGCTCGACTCGCTCGACAGCTCGAGCGCGCGGCGCGTGCGCCGGATCCGGGTGGGCTGGAAATAGGCGCACTCGAGCACCAGGTCGGTCGTGGCCGCGCTCACCTCCGAATCGGCGCTTCCCATCACTCCGGCGATAATGGTGGGCCGCCTGGCGTCGCAGATGGCCGTCATGTCCGGAGTGAGCGTCCGGGTCAGCCCGTCGAGCGTGACGATCTTTTCCCCCGGCTTGGCCCGGCGCACCACCACGGCCGGCCCATTGAGCTTCGCCAGGTCGAACGCGTGCAGCGGCTGGTTCAGCTCGAACAGGATGTAGTTCGTGGCGTCGACGACGTTGTTGATCGGCCGCTGCCCGATCGAACTCAGGCGGGCGGTGAGCCACGCGGGGCTGGGCGCCACTTTCACGCCGCGGATCACGGCGATCATGTAGCGCGGGGCGCCTTCGGGGTCTTCGAGGCGAACTTCGACTCCGTCCACGACGCCCGAGGTAACGCGCCCGCTCGGTCCGGCGGTCGCGCCGGGCTCGGCGGACCTCGCGGGCACGTCACCCCGCGTGCTGGGGGCGCGGCGACGGCCGCCGAGGGCGGCGTCCCCGCCGGCCGGAGCCGCGCCTCCAGCGCCCCCACTGCCGGAGATCGGCGGGAGTTTGACCGTCCCGCCCAGCACCGCCGCCAGCTCGCGGGCGACCCCCTTGTGGCACAGCAGGTCGGGGCGGTTGGCGGGAACGTCGATGACGATCTGATGATCCGCCACGGGCACCACGTCCACGAACCGGCTCCCCGGCGGCGCCGTCGTGTCCAGCTCGAGGATGCCCGCGTGGTCTTCGCCCAGACCGAGCTCTTTGGCCGAGCACAGCATGCCGTTGGACTCGACGCCGCGGATCTTACGGCGTTCGAGCTTCACGCCGCCCGGCAGCGTGGCGCCCACCGGCGCGTAGGGGTAGGTCTTGCCCGCCTGCACGTTGGGGGCGCCGCACACCACGTCGACCGGTCCCTCGACCGCGCCGGCGTCGACGCGACACAGCGACAGACGATCGGCGTTGGGATGCTTCTTCACCTCGAGCACACGCCCGATCACCACGTCGCCCAAGTCCTGGTGCAGCGGCACGACCGCGTCCACGGGCGCGGCGTGCATCGTGACCTGCTCGGCGACCTCGCGCGCGTCGAGGGGGCGGCCGAGCAGCGCCTCGAGCCAGCGGCGCGAGACGATCACCGCACGCCGCCCGCGAACTGCGCGAGGAAGCGCACGTCGCTCTCGTAGAGCAGCCGGATGTCGGCGATGCCGTGGCGCGTCATGGCGATGCGCGCGGGGCCCATGCCCCAAGCGAAGCCGCTGTAGCGCTCACTCGACACGCCGCCGTTTTCGAGCACGGCGGGATGCACCATCCCCGAGCCGAGGATCTCCATCCAGCCGGTCTGCTTGCAGGTGGCGCACCCCGCGCCCCGACACATCTGGCACTGCACGTCCATCTCGGCCGATGGCTCCGTAAACGGAAAGAACGACGGCCGGAACCGTACCCGGGTATCGGCCGTGAAGAAGCGTCGGGCGAAGGTGGCGAGGGTGGCCTTGAAATCGACGAAGCTGATCCCCTCGTCGACGGCCAGGCCCTCGATCTGCTCGAACACGGGTGCGTGCGACGCGTCGAACGGGTCGCGCCGATACACCTGGCCCGGAATGACGACGCGGATAGGGGGCGGGTAGCGCTCCAGCGTACGGATCTGTACCGGGGACGTGTGCGTGCGCAGCAGCAAGCCCTCGCCCACATAGAAGGAGTCCTGCGCGTCGAGCGCGGGGTGGTCCTTGGGGAAGTTGAGGGCGAAGAAGTTGTACCGCTCGGTCTCGGCTTCCGGTCCGACCGCCCGGGTGAAGCCCAGCTCACGAAAGATGTCGCAGATCTCGTCCACAACCTGCGTGACGAGGTGATAGCCGCCGCGCCAGACGGCGCGCCCGGGCATGCTCAGGTCCAGGCCGGCCACGGCGCCGGCCGCGCGCTTGAGCGCGCGCTCACGGTCCGCGAACGCGGCCTCGAACTCGCGCTTCAGCGCGTTCGCCGCCGCGCCGACCGCTTGCTTGGAAGACGCGTCGAGCTTGGGCAAGCGCCCGAGCATCTGGGTGAGTGCGCCGGCCTTGCGTCCGAGGATCTCGGTCTTGAGGTCCTGGAGCCGGCGCTGGTCCGCCTGCGGAATCTCTTGCAGACGCTCCCGCAGCTCGGTGAGGGCCGCCAGGAGGTCGCGCATGGTCAGAGTGCCTGCTTCGCGACCTCCGCGAGCTGCTCGAACGCCACGGGATCGCGCACGGCGAGGTCGGCGAGCACCTTGCGGTTGATCTCGACGCCGGCCTTGCGGAGCCCGTTCATCAAGCGGCTGTAGGACAGCTGGTGCTGCCGCGCGGCGGCGTTGATGCGCGTGATCCAGAGGCGACGGAAGTCCGCCTTGCGGCGGCGGCGATCACGGTAGGCGTACTTCTGGGCGCGCTCGACCGACTCCTTGGCCGCTTTCCACAGCTTGGAGCGCCCGCCAAAGTAGCCCTTGGCGAGCTTCATGATCTTGTTCTTGCGCTTCAGGCGCGCGACGTTGCTCTTGACGCGGGGCATGAGTCGCTCCTTACGCCATCAACAAGCGCTTGAGGCGTCGTTCGTCGGCGTGCGAGACCAGCGTCGGCTTGCGCAGGTGTCGTTTCCGCTTCGGATGCTTCTTCGTCAGGATATGGCTCTTGTACGCGTGGTGGCGCCGCAACCGGCCCGTCCCCGTCAGCCGGACGCGTTTGCGGAGCGCGCGTTTGCTCTTCTGTTTCGGCATGTGAACCTCTCGGGACTCGGGACTCGGGACTCGGGATTCGGGACTCGGGGCTAGGGGTCGCAAGGCCCGCGTCCCGAGCCCCTAATCCCCAGTCCCCATCTCATTTCGGGGCCAAGACCATCGACATGTTGCGGCCCTCGAGCTTCGGGTCCTGCTCGATCTTGGCGATGTCCTTCAGCTCATTGGCGACCCGATCCAGCACCTCGCGTCCCAGATCGATGTGCGCCATCTGCCGGCCCCGGTACATCATCGTCACCTTGACCTTGTTGCCGTCCTGCAGGAACTCGCGCGCGTGGCGCGTCTTGAACGCGAAGTCGTGATCGTCGATCCCCGGACGGTATTTGACTTCCTTCAAGTGGATCACGTGCTGCTTTTTCTTGGCCGCCCGCGCCGCCTTCGCCTGCTCGAACTTGAACTTCCCGTAATCCATGATCTTCGCGACCGGGGGTCGCGCGAGCGGCGCCACCTCGACCAGGTCGAGGCCCCGCTCCTGAGCCGCCGCCAACGCCTCCTCGACGGTCAGCACGCCGAGCTGCGCTCCATCCGGGGCGATCACCCGAATCGGACTGATACGGATCTGCCGGTTCACCCGGACGCGCGGCGCTTTGTTGTTTGGGCTTTCGATCGCCAGGTGCCGATCTCCTCCTCAAGAAGAAAAGAAAAAGCGGACTCCGCCGGCTCCGGGAATCCGCTCCCCTCACCCCCGCTCTCCCGCCCTGCGGAGGGGTCGGGGGGTGAAGTCTCGGAACCCTAGAGCGCTCTCTCCTGGAGAGGCGGCGGGTGAGGCGCGCGCGGCGCCCGCTTGCCGAATTGTCGGCGGTAACTTAGCCCGCGCGAACAGGCTCCACAAGGCCGAACCCGCGGCCTTCGCGCGCCAGTCGACCCACGACCACATCGGGGTCATGTTCGAACAACACCAGCCAGCCCTCCCCCTCGGCTCGCGTGCACAGCCGTCGCTTCGTCTCCAGCGTCACGAGCGGCTCGATATCGAATCCCATGATCCATGGCAACGGCAGGTGGGCGCTGGTGGGCACCAGGTCCGCAATGAAGCAGAGCCGCTCCCCCCCGCTTTCGACCAGCACCGACTGGTGACCGGGGGTATGCCCCGGCGTCGGCAGGCAGCGAATCCCGGGGATCAGGTCCACCTCGCCGTCCAGCGGCGTGAAGGGCACCGGTGCGAAGTTGGGGGCGAGGTAGCTCGCGGCTGTGCGCTCGTTCAAGTGGCGAGCGAAGTCGAGCTCCCGTTGCTGCGTCACATAGCGGGCGCGCGGAAAGCTCACCGCGACCTCGCCTCCCGCCTTGCGGTAGGTGTTCCCCCCCGCATGGTCGAAGTGCAGGTGCGTGTTGATCACCCACGCGACGTCGGCGGGCGTATGGCCGAGCTCCGCCAGGGCGTCCTCCAGCCTGGTGCGCCCGCCCCGACCCTCGTTATCGACGCCGTAGATATCCTTGAACTTCGCGTCTTCCTTGTTGCCCAGGCCGGTGTCGATGAGAACGAGGCCATCCGGGTGCTCGACCAGGAGACAGCGCATCGCCAACCGAATGCGGTTGCGCTCGTCGGCGGGGACGCGTCGCTGCCACAGGACCTTCGGCACAATGCCGAACATGGCGCCGCCGTCGAGGCGCACCACGCCGGCGTCGAGCGCATGACAGGTGAGGCGGCCGACTTGGAAAGACGTGTGAGACATCAGAGTGCGGAATGCGGAATGTGGAATGCGGAGTTGCAGTGAGAGTTCATTCGCGGCTCGACCTCTGGGCTGACATTCCGCATTCCGCACTCCGCATTCCGCATTTTCTTGTGGCGCGACACATTGTGCAACTCGATCAGCTGCTCCAGCGTCTCGATGCCCCGCTCCGCCGCACGACCCAACAGGGCGCGCAGGATGTAGGCCGTGGCCAGCGCGTCCCCAAAGGCCCGATGCCGTGCCGGGTTCTCGACGCCGAAGAACGCCGCCACCTGGTCCAGCCGGCGGTGGCGCAGCTCCGGCACGAGGCGGCGGGTGAGCCGGATGGTACACAGCGGCGGGCCCTGGGGCGCCGGGACCCCCGCCGCCGCGCATTCCCCCACGAGAAAGCGCCAGTCGAAGGAGGCGTTGTGGGCCACGAAGATCCCGTCCTCGAGCACCCGCCCGAGCCCGGGAGCCACGTCGGCGAAGCGCGGGCGTCCGGCCACCAGCCGGTCGGTGATCCCCGTCAGCCGCACGACCGCGGCGGGCACGGGCATCCCGGGATCGAGCAGCGTGTCGAACGCGAGGTGGACCGTTCCGCCCTCGAGCATCGCGACGGCGACTTCGAGCACCCGTCCGCCGGGCGGCGCGCTCCCGGTCGTCTCCACGTCCACGACCGCGAAGCGGCACAGCTCGAGTGGGCGCGGCGCCGCGCTAGAGGTCATCCCGGCGCAACGGCAGCGTCATGCAGCGCGGACCGCCGCCGCCCCGGACCAGCTCGCTCCCCTCCATGGTGATCACCGCTCGCTCCCCCTCCACCAGCGTGTCGTCCCCGGCGAGCAGGCGCACTGCGGAGATCGTCTTGAACCCGGTGTGCTCGAGCTCGCCCAGCGTGGCCTCGTTGCGCGCATAGGTGACGACGACCCCGGGACGTACAGCGATGAAGTTGCAGGCCGAGGACCACTGCTCCCGCTCCTGGAGCGAGCGATCGGAGCCGCCGCAGAACACCGGCTCGAGCGGCTGATCGACGGCCTGCATGGCCGCGAAGAAGTTGGGCATCTCCTTCACGCCCTTCGATTTCTTGCGGCGGTGCAGCACGGCCAGCCGCTCCGGCCCCACGAAGTGCGGCGGATAGATGCAACACAGCTCGCGGTCGAGCTGCGTGAAGATCATGTCCAGGTGAATCGCGGTCCGCTCGTTGGGGAGCACCACGACGATCACGTCCTTCACGTCGCAATGCTCGAACACCAGGTCGCACAGGTGGTCGAGGGCGGCCGGGCTGGAGCGCTCGCTGAAGCCGAGCAGCAGGAGATCGGGACGCAGCGGATGCACGTCCCCGCCCTCCAGCGTGTAGTTGTTGCGCTTCTCCTCGGACCCGTCGTACAGGATGCCGGCGTTCTCGAGACAGGGGTGATAGCGGAACAGCGCCTTGACCAGCATCTCCTCGGTCCAGCGGACCCCGTAGCGCATCGAGCCGATGATGGAGTGTTCCCCGATGACGATGCCCACGTCGCGCGTGAAGAACAGGTTCGGGAGCGGGGGGAGCGCGTAGCCGGTCTCGTTCAGGGCGCGGGCGATCGGCCCCGCCTCTTCCAGCGCGCCTTCGACCATCCGCCCGACGAGGGCCTCGGGCGACAGGGTCGCCAGCTGCTTGGCGAGGGCATCCGAAGGCACCACTTCGAGCGCGCGCGTCACGAGGAACTCGCGCACGTCGGACCGGGCCACCAGCTCGGTCAGGAGCGTACGCACTTCGTACACCTGCGCGAAGCGCTCCAACACCGTGACAAACCGACGGTGCTCGCGTTCCGCGAGCTCCAGGTCGATGATGTCGTCGTACAGGTAGTCTTCCCGGTTGCCGGGCGTGACCGCGACGAGCTCGCGGCCGGGCGTGTGGACCAGCACGGCCCGCAGCGGACCGATTTCCGACGTGACGTGGACGCGGGCCATGGGCGGAATCTAAGCCCGCGACGGGGCCCCGGCTAAGATGCCGGCTAAGAGCGAGTTACGTCGCGCCCGTGAGCAGAATGCGAAGTGCGGAATGCGGAATTGAAGGGAAGGGTCGCTCACCACACGACATTGTCCCCTGATACTCCGCATTCCGAATTCGCCATTCCGCATTGTGTCTGTTACTGCACGAAGTGCACCCAGCCGTTCTCGTCGGTGATCACGGCGGTGGTTCCGACCTGGTTGAACGCGATCCGCCGCGGGAAGGCGCCCGACTCGGGGAGCTGGATGGTGTTCACGATGGTTAGCGAGGCGCGGTCGATCACCCGCACCAGACCCAAATCCATGACCCCGACGTAGAGTTGGGCGTCGTCCGGGCTCAGCGCCACGCCGAACGCGCGCTGTCCGACGACAACGGTGTCCACGGGGGTGCCCGACGCGATATCTACGACGCGGAGCACGCCTCCTTCGTCCGCCACGTACAGGAGGGTCCCGTCGTGCGAGAGGGCCATGCCCTGGAGCCGCGTGGACCCGGGCGAAATCGTAAAGGTGCGCACCACGGTGTTGGTCCTGGTGTCGATCTCCGCTACTGTGCCACTGCTGATCTGATCGGCATACAGGCGGATGCCGTCGGGATGCCTGACGAACTCCTGCAAGACGAAGCCGTTGGTCAGTTGTCCCCCGAGGTGCAGCGTCGTCGTCACCTGTCCCGTCGCAGGATCGAACACGTAGACGTTCTGATCGTTGCTCGAGACGTAGGCCGCGTCGTCCCTGAGCGAGATCACCTCGAACAGATTGCCATTGAGTCCACTCGGGCCGCCGCTCGCGTAGGTCTGGACCTGCGCATTCGTCGCCACGTCGATCCGGCCGAGCGTCGAAGGAGAGCTCAGCTGATTCGTGACCCATGCCGTTTCTCCGTTCATGTCGAACGCCACGCTGGTGGGGATGAAGCCCACGGCGACCGATGCGGTGAATCCGAACCCAGATGGGAGATCGACTCTCGCCACGCGCGACGCATCCAATTGCGTGATGTAGGCCACGTCTTTGGACGAGATGGCGAGCCCGTACGGCCGACCGGCCAGTGGGGCGGAAAATTGGATCACGCCGGCGGGGTGGGTCGGGCTTGGCGTGGACGCGGTGAGCAGACGGGGCCGCGTCGGGCTCGCGGCATCGTCCGCGCATCCCGCCCCCCCGAGGACGAGACATCCCACGCCCAGAGTCATGATGCGATTCATCTGACCCTCCTTGCTGTGGTGAACGAGCAATCGGCAAGACGGTATGACGAATGGGGCGTTGCGGCAGGGCGGCATCCGGTGTGCCTGCAGCGACGAAGCGCCGCTCGAGTGCGGCAGCCCAACAGCGGAGGGCGAGACCGCGGCGGGCGGGCAACATCTGTGGTCCGCGCACGACGCGACGTTCAGCCTGAAACGGTCATCCTTATCGATTGGCCAGCGCGAAGCTCAGGGTCTCGAGCTCGAGCGCCATGTTCACCGACTTCACCACCACGTCGGCCGGGACGGCGAGCTGCGCCGGCGCGAAGTTGAGGATCGCCTTCACTCCGGCACGCACCAACCGATCCACCACCTCCTGGGCCGCCTCCGCCGGCGTCACGACGATGGCGATGTCGGTGCGCTCGCGGGCGAGGTCCGCCTCGAGGTGGCGGACGTCCCGCACCACCAGGCCGTTCCAGCGGGAGCCGATCTTCTTGGGATCGCGGTCGTAGATGGCGCCGACGTGAAAGCCGCGCTGGCGGAAGCCCGGATACTGAATCAGCGCTCCGCCGATGCGGCCGGCGCCGACCAGCACGACGCGGTAGGTGCGCCGCAGCCCCAGGATGTCCCGGATCTTGGCCGCGAGCTCGGGAACCGAGTAGCCGAGGCCGCGCTTCCCGAACGAGCCGAAAAACGACAGGTCTTTGCGGACCTGGGCCGACGTGGTCCCGCCCCGGCGCGCCAGCTCGGCGGAGGAGATCGTGGTCTGGCCTTGTGCGGCGAACTGCTCGAGGAACCGCAGGTACAGGGAGAGCCGCCGCACCGTGCTCTCGGAAATCTTCCGCATATTGTGAATAATTTCACAATCGAGCACTCCAACGCAAGAGCCGAGCGAACTCGCCAGGCCCGAGCGTCTCCGGCCGCGCCGCCGGATCGAGCCCGAGTTCCCTCAGCCCGACGCGCACCACTGCCGCCGACTGCCCCGTCGCCGCCATGACCACGTTGCGCAGCTGCTTGCGCCGCCGACTGAAACACGCCGCGACGAAGACTCGCAACGCCGCCAGCGCCTCGGGCGCCACCGCCGGAGTGGCGAGCGGCGTCAGCCGCAGCAGCGCACTGTCCACGCGGGGTCGTGGGTGGAACGCGCCCGCCCGCACCAGGAACAGTCGCTCCACCCGACACACCGCCTGCACGCCGACCGACAGGGCGCCGTACGTCTTCGACCCCGGCGCCGCGGCGACGCGCGCGGCGACCTCTGCCTGGACCAGAAACACGATGCGCTCGGGGAGCGGCGGGGTGAGGGCTTTGTCGAGTAGCGGGGAAGTAATGGCGTAGGGGATGTTGCCGACGATCTTGAAATGCGGAATGGGGAATGCGGAATGCGGAGTGACGAGGGCATGCCAATCGACGCGGAGCGCGTCTCCGTGCACCACGGTCAGCTTGTCCATTCCGCATTCCGCACTCCGCATTCCCAATTCGGCTACAAGTCGGCGATCCTTCTCTATGGCAGTCACCGATCGCACGCGAGGGCAGAGCACCACGGTCAGCGTCCCCGTCCCCGCCCCGATCTCGAGCACGACGTCGTCGGGCGCGGGGTCGAGCGCGTCGACGATCTTCTCGAGAATGGTGCGATCGGTGAGGAAGTGCTGGCTGAGCCGTTTGTCGGGAATCACGCCTTGAGGATGACCACGGTCCGGTCGTCGGTGGGCGGGGCGCCGCCGGTAAAGCCGGCCAGGTCGGCGTGCACCGATTCGAGGATTTCCAGCGCGGGGCGCTCTCGCAGGCGCGCGACGTGGCCGATCACGCGCTCCTCGCCGAAGCGCTCACCCCGCCCACCCAGCGCCTCGGCGACGCCGTCGGTGAACAGGCACAGGATCGCGTCTTTGCGCGTCCACGGCCGGGTCGTGTCCGTGCCCGGGGCGGTGGCGAGGCCGAGTGGGGGGCGGGTGGCCTCGAGCCGGGTGGCCTCCCCGGTCCGGGCGGACACGAGAAAGGCGTGGGGGTGACCCGCGTTGCCGAACGTGATGCGCCCCGCCTGCGGGTCGACGACGGCGTAGAACACGGTGAGGAACATCTCCGTGTTGGCGAGCTCGTCGGTGAGGGATTCTTCCAGGCGCCGCAGCACCTCGGTGGGCGTCTCCGCCGATTCGGCGTGGATGCCCGACGCGGCCATCACGAGCGCCATGATCAGCGCGGCGCTGAAGCCGTGGCTCGTCACGTCGCCGATCATGACGCCGATCCGGCCCGCGCGCAGGTTGAGCAGGTTGTAGAAGTCGCCGCCGACCGAGTCCGCCTGGCGGCAGCGGGCCGCCACGTCGACGCGCGCCGCGAGCACGAGGGGTGAGGGCAGCAGCTTCAGCTGCAGGTCGCGCGCCAGCTCCAGCTCGCGGCGCACGCGCTGCTGCCCCAGGTCCTTGGCGACGAGGCGCGCGTTCTCGATCGCGGCACCGATCTGGTTCGCGATCGCCGCGACGAGCTTGCGATCGCCCGCCGTGAACGCGTCCTCGCCCACCCGGTCCGTCAGATTGATCACCCCGATCGGTTTGCCCCGCGCCCCGGGCGCCGCGTACAACACCGGCACCGACAGGAACGCCTCGCCGCGATAGTTCCGGCCCTCGGGGCAGCCGGGATTGACGGCCTTGGGATCGGTAGGGTCGTAGCTCACGATCCGCATCTCGCGGAACACGCGCGCCGCCACCGAGCAGAGATCGTCTACCTCGATCGGCTCGAGGTCGTCCGGCTGCATGCCGCGCGCGGCGACGATGCGCAGCACGTGCGCCTCCGGGTCGTGCACGAGCAACGTGGCCCGGCGCGCCCCCACCACCGTCGAGACTTCCCGCAGGATACGGTCCGCCGCCTCGTCCAGCCGGATCGTATGGCCGAGGATCTCGCTGATCGTATAGATCAGATCGATCTCTTCGTACCGCTCCGACAGCTCCGCCGCGACCTGCGCGGCGTCGCGCTCGGCCGACAGCACGGAGCCCACGATCTGCGCCAGCTCCTTTGCGAACCCCGAGCTGACGCCCGGGGTCAGTTGGCTCCCGGGTGTCCCGTTCGTGATCTCGAGCCACACTCCCTCGAGCTCGGGGATCGGCTCCAGCCGGGCCGCGGCGTCGGCGGACGTGGTGTCCGCCGCCTGGCGCAGCCGCAGGCGCGCCCCGGCGAGCCGCTCGAGCGCCGGGAGCAACCGCGCGAGACGGTCTCCGGTCAGCCCGCCCGGAGCGTCAGGCACACCGAGTTGCCTTTCTCGTTGAAGGCGACGTGGTCCACCAGGCGGCGCAGCACGAACAGCCCACGCCCGTCCTCGAGGTCCACGCGTTCGGGGAGCGTGGGGTCGGGCACCCCATCCGGGTCGAATCCGTCTCCCTCGTCGGTCACGTGCAGCCGGACGACGTCGTGGCGGACCTGGACCACCACGCGCACGACGCGGGCGGGATCGTGGTGGTTGCCATACGCGATGGCGTTGGCGAGGGCTTCGGCGAGCGCGGTGCGGAAATTGAAACGGATACGGCGCGGGGAGAGGGGACCCGGCGGGAGGCGGCCCACGATCAACTCGACTGCCGGGCCGACGTACTGCAAGTCGCTCGGCACATCGAGCGACAGCTCGGTTTCGGTCTCACCTCCCCCCGCCCGCCGGCGGACGTCGAGGTGCAGCGGCGTGGTCACGGGCTAGAAGGCGGCGAGCGCCTCCTCGGAGGTCTTGGTGATGGCGAAGAGGGTGTCCAGCTTGGTCAGCTCGAACAGCGTCTGCAGGTCCTCGTTCAGGCCGCACAGCCGCAGATCCCCGCCCTGTTCCCTGATCTTCTTCGAGAGCGACACGAGCACGCCGAGGCCGGAGGAATCGATGTAGCCGGTCTTGGCGAAGTCGACCACGAACTTGCGGCCGCCGCTTTCCAGCGAGTCGAGCACTTTCTGTTTCAGCTCCTGGCGATTGCCGACGATGAGCTGACCATCGACGCCGACAACGACGACGCCGTGCTTGTCTTTGCGCAACGTGAAGCTCATTGCTGCTCCCCGGCTTGAAGGACGGCGACCGCGACCGTGTCCACAATATCGTCGGCGGTGGCTCCCCGCGACAGGTCGGCGACGGGTCGCCCCAGTCCCTGGAGAATCGGCCCGATCGCCTCCCACCCGCCCAACCGCTGGACCAGTTTGTACCCGATGTTCCCGCTGTCAAGATCGGGGAACACGAGCACGTTGGCGCGGCCCGCCACGCTCGAGCCCGGGGCCTTGCGCGCCGCGACGTCCGTCGCGAGGGCCGCGTCGGTCTGCAACTCGCCGTCGAACACGAAGTCGGGGCGCCGGGCGGCCAGGAGCTCGAGCGCGCGGCGCACGCGCTCCACGCGCGGTCCGGTGGCGCTCCCCTTGGTGCTGTAGGAGAGGAAGGCCACCACCGGCTCGTCGCCCACGATCCGACGGCGGTCGCGCGCCGCCGCGAGCGCCGCCTCGGCGAGCTGCTCGGGCGTCGGCTCGGGTACGACCGCGCAGTCGGTGAACGTGAGCACCACGTCGTCCTTGACCATGTAGAAAGCGCCGCTCACAGTCCTGGTCCCGGGCGCCGTGCCGACCGTCCAAAGCGCGGCGCGGATCGTGTCACCGCTCGGAAAAGTGGCGCCTCCGACCATCACGTCGGCGCGCCCCAGCGCCACGAGCGCAGCGCCATACGTGAGGGGATGGGCGAGGGCGGTGGCGGCGACGGCGTCGCTGGGAAACTTGTCGGGATGGCGGGCGCGGAGCAGGCGAACCATTTCGGGGAGAGGGGACAGGGCAGAGGTTCGATCCAGGAGCTGCACGCTGCCGAGCGCCAGGGCGTCGATCCGCGCGGCGGCGGCGCGCACGCGGGCGTCCTCGCCCTCGGGCAACACGATGCGGCGGCGCGCGCGCCGGGCCCGCTCGTACAGCCCGTCGCGGAACGTCACTTCCCGAACTTTTGCTTGAGCGCCTGGCCCACCGCGGGGTGGACGAGCTGCGACACATCGCCGCCGAAGCGCGCCACTTCGCGCACGAGGCTCGAGCTCAGGTACGTGAGGTCGAAGGCCGGCACCAGGAACACCGTCTCGACCCCGGGAGCGAGATTGCGGTTCATGAGCGCCATCTGGAACTCGTACTCGAAGTCGCTCACCGCGCGGAGACCGCGCACGATCAGCGTGGCGCCGGCGGCGCGCACGAAATCGGCCAGCAGGCCGTCGAACGGCCGGACCTCGACGCGTGCGTCCGACGTCGTCTTTCGGATCAGGTCCACGCGCTCCTCCAGCGTGAACAGCGGCTGCTTCGCGACGTTGACGGCGACCGCGACGATCACGCGGTCGGCGAACGTGAGGGCGCGCCGGGTCAAGTCTTCGTGCCCGCGCGTGATGGGGTCGAACGAACCCGGGTAGACGGCGACGCGGGTCATGGGGCGTAGATGAAGGTGACGGCCGTGTCGCCGTAGCGTCGCGTGTCGTCGCCGGGGATCGGCTGGTCCGCGGGGTGCTCGATCGAAAAGATGCGCGCGAACGCGTTGAGACGGAACAGGGCGACGAGCCGCGCGGCCTCCTGCCCGGCGTACGGGGGATCGGCGAACGCCACGTCGTACTGGCCCGGGTGCAGCCGCTCGGCGAAGCGGAGCGCGTCCGCCCGGTGAATCGCGGCGCGGTCGTCCACCTTGAGCGTCTTCACGTTGGCCTTGAGCGTGGCGAGCGCGAAGCGGTGCAGCTCCACGAAGTCGGCGCTTGCGGCCCCGCGCGACAGCGCCTCGAAGCCCAGCGCCCCCGAGCCCGCGAACAGGTCGAGCACGCGCGCCCCCCGGATCGACCGCTGCAGGATCGAGAACCAGGCCTCTCGCACGCGGTCCGCCGTAGGTCGTACTTTGTCCGTCGCCGGCGTCTGCAGGCGGCGGCCTTTGAACTCGCCGGCGATGATGCGGATCATTCCGCTCCCTTCCCCACCCCCAATGCGGAGTGCGGAATGCGGAATGAGGAGTTGCACTGGAAGGTCGTTCGTCGCGCGACTCCTCCACTGACATTCCGCACTCCGCACTCCGCATTCCGCATTGTCAAACACTGGGCGCCATCGCCGCGACTCGCGCCTGCAGCGTCGTTCTCCCCTGCCACTCGTCGCGCTCCAGCCGGAACGCCACGTCCAGCCGCTCGGCGAGCCATTGATCGGGAATCGTGTCGGCCCACTGGAACGCGATGGCCGGCAGCGCGCCCGATTCGTCGTCCAGCGTGAAGCGCAGGTGGTTCGTGCCCACGCGCCGCGCGCCCACGGCGCGGGCGCCGCGCACCCCGAACACCGGCGCCGGATTGCCGGCGCCGCACGGCTCCAGGTAGCGGATCAGCTTCTCCAGCTCCTCGCTCACGAGGCCCAGCGGCAGCTCCAGATCCACACGCTGGGCCGGCACCAGGTCGTCGGGGCGCAGAAGCTCGCCTGCGACGGCGAGAAACGCAACACGAAACGCCTCGTATCGGTCGCGCCGGATGGTGAGGCCCGCCGCCATGGTGTGCCCGCCGTATTTCTCGAGATGGGGCGCCACGCGGTGCAGCGCGGCGTGCAGGTCGAAGCCCGCGATGCTCCGCCCCGAGCCGCGCCCCGTGCTTCCTCCCTCGTCCCAGGCGATGAGAAACGTGGGCCGGCCGTAGCGCTCCACCAGCCGCGACGCCACGATCCCGATCACGCCGGGATGCCACGCGTCGGCCGCGAGCACCAGGGCCCGGTCCTCCGGCCGCAGCACGCGCTCGGCTAGATCGAGCGCCTCGTCGAGGATGCGCTGGTCCAGCGCCTGGCGCCGCGCGTTGAGCGTCTCCAGCTCCCGCGCGATGGCGGCTGCTTCGGCGGGATCGTCGGAGAGCAGCAGCCGCAGTCCCAGGTTCGCGTCGTCGATACGGCCGGCGGCGTTGAGCCGCGGCGCGAGGATGAATCCCACGTGGCCGGACTTGACCGGCTTCCCGGTCAGGCCCGCCGCGTCGATCAGCGCGCGCACGCCGGTCCAGCGCGAGTCGGCCAGCATTTTCAGCCCGTGGCGCACCAGGATGCGGTTCTCGCCGGTGAGGGGGACGACGTCGGCCACGGTCGCCAGGGCCACCAGGTCCAGAAAATGGAGCGGCAGGTTCGGCGACAGGCCGAGGGCGGGCACGAGCGCCTGGACGAGTTTGAACACCACGCCCGTGCCGCAGAGGTGCTTGTCCTCCGAGGCGCAGTCGGCCCGGCGGGGGTCGAGCACGGCCGTGGCAGGGGGCAGGACGTCGCCGGGAAGGTGGTGGTCGGTTACGATCACGTCGATCCCCGCGGCGCGCGCGGCGCCGACGGCGTCGACGGCGGTGATGCCGCAGTCGCACGTGACGATGAGGCCCGCGCCCACGCGCCGGGCTTCCGCGAGGCCGGCCGCGCCGAAATCGTAGCCATCGCGCAGCCGGTGGGGCACGAACGCCCGGACGTCGGCGCCCACGCTCGCCAGCACGCGGGTGAGGAGCGCCGCCGCGCACTGCCCGTCCACATCGTAGTCCCCGTGAACCAGGATCGGGGTGCGGGCGCGCACGGCGGCCGCGATCAGGTCCACGGCCCGGCGCATGTCGGCCCACGCGAGCGGATCGGACAACCGCTCGAGCTCGGGGCGGAGAAACGCCCGGGCGAGCTCCGGCGCGGCGAGGCCGCGCTGCACCAGGATCGCGGCCAGCGGCTCGGGGATGTGCAGGTCGGCGGCGAGCGTCGTCGTCAGACGCGGGTCGGGCGGCGCCGCGACGCTCCAGCGGGCGGGGATCATTCCCGCGCGTACAAGAGCACGCCGCAGGCCTCACAGCCTTCGATCGAGGCGCCCCGCTGGATCAGTGCGCGCCGCTGGGTGGGGACGGCGGTGAAGCAGTGACCACAGGCGTCGCCGTGGAGCGGATAGAGCGCGAGGGGCGCCTTGCCCCGGCGGATGCGCTCGTAGCGCGACAGCAGACCGGCACCGACCCGGGTCGTGGCGCGCTCGCGCTCCGCCACGGCCTGCTCGCGCTGCGCGGCGATCGCGTCGCGCTTGCCCGCGAGCGTCTCGCGCAGCGGCGCCTGCTGCGCCCGCACCTCCTGCAGGGCTTTTTCCGCCTCCGCCGCCCTGCGCTCGGCCTCCGTCACCGCATCTCCGGAGCGCATGAACTCGGCCTCTTCTTTGGCCAGCACCGAGCGGGCGAGATCGAGCTCCGCCATGAGGGTCGAGGCTTCCTTGGCGCCCCGCACCCACTCGAGCCGTTGGCGCCGCTGCTCCTGCATGGTGCGATAGTTGGCGATCTTGCCTTCGAGCTCGTCGCGCCGGTCGATCGCCGCCTGAATCGCGGCCTGCGCGCCGGCCAGTGCCCGCTCGGCAGCCGCCTGCGCCTCGTCCAGGGCCTGGAGCTCGGGCGCGAGCGCCGCCAGGCTCTCGTCCGTCGCCGTGACCGCCTGATCCTTCTCCTGCAGCGCCAACAACGCTTCAAGTTCCGGGTGCACCTCTCCTCCTCGCAATTTCGACGATTCCCCAAGTGGGCCGTACGGCATTCCGCGCCGCCGCCAGTGTCTTGATCTCACGGAGAAGGCGTGGCTTATCCTCATCCGGCGCGACTGTCATTTCACGTTTGATGCGAGTGATTTCTCTCGTCTTCCGGTCGCCCTCGATCCAATCCACGGCTTTGTCGAACGTCTCGTCCGGCGAGCGCCCGGCGAGACCTTCAGCTTGCAACCGCTCTAGCACGGTCGCGGACACTCCGTCGAGGACATCAGGCCGTCCATCGGCAAGGGCCTCGAAGACTGCGCGATAGGGCGGGAAGCTGAAGGTCTCCGGGTCGGCGGCGGCCAAGACACGCGATCTCCATCCGTCGCTCTCCAACATGAGCAGGAGCAGGGCCTTCTCCGCACCGGAAGGAAACTCCAACGGAGTCGCGGTCCCTGACGACGTGCTCACCGGCAGTGGCCTCGCGGGGAGCTCAGCGAGTTCATTGTCGAGCGTTTCTTTGCGTATCCCGGCTGCCTCTGCAGCTCGAGCAAGGTACAGGTCTCGTGTAACGTGGTCTGCTGCGGCCCGGATCGTAGGGAGCAAGCGATCGAGCGCGCGACGCCGGCCCGGCAGAGAGCTGAAGAAGCCCTTCCGCTCGAGGATCTGGATCTTCCGCTCCAGCGGATCGACGGCGTCCTTGAGGATGGCTTCGAGCCCCGCGGCGCCCCGTTTCTGAACCAGGGTATCCGGGTCCTCCCCCGGTGGGAGCGTCGCCACGCTCACACGCACGCCCTGACGCAGCAGCTCGTCGCCGGCGCGGAAGGTCGCGCGCAATCCGGCGTCGTCCGAGTCGTACAGCAAGGTCACCTGCGGCGCGTGACGCTGGAGCAGCTGAGCCTGCTCGGGCGTGAGGCCGGTGCCGAGCGGAGCCACCACCTCTTCGATGCCGGCGAGCGACAGGCGCAGCACGTCGAAATAGCCTTCCACCAGGATGGCGCGCTCCGCCTTGCGCATCGCGTGCTTCGCGATGTGGAGGTTGTAGAGCAGCTTTCCCTTGTGGAACACGGGCGAGTCGGGCGAGTTGAGGTATTTCGGCTCTCCTTCACCGAGGATGCGGCCCCCGAACCCGACCACGCGCGCGCGCAGATCGTGGATCGGAAACAGCAGGCGACCCCGGAAGCGGGGCAGCAGCGTGCCGTCCTCCCGTCTAACGAGCAGCCCGGCTTCGAGCAACACCTCGTCACGCACCCCCAACCCTTTCATTGCGTCGAGCAACGCTTTGCTCCGGGGCGCGTAGCCCAGGCCCAGCGGCAGGACGACCTCGAGCTCGAGGTGTCGGGAGGCGAGGTAGTCCCGGGCCACGTGCGCTTCGGGGCTCTCGCGCAGCTGGCGCGCGAACCAGTCGGCGGCGGCGGCCACGGCCTCGTACAGCGGCTCGCGCGGGTCGGGGCCGGTGGGCCCGCGTTCGGGAATCGCGATCCCCACCCGGCGCGCGACCTCGCGCACCGCTGTGGGATAGTCCATGCCCAGCTTCTTCATGAAGAAGGTGAAGACGTCGCCGCCCTCGTGGCACACGAAGCAGTAGTACATCCCTTTCTTCGGGATGACGGCGAAGTTGCGGTGCGTGCCGCCGTGAAACGGGCACGGGGCGCGAAAGTCCGCCCCAGTGCGCTTGAGCTCCACGTGCTCGCCGATGATTCCCACGATGTCCGCCGCCTCCCGGACCTGCTCGATCACGTCGTCGGGAATGAGACTCACGTGGTGAACTCCACGACCGTGACCCCGTGCCCGCCCTGGTTCGGCGGGGCGAAACCGAAGCGCTCGACCCGAGTGTCGGCGGACAGGATATCGTGGACCAGCTGGCGCAGCACGCCGGTGCCCTTGCCGTGGATGACGCGCAGATAGGGCAGATCGGCCAGCACGGCGTCGTCGAGTGCTTTGACGAGCAGGGCTTCGGCTTCATCCACACGGAGGCCACGCAAGGACACCTCGGTCGCAGCCGTCGCCGTCGAGTGCCCCGCGCCGGCCGGCGGCCGCGCCGGGCTCGGCGGCCGTCGCGGGCCACCCGCCGGCTCCTGCTGACGGCGCTTGAGCTCCTCCAGGGAAAGCCACGTTTCCCCTTTCCCCTTTCTCGTTTCCCGGTTGTCTCCCGTTTCCCGAGGTTCCGTCTCTTCCAGCGCCTGCTCGAGCAGCCGGCGCGCCTCTTTGGCGGTCGCCTCGTCCACGGCGGCGCGCGCCCGGCCCAGCGCCTCTTCGACCTTCTTGCGAGCCTCGAGCAAGTAGGCCCGGGTCTGATCGCGGGCGGCCTGCTCCAGGCCCCGGGCGCGGGCTTTCACCTCCCGCTCCCGCCCGGCGACTTCCTCGCCGCGCGCGTCGACCCGTGCGGCGTCCTCCCGGACGCCCTGCTCGCGCGCCGCGAGCGCGCGCTCCCGGGCCTCGAGCTCCCGCGCCCGTGCTTCGACGGTCGCAAGCAACGCATCGAGCGTCCGCTCGCGGTCCGGCACCGCGCGCTCGGCGATGTCCAGGACCGCGGCCGCGATTCCCAGCCGCCGGGCGATGGCGAGCCCGTAGGAGCGCCCCGGGACGCCCTTGAGCAGCCGGAACGTGGGGGTGAGCGTCTCGGCGTCGAACTGGAGCGACGCGTTCACGATCCCCACCGTCTCCGTGGCGAGCTGCTTCAACGCACCCAGGTGCGTGGTCGCGAGCGTGACCGCGCGACGGCGTGTGAGCGTCTTGAGGACGGCGGCCGCGAGCGCGGCGCCCTCCGCGGGATCGGTGCCACTCCCGATCTCGTCCAGCAGGACGAGCGCGCCCGATCCGGCACGCTCCAGAATGTCGCGCAGCACCGCGACGTGGGCGGAGAACGTGGAGAGGCTCGCGGCGATGGATTGGCGATCGCCGATGTCCGCGAACACACCGTCGAACACCGGCAGCGTCGACTGCGGCCCGATGGGCGGGACGATGCCGCTCTGCGCCATGAGGCACAGCAACCCCACGGCCTTGATGAGCACCGTCTTGCCGCCGGTGTTCGGACCGGAGACGAGCACGGTGAATTCGTCGGGCGCGAGCACGAGGTCGAAGGGCACGACCACCGTTCCCCCTCTCCACGAAGTGGAGAGGGGGTCAGGGGGTGAGGCCAGCAAGGGATGCCGGCCGTCGTGGATCTCGACCGGTCCCGTGCCGATCGACGGGGCGAAGCCGTTGACGAGCACGGCGTAGCGGGCGCGGGCGCACAGGTCGTCGAACGCGATGCACATCTCCCACCCGGCTGCGATCGTCTCGCGCACCGGGCGGAGCAGCTCGGTGAGGTCGCGCAGCACCTGCAGCACTTCCCGCTGTTCCTCGGCCTCGTGCTCGCGCAGCGCATTGCCGAGCTCGATCACCTCCGGCGGCTCCACGAACACGGTCGAGCGCGTGGCGGACTCGTCGTGCACGATGCCGCCGACCTTCGAGCGCGCGGTCCCCCGCACCGGGATGACGTAGCGACCGCCCCGCACCGTGACGGCCGCGTCGGGGGCGCGCTCCGTTGGATCAAGGGCGCCGAGGATCGTCTCGAGGCGTTGCACCAGCCGGTGGCGCGCCTCGCGCACGGCGCGGCGGGCACGGGCGAGGCCGCGCGACGCGCCGTCGAGCACCTGCCCCTCGGGGTCGAGCGAGTGCGCGAGCCGCGTCTCGAGGTCTCTCGCGGGCACGGCGACGCGCAGCGCAGCGGTGCGGGGCGCGTGCGGGGCCAGCCGGCCCAGATCGGCCGCGACGATGCGCGCCGCGACGAGCGCCCGGCCCAGTCCGACGAGCGCCGCGCCGTCGAGCGCACTGCCGGCGACGGCGAGCAGCTCGAGCGCGGGCCCGATGTCGGGTACCGGCTCGGCACGGATGGAGTCGTCGCGGAGTAGCAGCGCCGCGAGCTCGGCGACCTGCGCCAGGGCGGCGCGGATCGCTTCCATGTCGGCCACCGGCGTCCGGCTCCGGACCCGCGCCGCGCCCAGCGGCCCCGCGGCGTGCGCCGCCACTCGCTCCAGCGCCGCCGGGAATTCGAGTGTCTCGAGCACGGCGGTCGCGACCTCACGGGCCGTGCTCATGCGGCCGACAGCTCTTCTCGCACGATCTGGTTCACGACCTTGCCGTCCGCCCGGCCCTTGAACTTGGGCATCACCTGTCCCATCACCTTGCCCACATCGCGCGCCCCGCCGGCGATCGCTTCCCGCACGGCCGCGCGGATTTCTGCGGGATCCACTGTCGCCGGCAGGAACTCTTGGAGCACCTTCACCTCGGCCAGCTCGAGGTCGGTCCGATCGCGCCGTCCGGCGGCGGCATACTGCTCGGCCGCCTCACGGCGGCGTTTGATGCCGCGGCGCAGCACGTCCGCCGCCTCGTCGTCCGAAGGCGGGTGCTGGAGCTCGAATTCGCGGTTCTTGAGGTCTGCGAGGATCGTGGAGAGAAGGAGGGTACGCGCCTGATCGCGGTGTTTCCGGGCCTCGTTCATCGCGGCACGCAGCCGCTCGGGCAAGCTCACCACGTCACGCGGCGCGCGGGCGGCGGCCCTTGCGGCGCGCCGCGTTCATTTTGCGCTTGCGCCGCCCGCTCGGCTTCTCGTAATGACGGTGCTGCTCCAGGTCGGAGAGGATCCCCGCCTCCTAACTGTGATGGCCCCAAAAACTTAGCCCTGCCCATCACCCCGTGCAACCCTCAGCCGGGCGGCCACTGCATCGGTCGACCTCCCAGCAGGTGCAGGTGAAGATGGAACACCGTCTGCCCGCCGTCGGGATTGGTGTTCACCACCACGCGATACCCGCGCTCCGCGATCCCCTCGGCGCGCGCCACCTCGCGCGCGAACGCGAGCAGGCCGCCAAGCAGACGCGGGTCCTTGGCGTCGTTGAGCGACGCGAGATGGTCCGTCGGGATCACCAGCACGTGCGTCGGCGCTTGCGGGTTCGAGTCCCGGAACGCGAGCATCCCATCGCTGCGCTTCACCACGGTCGCGGGGATTTCCCCCGCGGCGATCTTGCAGAACACACAGCCCCCGGCCATGACGCGTCGCCTCTCGAAACGCCCCACCCTGACAGGTGGGGCTAGGTCACCGCCCGAACGCCTGGCGCAGCTGCTCCCAGAACTTCTTGCCGGTGTGCTCGTCGGCTGGCGGCGCACCCTCGACCTTGGCGAGCTGCTCGAGCAAGGCGCGCTGCTCCGCCGTCAGCTTGGTGGGGGTCCACACGTGCACGCGCACGTGGAGATCGCCGCGCCCGCCCTCACCCACTCGGGGCAGTCCCTTGCCGCGCAGCCGGTGCACCGCGCCGGTCTGCGTGCCGGCCGGCACCTTCAGCGTCGCGGCCCCATAGGGGGTGGGCACGCTAAGCTCGGCGCCCAGGGCGGCCTGCGTGAAGGACAGCGGCAGGTCGTAGATCAGATCGTCGCCTTGCCGCTCGAACCGCGGGTCCTCGGCGATGTCGAGCACGGCGACCAAGTCGCCCGGCGGACCGTTGCGCGGTCCGGGCGCGCCTGCCCCGCGCATCGTGAGGTAGTGATGGTCGGCGACGCCCGCGGGGACGTTGATCTCCACTGTTTTCTCGGCGCGGACCCGGCCGTCTCCCTGGCACTTGGAACACGGTTGGGCGATCACGCTCCCCTCACCGGCACAGGTGGGACAGGGCGACACGGATACGAACTGCCCGAACATCGAGCGCGCGGCCCGCCGCACCTCGCCCGAGCCTCCGCACGTGCCGCAGGTCGTGGGGCGCGAGCCCCGCGCGGCGCCGCTGCCGCCACATTCGGCGCAGCGCTCGTACGTGCGCACCTTAAGCTTCTTGGTGGTGCCGCTCGCCACCTCGGCGAGATCGAGCTTGAGCGTCACCTTCAGGTCCTGGCCGCGGTGCTGCTCCGGCCGGCCCCGCCCGCCTCCAAACAGCGCGTCGAAGCCGCCCAGCCCGCCGAAGTCGCGCATGAAGACGTTGAGCGCTTCGGACAGGTCGAAGTGCGCGAACCCGAAGTCGCTTCCCCCGGCGCCGCGCCGCAGGCCGGCCGCGCCGTAGCGGTCATAGGTGGCGCGCTTCTCGGGGTCGCGCAGCACCTCGTACGCCTCCGTGATCTCCTTGAACTTCGCTTCGGCCGCCTGCTTCTGATCAGGGCCCACGCGATCGGGATGATGCTGCATCGCGAGGCGACGGTAGGCCTTCTTGATCTCGGCTTCGTCGGCGTCGCGCTTGACGCCGAGCAGGGCGTAATAGTCGTGCGTCACTCGAGCAGCTCCCCCACCAGACGGCTCGTGTGATCCACGAGCGCGACGATCTTGTCGTACGGCATGCGCGTCGGCCCCATGACGCCGATGACGCCGGCGAGCGCGCCCAGGCGGTAGGAGGCCGTGACGAGCGTGAAGGGAGCGAGTTTCGGGTCCTGGTGCTCGCTGCCGATCGTAATCGTGAGCCCCTGGCCCAGCCGCTGGGCCAGCGCTTCCCGCAACAGGTCGCGTCGCTCCGTGACCTCCATGAGCCCCTGCAACCGCTCCTTGGTCGCGAACTCCGGCTGGCCGGCCAGGAGCTGCGCGCTCCCCAGCACCACCCCGACGCCCGCGTTCCCGGCGGTCGGCATCTCGAACAGCTCGTCGGCCTCCTGGATAAAGATGTTGAGGAGCTCGCTCGAGTCCGCGTCCGGCGTCGCGTCGCGCAACCGCTCGGGGAGCGTGCCGCGGATGTCCCGCAACGTGAGCCCCGCGAGCCGCTCGTTCAATACCACGCCGACCTGGGCCACCGCTTCGGGCGCCAGCCGCGCAGGCACTTCGACGAAAATCGAGCGGACCACGCCGCTCTTGAGGGTGAGCACCAACAGCAGCCGCTGCGACGACGCCTGCAACAGCTCGAGCCGCTCGAGCACCGCGGCGTCGAGGGTCGGACCGACGGCGACGCCGAGCTCCTTGGTCAGCACCCCCAGCACCTGCGCCGCGCGCTCGAGGATCTGGTCCACGACATTGTGTTCGCCCAGCCCTTCGCGGATCTGGTGCGACTCCGACGCCGAGACGGGCGGTAGCCGCATCAACGAGTTCACGTACACCCGATAGGCCAGGTCCGTGGGAATCCGCCCGGCGGAGGTGTGGGGGTGGTACAGGTACCCCTTCTCCTCCAGGTCGCTCATGGTGTTGCGGACGGAGGCGGGCGACAGGGAGAGCCCGAAGCGCTTCGAGACAGTGCGACTCCCCGCCGGTTCGGCGGTTGCGACGTAGGTCTCGATGACGGCTTCGAGGACCTGACGCTCGCGCTCGTTCAGGGACGCTGCCATGTCAGCCAAGCTGTTAACTGCTAACAATTTAGCTCGTTGTGCCGCAGCGGGTCAAGTCATGCACCAGGGCGTCGAGGCGGAGCCAGCCCTCGGGGGTGCAGACCAGACTGCCATCCCGCAGTTCGGCCCAGCCCTCCGAGATCCACCGGGCGGTGGAGGGCGGCGAAGGGCGGTGAAGGGCGGTGATAGGCAGTCCGGCATCGGTGCGCAATGCGAGATATACCCGCTCCAGTTCCCGTTGCTCATCACTGAGGACCTCTTGTGACGCGACGGGAGAGCCACCTGCTGCGACGACGCGACGGTACGCTTCCCACGCGGAGAGATTCCAGCGTCGCACCGCGCCATCGAACGAGTGGGCCGCGGGCCCGAGGCCTCCGTAGGAGCGTCCGGACCAGTAGGCCGAATTGTGACGCGAGCGGCGGCCCTCGCGCGCGGCGTTCGAGACCTCGTAGAACTGATAGCCGCAAGCCGCGAGCCGCGAATGCGCGAGCAAGTACTCATCGGCGTAGAGATCGTCGGTCGGGGCCGACGCCGCGCCGCGCGAGATCCAGCGGGCGAGCGGCGTCCGCTCTTCCACCGTGAGACCGTAGAGCGAGAGGTGAGCGGGGAGCAGGGCCAGCGCCTGCTCCAGGTCACGCGCCCAATCGCGCTCGAGCGCGGCCGGCAGGGCAAAGATCAAGTCGAGCGAGATGTTGTCGATCCCCGCGGCGCGGAGCGTCCGCACCGCGGCAACAATGCGCGCCGCATCGTGGGAGCGGTGCATCCATTGCAACACTCGATCGTCGAACGACTGGGCCCCGAGCGATACACGATTGATTCCCGCCCGGCGCCAGCTGGTCGCCGCGTCCGGGGTGACGTCTTCGGGATTGGCCTCAACCGTAACCTCGAGGGCGTCGCGGAAAGACGTCACGGGAAAAGCGTCGCGGAGAGACGTGAGCAGCGTGGCCAGGGCATCCGGCGGGAGCAGCGACGGCGTGCCACCACCGAAGTAGATGGTCTCCAATCCATCGCCGAAATCCCCGGGCTGGCGCCCGGGGTCAGTGACCCCCAGAAGCTTCACCTCCTGCAGCACGGCATCCACGTACTCGCGCGCCGGGACGCGCTTGCGGACCGCGATGGAGAAGTCGCAATACGAGCAGCGCCGGGCGCAGAAGGGGACGTGGAGGTAGAGATGCCGCACACGTGAAACCTAATTACGCGAGCCCAAACACCATCCCCGGCTGCTGCCGCACCAGGCCCCGCATTTCGAGCTCGGTGAGCGCGGTCAACACGGCGCCCGTCTCGGCGCCGGCGGTGGCGACCAGCACGTCCACGTGCTTCGGCTCTGTGACTAGGGCATCCCAGAGCGAGCGCTGCAGGTCGTTCAGATCGGCTGGTTGACTGCGCGGGACGTTGTCGCCCCGGGCCGCCGGCCCGGGGTCAGCCACGCCAGGCAACCCTAACTCTTCCAGGATATCCGCCGCCGAGAGCGCCGGCTTCGCGCCCTGTTGGATGAGCCGGTTGCAGCCGAGCGACGTGGGGCTCGTGATGGGACCGGGCACGGCCAGCACGCTGCGGCCCTGATCGAGCGCGCAGTCGCTCGTGATCAACGCGCCCGAGCCCGGGGCGGCTTCTACCACAACGGTCACGCGGGCCAACCCCGAGATCAAGCGATTGCGGCGCGGGAAGGCGCCGGCGTGTGGCCGCTCGCCCGGCGGCAGCTCCGAGACCAGACAGCCCGACGCAGTCATGCGCTCGTACAGCGTGCGGTTCGCCGCGGGATAGATCACGCCGAAGCCGTTCCCCAGCACTCCCACAGAGGCCCCGCCGGCGTCGAGCGCGGCGCCGTGGGCGATGGCGTCGATGCCACGCGCCATGCCGCTCGTCACCACGACCCCGGCCCGGCCCACGCCGGCGGCGAGCACGCGCGCGGCGTCGGCGCCGTAGGGTGTATGGTCCCGGCTACCCACGATCCCGACCGCCGGGCGCCGGAGCCAGGCTACGTCGCCCCAGACGTAGAGCAGCGCGGGCGGGTCGGGGATTTCGGACAGGAGCGGCGGGAAGCGAGGATCGTCGGCAAGGAGCACGGCCGCGCCGAGCCGGTCGAGGTGGTCGAGAATTTCATGCCCGGCGCGGGGCGAAACCGCGCGGATGGCGCCTGCCGCAGCCCGGCTGAAGCCGGGCAACGATGCGATGGCCCCGTGGGGAGCGTGCAGGGCGCCACCGGCGCTGCCGAAGGCGGCCACCAGCGCGTGCAGTCGCGCGGCGCCGATGCCGGGCACCTGCGAGAGCGCCAGATAGGCCGCTACTTCGTCGCGACCGCCGCCGGAAGGGCCTGCCATAGAGTCTCCAACAGCTGCGGTATCCCTTGTCCGGTGACGGCTGAAACGGCGACGACCGGGGCGCCGGCCTGCGTGTGGATCGTCGGGAGGGGGGATGCGGGAGGCGAGAGATCCAGCTTCGTCAGGACGACGATGTGCGGCTTGGCGGCCAACTCGGGAGAATAGAGGGCGGCCTCGCGCAGCAGCAGCTCGTAGCTCGCCTGGGGATCGGGGCTGTCGACGGGCACCAACGCGGCCACCAGGCGAGTGCGCTCCACGTGCTGCAGGAACTTGAGGCCCAGGCCCTTCCCGACGTGAGCGCCTGCGATGATCCCCGGGATGTCGGCCATCACGAAGGAGCGGCTGTCGGCCAGGCCGACCACGCCGAGCTGCGGCTCGAGGGTCGTGAAGGGATAGTCGGCGATCTTGGGGCGGGCGGCGGAGACCACGGACAGCAGGGTGCTCTTTCCCGCGTTGGGCTCGCCCAGGAGGCCCACGTCGGCGATCAGCTTGAGCACGAGCTCGAGCTCGCGCTCCACGCCGTACTCGCCCGGCTCCCACTCGCGGGGGCTCTGGTGCGTGGGCGTCGCGAACCGGGCATTGCCGCGGCCGCCCCGCCCGCCCTGCGCGACGAGCAGGGAGTCGCCCGCGGCCACGACCTCCCCGAGGCGCGCACCGCTCGCGACATCGCGGATCTCGGTGCCGGCGGGAACGGGGAGGTAGAGATCCGCGCCCGACTTTCCGGTCATGTTCTTGCCCTTGCCGTGCTGACCGCGCTCCGCGCGCCAGTGGGTGCGATAGCGGTAGTCGAGCAGCGTTGCGAGGTTCGTGTCGGCGCGCACGTACACACTGCCGCCGGAGCCCCCATCGCCGCCGTCGGGCCCGCCTTTGGGGACGAACTTTTCGCGGCGAAAGGATGATGCGCCCGCCCCCCCCGCCCCCGCCACCACGTGAACTACGGCTCGGTCGATGAACATCAACGCGGAACGCGGAACGCGGAACGCGGAACAGACCGGCCGCCTTCTCGCGCCGTGCGAATTGATGCGATCGTGATGGCTACGAGCTGGCCTGCCTCGTCGTGCAGCTCGGCGACCCGGGTCGAGTTCACCAGCCTGGCTTCCAACATCAGCTCCAGCCAGAAAGCACTCTCGTCTGCCTCTTCCTCGACAATCCCCATCTTGGCCAGGAACTCTTTCCGCGAACGCGCCCGCCGGGCAGAGCGGTAGTTCGCGGCGACCGACGTCGCGGCCCGGAGCAGCTGGCGTCCGATCACATCGGTCGCACGGCTCCGCGGCAGCGCGTCAGCCAAGCGGACGATCGCGAGCGCAAATGCCTTGGTGCGCTCCTTGAGATCGTGCGGCAGCGGCTTGCCCGTATGTTCCGCGTTCCGCGTTCCGACTTCCGCGTTCATGGTGTTCCGACTTCCGCGTTCACAGTTTTCTCCGCCGTACGTCCTCCCATTGCTCCCACGCGCGCCGGCGCAGCTCCGGGTCGAGCCGCGACCCAACCAGCTCCAGCACCGCCTCCACCTGCTCGACCGACGCGCCGGTGTTGAGCGCGCCGCGCAGGTGCGAGTGCAGCTGCTGAGCCGTCCCCAGCACCGCGATCGCCGCCACGGTCGCCAGCTCCCGCCGCCGCAGGTCGAGCCCCGGCCGGCCGATCACCTTGCCGTACGCGTCCACCAGCACGAGGTCCTCGAGCGCGGGGTGCAGTGCGCGCAGGCTGACGAGCAGCTTGTGGTAGGCGCGCCCGTACACGTCGCGGCACACCGCCGCCCCGCGATCCGCCCAGGCCTGCCAGTCCTCGTGTGTCAGCGGGTCCGCCGCGTGTCGGCCCGTCGCGGCGGACCCGCGCACCTCGCGCCACACGCCGAAGGCCACCAGGGCCAGCGGGTAACCCACCACGAGCATGCTCTGGAGCAGCAGCTCGTCGATCCACAGGGGCGGCACCTCCGCCCCCAGAGCCGCAACCAGGCGCTCGTGGAGCTCGGGCACGTCTCCTTCGGCGACGGCCGCGGCCAACCGCACCAGCGCCGCGGTCGCCGGGTCGAGCGGTCCGGCCGCACCAGCCCGGGCTGCGCCCTGGCTCATATTACGCCTCCCCCGTGCGGGGTCCTCCATCCTTTTGTTGCTCCAGCCCCCCATTTACGCGCAGCTCGCCGACGGTCTCGCCGCGCGTATTCAGCATGGGCCGGGTGGTGAGCGACTCCGGTCGCGGCCGCAGCCCGAGCTGTTCCAGCACGGCCGCCAGCGCGAGCGCCGACGCCACGGCATGCCCGTCGGCGACCTTGATGGCCACCCCGAGTCCCTCGCGCGGCAGTACCGCGCAGTACACGCCCTCGGCACCGACCTTGACGATCACCCGACCGGGATGCGCGCGCATCATCTCCGTGCAGGGACGGCCTTCGCCGGCGATGAGGTCGGGATGGCGGAGCATGGCCTCCACAATGCGGAATGCGGAATGGGGAATGCGGAATGCATTGGGAAGCGCCGTGCCGGGAGCGACCTTACCCGTCGATTCCGCATTTCGCATTCCCAATTCCGCATTGGCAAGTCTCGCATACGCGAGTGCCATGGCGCTCAGCGGGATCCCAAAGCACACCACCCCGCACCCATCGGTCGCCGTGCGGATGTCGGCCACCGGGACGTCCGTCCAACGGGAGACCTCGCGCAGGCAGCGCTGTTGCACGGGATGCTCGGAGCGGGTGTAGAACTCCGTGGGCCAGCCGTGGTGGCGGGCGAGCGCCAACATGCCCGCGTGCTTCCCCGAGCAATTCGAGTACACCGCCGTCAGCCGCAGGCCCCGCGTCGCGTAGTCTCGAGCGACGCGCTCCGAAAGCGGGGCGTGCGGCCCGCACAAGAGATCACGCTCGCTGCACCCGATCTTGCCGAGCAGCTCTCGCACACGCGCCACCTGGGCCGCCTCGCTCGAGTGCGACGCGCACACCAGCGCCAGCTCCTCGCTCGTGAAGCCGAAGCGGTCGGTCACACCGTCTTCGACCAGCGGCAACGCCTGAAACGGCTTCGCGGCCGAGCGCCAGAAGGTGACGAGGTCGGGGGTCGCCGGTGTGCGCGACCAACCGCCCGCGCGCGTCCACCACCGCCGCGTGGACGTCGTGCGCCGCCTCCACGCAACTCCCTCGCACCTGCTCAACGCGCATCGCTTCCCTCCCCCCCCCCGCCTCGCCCGGGAAACGGGAAACGGGACACGGGAAACGAGGATCCCTGACCTGCACCAACGTTTCCCCTTTCCCCTTTCCCGTTTCCCGCTCCCAGCGACAACCCGATCCCGACGAGCACGAGCACCCCGCCCACCAGCGCCGTCGCCCGTGGGGGCTCGTGAATGGCCGGGATCAGCCAGGCCAACAGCGTCGCTCCCACCGGCTCGCCCAGCGCCGCCACGTTGACGGTCGTCGCGCGGAAGTACCGCAGGGCATAGTTCATCCCTGTGTGTCCGATGAGCATGGGCCCGGCCGCCATCGCGCCGAACACCGCCCAATCGCGACCGGCGAATCCGACGAGGGGGACGGAGGCCGGAACGGCCAGCAGCGCGAGCACGACCGCCGCGACGGCGTAGACGCCCGTGGCATAGCGCCAGACCCCGACCGTCTGGCGCACGCGCCGGCCGATCACGTAGTAACCCGCTCCCGTTGCCGCGCCGAGCAGCGCGAGCGCGTCGCCGCCCAGGGCGCCGAGCGAGAAACGCGCGTCGCCGACGCCGATGAGGCTCGCGCCGACGACCGCGAGCCCGATGCCCCACGCTTCCGTGCGCGTCGGGTGCTCACGCAGCCACAACGCCGCGATCGCCCAGGCGAACACCGACTTGAGCGACACGAGGACGACAGAGCTGGCGACGGCGGTGTAGCGCAGCGACGCGATCCAGGACCAGAAGTGGAGGGACAGGAGGAGGCCGGCGAGCGTCATCAGCATGAGCGTCCCACGTCGTATGGGCGCGGCATGCTGCGCCCCTGCACGCCCTGCAGTCCCTTCCTGCGCAGCCAACACACCCGTCACCGGCAGCACCAGCGCCAGCCTCCAGAACGCGATCGCGAGCGCCGGCGCCGCCGCGAAGCGTACGATCGGGCCGGCGTAGGTCGTGGCGAGGACCGCTACGATGAGCACCAGAAGGGGAGACATGGGCGCGTGAAGATAATGGAAACGCGCCCTGTTGCCCTCCCTCCCCCACAGCCCCAAATTGCGCGCTCCATGCGCCCTCGCCTGCCGCTGGCGGTGCTTGGCACGACGTGCCTGTTCTTGATCCCCGCCCTGACCGGCGGGGCCACGCTCGCTGCCCAGCAGGCCTCTCCCTACGTGCCGCTCGACGACTGGACGATGCCGTACGTCGAGCATCTCATCGCGACGCATGTGATCCCGGATCCCGCGCCGCTCACGCGACCGCTGCGGCGCGCCGACGTGTTGCGGGCGCTCGAGGGAGCGGACACGCTGCACCTGAGCCGCGCCACGACCGCCACTCTGCTCCGGCTGCGGGCGGCGCTCGCGAGCGATCAGGCCGGGCCGCACTTCCGGGTGGCGGGCGCCCTGGGGGCCGCCGCGGCGAATTACGCGCGTCGCGACCCGCTCGCCGCGATTGATTCGACGGGGCCCCGGCAGTCCGGTGTCGGCCATGGCACGGCCAGCGGCGACCTGGAGCTCGAGCTCGGGACGGGCCATGTCATCGCAGTCACGCATCTGCAGCTCGACACCCGCCTCAAGTACGATCCCGACTGGTTCGGCAAGAAGGACCGCGCGATCGCCGGCCGGACGGCGGAGGCGTACCTCGACGCGCAATGGAAATTCGGCGACGTGTTTTTCGGACGGATGGACCGCAACTGGGGCCCGCCCGGCATCCCGGGGTTGCTCCTCTCCGCGAACCCGTATGGACTCGACCATTTCGCCGTGTCGGTCGGGAGCGCAAAGCTGCAGTTTCAGGCGCTCGCGACCCAGCTCGATGATCGCGACTCGAGCGGCGTGGTGGTGCACCGCTTCATGGTGCAGCACCGCCTGCGGCTCGTGCCGGGACGCTGGGCCGTCGCGCTGTGGGAAGGCAGCGTGCTCGCCGGTCGGGACCGGTCGTTCGAGGCGTGGTACCTGAACGCCCTCAACGCCGGCATCCTCGAGCAGTGGAACAACGGGGGGAACGTGAATTCGTTCGTCGGGCTCGACGTCGAGCGCCGCGGGCGCGTCGGCGTGTTCGGTCAGCTGCTGCTCGACGACATCCAGGTAGACCGCGCGGCCGCGTCGGACCGGAAGCCGCCAAGCTATGCGGTCACGCTGGGGGCGCACGGCGCCATCGGCGCCGCGGCCACGGCCTGGCGCGTGTACTACACACGCGTCACGAACCTCACCTACCGCAACGAAGACAGTCTGCAGGTCCCGTTGTACCACTCGCTCGGGACCGGCCGGAACTTCGACGATTACGACCAGCTCACGTGGACGCTCGGGCTGCTCCCCCGGGCGGGGCTGCTGCTCACGCCCGAGGTCACGTACCTGCGCCAGGGGGAAGGCGATCCGCGCCTGCCCCATCCCATCGTGTCGGCGTATCCCACCACGCCGACCATCTTTCAGGGCGTCGTGGAGCGCACGCTGCGCTTCGCGGTGGCGGGAAGCTACGCTCCCTCCGCGCGCGTCGGATTGAGCTTCGATGCCGGCGTGCACCACATCAGCAATTTCCAGCACACGAATGGCGACACGCGCACCCGGTTGCTCGGCCGCGTGAGCCTGAGCTACCGGCTCGAGCGCGTAGGCGCGGTTCAGTGACCACGCCGGACGCCCGTCTCACGCGCGACCATCTCGAGCAGCTGTTTACGCAGATGAAGACGCGCCGCATTGTGGTGGTGGGCGACGCGATGCTGGATATCTATCTCGCGGGCGAGGCGGAGCGGATCTCCCCCGAGGCGCCGGTGCCCGTGGTGAGCGTGCACACGCGGCGCCACGCGCTCGGCGGCGCCGCCAACGTCGCCGCCAACGTCGCCGCGGTCGGCGCGGAGTGCCTGCTCGTGGCCGTGATCGGCGACGACGACCGCGGGGACTCGTTCCGGGCCGAGCTGGCGCAGCACCGGCTCGCCGACCGGCACATCGTGGTGGCGGCGGCGCGGCCCACGACGTCCAAGACACGCGTCACGGCGCGCGGCCAGCAGGTGGTGCGCATCGACGAGGAGATCGAGGATCCGATTCCCGCGCGCACCGAGAACCAGCTGCTCGGCCAGCTCGACGCCGTCATGGCGGACGCCGACGCGATTCTCATCGAGGACTACAACAAGGGGACCTTGACGCCGGCGGTGATCGAGCGCGCGATGACCCTGGCCCGCAAGCGCGGCATCCCCGTCGTCGTGGACCCCAAGTTCAAGCACTTCTTCGCCTACCGTGGGGCGACGCTGTTCAAGCCCAACCGCCGCGAGCTCGAGCAGGCCATGGGCGCGACGCTCGACCTGGCCCACCCCGACGCGCTGCCCACCTCGCTCGACAAGCTGGGCGTCGACAATCTGCTCCTGACCCTCGGGGCCGAGGGCATGGTGCTCGTCACCAAGGACAAGCAGATCGGCCGCATCCCGACGATGGCGCGCGAGGTGTTCGACGTGTCGGGCGCCGGCGACACGGTGACGGCGTGGGTCGGGACGGCTCTGGCGGCCGGGGCGTCGGTGCGCGAGGCCGCCCAGGTCGCCAATTACGCCGCCGGCGTCGAGGTCGGAAAGTCCGGCGTGGCCACGGTCTCGCCCGCGGAAGTCCTGGCGATGCACGAGGCGCATTACGACCAGCTGGGGAAACTGCGCAGGGGCGGACTGCTCTAGCGGCCCGACAGTCCGACGCCGATCACCACTCCGTCCACGGTTTCGAGCCGCGTTCCGCCACCCAGCACCGCGTGATCGATGCGGTATCCCAGCCGCAGCTCCAGCGGCGCGCGCGCCAGGTGCACGACCATGCCGGCCTCGCCCCCCTGGGCGTGGTCGAACGGCTCCGGCGCGTTCACGCTGGCGGACAACGCGCGCCACAGCTCCAGGTAGCCGCGCCCCGCCGAGCCGACGAACGCGCCCGAGACGCGGGCGCGCAGCTCCCAGAACACCCAGCGCAGCTCGGTGCCGCCGCTGAGCGTGTACGAGCGGGCGTGCGGGCCCACCGCGAGCCTGAGCCACGGCGCGGGCCGGACGCCGAGCAACGCGACGCCTTCCACCAGGTCCTGACCCGGCGCGCTCGCTCCTTCGGGGCCGATCTTTCCCTGCACATAGCCGAGCGCGAGCTCGAGCCGCCCCAGCGCCACGTCGCCCTGCCCGCCCACGACCGTGCCCGTCAACTGGTCGACGCCGCGCACCCGCGTGCTCACGATCGCGAGTCCCGCGGCGGGCACGAGTCCCTGAGCGCCGCCCCGCGTCGTGCCTGCGGCGAGGGCCGCGAGAGCGAATCCCAACGACGCGACTCTCATCGCGCGCTCGGCTTGATGGCGGTCGGCTCGCCGGCGTGCACGGCGAGGTGGACGTCGTCACGCCGCTGCGCATTGTGGGCCTTCACGGCCGCCACGCTCTGCTGCCAGCGCGCTCGCACCGCCTGATTCGCCTGGATGTTCGCCGTAAGCGGCCGGCCGGGGCGGTGCAATACGTATCCCAGAGCACCGGCAACGCCCACCGCTCCCGCAACCACCAGGCGCGACCCGTCGGGGCGATCGCTCCCCACGATCGAAGGCAACGCGGCCACCGTGGTGGCGAGCAGCGCGCCGCCAAGCAACGCGCGCAGCGCCGGCCGACTGCCGGAGCGCTCCGGCAAGAACAGCGAATCGGCCGGGGGCTTGGGCCAGCGCAGCGTATCGACATGCACGACGCGCAGGTCGAGGGGCAGCTGCACGATGCCGGCAAGTTCGCCGGTGGGCGCCCGCGATGCGACGCGTAACAGCACGCGGCTGACCGGAGGCATCTGGCCGGCTGCGTCGAGGCCGTCCCATTGCACCCGCAGGCTGTCTCCCATGGGTCCGGCGTACAGCGCCCGGAAGGGCGCCCCGTCCTGATAGCGCAGGGTGACTTCGACGGTCTGGAACGCGCTGGCCACCACCCAGAAGGCGAAGGCACCGGTGCCGGTCGAGATCTCCGTGTCGGCCGGCGCCACGAGCACCACCGCGCGCGTCTCCACGCGCACGTTGTCGAACACAGTGGTGACTTCGGGCGGGAACACCAGGCGGTCCGGCCGATAGCGGGGATCGAGCTGCACCAGGCGCCGGAATACGGCGACCGCCGAGTCGCGCCGGCCGCGGAACAGGTCGGCTGCGCCGAGATACACGAGGCCCTGGGCGCGCTCGCTGGTGGACGCGGTGGCCCCGGTCGCGCGGGCGAGGTCGCGCCGCAGCAGCGCCGCCGCCTGGTCAAAGTCGAGGTTCTGGTAAGCGCGGATGCCCTCGGCGAACGGACTGCCCACCACCTGGGCGGCTCCCTGCGCGGCCGCGGCGCTCCAGCCGCACACTACCAAGAGGATCCACCCGAGATGCTTCATCGACACGCCGCTTGTCACGGGGTCAGGTTCACGGTGTGCGCAAAGGGTGCCGAAGTGCTCGCGAGGAAGTTGGCATCGCCGCCATACGTCGCAACCAGGGTCTCGGGCCCTGCAGCGAGGGGGATCATGCTGCAACTTCCGACCGCGACCGTCGCCGTGCAACTGACGAATCCATCGCTCACGGTGACGTTGCCCGTCGGCGTGCCACCATTCGATGTCACGGTAAAGCTGACCGTGATCGGCTGGGTCAAAATCGACGGCTCGGGCACGACGCCGGTGATGGTAGTGGTCGTGGTCGCCTGGGCTACCGTGTGACTGACGCCGGTTGAACCACTCCCTGCGAAGTTCGCGTCGCCGCCATAGGTGGCGGTCAGGGTCTGAACGCCCGCCGTGGTCATGGTCAGCGAGCAGCTCCCGGCCGCCACTGTGCCGGAACAGCTGTCGGTCCCGTCGCTCACGGTCACGGTACCGGTGGGCGTTCCCGCGGTCGAAGCCACGCTGAACAGCACGGCGACTGCCTGACCCACCGTCGAGGGATCGGGCGCCTCGCTGGTGATCGTTGTCGTCGTGGGCGCCGGATTCACGGTGTGACCGACGCTCGCCGAGGTGCTGCCTGCGAAGTTGCCGTCACCGCCGTAGGTCGCGGTGAGCTTCAGCGACCCGGCCGAGCTCGGCGTCAGCGAGCAGCTGCCCGCCGCCACCGTGGCGGTACACGTCTCCGCCCCGTCGCCCACGGTCACCGTACCCGTCGGCGTGCCGCTGCCCGACGTGACGCTATAGGAGACGATGATGGCTTGGCCAAACACGGAGGGATCGGGCGATTGCCCCGTGATCGACGTTGTGGTCGTGGCTGGGCTCACCGTGTGCCCCACCCCAGTAGACGTGCTGGCCGAGTAGTTGCCATCCCCAGGGTAGCTCGCGGTGACGGTTCGCGTGCCGGCCGAGTTGAACGCGATGCTGCAGCTTCCTACGGCCACGCTGGCGCTGCAGCTCTGCGTCCCGTCGGTCACAGTGACCGTCCCCGTCGGTGTGCCGCTGCCCGGCGCGTTGGCCGCCACAGTGAAGAAGAAGGTCACGGCCTGGCCCACCGTCGACGGATCGGGGGTCTCGCTCGTGATGGCGGTCGTCGTGGCGGACGCATTCACCGTGTGCGGCACGCCACTCGACGTGCTGCCGGCGAAGTTGGCGTCGCCCGCGTAGGTCGCGGTGAGCGTCTTGGTGCCCGCTGTCGTCGGGGTCAGGCTGCACGTCCCAGCGGCGACGGTCCCGGTGCAGGTGTCGCTGCCATCACTCACTGTCACATTTCCCGTGGGCGTGCCGCCGGTCGAGGTGACGGTGAACGTCACCGCGATCGCCTGGCCGACCGCTGCGGGATCGGGCGTGTGGCCGGTGATGGTGGTCGCGGTGCTGGCCGCCGTCACTGTCTGCGCTACCCCAGCCGAGGTACTACCCGCGAAGTTCGCGTCGCCCGCGTAGGTGGCGGTGAGGGTCTTCGTCCCGGCCGTGGTCGGTGTCAGGGAGCAACCACCTGCCGCTACGGTGCCGGTGCACGTCGCCGCCCCATCGCTCACGGTGACGTTCCCCGTGGGCGTGCCGCCGGTCGAGGTGACGGTGAACGTCACCGCGATCGCTTGGCCGACCGCCGCGGGATCGGGCGTGTGGCCGGTGATGGTGGTCGCGGTGCTGGCCGCAGTCACTGTCTGCGCTACCCCAACCGAGCTACTACCCGCGAAGTTCGCGTCGCCCCCGTAGGTGGCGGTGAGGGTCTTCGCCCCCGCCGTAGTCGGCGTCAGGGAGCAACCACCTGCCGCCACGGTGCCCGTGCACGTCGCCGCCCCATCGCTCACAGTGACGTTCCCCGTAGGCGTCCCGCCGCTCGACGTCACCGTAAACGTCACCGCGATCGCTTGCCCCACCGCTGAGGGATTCGGTGTGTGGCCCGTGATCGTGGTCGTCGTCGTCGCCGCGTTCACCGTCTGGGCGACGCCGGCCGAAGCGCTGCCGCCGAAGTTGCCATCACCCGCATAGGTTGCCGTGAGGGTCTTCGCCCCCGCGGTCGTTGGCGTCAGGTTGCACGTGCCCGCCGCCACCGTGCCGGTGCAGGTCGCCGCCCCATCGCTCACCGTGACATTGCCGGTCGGGGTCCCGCCGGTCGACGTCACCGTAAACGTCACCGCGATCGCTTGGCCCACCGCCGAGGGATTGGGCGTGTGACCGGTCAGGGTGGTTGTCGTGGCGGCCGGATTCACCGTATGGGCGACGCCGGCCGATGTGCTGGCGCCAAAGTTCGCATCGCCGGGGTACGTGGCCGTAAGCGTCTTTGTTCCGGCGGTAGTCGGCGTCAGCGCGCAGCTTCCCGCCACCACGGTGCCGACGCAGCTCACTGTGCCGTCGCTCACGGTGACGCTTCCGGTGCCGGCCGGGACCACTGTGAATGTCACGGTGATTGCCTGACCCACGGTCGAGGGATCGGGCGTGTGGCCCGTGATCGTGGTGGTCGTGCCGGCCAGGTTCACCGTGTGCGACACGCCCGGCGAGGTGCTACTGCTGAAGTTGGCGTCGCCGGCGTACGTCGCCGTGAGCGTCTTGGCTCCCGCCGTCGTCGGGGTCAGGCTGCAGGTCCCGGCGGCGACCGTCCCCGTGCACGTCGCCGTCCCGTCGCTCACCGTGACGTTCCCGGTCGGCGTGCCGCCGTTCGAGGTCACCGTGAAGGTGACGGCGACGGCCTGCCCCACCGCCGAGGGATTGGGCGTGTGGCCCGTAATCGCGGTGGTCGTGGCAGCGGCGTTCACCGTCTGGGCGACGCCGGCCGAGGTGCTGCCGCCGAAGTTACCATCACCCGCATAGGTCGCCGTGAGGGTCTTCGCCCCCGCGGTCGTTGGCGTCAGGTTGCACGTGCCCGCCGCCACCGTGCCGGTGCAGGTCGCCGCCCCATCGCTCACGGTGACGTTGCCCGTGGGCGTCCCGCCGCTTGAGGTCACGGTGAACGTCACCGCGACCGCCTGACCGACCGCCGAGGGATTCGGTGTGTGGCCGGTGATCGCGGT